>Ga0075421_100011880_pt1 | contig 10801 bp, 10 predicted proteins | sample SoiMetdeltSBSDD5_FD_75292 | JGI IMG/M metagenome (GOLD analysis project Ga0075421, IMG submission 75292) | Bulk soil microbial communities from a Populus tree surrounding site in Tennessee, USA - Soil MetaG P. deltoides SBSDD5 | ecosystem: Environmental > Terrestrial > Soil > Tree plantation...
GAGCGCATCGACCTGTCGCGCATCCCCTACGACGACGAGGAGGTCTACGCCCGCGTCCAGGAGGCGGAGACGATGGGGGTGTTCCAGATCGAGTCGCGCGCTCAGATGCAGATGCTCAAGCGCACCCGCCCCGAGAACCTCGACGACCTGACCGTGCAGGTGGCGCTGGTGCGGCCCGGGCCGATCCAGGGCGGCGCCGTGCACCCCTACATCGAGCGGCGCAAGGCGCTGAGAGCGAACCCCGACTACGAGATCCCCTACGAGCACCCGTCGCTGGAGCCGGTGCTGCGCGACACGCTCGGCGCGATCGTCTTCCAGGACCAGGTGCTCGAGGTGGCCACGGCCTTCGCCGGCTTCCGTGCCGGTGAGGCCGAGGGACTGCGCCGTGCGATGAGCCGCAAGCGCTCGGAGGCCGCGATCCGCGCCTACGAGGAGAAGTTCGTGGCCGGTGCGATCGAGCGCGGCGCCGACCGCGAGACCGCCGAGCGGGTCTGGAGCCAGATCGTCGGCTTCTCGGGCTTCGGCTTCCCCAAGGCGCATTCGGCCGCCTTCGGGCTGCTCGCCTACCAGTCGACCTGGTTGCGCGTGCACTACCACCCCGAGTTCCTCTGCTCGCTGCTGAACGAGCAGCCGATGGGCTTCTACCCACCCGACTCGCTGGTGCACGAGGCGCAGCGAGTGGGGGTGGAGGTACTGCCGCCCTGCGTGGCGGCGAGCGCCGCCGCCTGCCGCGTGGAGGGGAAAGGCGAACCCTGCGCACCCGGCCAAGCCGGGCGCTTGGGCAACGGCGCCGTACGCATGGGCCTCGGCTACGTCAACGGGGTCAAGGAGCAGGAGATCCGCGCGCTGGCGGCCGAGCGCGACGAGGGCGGTCCCTGGCGCTCGCTCGGCGACCTCGCCGCGCGCTCGGGCGCCTCGGCGGAGACGCTCGGCAAGCTGGCCTGGGCGGGCGCCTGCGACGTGCTCGCCGAGGGCCCGGTCGAGGGGCGCCGCCGCCAGGCGCTCTGGCAGCTGGGCGTTGCGGTGCCGGGGGTACCGGTGGCCGAGGGCACCCAGCTGGCGCTGCCGCTCGAGCCGCACGCGGGACCGGAGCTGCGCACGCTGTCGGCCTGGGAGCGGATGCTGGCCGACTACGGCTCGACGGGCGTGACGCTGCGCGAGCACCCGCTCCAGCTGATGCGCCCGGGACTGCCCGCCGACCTGTCAACGAGCGCGCAGCTCGAGCGCGCCCGCGACGGCCAGCGCGTGCGCGTGGCGGGGCTCGTCGTCGCGCGCCAGCGCCCAGCGACCGCCAAGGGCATCACGTTCATGCTGCTCGAGGACGAGCTCGGCACGATCAACCTGATCGTGCCGGTGGCGATCCAGGAGCGCTACAGGCTGGCCGTGCGCGCGGAGCCGCTCGTGCTGGCGACCGGCCGGCTGGAGCGCCGCGAGGGGACGACCAACGTCCTCGTCGACCAGATCGAGCGGCTGGAGCGGCCCGACCTGCCGCGGGCGAAGGTCACGCACATCGAACCGCGCCGCGCCTGGAGCACCGAGGAGCAGGAGGAGGCCGACCTGCGCGCGGTCGCCCCGGCCGGGCACAGCTTCGGCAGGCGCGGGCGCTAGCGCGGCCGCGGCTGCCAGTCCACCGAGAAGTCGATCCCGGGAGCGTCGAAGGCGATCGGCAACCGGTGACCGTGGCGCGATCCGATCAGCCTGAGCCGCAGCGACCGGCGGAACACGATGAAGCGGCCGTCGGGCGACCAGGCGAGCTCGTAACCCCCGGGCGTTCGCAGCACGCGCCCGGGCCCGTCCGTGCCGATTCGCTTGCGCCGCAGTCCCCCCCGGCTGAGGTAGGCGATCGTGCGCCCGCCCGGCGCCCAATGCGGGCCGGCGCCGCTCGCCACCCGGCGTGGCTTCCCGCCCGGGCGCATGACCGCGATCGAGCTGAGCGGCTCGCATTCCGCTGCGTCCCCGCTGGTCCAGTGCTCGCGCAGGCGCTCGAAGACGATCTCCCCGCCCACCGACCAGTCGGCGTTGTCCCGCGACGCGTGAGCAGGGCGAGCTCGCTGCCGTCGGCGTTCACCGTGTAGAGGTCGCGGAAGTGGCACTCCGACTTGTCCCAGGCTTCGACGCTGAAGACCAGCCGCTGCCCGTCGGGCGACCAGGCCGGCCTGAAGCCGTTCACGCCCGGGACCTGGTGAAGGTCGCTGCCGTCGAGATCGACGATCCACAGCCCGTCCTCCGTGCCGCGGTGCGAGCTGAACGCGAGCCGCGTCCCGTCGGGCGACCAGGCGGGGGCGTCCACGAAGCACGTGTCCCACGCAGGGTCCGGCGGGCCGGGGGGGCAGGGGGAGGGGAGCGCCCGCAGCCATCCCCCGCCGAGCGGTCCCACGTAGATGGTGTCGCTGCTCGAATCGCTGTCGGCCGCGACCGCGAGCAAACCGTTGCGGCCCGGGAACGTCGCGATCGCCGGCGGGGCCAGGACCAGCACCAGCGCCAGCGACAGCAGAGCCGCGCGAGTTCGCATGCCGCCAGAACCCGGTGCGCGGTGGGAAGTTTCGCATCGGCTAGGCTCGCTGCCCGTGAGCTTCGCCCTCGCCCTCGCAGCGCTCGTCGCGGCCCTGCCCACCCAGTACACGATCCCCGGCGACGACGTCTTCCCCGAGGGCGTCACGCTGCGGCCGGGGACCGAGCAGTTCTTCGTCTCCTCGACGGGCACCGGGACGATCTACCGCGGCACGCTCGACAAGCCGCGCCTGAAGGTCTTCCTGCAGCCCGGCAAGAACGGGCGCGTGGCCGCCAACGGGCTGCGCGCCGGTCGCGACCACCTGGTGGTCACCGGCAGCGTGACCGGGCTCGTCTTCGTCTACGACTACGACGGGCGGCTGGTGCGGCGCTTCGCGACCGGCTCGGGCGGGCTGATCAACGACGTCGCGCTCGCGCCCAACGGCGACGCCTACGTCACGGACTCGATGCGCGGCCTGCTGTTCCGGATCCCGGCCAAGGCGCTGTCAAAGCGCAGCTCTCAGACCAAGCGGCTGGCCCCGTTCGTGCGCCTGTCCAACACGCCCGTGGGCCAGTACTCGAACGGCGTCGTCACCGCCGGCGACCGCTACGCGCTGGTGGTCGGCACGGCGAGCGGAGTGCTCGGGCGAGTGGACCTGAAGACCAAGCGCGTGCGGGCGGTCGAGGACCTGACCCTGCCCGCCGGGGACGGGTTGGCCCGCACCGGCCACACGCTCTACGCGGTCAACCTGGCCTCGAAGGTGACGCAGGTCAAGCTGTCGCGCGACTGGCTTCGCGGCACGGTCGTCCGCGACATCACCAGCCCGAGCTTCCACTTCCCGACGACGGTGCAGGTCGCGGGCAGCCGCCTGCTGGTCGTGAACTCTCAGTTCGACAACCGCGGCAAGGCGCCGGACCTGCCGTTCACTGTGTCGGCGGTTCGTCGCCCTTAGTGCGCTTGAGCCACTCGCCGAGCTGCTGGCCGACCTCCGAGATCGACGAGCCGGCGGTCTGGAACGCTCCCGAGACGCGGTCGGCGTAGTAGACGCTGGTCGCGTCCGCCTCCTCGCGAGCGGAGGGCTCCTCGCCGGTGCGCAGGTAGTCCCCGCGGACCATCCGGTCGTAGTCGCCCTCGCGCACCCAGTCCAGCAGAAGGCGCACGCGCCGGACCGGCATCGGGTGGGTCACCTGCAGCTGCTGCAGCATCCGAGTCAGTCGCTCGAGGCCGCTCCCGCGCTCCGAGTAGTCCATGCCCTGGGCGATGAACGCGTCGAGGTTGAGGTCGTCGGCGGCCTCTCCGGCCGCGATCACCATCAGCGCGCGGCAGACCGCCTGCGGGTCGCGCGTGACCAGCGCCGCCGCGCGATCGCACGACAGCTCGGCGGCCCGTGACCACTCCAGCAGCGCGAGCTGAATCGCGAGCAGGGGCAGCCCGGCGAGGATCGGCAGCCGCACCGCGCCGCCGAGGCGCAGCAGGATCAGCAAGGCCGTCCGGTACATCACGTGGTCGGAGTGGATGTGGGCGGCCTCGTGGGCCAGCACGATGCGGCGCCCCTCGTCGTCGAGGATGCGGACCAGCTCCGAGTTGAGCAGCACGATCGGCTTGCCGGAGCCGATCGTGAACGCGTTGGCGAACGGGTACTGGGTCAGGTACAGGTCGGGCACCGGCTCCATGTCGAGCGTGTTGAACACCTGCCGGTGCAGCGCCCAGATCCCGGGCAGCTGCTCCTGCCCGAGCTTTACCGCGGAGCCCAGCGACGCGGCCCGCAGCGCCCGCTCGTAGCCGAGCGAGATCAGCCTGCGCACGACGTCGTCGAGGTAGGGCACCTTCTGAAGCGCCGCCGTGGCGGCCCGATCGGCCGGGTGCTGGTACGCGCGCGGCGAGATCCGATCGAGCTTCCATGCGACTTCCGGAACGGGCACGGGATCACCTTAGTACGGTGCGGGCGTGCCCGGAACGATCCGCGTCGGAACCTCCAGCTGGGCCGATCCGGGCTTCGTCAAGGAGTGGTACCCGCCCAAGATGGCCGCCCGCGAGCGGCTGCCCTGGTACGCCGAGCGGTTCGAGTACGTCGAGCTGAACTCGAGCTTCTACGCGGTGCCCGATCGCACCACCGTCCACAAGTGGGTCGAGGAGACGCCCGACGGCTTCGTCTTCGACGTCAAGGCGCACCGGCTGCTGTCGCGTCACTCGGCGCAGCTCGAGTCGCTGCCGCCCGAGCTGCGCGACGGCGCGCAGACGACCGGGCGCGGGCGGGTGACGCTCACGCCCGAGCTGGAGACGGCGCTGGCGCAGCGCCTCGTGGAGGAGACGGCGCCGCTGGCGGAGGCTGGCAAGCTGGGGGCCTACCTGGTGCAGCTGACGCCGGCCTTCAGCCCGGGTCGACACTCGCTCGACGAGCTGGACGGCCTGATGGCCGCGCTGAAGCCCCACCGCGTGGCCGTCGAGCTGCGCAACCGCAACTGGGTGCTCGACAAGCGCCGCGACGCGACGCTGAGCTGGTTCTCCGAGCACGAGGTGGCTTTCGTCTGCGTCGACGCGCCCCCCGACGAGCACTTCTCGATCATGCCCTCGGACCTCGACGCTGTGACCACCGACTCGCTGGCGTTCGTGCGCCTGCACGGCCGCAACACCGACGGCTACCTGAAGGGGAAGTCGGTGGCGGAGCGCTTCGGCTGGCGCTACGAGGACGACGAGCTCGAGGAGGTCGCCGGTCGCGTGCGGGCGATGGCCGAGCAGGCGGCGGAGGTGCACGTGGCCTTCAACAACAACCGCGGCGACGACGCGCCGACCGCCGCACAGCGGTTCCGGGCGCTGATCGGCCAGGCGCCCGCTGGGGAGGAGCAGCTGCGGCTCTAGCCGCGGCGCAGCTCGAACCAGACCTTGGTGGCGTCATCCTGCTGGCTGACGCCCCAGCGCTGAGCGAGCCGCTCGACCAGGAACAGGCCCCAGCCACTGTCGTCGGTGCCCGGCTTGCCGGCCTCCTCGGGATCGAAGCCCGGCCCCTCGTCGGTCACCTCGGTCAGGACGACGGCGCGCCCGACCAGCACCTTGAGCACCACCGTGTCGGCGCGGGCGTGCCGCACGCTGTTGGAGACCAGCTCCGTCACCAGCAGGCGCAGCGTCTCCATCAGCGGCGGGTCGACGTCCGCGCGCAGCTTGGATAGGGCGTGACGGGCCCTCGCGGCGGCTTCCGGGCCGCCCCGCAGGCGGACGCTGATGCCGTCGTCGACGCTCGACGTGCTTGAACTCAAGAATCCCCCTGCCAAGGGCTTCGAGGTGGTTGTGTGTGTTGCGATGCGTTGTCTCCGGGTGAGGGGACTTCCCCCTGATGTACCCAGACCCTGGGACGGCGCAACATAACTCCACACGTTGCGGGTACTTTCTTGCACCCTCCAGGGGTACGCATCAAGGGGCGACCCTGAGCACCAGCACGGCGATGTCGTCGCGCGGGCTGCCGTCCTGTGCCGCCACGGCCGCGTCCTCCACGCGCGCGGCGATCGCATCCGCGCCGTCGCCCGCGCAGGAGGCGACCAGCTGCGCCAGACCCACCTCGTCGAGGGCCCCGTTCGCTCCGCGGCCCTCGATCACGCCATCCGTGTAGAAGACCAGCGCGTCGCCCGGGGCGAGCGACAGCGACCGGTCCTCGAAGCTCGGGTCCGGCAGCACGCCGAGCAGCGAGCCGGGCTCGCCGACCGCCTGGACGCTGCCGTCCGCCCGCAGCAGCAGCGGCAGCGGATGGCCGCCGCTCGCGAAGCCGATGCGGGCGCCCTCGGCCATCGGCTCGAGGTACGCGTACGCGACCGTGCAGAAGCGGCGGTCGTCGCGCTGGCGCAGCATGGCCTCGTTGAGCAGCGCGAGGCTGCGGCTGGGCAGCCGCTCGCGCATCGCCGCGGCGCGCAGCGTGTAGCGGGCAAGCGCCGTCACGGCCGCCGCGTCGGGGCCCTTGCCGCACACGTCGCCCATCACAACCGTCCACCCGCGTCCCCCGCTCTCGAACAGGTCGTAGAAGTCGCCGCCGACCTCGTTCCCCTGACCGGTCGGTCGGAAACGTGCGGCGGCCTCGATCCCGGGGATGTCCGGCAGCTCGGCGGGGAGGAGGCTCTGCTGGAGCGTGCGTGCGATGTAGGCGCGCTCGGCGAACAGCCGGGCGTTGTCGACCGCCATGCCGCAGCGGCGCGCCAGCTCCTCGGCCAGGTCGAGGTCGCTCTCGTCGAAGCGACGGCCCGACTTGTCGGTGGCGAGCGTCATCGCGCCCAGCGTCCGGCCGCGCGCGACCATCGGCACCACCAGCGCCGAGCGCATCCCGAAGGCCCGCACGTGCTCGACGCGTGCCCGCTCGTCCTCGGTCTCCGGCACCAGCTGCGGGACGTCCGGGTAGAGCTCGGACTTGCCGGTGCGCAGCACGTTCGCGACGCCGCGCGGAGCGTCCGCGCGGGTCGGCATCTGACGGTCGAGCTGCTCGGCCTGCTTCACGAGCTCCGGGTCGCGGTGCGCCAGCGCGACCAGCTCGATGCCCAACTCGCCGGGCATGTGGACGGCCACCCAGTCCGCCACCTCGGGCACCGCCAGCGTCGCGACCTGCCCGAGCACGTCGGTCGGCTCGAGTGAGGCGCCGAGCAGAGCGCTGCTGTCGGCCAGGAAGCGCTGCGCGCGCTCCGCGCGCTTGTGGGTCGTGATGTCCTCGATCACGTTGATCGCCATCGTCACGAAGCCGTCCTCGTCGAGGATCGGGGTCGCCTTCACCGCCGACCAGCGCTCCTCGCCGGTGGCGCGGAGGCGGAAGCGCACGACCGCCTCGGCGCCGGCCTCGCCGGCGAGCGCCCGCCGGCCGGGGAGCTTCTCGGTGGGCATCGGGTCGCCGGCCTCGTCGAGGATCTCGAAGCGGTCGCGCATCCAGTCGCCGGGGGCTGACTGCAGCTCGTCGAAGGTGTCGAAGCCGAGCAGCTCGAGCGCCGCGTCGTTGGCGAACAGGAGCCGGCCGTCGGGGGCCTGCGCCGTCACCGCGTCGGCCACGCCGCTGAGGATCGCGTGCAGCTGGTCGCGGGCCTGGGTTGCGTCGAGCCGGGCGACCTGCTCGAGGCGCAGCCACTCCTCGCGTTCCTGCTCCGCTCGGCGGCGCTCGGTGATGTCGCGCACGGTGCCCGTGAACAGGGACGGGCCGGGCCCGGCGACCAGGTTGATCGCCAGCTCGACCGGGAACTCGCTCCCGTCGGCGCGCATCCCCGTCAGCTCGACCCGGCGCCCGAGCAGCGTGCCCTCCCCGGTCTCCACGTAACGGCGCACGGCGGCGCGGTGCCGCTCGCGCAGCGACGGCGGGATCACCAGCTCCGCCAGCTCGCTCCCCACGGCCTCCTCGGCGGTGCGGCCGAACATCTGCTCGGCGGCCCGGTTGAACTCCATGACCTTGCCCTCGTGGTCGATCGTGATGATCGCGTCCAGCGACGAGGCGAACACAGCGGTCTTGCGCGCCTCGCTCTGGCGCACGGCGGTGGCCGCGACCACGCCCTCCGCGAACTCGCCGATCAGCGAGCCGAGCCCGTCGGTCAGCACGAGCAGCTCGGGATCGGGCTCGCGCGCCTCGCGGGCGAACATCTCGATCACTGCCACGCACCGGCCGCCGGCGCGGATCGGGAAGGCCAGCGCGCCGCGCAGGCCGACGGCGCGGGCGCCCTCCACGCGCGTGAACTTGTCCGACTCGAGGACGTTCGTGAACCAGGCGGGCAGGCCGCTCTCCCAAACGGCCCCCGGCAGCCCGAAGCCGTGGCCCATGACGAGCTGGCGTGTCTCCTCCTCGAACTCGGGCGCCTCGAAGCCGTCGCGCATCCAGGTGGCGGTCACCCGCAGGGCGTCGTCGCCGACCACCTCCCAGAGATGGCCCACGTCCCAGCCCATCGGCTCTGCGATCGCCTGCAACAGGTCCGTCCCGGCGGTCTCCAGCGAGTCGGCCTCGGCGAGCACGCGGGCTACGCCGTACTGGACCGCCAGCCGGGAGGCGTCACGCTCGCGGTCGGAGCGCAGCCGCGCGATGCCGACGGCCAGGCCGCTGACGAGGCCGACGGCGGCGATCCGGATCAGCTGGTCGCTCGACCCGAAGTCGTCGGTCGCCAGGCCCAGCGGGATCGCGACCGCAACCGCAAACAGGGCGACGATGGCGGTGTGGCCCGGGCTGGCGCCGAACGCGGCGATCACGGGGCCGATCAGCAGGAGCTCGACCAGCACGGTGTCCTGACCGAACGCCAAGTCGACGGCGGCGACCGCGCAGACGGCGATCAGCGAGAGCAGAAATACTCCGCGACCGTCGCGCACTCCTCCCGTATGGGTCTGCGAGCCCAACCCGCCTCTCAGGTTACTTCCGCGCGTCGGCTTCGCCTATATAGAAGGGGGGCAATGCACGAATTCGACCGCGATCCCGAGGGCGTCGTCAGGGTTCGCGCCGCAAATCCGTCGGCGCTCACGCTGGACGGCACGAACACCTACGTGGTCGGCAGCTGGATCGTGGATCCGGGGCCTGCCGACGAGGAGCACGTGGCGGCCGTGCGGGCGACCGCCGAGGCCGGGGCGGAGGGCGTGGTGCTCACGCACGGCCACCCCGACCACGCCGAGGCGGCCGACCTGTTCGGTGTCCCCGTCCATCGGCCGGGCGAGGGGGAGAGCGCGGGGCCGTTCACGGCGTTCGCGACGCCGGGGCACTCGGACGACAGCGTCTGCCTGCTCTGGCGCGAGCGGGTCTGCTTCACGGGCGACACGGTGCTCGGCAGTGGGAGCGTGTTCATCGCGCCGGGGGAGGGGTCGCTGTCGGCGTACCTGGAGTCGCTGCGGCGGCTGCGCGCGCTGTCGCTGGAGGTGCTCTGCCCGGGGCACGGCCCATATGTGTGGGATCCGGCGGCGAAGCTCGACGAATACGTCTCGCACCGCCTGGAGCGCGAGCAGCGCCTGCTCGAGGCGCTCGACGCGGGCCTGCGCACCCAGGACGAGCTACTGGCGTCCGCGTGGTCGGACGCCCCCGCCGAGCTGCGCTACTTCGCCGGCCTGTCGCTGGCCTCGCACCTGGAGAAGCTGGCGGAGGAGGGGCGCCTGCCGGAGGGCGTGGAACGGTAGTGCGTCAGCGCCGCCGATAGCGGGTAGGGGGGCTAACGCGGCGGCATGGGCCGCCCTGGGACAAGGGGGATTGACATGGAAGTTGCCATTGCCGGCACAGGGCTCGGGATCATCGGACTGCTCGTGGTGATCCTGTTGGTGATCCTGATCCTGCGGGCGCTGTAGGGGGCGGCTAGCTCCCCGGCCTGCGGTAGCCGACCGACTTCTGGGCGGCTGCGTCGACCTCCTCGGGGGTCAGCAGCACGGTCGTCTTCGTCACCGCGCCGCCCGAGGCGTTCACCGAGAGCGCGACCGCGGCGGCGCTCTCGTTGTCGGGCAGCTCGGCGATCACGTAGGCGTCCGCGTCCCCGAAGCCGAAGTGGAAGCTCTCGAGGCTGCCGCCGACGCTGGCGAGCGCCTCGGATACCGCCTCGCGCCGGCTGGACCCGCCGGCCGATTGGAGGCCCTTGACCCCCTCGCTGGTGTAGGACGCCTGGATCAGGTACTTGGGCATGGTCGCTCTCCTTCGAGCTTGGCTGTGGGCGAGCCAACCATCTCACTCGGAGCGATGCAGGGCAACGGCGTGGAGCGCGGCCTCCACCGTCATGTAGGTCTCCCAACGGGTGATCAGGCGATCGCGCCAGCGCACCGCCCACACCAGCTCGGCCTCCACGTCGATGCCGATCTTCGCGCGACCCGAGTGCAGGGCCACGGTCAGCACCCACTCGTCGTCGACCGCGAAGATCCGGCGCGGCGTGAGGACGAATCGCTCCCATTGGAGCGGCCAGTCCAGCAGGGCCTCGAGCATGCCCTCGCGGCCGTGGTAGGAGCGGGCGCCCGGAAGCTCGGGCGCCTGGACGATCTCGACGTCGGGATGGGCGTGCGCGACGATCGAGTCGACGTCGCCGCTCAGGTACGCGTCGACGATCTGGAGTTGCAGCGCCCGCTGCGCCCCGTCCATGGCCGGATCGAGCGCTGCCTCCCAGTCCTCCCGCGGGGAGAGCTCGGCTTCGGTCAGCAGGAACGAGCGGGCCTGCTCGATGCGCGAGTCGGGCACTGGCCGAAGGTACCAGCGGCCCTGCTCGGCTAGCGGGCGCTGAAGCGGCGCAGGCGCAGCGCGTTGGCGACCACGGAGACGCTGGAGAAGGCCATCGCGGCGCCGGCGATCACCGGGTTGAGCAGGCCGGCGGCGGCCAGGGGGATGGCGGCGACGTTGTAGCCGAAGGCCCA
>Ga0075421_100011882_pt1 | contig 10800 bp, 7 predicted proteins | sample SoiMetdeltSBSDD5_FD_75292 | JGI IMG/M metagenome (GOLD analysis project Ga0075421, IMG submission 75292) | Bulk soil microbial communities from a Populus tree surrounding site in Tennessee, USA - Soil MetaG P. deltoides SBSDD5 | ecosystem: Environmental > Terrestrial > Soil > Tree plantation...
GGGCCGGGTCGTAGGGCTGCTGGAGCGCCTCCGGGCGACCGGGACGCATCAGACCTCCTCCGTGTCGTGGGTGGCCGGGCGGTGACGGAAACGCCCCGTCGCACCTCGCTCCAAAGGTTCGGACGATACCCCGCACTCGGCCTGCTCAGGCACGGTGTGGCCGGGTGCGCCGGGGGAGCTACCGGCGATGAGAGCGGCGGAGCCTAGCATAGGGCCCGAAACGCGCCCAAACTCGGGCCGTTCGACTCGGGTCGATCGAATCACCCCGCCCAGACTCGCGGGGCCGGACGCGAACCGCTTTGGATGCCCGTCACCGTTCCTCCGTGCCCAGCCCCCGGGACGGGGCGGCCGGAACGGTCACCGCGCGACGACGATCCGCCGGGTCTTCGCCACGCCGGGACCGCGGAGCTTCAGAAAATAGACTCCTGCCCGTGCGCGCCGGCCGTCCACCTCGCCGCTCCAGGTGGCCTGGTAGACGCCCGGCCGGTGCGGGCCGCGGGCGAGCACCGCCACCTCGCGCCCTTGCAGGTCGTACAGGAGGACGCTCACCTCGGCATCGAACGGCACCGCGTAGCCGACCACGACCCGCTGATCGGTCGGGTTCGGCGTGATCGCTTCCAGCGTGAACGCGGTGATCGGCCGCCCCTCCGCCTCGACGGCGACCTGCGGATTCACGATCGCCCATCCCGCGTTGCTGACGTCCACGCCCCGGTTCGTCGCGGCGTCACGCGCGGTCACGCGCAGCAGGGCGTGGTCGGTGGCGGGTCCGGTCACCGTCCACGCCAGGCTCCCCGTGTTGGCGGTCCCGGTGGCGATCGGGGACCACGTGGCGCCATCGTCGCGCGAGAGCTCGACGTCCACTCCGGTCACACCGATCAGCGGATCGGCGGCCGACCAGGTGAGATCGACGGAGGCGCCGACCGCCAGCGCTTCGCCCCCGTCGGGGGACGTCACGGTGCAGCTGGGATCGGTCATGTCACCGAGGTCGAGCTTGCCCCAGCCGAAGTCCTGGTTGGGCGTCGCCCCGAAGGCCGTCACGAAGCCGTCCGCGATCGCCCGGTCGTGCAGGAGCGTCTGGACCTGAGCGGGCGTCAAGGCGCCGTACTTCTGATAGAGGAGCGCGACCGCGCCCGAGACGTGCGGCGCCGACATGCTGGTGCCCTGGCTCGCCGTGTGCTTGAGGCCCTCGACATCGACGTCGGGCGTGGCGCAGACCGCGGCGACATCGCCGCTCTTCGCCGAGATGATCGCGGTGCCGGGGCCCGAGACGTCGGGCTTGATGCGACCGTCGCGGGTGGGCCCGGGGCTCGAGAAGCTCGCGATATTGCCGGCGGCCGGCTGGCCGAACGTGACACCGCCTCCGGAGCAGTCCACCCACCCCTGCCGGCTGACCCAGGCGCCGGCGGCGATCGAGTTCATGCCGGTGGCGATGGCGTTGATGATCTCCTCGCCCGGCTGATTCCCGACCACGAAGTTGTAGGTGGAGCCCGCCCCGCCGCTGGTGGAGGTCCGCCACATGTCGACCTCGCCGCCAGCCGCGCCGATGACGACCGGCGTGTAGGTGAAGGTCCAGGTGCCCGAGATGGCCGCCCCGCTCCCGGCGTTGAGCTCGATGTAGACCAACTTGTCTCCGGTCGAGGTGAGCGTGACGCCGTTCTCGACGTAGACGTTTCCGTTGGCCGTCGACGGTCCGGGATAGCCGCCGCTGATGCCGCCCAGCGCGACCGGCCCGACCACCGCGCCGCTCGGGGTGGTGATTCTGACGTCGTGCTGTTCGGTCGCCTCGTAGTAGCCGCGGATCACCACGAAGCGCGCAGAGGTGGCGGAGCTGCTGATCGACATCGTCGGATTGGGATTGCCCGGAAACCACTCCGCGTGGAGCGGCTGGTTCCGGTCGTTCCCGGCCGAGAGGACCACGATCCTGCCGGGGCCCGAGAGCCCATCGATCGCCTGCTCGAACGCGTCGGTTCCGTCCTTGGGCCCGCTTTGGCTGCCGATCGACACGTTGACCACCGCATGCTTCCCGAGCGCCGTCGCCTGCTGGAAGATGTAGCTCGCGCCATCCGCCATCTGGGTGCGCGAGAAGCTGCCGGTCGTCGAGCCGTCCACGACGATGATGTCGGCCATCGGGGCCATACCGGCATAGGTGAACGCCGGCGCCGACCCACCGGCGACCGCGCTGCCGTCGCCGGCCGCGGTGCCCATGGTGTGCGTTCCGTGACCGTGGGTGTCCCCCGCCGTCGAGGTCAGGTCGTCGATCTGGGCGGCGGTCCACTCCGTGCCGTAGCCGAACCCGGCCGGGGCGGGCCCGGCGCCGTTGGTCTGGTCCCAAATCCTGAGGATGCGCGTGTGGCCGAGCGCGTCCTTGAAATCGTCGTGGTCGTGATCGACCCCCGTGTCCACGTTGCCGACGATGACGCCGGCGCCGTTCAGACCGATGAACGTCGGGCCCGCGGCGCGGAACGTCACGGCGCCGGTCGCGATGGCACCCAGGTCGTTGGAGACCTCGTCGATCTCGGCGCCCTCGATGCGGGACACCTCGGCGATCGCGGCCACGGCGTCGACGCGGTCCGGCGGAATCCAGGCCGTGAACACGCCCGGAACCGCGGTGCGCACGCGGGCGCCGGCCGCTTCGAGCTGCTCGCGGGTCGCGGTTCCGACCACGAACACGTCGAGCTCACCCCGCGCGCTGACCGAGAGGCGTCCCTCCCGACCGATGGCCTGCGGAGACTCGCCCCCGCGCAGGCGGTGGAGGGCGATGCGGGCGACGGGATCGAGCTTGCGGAGATCGGCGAGCGCGGGTGATGCGGAGGCGAGGAGAAGCGCGACGGCCAGGGGAAGCCGGCGTATCCACCACGACATTGAGGCACCTCGGGGGCAGTGCAAGGATGTGGGGACCCCGAGGGGCGATCCGGGGACCAAGCGAACTGAGGTCAGCCGCTCACGATGATATCGTCCGCGCCTCTTCCGAATCCACGCGCGGGCCGATCACGCGTCCCGGACGTCGTGCGATTTGCAAGGAAGCGGGTCGGCCCCGGGCATCACGCGGCCGGATGTCGAGGTCGGGCCCTGCGGGCCGCGCCTGCATGGGCGCCGCGGCCGGCGCGCAGCCCGCGCTCGCAGGCGGCGGGCTCATGAAAAGCTCGGGCTAGGCGGCGGCCACCCGGGTCCACTCCACGGTGCGCTCGAGCCCCTCCCGGAACGGCGTGCGCGGCTGCCAGCCGAGCACGCGTCGCGCGCGCGTGGCATCGAGGAAGATCCGTTGAACCTCGCCGGGGCGCGCCGCTTCGTAGATCGGCTCGCCCGCGAAGTCCAGGATGCCCTGGAGCTCGCGGAAGATCTGGTTGACCGACGTCCCGATCCCGGTGCCCAGGTTGACCATCTCGCCGCTCCCCGCGGTCAGCGCCACCTCGTTGGCCTCGACCACGTCGCCGACATAGAGGTAGTCACGCACCTGCTCGCCGGTCCCGAAGATGCGCGGACGCTCCCCGCGCAGCATCAGCCCGATGAAGATGGCGTTGACGCCGGCCTCGCCGTGCGGGTTCTGCCGCGGCCCGTACACGTTGGGATAGCGGAGGACCGTATAGTCGAGTCCGTGGAGGAGCTTCCAGAGGTACAGGTAGTGCTCGACCGTGTGCTTGCTCGCCCCGTAAGGCGCCTCGGGATTGACCGGGTGGTCCTCGGTGGCCGGCAGCGTCCGACCCTCGCCGTACAGGGCGCCACCGGTCGACGCGTAGATCACCTTCCGGACGTGGTGCCGCGTGCAGGCCGTCAGCAGCTCGATCGCGCCGAGGATGTTCACGCGGGCATCGAACGCCGGGTCGCTGACCGACTTGCGCACGTCGATCTGCGCCGCATGATGGTCCACGATCTCCGGACGGAACTCGGCGAAGCAACGGTCGACCGCGGCGCCGTCGGTGATGTCGGCCGGGTAGAACCGGGCCTGCGAGGGCACGAACTCGCGGAATCCGGTCGACAGGTTGTCGAGCACGGCGACCTCGTGCCCGAGGGACACGAACCGGTCCGCCACGTGCGAGCCGATGAACCCCGCGCCGCCGGTGACGAGAATCCTCATGCCGAAGCCCCCCTGTGCATCACGGCCCGCTCGGCCGCGCCGTGGTCGGGAGCGCGGTGCGGAATGGTCCGCGCAAGGTAGCCGCCACCGACCCGCGGCGCAAGGCGCCACCCCCTTCGTGCGCCGGCCCCGCTCATGCCGCCGTCCGCGGGCGCACGGCGGCCGCCGTCAGCCAGGGGAGCGCCGCGGTCAGGCGCGCGGCGGTCCGGTCCCATCCGTGCGCGGCCGCCAGCGCGCGCCCGCGAGCCACCGCCTCGGTGACGACCGGGCCGCGTCCGAGCAGGCGGGTGAGCACGGCGACCGCATCGCCCTTCCCGCCATCGGCCTCCCGTGGCAGGCACCCGTTCCGGCCGAGCCACGTCCGGATGGCGGTGCCGGGCCCGTCGGACTGGAGCACGGCGATCGGGCACCCGGCGTTCAGGCCGCGCAGGACGAAGCCGCCCGCGACGGCGCCGGCGCCGGCGAACACCGCCCCGGAGGCGTGGGCCCACCACGCCCCTTCGGCCTCGCGGGGCGCCCGACCCACGAAGTGCACGCGAGCTCCGATCCCGCGGGCGCGCGCCTCGCGCTCGAAGGCCGGTTGGGGCTCGGAGAGCACCACGAGATCGAGCCCGGACCATTCGCTCCCGAGCTCGGCGAACGCCGCGAGCAGTCGCAGCCCGTCGTGGCCCGCGAGCGCCAGCGGCGCCATCAGATACTTCCCGTCCCACAGGGTCAAGCGAGCGCGCCCCGCCGGGGCGGGGCCGACCGACGACCATGCGAGGCCGCCGGGCGGGTCCCGATCCGTTCCATCCGTGCCGGCGACGAGCGGCGGCAGACCGATCGGGTGACCGAGGCCGAGTCGCGCGCGCCAGCCGGGCGCGGGCGAGATTCCGGTCGGCCACCAGGACGCGGACACTCCCTTGGGGAGCGCGCGCACGGCCGCTCCGCCCCCGTGCGCGGCGGCCGCGATCAGGACGTGATCGAAGCGGCCCTCCTGCGCGAACTCGCGCAGCCGGGCCCGGCCGGCGGGCCCGGAGTCCCATTCGGCGAACGCGCTCGAGCTCGCGATGGCGGCGGCCGACCCGACCCCGGGCCCGTGCCACCCCGGATTCAGGATCGCGACCCGCACCACCGCGCGGAGCCCGCGAAGGACCGAGCAGCGTTCGCGCGCGTCGGCGCGATCGCTCCCGGCGGCGTCCAGCGATTCGATCAACAGCACGCGCGGCGCGGCCGCGGTCATCGCCCCGGTCCGCCGACCGGAGTCGGCATCCGGGCGGAGGCGATCGCCCCGCAGGCTGGTTCCTCCCACCGCCGGGATCAGGACGACTCCTCGGTCTCCGGCGGGGCGCCGCCGGCCGGGACCACCTTCTTGCCCTCGGCCTCGACCCGGCGCATCCACAGCAGGAAACGAAGGCGTTCACGCACGCGCGGATCGCTGTCGAGACGAACCGGCTCCGAGACCTCCGCGGCCTCGTCGGCGCTCGGTTGGGCGGCCGGCGCGGCCGGCTCCTCGGCGGGCGGCGCCGGCGCGACCAGCGTCCAGAGTCGAGCATCGAGCGCTTCGAGTCTTGGAAGCAGCATCGAATCCAAGTTCAAGTCGGCGAACTGGATACCGAGGCGGCCTCCGATGCCGGCGGCACGCCGGGCCTCGCTCCCTCCCTGCGGCCACCAGCCTTCGAGGTGCACCCCGGCGAGCGCATCGCCGATCGCCGCCGGAGCGTCGGGATCGAGGGCCAGCACGGCCCGTCCGAAGTGCGGCTGCGCCTCGTCGAGGACCTGGCGGATTCGGGGCCAGTCGGGCGGCGAGGCCGGGGTTCCGTGGGCGAGGAGGTAGAGCCCCAGGCGGCCGGAGTCCTGCACGAGCCCCAGCACCGGCAGCCCGCCGCCCAGGCACTCGACCACGCCCCAGCGCGATTCGCGATCGAACCGCTCGTGCAGCCGCAGGGCCGGGGCTCCATCCACCAGCAGCACTCGATGCCCGCCGGCCAGGAAGCGGGCCGCCAGCTCGAAGACGGCGCGCGAGAGCGCCGGCACCGAAGGACCGCTCACCACGTGCAGCCATGCGCCGGTCGACTCGGGCGCGCGCGCCGGGGCGGCGCCGAGCCTCGCCGGGCCCGCGTGGCCTTCTCGCTCGCCCTCGTGGACGGGACGAGCGAGCGGATCGGCGGATGGGTTCCCGGAGTCCGGGGGTGGATCGCTGTCGTGTACCGAGGCGTCGTCCATGGCGCTCATTCCATTCTGCGGCGTCGTGCCGCCGGTGCCGCCCGCCGCGACCTGCGCCGGCTCCGGCGGACCCTAGTGGCGGCTCGCTCGGGCGGTCAAGCGGAGACCGCCGCGGACGTGGCCGCCGGTGGTAGGGTGAAGTAGAACGTGCTCCCTTCTCCCGGGGTGCTCTCCACGGCCATCTGGCCGTTGTGCTGCTCGACGATCCCCTTGCAGATGACGAGACCCAGTCCCGTGCCGCCCGCCTTGCGCGTGGCGGACGAATCGACCTGGGAGAACTTCCGGAACAGCTTCGGCAGATCCTGGGGCGCGATGCCCTCGCCGTGATCGCGCACGCCGACGCGCACGCAGCTGCCCCAGGGCTCGGCGGTGACCTCGATGCGGCCCCCGGCGGACGAGAACTTGATCGCGTTCGACATCAGATTCGTGAGCACCTGGGCGATCCGATGGCCGTCGATCAGGACGTCGGGGAGCCCCGGTGTCATCATCGTCTCGAGCTCGATCCCGCGCTCCTCGAGCTGCGTGCGCAGGTTCTGGGCGACCTGGGTCATGATCGGCTCCAGTCGCTGGACTTCCAGGCTCATCGGCAGCGACGAGGACTCGAGCCGCGAGAAGTCGAGGATGTCGTTGATCAGCACCAGCAGCCGCTCGGCGTTGGCATGCGCGATCGTCAGCAGCTTGACCTGCTGCTCGGTGTTGGTGAAGTAGTGGTCGTCGGCGAGCAGCTCGACCGCCCCCTTGACCGACGTGAGCGGGGTGCGAATCTCGTGCGAGACCACCGCCACGAACTCGGACTTGAGCCGGTCGAGACTCCGGGTGCGCTCGAACAGCTGCGAGTTGCGGATCGCGATCGCCGACTGCGACGCGAACAACGCCATGAAGCTCTCGTCTTCCGCGGAGAAGCCGCCGTCCTTGTCGATCACGGCGAGAACGCCGATGACCTGGCTCTCGTCCACCAGCGGGATCGCGAGGACCGCCCGACAGTCCCCGACGATGCCGGGCACCCCCACGGCGGGCTCGCCGTCGGTGGCCGACACGCGCGCGGCGACCTGGTCGCGCGCGCTGAGCCCGAGGAACCCCTGCCCCACCCGGAACGAGGGTTCGTGGCCATCGCCCGAGACCAGCGGCGCCCCGTGCGCCGCCGTGGGGTGGAACGCGTCGCTCTGCTCCTGCCGGAGATAGACCAGCGCCGCCCGCGCTCCGCTCATGGCGGCGGCGCGATTGCAGATGACGGCCAGCCGGCGATCCAGATCCAGGTCGGCGCTGATCTCCTTGCCCACCTCGTACAGGCTGGTCATCTGCGAAGTCGCCAGGCGCACCCGCTCCTGGAGCTCGTGCTCGTGCTCGCGCAGGATCTCGTTCTTCTGACGCAGCTCCTCGATCAGCTCCCGGTTGAGCACCTTGAGGCGCCGGTTGGCGATCCCGCGCTCGACGATCTGGAACACGTCGTCCAGGTCGAAGGGCTTCGTCACGTAGTCGTAGGCGCCCTGCCTCAACGCGTCGATCGCGGTCGATGCCGACGCGTACCCGGTCACCACGACCACGCACACCTCGGGATCCACCTCCTTGGCGGCCCGCATGACGTCGAGCCCCGAGAGCCCCGGTAGATTGAGGTCGGTGAGGATCATCTCCGGCCGCAGCTCCGGGAGCATCCGCACGGCCTCTTCGCCGCTGGACGCAAGGCTCAGCGCGTAGCCGTGGGAGGCCAGGAACTCGTTGAAGACCTCGACCACGCTGGACTCGTCGTCGACGATCAGCACCCGCGCCCCGACGGCGCTCTCGTGCGCCGGGTAGGCGGCGGCGGCGTGGGCGCGCTCGGCGCGGTTCGGCGCGTTCACGGCGTCAGTGCACGGGGGAGGATTCGAAGGCGGCGACGCGCCGGCGTCCCGACTTCTTGGCCAGGGCGAGCGCCTGGTCGCCGCTGGCCAGCAGCTCGACCCCCTCGACGCCGCCGCGCGGACTGGCGGTGACGCCGATCGAGGCGCTGATGCGACCGACCCTGGTGAACCGGTGATCTTCGAGCGCGTGGCGCAGGCGCTCGCCGCAGCGCTGCGCCGGCGCCAGGTCGGTCTCGGGCAGCAGGACGCCGAACTGGTCGTCGCCGACCCGTGCCAGCACGTCGGACTCGCGCAGGGCGAGCCGCAGGACCAGCGCCGCCTCGGCCAGCACCCCGTCTCCGGCGGGGCGCCCGTAGCGGGAGTTCAAGGCGCCGAAGTGATCGAGGTCCACCAGCGCGAGCCCGAGCGGCACGCCGTGGCGGCGGGCCCGCGACATCTCGCTCTCGAGCAGGCCCTGGAACGCGTGCGCGTCCGGCAGCCCGGTGAGCGGATCGCGCCCGGGCATCGTACGCAGGCGTTGCAGCTCGAGCCGGGCGCCCAGAGCGGCGCCGAGCGCCCCGGCGGCGGTCCGGATCAGGCTCATCTGGGACGGCTGGAATGGCCGCCCCGCGCGCCCCAGCAGATCGAGCGTCCCGACCCGCTCGCCCCCGCGGCGCAGCGGCACGCTCATGCAGCCCCTCAGGTCGCCCGCGGCGGTGCGCCAGGTCCCGCGAGCACACCAGGGTTCCAGCTCGCCCCCCGCCCCCATGACGTGGAGCGCGACGCCCTCGCAGTCGAAGGCCTCCGACATCCGATCGAGCGCCCGCGTCAGGGCGCGCGGCGAGGCTGCGGCCAGCAGGGCCTCGCAGGCGAACCACAACGAGCGCGACGCCCGGCGGCGTGCGCCGCGGTCATCGGGAGCGTCGGCCGCACGCTGGGTGGGGCCGGATCGCTGGGTGGGACGGGCGCGGGTCATGAGGGCCGTGGGTCGCGGGTCGGCCGATCAGGCGGCTTCATCGAGCGCGTGTTGGAGACGCAGCCGCAGGCGCGACATCGCGCGGGTGTGGACCTGGGAGACGCGCGACTCGGAGATCCCGAGCGCCCGGCCAATCTCCTTGAGGGTGAGGTGCTCGTAGTAGTAGAGCGCGACCACCAGACGCTCCTGCTCCGGCAGGTGATCGAGGGTCCGCAACAGCACGACCTTTCGCTCCTCCTCCTCCAGGCGCTCCTCCAGGTTGACCGCGGTCGGGTCCGGCAGGTGGTCGGCGAGCGTGCTCGGCTCCTGGTCCTCGGCCGAGCGGTTCTCGTCGAGCGACACCAGCACGGCGCCGCGCACCTGATCGAGCAGCCGGTAGAAGTCGGCGCGGGAGAGGTTCATCTCGCGCGCCAGCTCGACCTCGGAGGCGGCCCGGCCGAGCTTCTGGTCGAGCTTTCGGGTAATGCCGTCCAGATTGCGGGCCTTGCGACGCATCGAGCGCGACACCCAGTCGAGCGCCCGCAGCTGGTCGAGCACGGCGCCGCGGATGCGCCAGACCGCGTAGGTCTCGAACTTGACGCCCTTGCGGACGTCGAACTTGGCGTGGGCGTCGAGCAGGCCGAGCACTCCGGCCGAGTAGAGGTCCTCGTGATCCACGGTGCGCGGAAGCGTGGTGGCGACGCGCTCGACCACGTGGCGCACGAGCGGCGCGAACCGGCGCAGCAGATCCTCGCGGGAACGCACCCTCGCGTCCACGGGGGCTGGGGAGGGAACCGGGAGAGTCGGGGGGATCTCCGGTCTGCGGACGGATGCGGCGGCGGCGACGCGGGGCATGGGTCCTCCTAGGCTTCGAGTTTCTCGACCAGCGGCTGCTGTGGGGAATCGGGATCGGATGACGTCTCCCAGAGACGGGCGGCGAGCGCCCGGTAGGCGGCGGCCGCGGGCGACCGCGGGAACGCGGTGACGACGGGCTCCTGGCGCCGCACGGCGTGCGGGACGGCCGCATCGAACGGCACGTGGCCCCACAGCTCGGGCTCGAGCTTGAGGAAGCGCCGCGAAACCAGTCGCAGGCGGTGGGCCACCTCCTCGGCCTCGTCGGCGCTCCCGGCGGCGTTCACGACCAGGTGCGGAGGGCGGGTGAGCCCGCGCTGCTGGAGGAGCTTGATCATCGCGTAGGCGTCGGAGAAGGCGGGCATCTCGGGCGTCGTGACGATGACCACGTCATCGGCGGCGAGGCAGAAGGTGAGCACCTGGCGCGAGGTCCCCGAGGCGGCGTCGATCAGGATGATGTCGGCGTTCGATTCGAGATTCCCGAGCCCGCGGATCAGGCACTCGAGCCGGTAGTCGTCGAGCTCGGCCAGCTCCGGCACGCCGGACGAGGCCGGGACCAGCGACACTCCGGGCGGTCCCTGGACGACGATCTCCTCCAGCGACTTGTCCCCCGACAGCACGTGCTGGAGGTCGTAGCGCGGATTGACGCCGAGCAGCAGGTCGAGATTGGCCTGGGCGATATCGGCGTCGAGCAGCAGCACGCGCGCGCCCAGCTCGCCCAGGGCGACCGCGAGGTTGGCGGCGAGGTTGCTCTTGCCGACCCCACCCTTGCCGCTGGCGATGGCCAGCGTGCGCACATGAGGCCGCGCCCAATGCGACGGATGGTCGGACACCGCCGGGAGGCCGCGGGCGGCCGCCGACGCGCGCCGACGGACCAGCCGCAGGGGGCGTCGTCC
>Ga0075421_100011886_pt1 | contig 10799 bp, 7 predicted proteins | sample SoiMetdeltSBSDD5_FD_75292 | JGI IMG/M metagenome (GOLD analysis project Ga0075421, IMG submission 75292) | Bulk soil microbial communities from a Populus tree surrounding site in Tennessee, USA - Soil MetaG P. deltoides SBSDD5 | ecosystem: Environmental > Terrestrial > Soil > Tree plantation...
GGCCAGCCCGCCGGCGTGGAACACCCCGAAGTCGCTGCCTCGCCGGGCGGTGCGTGTACCACCAGACCGGCAGATCGGCCACTGGCCGGTCGGCAGGTGCCGGAACATCAGCCCGCGACCGCCCATATCGGCCGACCTGGCGAGGATCCACTTCTGAACCGCCTCGCCCGCCTCCAGGCTCCGGCGCGAGGCATGCTCCCACTCGGGGACTCATCCCCCACGTTTCTGCCCGGACTGGTCCCGAGTGCCGCCACCGGTCAGCGGCGATGAGATCCTGCGTGTGGCGGCCACGCCGTTGCCCACCGGTGGCCGAACAGGACCGCTCGGGACCTAAGTGTTCACCTCGTCAGGGGGTGGCGGCGCGCAGTCCGTAACCTCAGCCCTACGGTCCGGCGGTGTGGGATAATCCTCGCGGGTCTGCGAAGGAGGTCGCGGGGTGGACGACGTACCGGGCGACATCGTGTCGGATCTGGTCGACCTGGCGGACATGGATCTCGCCGACCTGTCATCCCTCGACAATGCCGTTCTTGCGCGTGCACTGGAACGCGTCAGGGACGAGGTCCCCCACGAGGTGGTGGCGGGATTCGGCGACAGCTTGTAGCGCCGTGGGATCCAGTGGCGGATCCGCCGTGGGTGGCGGACTTGCGCTCGACACCGGTCCCGCGGCCGACGGGGTTTGGCCGGACGCGGAACTGGATGTCGACGCTCTACTGCGACGCGGCTGGCGTCCGGCGCCGCTTCGGCAGTTCATCCTGAAGCTGCATAGCCGCTGCAATCTCGGCTGCGACTACTGCTATGTGTATCGGTCGGCGGACCAGAGCTGGCGCAACCAACCGCCTCGGATGACGCCGGCCACAGTTGCCCAGATCTCGCAACGGATAGGCGAACATGTCCGACGCCACGGGTTGTCGGAGGTGCGGGTCACTCTGCACGGCGGCGAGCCGCTGCTGGTCGGACCGGACCACCTCGACCTCGTCTGCACGACATTGCGGTCGGCGATGCCCGCAGGTGTGTTCCTCGACCTCTGTGTGCAGACCAATGGCACGCTGTTGGACATACCGCGGCTCGATGTCTTGCGCCGGCACCAGGTGCGCGTCGGTGTCAGCCTCGACGGGCTCGCCGTCACCCACGACGCCAGCCGATCCGACGCTGGCGGCCGCGGCAGTCACGCGCTGGTCACCGCCGGGTTGGGACGGCTGAGGTCGGCGCCGTATCGAGACCTGTTCGCCGGCCTTCTGTGCGTGGTGGACCTCCGGGCTGACCCCCTAGCCACGTATGAGCACCTGGTGGCGTACGAGCCGCCGGTCGTGGACTTCCTGCTGCCTCACGCCAATTGGGCGAACCCACCGCGCGGTACGTCGGACCAGCGTTCGGCGCCCTATGGCGAGTGGCTCATCGCCGCGTTCGACCGCTGGTGTTCGGCGCGGCACCCCGAGACCTCGGTGCGTCTCTTCCAAGAGATCATCCGCGGTCTGGTCGGGCGGGCCAGCCATGTGGAGACGATCGGACTGAGCCCGGCGCGTCTGGCGGTGGTGGAGACCGACGGCAGCATCGAACAGCTCGACGCCCTGAAGTCTGCCTACCACGGCGCGGCCGCGACCGGACTCAGCGTGGACCATGATCCCTTCGACGCAGCCCTGCTGCTGCCGGGCATAGTGGCCCGCCAGATTGGCGTGGAGGCGTTGTCCGGGACCTGTCGACGGTGCCCCATCGTGCGGGTCTGCGGCGGCGGCCACTACCCGCACCGGTACCATCCGGCCACTGGCTTCAGGAACCCGTCGGTGTACTGCGAGGACCTCGCCGTGTTGATCCGGCACATGGCGTCCAGGCTGCGGGACGCGGTGCGGATCTGCCGCGTGCCGCGGTCAGCATGACGACCCACGTCGTCCCCTCTGACGTATTCGACGAGCTCGCCGGTGGAGGCGGCCGGTTGGGCGGAGCGCTGTATGCGGGCCTGCGCAGTAAGCGCCTGCTACTGCTCCATGAGCTCGTCTCGACCGTGCGGACGCGCCTAGACCGCCAATTCATCGACGCCGGCTGGTCCCACACCTTGACCGTCCTGACCGATGCCCAGCGCCGGGCCCGCCAATCAGTGGACGATGTGCTGCTACAACCTCATGTCGGGGCTTGGGCGGTGCACTGCCTCCGTGAGCTGCGCACCAGCGGCCGCTTGACGCCTGTCGACCTCGGGCACATGGCTGCAATCGCCGCAGCCGCCGCGGTGCGCGCCGGTCTTTCCTGCCGACTCCTGGGCTACGCCCACGCCGACACGATCATGTTCCCCGGGCTGGGTGCAGCCCGTGTGCCGCTGGGCAACCGATGGTGCCGGCTGCGGATTCGTGCCGGGGCCGCCGGGGTGGAGGTGTCTTCGCACGACACGGCCTACGACATCCGCTTCGCCGCCACACCTAGCCCGACGTGGTCACCGCTGTACCGGCTCCGCAGCGTCAGCCGAGGCCTCATGGTGGAGATCCAGCTGGATGATCTGGACCCGTACCGAGGCTGCGGCCACCTGCCGGTGATCAAGCTTCGCGACGAGGCGGCTGTCGCCGGTTGGCAGGAGAGCCTCGATTCCGCTTGGGAGCTGTTGGTGCGCGACCACCCCGGTGTCGCCGACGCTGTCGCTGACGGCATCGCCTGTCTCGTACCGATGGCTTCGACACCGGAGGCGCCGCAACGGTCGGCCACATGCTTCGAGTCGCTCGGCGCGATCGTGCTGACGCCGCCGCGCACACAGCTCAGCCTGGCGTTGGCGCTGACCCACGAGCTGCAGCACACCAAGCTGGCCGCGCTGGTCGACCTCGTACCGTTGCTGGCCACCACCGACGACGAGGCCTTCTACGCGCCCTGGCGGCCAGATCCCCGTCCGTTGCCCGGGTTGCTGCAGGGCACTTACGCCTGGTTGGGCCTGACTGGCTTTTGGGCGGCGCGCCACCGCGCGGCACTTCAATCATCGGTGCGTGAAGGCGGGGCTGAGCTCGCTCCCTTCGAGCTGGCGATGGCGCGCCAGCAGACCGCGTGCGGGCTGGACACCCTTGGCGGGTCGGGTCGGCTGACGTCAGCCGGCCGCAGGTTCGCTGGGGGGATGCGGCGGCGCCTGGTCGAGCTGGACCAAGCGGTGGTCCCGGCACAGGCCAGTCGGCTCGCCAGTCTCATCTGCGGTGACCATCTGACCAGCTGGCGGTTCCGGAACGTGCGCCCCGACCCCGAGCGTGTCGCCCGCTGCGTCGACGCGTGGCTCGGCGGCCGATCCTGCCGGCAGCGCGACGTGGGGCCCGCTATGGGGAAGGTGGTAGATGGCGATGGCCCGCTGCCTTCCGATGTCCGATTGGCTCTCCTGCGGCGGCGTCTCGCTGATCGGAGCGAACGGTGGTTGGACGACGGACCGCTCGCGCCGGGCGCCGGCGACCTGGCGTTGGTCGAGGGGGATTCATGGCGTGCGGCCGCGGCCTACAGCCGCGCCATCAGCGACGATCCCGACGACATGGCCGCTTGGACGGGGCTGGCGGTAGCGACCACAGCGACCACAGCGACCACTGCGTCGACACCGGCCGCCCGGGCACTGTCCACCCGTCCGGAGCTTGTGTACGCCGTCCACCGTGCCATCCGGTCGCGCTGTGGCGGCGAACCGGGGGTGCACGGTCTGGCCGGGTGGATCGGCCAGGCGCTACCAGGGGCGTGACACCGGACGGAGCTGGCTGGGCGCAGTTCGGTCGGGCTGAGCCCTCGCTATAGCGGCAGGGGCTCGAAGTCCAGGGAGATGCGCTTGCGCTCTTGGGCGTCGCGCACGTCCACGTGGTCGTCGGGAAGGTTCAGTGATTCGTAGCGGCGGATCATGTCGGCCGCGAGGTCCTCGGCAGCTTGGGTCTCGCCCAGGTCGGCCAGGTCGAGGGCCAAGTTGGAGCCGCAGGCGAGGGTGTGGGGGTGGTCGTCGCCGACGCTCTGCCGTAGCCCTTCCAGGGCACGCTGCCCCAGCGTCCGGGCGGCGGGGACGTCGTCCGTCGCGGACAGCGACGTGGCCAGCGCAGTCATGGAGGACAAGGTGTAGTGGTGCTTGTCACCCAAACGGCGTTCGAGCCCTGCCAACGCGTGCTCGAGACGCTGCCGGGCGCCTTCCTCGTCTCCGACTCGTCGGCGCACGATGGCGAGGTTCATGGCACAGCCGTAGCTGTAGGGGTGATCCTCGCCGTAAACGTCGCCATAGTCGCCGAACGTGGTCTCGATGAGTTTGTCGGCGCTCTCCAGCAGGTTCTCGTCGCGGTTGACGTCGCCCCAGACCCGTCGGGCGTTGCCGAGGTTCATGCGGGCGGCGAGCGTATCGGGGTTGACCTCGCCGAAGGCGGCTAGGTACCGGGACATGACGTCTTCGGCCAGCTCCAAGGCTTCCTCCAGCAGGCCGTACTTGCGTCGCACCACCGATAGCTCCTTGGCCTCCCACAGGGCCCACGGGTGGTCGGAACGTAGGATGCGCTGGCGGATGAGGCTGGTGAAGTCCTCGTAGGCCCGCTCTTGGATCTCCAAGGCCTCGGCGTAGCGACCGGACATCCGCAGGTCACGTCCGACTGAGCCGAGGGATTGGACGACCCAGGGGTGGTCGTTGCGACCGAAGAATCGCAGTCGGTCCTCGTGAGTGCGCGAGTCGGTGTAGTGGGCCGCCCCGTAGTCCCCGTTCAGGCCGTGGTCGACGGCCACGTTGTTGGCGACTTGGAAGGTGCGCGGGTGGTCGTCGCCGAATACCTGTACGTGCGACGTTAGGTTGGCTTCGTCCAGCGCCAGCGCCTCGACGAACTCACCGCGGGCCCGCAGGTCGGCGCCGTGGCCATTCATGACCAGCAGGGTCTCCTCGTGCTGTTCCCCGAGGACGCGTCGCATTCGGTCGAGCGTGTCCCGCCTTGTCTCGTAGGCCTCGTGGTAAGCGCCGCGGGTCCACAGCACCGTTGCCCGCCGTCCGGCGAGGATGAGCACGTCGGGATCGTCTGAGCCCGAGTCTTCGATCCAGGCGTCGAGGGCCTCGCGCGACAGCCGGTCACAGGTGCGGATATCGCCGATGGCGAATAGGTAACGCACCAGGTTGATGACTAGGCGGCGGCCCTCGGGGTGCTCGCGTCCGCATCGAACCAGCTGCGAGGGGAAGACGTGGGCCAGCAGCTCCTCGTACCGGGGGTACTGCTCGATGTCCTCGGGTTCATCGGGGTCGGCAGCGGCCAGCAGCAGGTGCACCTCGTGGCGGATCGTCTCGGCCTCGTTGTCGGACATCTCGTCGCGCAGCAGACGCTGGATCAGTCGGTGGACCTGGAGGGTCTTGTGGTAGTTGTCGATGCGCGCCAAGGCGTAACGGCCCAGCTCACGGATGGCGCGGCTGAACTCGATCGGGTCACGAACCGTGGTGGCCAGCGGCGCCCCCAGCACGTAGCGGCCCTGCTTGAACAGGTCGAACTTGACTGGCTCCGAGCCGAAGTAGGCACAGCGACGCAGCAGCTCCCAGGCGCCCGGGGTCTGCTCCTTCAGCCGGGCGACCGACAGGCTCCAGGCCGCGGCCACGCCGACCGGGTAGTCGGCGGGTGGGGCCTCAGCCAGCACCTTGCTGGCCTCGCTGGCCAACAGCTGTAGGTACTCGTCCACCGACATGCCGGCTTCGGCCTGAAGGGCGCCGGCCTGCTCGAGCGCCAGCGGCAGGTCGCCGAGCTCCTCGGCTAGCCGGTCGGCTTCCTCGTCGGTGATGCTCGGGACACGTCGCCGCAGAAATTCCAGGCTCTCGCGTCGGCTGAACACGTCGACCTCCACCGAGTCGGCGACGTTCTGCCAGCGGTGGTTCCGAGAGGTCACGATCACATGGCCCATGCCCGCGGGCACCAGCTCGCGCACCTCCTCGGGCTGGTCGGCGTTGTCGAAGATCAACAGCCAGCGCTCATAGGGCTCACCACGACGCAGGGCCTCGAGCACGGCATTGACGGCGTCGTCGACCCGGCCTGGCACGACATCCTCCAAGCCGAGCCGTGGGGCGAGCGCCGCCAGGGAGGACTTCGCGAGCGGGAGCTGGTCCGCCGGGATCCACCAGATCAGCTCGTAGTCACCCATGTTTCGGTAGGCGTACTCGATGGCTAGCTGGGTCTTGCCAACGCCACCCATGCCGTGCAGCGCATGGGCCAGCACGGCAGTGACGTCGCCGACGACCAGCTGCCGCAGGTCGGTGAGCAACTCCTCGCGACCCGTGAAGTTCTTGTTCCGCTGCGGGACGTTCCCCCAGACCGCGGGGACTTCACGGGTCGTGCTCATGGCACGCCCCCCGCCGAGATCAGAGGTGGAGACAGGGTCAGACACGAGTTCCTACCGCCTGGCGTCGTTGTGACGAGGTCGTGGCATGTGCCCACATCTCTACCACGCTGAGCGACGCTGGGTAGTCGGTCGCCTCCGCTCACGACAGTCGCGGGACTACTAACGTGCGCCCGAGGTGAGAACGCAACTCGACTGGAGCGGGACCGATCAGCGAGCCGGGCGGCGCGGAGCAGGGGCGACAGTGGCACGACGACGCCTGGACCACGCTCATCGACCAGCTCCGCAACGGTGACTGCACCCCCTTACTCGGGGCTGGCGCTTGCTACGGGACGCTCCCGTTGGGTGCCGACATCGCCCAGAGGTGGGCCGAGGAGTACGGCTATCCCTTCAACGACGACTGGAACCTCCCAGCGGTCATGCAATACGTCGGCATCAAGTTGAAGGACTTCGTCACGGTGAAGCAGCGCCTCGCACGCGAGTTGGGCAGCATGGGGGAGCCACCATACGAGCAGCCGACTCAGGTCCACAGCCTGCTGGCGCGACTGCCACTCAAGGCCTACCTGACCACCAACTACGACGAGTTCATGTCCCACGCCCTCACGCGGGCCAACAGGCGGCCGGTGTCGGCGATCTTCCCTTGGTACCGCGGCGCCGAGGTGGACCTCGACACCTCGCTGCCGGACGGCTACGAGCCGCACGAGGAACGCCCCCTCGTCTACCACCTGCACGGCAACCTCTATCGTCCCGCGTCGATGGTGCTGGCCGAGCAGGACTACGTGGAGTTCCTGGTAAACCTCGCGACGGATATCGCGGCGGACACCCCACGCCGGCTGCCGACCCAGGTTCTGTTGGCGATGACCCGCAAACCGCTTCTGTTCATCGGCTACAGCCTGCGCGACTGGTCGTTCCGGATGCTGTTCCACGGCCTGATCGAGGCAGTGCCTCTCGTCCAGCAGAGGCGCCACATCAGCGTCCAGCTCACTCCAGGAACGGGTATCGCTGATCCCAAGGCCCAGCGGGCGCAGGACTACCTGACCGACTACTTCGCCAAGCTCAATATCACCGTGTATTGGGGGTCGGCACAGGCGTTCTGTGCCGAGCTCGGTCGCCGACTGGAGACCCGATGATCGTCCGCCGCCAGGAAGCCGAGCCGTACGTGGGACTGCGGCCCTACGAGCTCAGGGACGCGGGTCGCTTCTACGGTCGGGCTCGGGAAACGTGGGAGCTCACCTCTCTAGTGCTGTCCAGCCGGCTGGTGGTGGTGTACGGGCGCTCGGGTGTCGGCAAGACCTCGCTCCTGCAGGCGGGGGTGCTGGCCGGCCTCGCCGACGACATGGCCCAGGTGCTGCCAGCTGGGCGCCCCGACCGAGCCGAGACGCTCCCCACGGCGACCGGCCCCGACTACAACCCGCTCACATTCGAGCTGCTGTCGTCATGGGCACCGGAACGTCCTGCCGAGGCGCTGCGGCAGCTGACGGCCAGCCAGTTCCTTCAGGACCTCACACCGCGCCCCGACCGGTACGGCGACGCGCTATTGCCGCTCGTCGCCGTGGTCGACCAGTTCGAGACGTTGTTCCGCCGTGACATCGAGTGGGAGCCTTACCGCGAACAGCTCATCGACGACCTGGCGACAGCGATGGACAAGGTCTCGCACCTGCATTTGGTGCTGTCGATGCGCCAGGACACCATCGGCGAGCTACTGCCGCACGAGTCGAAGCTCTCCGCCGGAAGCCGGCGTCGCTTCCGGGTCGCTCCGCTCAACCGTGACGCTGCGTTGGACACGGTCAAGGGTCCGTTGGCCGACACCGACCGCCGGTACGCCCCAGGCGTCGCCGAGGCACTCGTTGACCGGCTACGCACGACGACGATCGTCAACGAGGTAGGCGAGCGGCGCACGGTGGTGGCGCCCACTGTTGAGCCGATCAATCTACAGGTGGTGTGCTCGGCGCTTTGGCGCGGGCTGCCGTACGAGGTCAGCACAATCACCATGGACCACGTCGACGCCTACGGCGATCCCGAGATGACACTCACCAACTTCTGCGTGCGTGCTGTGATCGAGGTGGCCTCCGAGGAGAACGTGCCCGAGCTCGAGCTTTGGGAGTGGCTAGAGCGCACCTACATCACGGATCTCGGCACTCGGGGGGCAGCCTACGAGGGGCTGGTCTGGACCAGCGGCATGCCCAACGCGGTCGCCCACGCCCTGGAGCGACGCCGTATCCTTCGCTCGGAAGAGCGCTCTGGCTCGCTGTGGTTCGAGCTGCTCCACGACGGCCTGATCGAGCCCATCCGCCGTGGGCACCGCTTGGCCGCGGGACTTGCCGCCGCCGGGCGAAGCGCGGCCGCGCCATCCGACCAGCTGCATCTCGAGGAGGGCCTGACCGGCTCGGATCCGGGATCGCCGCCGAGCCGCACCCCCCGGCCCGACGCTTTCTTGCGCATGGCCGAGAGCGCGCTGCACGTCGGCGACCTCGTCCTCGCCGAGCAGTACGCACGAGGCGCTGTCCGCGCCAGCGAACACGACGCGCGGACCTCCGCCGAGGCCAACTCCTTCCTCGGCGGGATCGTGCTCGACGAAGGTCGCAGCGCCACCGGTGAGCGCCGCCGCGAGCTGTACGCCACCGCAGAGCGCCACTACCGCCGGGCTATGGAGCTGTTCGAGATCGAGCAGAACCCCGGAGCGGTGGCTCGCGTGCTTGGATCGCTCGGACGGTGCCTGCTCGAACAGGGCCGGTTCGCCGACGCTCTTGCCGCGTTACAGAGCGCGGTCGAGCGGCTCGAGAGCGACGTGGCCATCCGCCTCGAGTTTGCCCATGCTTTGGCGCTCACAGGCCAACCGGCGGCGGCCGCCGGGGAGTACACAGCTATCCTCACGATCACGCCCGGGACCGTAGATGCGCTGCTCGGACGGGGCGTGCTCACCGCCGAGCACGGCGACCCAGCTGCCGCTCTGCGCGACCTCGACGAGGCAGTCCGCCACCAGCCGGAGGTCGCCGACCGGGTGGATGTCATCGCCGCCCGCGCCCGCGCCAACGCGCGCCTGCAGGCCCGGGAGTGAGCCGGCCGTGGTGGGCGGGCTGCGGCGGTTCGGGCGGGACCTTGTACGCCGGCGTCACATCGAGGTGTACGTCGTGGTTGTCGTCTCGGTGGCGCTGGCCGGACTGTCGCTGGTCGGCGACGTCGTCGACGATGACGTGCGCTGGGCTGCCGTGCTCGCCGCGATGGCCCTCCTCACCTACCAGATCGTCTTGCCGGCACCGGCGACCAACTTGGACCAGGTCCTCCACGGGCGCGGCGTCTACGACAGGGTTCCCTTCGCCTCCCGCCTGAAGGACGCCCGCGAGGTCTGGGTCGCGGCGCCCACCGCGGTCAACGTCCTGACCGGCGACACAGTGCACAAATTGCGCACCGAGATCCTCAGCCGCCGGGCTGGGGTCGTGCGGGTCGTGGTCCTCGATCCTGCCCTTCCCGAGGCGGTGGCCATCGCCGCCGAGCAGCTGGATCGATCCACCGACTACCCGTCCCAGGACGTCCCCGGTGGACTGGTGGCCACCGTCAGCATGCTGGAGGCCATGGCAGCCTGGGACGTCGCCGGAATCTTCGAGCACCGCTTCGCTCCCTTCAGCCCCGGCTTCAGTCTGGTGGCGGTGGACCCGGACGCACCCGGCGGGGTGATCATCGTCGAGCTTCACGGCGTACACAACGAGTCGATCGCAAGCCGGATGCACCTCGAGCTGACCCGGGCCGGCAGTGAGCATTGGTTCGCCTACTGGCGCGAGCAGCTACACCATCTGTGGGCCCAGTCCCGGCCTCCGAACCAACCCATGACATCACGCCATGCTCTGCCGCCCAGCCATGGCACCGGCCCAGGTCAGGAGACCGGGCCGGACGCGTCGCCGTAGCGTCGGGCCCGCGAGCACACGCGGGAGCGCGGTGCTGGCGGTTGCAGCGCGTGGCGACGCTCGGCCACCTACCAAGACCAATCGCGGCCTGTAGCGATGACGGCAGGACAGCTGCCGACTTGGGCACCGACGCCCAGGCACCAGATGTGATCCTGCTCGAGCGTGTCCATCACTGCCTCGGCTTGGGGAGTCCCGACCCCTCGCGCCCTGCGCGGGGACTCCCCGGAGTGCACGCGCAGGGACTCCCCCGGGACAGGTCAGATGGTGGATTTCATCGGCCGGCTCGGCAATGGGACGTGCGTTCCTGGTCGGCCAGGGTTCGGGGGGCTATCACCACGTGAAGCCTCAGAGCCGGCATGAGGAGTCCCCGCCCTGCGGCTAGGCCCCCTCCGGGGTCCCGACGATAGTGAGAGAAGCGCGGCGCGCTTGGGACGTAGCTAACCCCTCTGGGGTGCGAGGAGTGTTCGGGTGACTCCCCTGTTCCAGATTCCGCCTTGCCGGCGTCCGGTCGTCGGCGAGGAGGTGGATGGAGATGTCGTCGACGTTCGACGAGTTGGATCGCGACTGGCGGCGGCTACGCGCCGATCGCCGGGCAGTCACATCGCTGGAAGACGTCTGTGCTCT
>Ga0075421_100011888_pt1 | contig 10798 bp, 6 predicted proteins | sample SoiMetdeltSBSDD5_FD_75292 | JGI IMG/M metagenome (GOLD analysis project Ga0075421, IMG submission 75292) | Bulk soil microbial communities from a Populus tree surrounding site in Tennessee, USA - Soil MetaG P. deltoides SBSDD5 | ecosystem: Environmental > Terrestrial > Soil > Tree plantation...
CTGCATGGTCCTGCGTCGTTCGGCATTCGGCGCCTTCTGGCATTTCGCGCTGTACGGCATTTCGCGCAGGTCGGCATCTGGCCGTTTGGCATCTCGGTGTCTGGCAATTCGCGCAGTTCTCCTTTGTGCAGTTCTGCGTTGATAGCCGGTAGCAACGCGGGTGTACGGGTCCTTACCGCAGCGCCGAGTCAGCTACGTCATAGCGCGCCATGCATGGAACGACTGCGCCCGTGCGGGCGGAGAATCGGGTTGGTTCGCTAGATTCCCCGGTAGGACCGTTGCCGTTCGCAATAACCCAGTGCCGGAATGGCTGATTTCGGCACCTTCCCGATTCCCGATTCCCGATTCCCGATTCCCGACGCCGATTCCCGACACCGCCTAACGTGCCCTACACCTTCTACACCGCCGATGTGTTCACCGACACGCTGTTCGGTGGCAATCAGCTCGGTGTGCTCCCGGACGCGCGCGGGTTGACCGACGCTCAGATGCTCGGGATCACGCGCGAGTTCAACTACTCGGAGTCGACGTTCGTCTTCCCGCCGAATGACCCGGCGAACACGCGGCGCGTGCGGATCTTCACGCCGGGCGGCGAGATTCCATTCGCCGGCCACCCGACCGTCGGCACGGCGCATGTCCTCGCTGCCATCGGCGAGGTTCCGCTGACCGGCCCCGAGACGCGCATCGTGCTCGAGGAGAATGTCGGCCCCGTCTCCGTCCTGATTCGCGCGCGCGACGGGAAGCCCGACTTCGCGCAGCTGTCCGTCGCCAAGCTCCCGGAGGTGACTGACCCTGGTGTGTCGCGGGAGCGGCTCGCCGCGATCCTTTCAATCGAGCCGGACGACATGCTCGATGGCGCGTACTCGCCGCAGACGGTCTCCTGCGGCCTGCCGTTCCTCCTCGTGCCCCTGCGCGACCGGAAGGCCGTCGCACGCTCGCGCCTCCGGATGGACCAGTGGGAGGAGTCGTTGCAAGGGACGCTGTCGGAGATGGTGATGGTGTTCGCGGCGGATCCCGAGCGACCAGGATCGGATATGCGGGCGCGGATGTACGCCCCGGCCGTGAACGTGCCGGAAGATCCCGCGACCGGATCGGCCTGCGCGTGCCTCGCCGGCTACCTCGCCGCCCGCACACCAAGAGACGGGACGCTTCGCTGGGTGGTCGAGCAAGGCTTCGAGATGGGCCGTCCGAGCATCCTCGAGATCGAAGCGGACAAGGACAACGGGCGCATCACGGCGATTCGCGTCGGCGGCAGAACCGTCCTTGTCTCAAAGGGGCAGTTGTTAGGCATCTAACGGCGAACGGCCGAAACGGCGCTGAATTCCGAACGGCGCGAAATCCCAGACGGCGCAGAATGCCAGATAGCGCATGATGCCGAAGGGCGGAACGCCCAAGGACGACAACGGCGCGAGAGGGCAGCCCTTTCCGCACCATTGTCGACTTCGGTGGTTCCGCTCTCTGGAATTCAGCGCCGTTTGGAATTCAGCGCCGTTTGGGATTTCGCGCCGTTCGGAATTCAGCGCTCTTTCGCGTTCCCGCCGTTAGGGATCGATGGGTATTCCTAGATCGTACGTCTGATTGAGCGCCTCCGCCGCGGCGGCGGCGATGATTGCCTGGCCGGCCGCGCTCGGATGCAGGCCATCGAGACTCATCAAGGGGCCGAAGGGTGTCGCGCTCGTCAGGAGCGTCGCGACGTTGAGCGGCGGTCGCGCGCCCGGCGCTGCATAGAGCGCATCGAGGCTGAAGTACGCCCACCCCCGCGATGCGGCTTCCGCCTGAATGATCGCGTTCATCTGCGCGAGCACTCCCGCCACGATCGCCTGTTCGGCCGGGGTCAGCACGAAGTCCGGCGTCGTCGGACCACCGGCAGCGCATGTGAACGGCACCGGCGGAAGCGACTGGGCTCTCGCCGCGAGTCCCTGCAGCATCGCGGTGGGGAGCAGCGGCATAATGAAGATGAGGTTCCCGCTGTTCGTGGTGGCGCAGTCCGACTGGACGGCCACATTGAACCCCGCGAGCAACACGCCCGCGTTCGCGGCGATCTCACTCCCGAAACGGAAAGCCGCAATCGACGACGGGTTCGTGATCAGTCCAACGAGCACAACGTGCTTGGCGGCCGACGCCTCGACGCGGTCGAGCACCTGATCGTAGAGCGGCGCCCAGAGCGCCGGCGCGAGAATCGGTGCCGGCGGCGGCCCCGCGATCGCAACGCCGAAACGGGCCGAGAGCACCTCGACCGCTCCGAGCTCGACGGACACGAGCTTGGGGTTCTGCGCTTCCATCGCGCTCACCTGTGTCGACCCGGACGGCAGCACACGATCGTACAACGGGTCAGTGCTGCTCTCCGGTGTCGTGAACAGCGCGTCGGCGGTGCGGGCTCCATTGACCGCGACGTTCTGTGTGGGAAGGGTCACGCCGGCCACGAGCGGCGCGCACGATAGCGTCGCGGGGTTCGCGAGCGCCGACTCACCACTCAAGCGTACCGCAAGCGCGAGTGGGGCGATGATCGGCGAACGACACCCAGGGCTCGCGATATATGGCTGCGTGATCTCTCGCTGACCCAAGCGCGCGAGCTGTGCCGGCCACGACGAGGTTTGTGAGCCGAAGAAAACGCCATCGGATGCCCAACCCATACTGATACTGGTCCCGATGGCCACGTAGCGCTGGAAGACACCACGTCCCTCACTCTGGTTGAACGCGACGTCGGCGCCCGCGGCGCGCGGCGGAGCGGTGGGCGAATCCGCGCACGCGGCGAGGAACACCGCGGTTGCGAGGAGAGGGAGACGATAACTCCGCATTCGAACCTCCGCGTTGCAGCCGACTGGTTGCCCCAGCGGGCTTGTGAGAGTGAGCATGCGCGGCTTCGCACGTAGCGTTTCCGCAGACGCGACCTCGACCGCCCGTCGCGTCCCCTACGTAAGCACGCTGCGGCGCCGTCCGTTAGAGGCGGCTCACATTCGCGGGTCACAGTTCGGTCGCTATGGGACGCCTCGGGACCGCGGAACGAGTACGGGGGCCAGCCTCGCACGGCCAGCTCTTTGCATTCGCGAGGTCCCGATGTCTACACCCCGCCTCGCTACGCCGTCGTCGCCTCCAGCGATCGACCCGAACGAGCTACGCGTCACCCGCCTGCGTGCGCTCCGGGGGCCCAACTACTGGCGCCTCGCGCCGGTCATCGCGTGCGACGTTCGCCTCGGCGCACTCGAGTCCGTCAGCTCCGCGGACGTCGCGGACTTCAATGACCGGCTCCTCACCGCCCTGCCCACACTGCGCGAGCATCCATGCACACGCGACGTGCCCGGCGGCTTCGTGCAGCGGCTCATGGAAGGGACTCACATCCCGCACATCCTCGAGCACGTCGCGCTCGAGCTGCAGGCGCTCGCCGGGAGCGACGTTGGCTTCGGCCGCGTCGTTCCGTCCGGCGATGTCGGGGTCTGGTGGGTCATCGTCGCGTACGATGAGGAGGATGTCGGGCTTCAGGCGATGCGCGACGCCGTGTCGCTCGTACGTGCCGCGCTGGGCGGTCAACCGTTCGACGCCCAGGCCGCCATCGCTCAGCTCCAGGACCTCTATGAGCGGGTCCGGCTCGGTCCCTCCACCTGGGCAATCGTCGAGGAAGCGAGCCGGCGCGGCATCCCCGTGCGCCGGCTCAACTCGCGATCACTCGTCCAGCTGGGGCTCGGGAAGAATCTGCGGCGGATCCAGGCGACGCTCACCGATTACACGAGCGCCATCGCGATCGAGATCGCGCAGAACAAGGACGACACGAAGCGCGTGCTCGAGGCCATCGGGCTTCCCGTCCCACACGGGGCGGTCGCCGAGTCCGAGGAAGAAGCGGTCGGTCTCGCGCAGGAGACCGGGTTCCCCGTCATCCTCAAGCCCCTCGATCTGAGCCACGGCCGCGGAATCTCGGACCGGCTCACGGACGAGGCGGCCGTGCGCGCGGCCTGGGCTCACGCGAGTCAGTACTCCGACCTCGTGATCGTCGAACAGTTCGCCGAAGGGCGCGATCACCGAGTCCTCGTCATCGGTGGCAAGGTCGTCGCGGTCGCGGAGCGCAAGCCCGCACATGTAGTTGGCGACGGCACGCATACCATGCGTGAGCTCATCGACCTCGCCAACCGGGATCCGCGCCGAGGCGTCGGGCACACGAAGGTGCTCACGCGGCTCGCGTGCGATGAGACGACCGTCGAGTACCTCGCGCGCAGCGGGCTTGATCTCGATAGCGTTCCGGACGACGGGCAGACGGTCTTCCTGCGTGCGACGGCGAATCTCTCGACCGGCGGCACGGCGATCGACCGCACGGATGAGATCCATCCGAGCAACGTGACGGCATGCGAGATGGCGGCGGGCGTCGTGGGTCTCGACATCGCGGGGATCGACGTCATCACACCCGACATCTCGGTCCCGTTCCGTGAGAACGGCGCGGCCATCATCGAGGTGAACGCCGCGCCGGGCGTCCGAATGCACACGCATCCAAGCGAGGGAGAGCCGAGGGCGGTGGGTGCTCCAATCATCGATATGCTCTACCCGCCCGGCGAACCGACGACGATTCCCGTCATCTCGGTGACCGGCACGAACGGGAAGACGACGACGGTCCGTCTCATCGCACACATCTTCCGCCACACCGGCAAGACGGTGGGCTTCACGACGACGGACGGCGTGTATCTCAACAATCGCCTCGTCGTCGAGGGCGACATGACGGGCCCGTTCAGCGCGAACATCATCCTCTCGAACCCGACGGTGGACGTCGCGGTGCTCGAGACGGCGCGTGGCGGGATCCTGCGCGCCGGGCTGGGGTTCGACGACTGCGACGTCGGTGTCGTGCTCAACGTCAGTGCCGACCATCTCGGGCTTCGCGGCATCAACACGCTCGAGCAACTGGCCGACGTGAAGAGCGTCATCGTCGCCGTCGTGAAGCGTGAGGGCCACGCGGTGCTCAACGCCGATGACCCGCTCGTGCTCGCCATGCGGGAGCGGTCGCCGGGTGATATCGTGCTCTTCTCGACGTTAGGCGAGGGCGAGAACCCGGCGGTCGCAGATCACCTCGCGCGCGCTGGGATCGCCGTGCTCGTCGAGCGCGACACGTTCGTGGTGCGGCGCGGACGGCTGCGTATTCCGATCGCCGGCGTCCGCGACGTTCCCCTGATGATGGGGGGAGCAGCCCGCTTTCAGCGCGGCAACATTCTCGCTGCCATCGCGACGGCGTACGTCCAGGGCATCCGGTACGACGACATTCGCGCCGGCCTGCTCTCCTTCTTCCCGTCACCGGCCCTCACGCCGGGGCGCCTGAACCTCATGCGCGTCGGTCGCGGGCGGCTGATGCTGGACTACGCGCATAACGCGGCCGCCGTCGCGGGCCTAATGGAGCTCGTGACCACGATCGACGCGAACCGGCGCATTGGCGTGATCGCTGCGCCGGGCGACCGGCGTGACGAGGATATCCGCGAGCTTGGCCGGTTCGCGGCAGCGCTCGATTACGTGATCGTGAAGGAGGACACGGATCTCCGCGGTCGCGAGCCGGGCGAGGTGGCGAGTCTCGTTAGGGAGGGACTCGTCGCCGGCGGACTCCGCAACGACGCCGTGGAGGTCGTCACGGACGAGTTTGAGGCGGTGGACTACGCCATCGCCAAGCTCGAGGACGGCGACATCGCGGTCGTTCTCGCCGACGATGTCCAGGGCGTGCTCCGCCACCTCGCCGGTCGGACTCAACCCGCCGCGGTCATATGATCGAGCGCCCGGCGGGCTCGATCGACGTGCCGGACCCGTTCGTCGAGATGCGGATGACCGCGCTGCACGCGACGCGCGGTGCCAACTACTGGTCGCGGTGTCCGGTCACGCGGATGGACCTCATGATCGGCGCGTATGAGGACATGTCGTCCGCGCACGTACCGGGCGTCACCGGTCTGCTCGTCGCCGCGTTGCCGGGCCTCGTCGAGCATCGATGCAGCATCGGGGAGCGCGGCGGCTTCATCTCGCGACTGCGCCGCGGGACGTACGCCGCGCACATCATCGAGCATGTCGCGCTCGAGCTGCAGGGGCAGATCGGGCATGACGTCGGTTACGGCCGCACGCGCGGTGGGGACGTGCCGGGCGAGTACACGGTCGTGTTCGAGCACGTGAGCGATGTCGTCGGACTCCGAGCCGCGGCGCTCGCGTTCGACATCGTGCAGCGCGCGTTTGCCGGCACACTCGGATCGGCGGAGCCGGCGCTCGCCGAGCTGCGCGCGCTCGCTGCACAGCCATCCTCGGCGCCGATCACGCAACACGTGCTCTGCGGGATCACCGGCGGCGCGCTTCGCGCCGAGACGCGCGCCGAGCTCGCGCGACGTGGCGTCGGTGGAGACGATGGTCTCGTCGTCGACGTCGCCCCCGGCTACATACTGCAGGCGGGGCTTCCGTACGCCCACTGCGACGTCGCCATCGTCCTCGACGCGGAGCCGACGGATGTACCCGAGCGCTATCGCGATCCGGAGCGCGCGGCTCGGCTGGTGTCCGTGGTCGCCGACGCCGTGCGCGCCGGCGGCGTGGTCATCGCGCCAGCGTCGGCGTGGGAGGTGCAGGACCGTGCACGCGACGCGGGGTGTCGCGTAGCGGTGTTTGCGCCCGACGACTCCATCACGCCGCGCGACAAGAAGGTGGCCCGTGCCGCGGCCTGGGCGAGCGACGGTCGTATCCTCATCGAGCACGGCGATGGTACCGTGGACGCGGGCGGTCTCCACGTCGACGCTCCGCCCGCCGCACAGGTAGCAGCTGCGCTCTGCGGCTTCACCCTCGAGGAGATCGCGCCACGCGATCGCAATCGCGTTATCATGGAGCATGTCGCCGACTGACAATGGACCGCGGCGGAACGGGCCATCGGGCGCCCAGCGCAAGTCGCGTCGGCCGCCTGTGGATCAGGCGCGAGGCTCGCTCGTGCTCATCGGGGGCGCCTGCACCCCCCATGGTGATGCGTTAGGCACGTTTCTCCGCCTGTCGGGCGCTGATCACGGCGCCCCGGTCGTCGGCTTCACGACGGCTTCGCGGAACCCCAAGGGGGCGGCCGCAGCCTGGAAGCGAGACTTCATGTCCGCGGGCGTATCGCACGTCGAGATCCCGATCGTCGATACGCGCGACGCCGCCAACGACCGGGCGGTGGCCGAGCTGGTGCGTGAGGCGAGCGGGATCTTCCTGGGGGGCGGAGATCAGGTGCACCTGATCGCGACGTTCAGCGGAACCGCCGTGGCCGAGGCGATCCGCGACGCGTTCATGCGCGGCGCGGTTGTCTGCGGGACGAGCGCCGGCGCGGCGGCGTTGACCGAGACGACGATGGCGGGCGGCGAGGTCGACCAGGAAGGCAACGAGGTCGAGATGTACATCGGCCCCGGGCTGGGCTTGCTGTGCTTCGGCACGTTGATCGACACGCACTTCGCGCAGCGCCGCCGACTGCACCGCCTGTTCGTCGCGATCGCCGGCTATCCCCAGCTGCTCGGCCTCGGGATCGACGAGGACACGGCGCTCGTCGTCCACGGGCATGTGGGCGAGGTCGTGGGCCGGGGGGGCGTCACGTTCGTGGATGGTCGTGACACGGTTCGCTACGACAACGCGAGCGGTGTGACGAAAGGCGGCGAGCTGACGTTGAGCCACCTTCGCGTCGGCCTGGTAGGCACGGCCCACAAGTTCGATCTCCGGGCGCGGGAGCTCGAGGCGCTGGTGCTGGCACCGCGACAGCCGGTGGTGGAGGCGCGATAATCTCCCGGCACTGTTGGCTGCTTGTGCCGCCGGCTGGCATCTACGGGCGGCCGGGTGGGAACTACGATTGTGACGGAAACCCCGGACGAAGCCGGATAAAACAACTACCAGTTCAACTTCATCGCGCCATCGGACGGGACGCAAAGGACGCTGCAACGGCGAACGCTGAAGACGCTGAGAACTACTTCTCTCTGTCTTCAGCGTTCGGTTCTTCAGCGTTCTCGGCGTCTTAGTTCGATGGCGAGAGGAAGCCCAGGCCACCACTATCCGGCCGTTTCAGTGCTTTTTCCGTTCAATCGTTGTAACCACCCGTTCCGACTGTGCGGATCGCGAAGCGTCCATCGGCGTACCAGAACCAGACGCAACAAGCCGATGCGTTAGGACTCTGACCCTTAGTTCCGGACCAGCACCCGGTATCCATGCGCCGGGATATCGAGTGTCCCGTCCGCCACCAGCGAGATAGCTGCCTTCGAAAACCAATCCGTGTACGTACCAGGCACCGTTAGGCTTCGATAGTTCGCCGAGACTGCCCGGTCCCCGAAATTCACCGCGACCAAGACCGTACTCGCGTCTTTCGTCCGGGTGAACGCATACACACGCGACCCACCGTCCGTCTGCAGCGTCGCCTGAGCCCCGCCCCACGGACCGTTCGCCAGCGCCGGCTGCTGATGCTTGAGCTCGAAGAGGGAACGGTAGAAGCTCGCGAGCGATGGCCCGTTCCACTCCACCGTGTCCTTCTCGAAGAAGCGCAGCCGCTTCCGCATGCTCACTTCCTGACCGGTGTAGAGCAGCGGCATCGAGTTCTGGACGGTCGCGCTCAACACGAAGGCCGGCACGTGATTCGCGCCCATGCGTTCGAGCTCCGAGCCTTGCCAGCTGTTCTCGTCGTGGTTGCTCGTGAAGTACATGCGATACGCGCCGCGGCCATACACGCTGTCCTGCTTCGCGAAATAACGGTCGAGCGACGGCGTACTGTCCTTCCCCTGTGCGATCGCATTGAGCAGGTGATGCAGCTCCCAGCCGTACGTCATGTCGAACGCGGCGTGCATCTCCGAGGTCTCAGCTTCCGCAAGCAGGAAGAGATCGGGACGTACCGCTTTGAGCGCGGTCCGTGCCTCGACCCAGAAGTCCATCGGCACGCCGCCCGCGACGTCGCAGCGGAAACCATCCAGCCCGAACCGGTCCACCCACCACCGCATCTCGTCGATCATCGTGCGACGCAGCTCGCCGTTCCTGTAATCGAGCTCCGCCACATCGGTCCAATCGGTCTCCTTGCCTTCGTTGTCGCGGGCGTTGATGAGCGACCCATCGGATCGCCGCTCGTGATACGTTGGCCGCGCGGTCACCCATTCGTGGTCGTGCGCCGTGTGGTTCGCGACCCAGTCGAGGATCACGCGCAGCCCCTGTTGGTGGGCGGCGTCCACGAATGCCTTGAAGTCCCGCTCGGTGCCGTACTCGGGATTGATGGCCGTGTAATCCGAGATGGCGTAGTAGCTCCCGAGCTTGCCCTTGCGGTTCTTCACGCCGATGGGCTGGACCGGCATCAGCCAGAGGACATCCACGCCTAACGCCTTGAGCCGAGGGAGATGCGTCTGGAGCGCCGCGAACGTGCCCTGGGGTGTGTATTGCCGGACGTTGACCTCGTAGATCACCGCAGCCTTCGACCACTCGGGATGGAACGCCGGATCCGCGCTCGGCATCGTCGCCGCCGTGCTCGCTCGCGCGGTGGCCGCCGCCGGTGAGTCGACGTTCGCGTTCTTGTCCGGGGACGTACAGGCGAGGATGGCGAGGGCGGCGGTCATCGGTGGAATCGACGGTCTCATGGACGTCTCCGGATGCGGATGGCCTGGCCGCCACCCCGCGCGAGCACGAGGCTCAAGCGCGTCGCCGACGTCACCGGGCGAGATACGATGGCGACGGCCTCCGGATTGTCGCGCCAGCTCGCGTTCGGCCCGTCAGCGTAGATCTCCGCGACGTATCGCCCACCAGGGCGCAGGAACGAGAGCGAGATGTTCAGCGTGCGCGCGTCCTCATCCGTGATGGCGCCAACGAACCACTCGTCTCTGCCCTTCGCCTTGCGGGCGACGGCCACGTAATCACCGATGCGTCCATCGAGCACGCGTGTCGTATCCCAGTCCACCGCGACATCGCGGATGAACTGGAAGGCGCGCTGCCCCTCGTAGTTCTCGATGAGGTCGGCCGCCATCTGGAGCGGTGAGTACAGCACCACGTAGAGCGCGAGCTGCTTGGCCAGCGTCGTTCGCGGGCGTGGCTCGTCCGGTGCACGGGAACGTCCTGAGGGCCGTTTGATCGTGAGGTCGAAGATGCCCGGCGTGAAGTCCATCGGCCCGGCGAGCATGCGCGTGAAGAAGAGGATCGACTCGTGTTCGGGCGGGTTCCCGCCTTCCCCACCCCAGGCGTTGTATTCCTGCCCTCGTGCCCCCTCGCGCGACATCATGTTCGGCCAGGTGCGCCGCTCGCCGGTATCCTTGATGGGCTCGTGTACGTCGACGCCGATCCCGTACCGCGCCGCCGTCTCGACGACTTTGCGGAAGTGCCGCACCATGTACTGTCCGGTGTGCGCGTGCCCCTCGAGCGTCTTGTCGTTGACGTAGCCCGTCTTGATCGCGCGGATCCCAAGCCGCTGATAGAGCGCGAATGCGCTGTCAAGCTGCCGCTCGTAGTTCTCGATCCCCATCGCGGTCTCGTTATGCCCGATGAGCGTCACGTCCTTCGTTCGCGCGTACGCGGCCAGGCCCGGCAGGTCGTAATCGGGATACGGCTTGGTAAACGAGAAGCCGTTGCGGTTTCCCATCCAGTCGCCGTTCCACCCCTCGTTCCACCCTTCGACGAGCACGCCGCCCATGCCGTTCGCCGCGGCGAAGTCGATGTATCGACGCGTATTCGCGGTCGTCGCGCCGTGGTTCGGCCCTTCGCCCCAAGTGTTGACGTTGAGATGCATCCCCCACCAGATGCCGACGTACTTCATCGGTCGGTACGGCGTGGGGTCAGCGATCCGACTCGGCGGATTGAGCTTGAGGGTGAGCACGGACGGCGCGAGATCCTCGAC
>Ga0075421_100011890_pt1 | contig 10798 bp, 10 predicted proteins | sample SoiMetdeltSBSDD5_FD_75292 | JGI IMG/M metagenome (GOLD analysis project Ga0075421, IMG submission 75292) | Bulk soil microbial communities from a Populus tree surrounding site in Tennessee, USA - Soil MetaG P. deltoides SBSDD5 | ecosystem: Environmental > Terrestrial > Soil > Tree plantation...
TCCGTGGTGATCGGCTCCTCGATCGTGATGACGGTCCAGGGCGGTCCGACCGTCTTGGAGGTGCCGCTCTACACGATGCTCGGCCTCTGCGGCTACCTCCTCGCGTTCTGCAACAGCGTGTGGATCGTCTACGGCATCTGGCGGTCGAAAAAATAGCCAGAGAGTTCGTCTCGCCCGCTACACGAGAGCCAGCATTCCGGCCACTGCGCCGCCGGCGAGCAGCCATAACGGATTGACCGACGTCCTCAGCGTGAGGATCACGGTAAGCGCCGTGAGAACGTAGCTGCGCCAGCTCTCGTTTACCGGGCCCATCAGTATCCAGCCGCTTGCGAGTATGAGCCCGATCGTGATCGGGGTGAGCCCACGGCGAATGGCGAAACCCAGAGCTGCTTTGGGATGACGTGCATGCAGATGAGCGACCAGCAGCGTCAGGGTGGCCGAAGGCACGAGCATGGCGAACGTGGTAGCGAGCGCGCCCAGCCATCCCGCGACATGCCAGCCGATGAGCGGGATGTACATGACGTTGGGACCGGGCGCGACTTGCGCCAGCGTGTACAGCTCCGCGAACTGGGTGCTCGTCATCCAGCCATGCACTTCCACGACGTAGCGGTGCATTTCGGGCAGCACCGACGGCGCGCCGCCGACCGCCAGAAACGACAGCATCAGAAAATAGAGGAACAGCGCGGCGAGCTGCGCAGCATCCATCAGCTCTTTCCTTTCCAGGCTGCGAAGACAGCCCACGGAGCAAGAGCGCCGACGACTGCGAGCAATGGCCACCGCATGACACCCACGCCCACAAACGTGAGAGCAACGAACGTCCAGGGACGCCAGCGCCGCTGGAGCACTGCCGCTACTTTCACCGCCGTGGCGAGCAGCAGTCCGACCGCGACGGAAGACATGCCGGCAAGGGCGTCGCGCACGAGCGGCAGCCCGCCGTAGTGCTGATGTACCACTGCGATCGCGATGATCACGAGCAAGGGCGCGCCCAGAAAACCCGCGACGGCCGCGGCTGCGCCGCTGTACCCGGCAAAACGATAGCCGACGATCACGGCCATGTTGACCCCGTTCGCTCCGGGAAGCAGTTGCGCGAGGGCCAGCAGCTCCACGAACTCCTGCTCGGTGAGCCACCGGCGGCGCTCGACAAGCATGCGCCGCGACCAGAACAGGGCGCCGCCAAAGCTATGGAGAGTGAGTCTTGCGAACTCGACGAACAGCTCGCGCGGGCTCACGCCCGGCGCTTGCCAGACCGATGGTTTCATGGAAGCTTGCGGCGGATGAACGACCCGCTCAGTGTATCGGCTCCGCCTGTTCTAGGAGCCGGTGAGCCGCCCGCAGCCTACCGGCTCGCGGCTTGCTGCTGCAGCCCGGATTTCCTGCAAGATTCGATTCACGCGTCATCGCCGCCCGCCAGCGGGCACGAGAAACTAAGAAAGGAGGTGCTCGATTGCGTGTAGCCGTAACTGAGAAGGGCACGGTCCGCGCAGACCTCGCCCGCACAACGCTCGCGGTCCTGTTCATCGTGGGCCTTATCGCGGCCTGTTTCTGGATTCTGCGTCCGTTCGTGGCGGCGATGATCTGGGCAACGATGATCGTCGTGGCGACCTGGTCGCTCATGTTGCGCGTGCAGGCGAGCCTGTGGGGGCGGCGTTGGCTCGCCGTGATCGTCATGATGAGCGCTTTGGTCCTCGCGTTCGTCATCCCGTTCTCGCTCGCAATCGCGGCCATCGTGGAGAACGCCGACGAGATCGCGACATGGGCCCGTACGCTAACCAAGGCCCGGCTACCCGAGCTTCCCGCCTGGATCGTCGGGCTGCCGTTCGTCGGGCCGCGAATAGCAAGCGCCTGGGGCGACATCGTCGCCTTCGGCCCGGAGGCACTCACCTCGAGAGTCGAACCTTACGCGAAGGCGATCGGGGCCTGGTTCGTGCTGGAGCTCGGTAACTTCGGGCTGATCGCGCTGCAATTCCTGCTGACGCTCATCATTTCGGCCGTGCTGTACCTGTACGGCGAGCGCGCCGTTGCCGGGCTGCGGCTTTTTTTTCGCAGAGTGGGCGGGGAGCGCGGCGACGGTGTTGTCGAGCTTTCCGGCCAGGCGATACGTGGCGTCGCCTTCGGCGTCGTCGTGACGGCCCTCGTCCAGAGCGTACTCGGCGGCATCGGACTGGCGGTCGTGGGCATACCTTTCGTTGGCCTGCTGACAGCGCTCATGTTCATACTGGCTGTCGCGCAGGTCGGCGCCGCGCCGATCCTCTTCATAGTCGTCGCCTGGATGTACTGGCAGGGCGACACCGCCTGGGCCACGGGACTGCTGGTCTGGTCGATTTTCGTCGCCAGCATGGATAACGTGCTTCGCCCGATACTCATCCGCCGCGGCGGCCACTTGCCGCTTCTGCTCGTCTTCGCCGGGGTCATTGGCGGGCTGGTCGCATTCGGCCTCGTTGGTATTTTCGTCGGGCCACTCGTGCTCGCGGTCGGTTATCGGCTGCTCGAAGCGTGGGTCCATGAAGGTGAGACGGGTGATCTGACATAGCGGCTCGCAGCCGTCCGACGGCGCCGCGTCGCGATCGAACCGGCGTAAACTGAGTTGCGGCCTTACGATCCCGCAAGCGGACTATGAAGGCAACATCTGGTTCGGCGACAACGGCCAGGGCGGAACGACGATCCGCTACAACCCGAGAAGCCGCGAGTGGAGCTACTACCCCACCCCGCAGGTGACCGACCAGCCGAAGATCGAAATCACCCGCGACGGTGCGGTCTGGTACTGCCCGCGCTCGGCGGGCAAGCCGGGCGTCGGCGTGTTGTATCCCGACGTGACTAAGGTGAGGACGCTCCGTGCGTACTACATCGATTACGACCCGCCCAACTCGCGCGCGATGCTGCGAAACAGGGTTGCGCCGCAGGCATCACGCTAGACAGAATGACGAAGTGACGCAGTGACGAAGTCAGCGAGTGGCTGACCACGTCACTGTGTCACTGTGACTACAGCGGCCGGATCTCCACCTTGCGCCACTTGATTGGGCCACCGGGCGCTTTGCCGTGGTTGCCAAACTGCAACGAGAACGGCCCGCTCGCGAATTTGCTGTCGTTGATGTTGACGGTTTGCTGCCCGTTCATTTCGACGATCAGGTTCGTACCTTTCGCGGTGATCAGGAAGGTATTCCATTTGCCGGCCGCTTTCGGCATGGGCGAGACCTTGGCGAAATTGACGATGCCGCCGGTACCGTAGCTCGGGTCCGGGCGCTGATCGTAGATATTCACTTCGTACGCATTCTCCGCGCCGATTTTCTGCGGGTCCTGCGCGCGCATGAAAATGCCGCTGTTCGTATTGTCGGCGGCCCAGAACTCAGCCCTGATCTGAAAGTCCTTGTAAGCGTTCTTCGAGACGAGATGGCCACCCTTGCCTTTGTCGGCCACGACCGCGCCGTCTTCGATTCTCCAGTTGGCATCTCCGAGACGGTTCCAGTTGTCGAGCGTTTTCGGATTCGAGCCGTCGAGCAGCGTTGTCCATCCGCCCGCCTGACCGGGCATATGCTCGCAGCCGACGAGCGCGAACGCCACCAGTACTGCAGCCGCCGTGTAACGGGATAACCATCTCATTGCGATCTCCTCCGCGATTGGACCATTGTCGATTTGTCGTGTCCGGGGCGGTCACGACTCCCCACGGAAAGCATGGGCCACCCGCCGGCTCAGCGTCAAGAAGCCGCGCGGCCGCCGATCATGCCGGGCGAATATCCGCCGTTAGCGGGAGCCGCCGCAGCCCGTAGGCGGCCCGTCGCCGTTCAGTGTGTGTGCGCGCTCGCGGCCACGCAAAACCATCCGCTCTTCGATCGAGACGTCGGCGTCACGAAACGAGCCGCTTACACGGATCGTGGCGTGACGGGTCAGCAGCCCCGGGGTTTTTGGCTGTGGGTTGAGCAGAAGCTCCCAGCGCTTTTCGCGAAACTTCACCGCCCCGACGCCGGTCGTGCGCGTCTGCGAAGTGTCGAGCATCACGGTTCGCGTTTTTCCCGCACCAGATGCCACGTCGAGCACAATCGCTGCGCAGTTGATCGGAATATCGCGGTCGCCGCGAAGCATCAGTCCCACGACTTTGCCGAAGTTGAGCCCAAGCTTTGCGTCCGCAAGATTGGAAATGCGTCCTCCGGTAACGTTCGCGCTGAATGAACCTGTTGCGTCAGCCAACATGCCTGCAACGGAATTTCCACGGCCTGACAAATCGATGTCACCGCGAACAGCACCGGCCGCACGCGCTCGTGGTGTGATCCACGCGACCAGTCGCTCCAGTTTCAGATCGCGGAGTTCCATTCGCACACGCGACGAAACCGGCTTCTGGCGAGCGTCCATACGCAGCGTACCTGCGACACGTCCGCCAGCAATACCCAGCGCCAACGGCTTGAGTTCCAGCACGCCACCCGCGAGATCGGCTGTCACGCGCAGGCTCTCGACCATCGGGACCGCGACGACCTCGAATTTTTTTGCCTCGAACTTGATACTTGCATCGAACGCCTTGAGACGATCGACGCGCACCGGCCGGGCCGGCAGAACGCGGCCTTTCGAATTCGTCGCCTCCGGCTCCCCTCCTGGGACGCGATCGCCTCGCGCACGTTCCGTCGCCGGCCGCATGCCAATGAGCGGGCGCAGATCGGCGATATCCGCCCTTTCGCTGCGAAGATCGGCGCGTATGTGCGTGCGGTCTCCGCTGCGATCGTACGTCGCCTTTCCGGCGAGATCGGTCGCGCCGATCTTTCCCTTCAACTGCCTGAACTCGTAGATGTCATGCGTCTGCGTGAGCTGCGCCTCGAACCGGAAAGGCCGCGAGGGCGGCGGCCGAATGCGCAGGAACGGATGGAGATCCGAAAGTGTCGAGCCGCTCAGCCGAAGCTTTGCGTCGAACGTGCCGATGTCGAAGAGATCGCTGAAAACGCCGTCGAGCTCCACGCGGGCGGTGCGCGAAGTCACGTGTCCCCGCAGCGGAAAAACGACGCCGCTGCTGCGAAAGCTCAGGACGCCGGTGCTGAACGCGACGCCGGCGTACGGTGCGCCCTCGTAGCGGCCTTCGAACGTGATCCGGCTCGAGAGGCCATCCTCCGCCGGTTTTTCCAGCGGACTCGCCACGCCGACGAAGTGAAGATCGATCTCGCGATTCACGAAGCGAACCGTCGTACGGTGCGCTTCCAGGGTGTGGACGGTAATCCGCCCCGGCGAACGATCCTCCGGGTGCCTCAGACGCCAGTTCCTGCGCCCGTCCGCTTCTCTTTGCATGTCCACGTCGGCATCGACGAGGACGAGGCGCGAGATGACCGGCCGGCCTTCCCATACGCTTTTCAGTGAGACCTTGAACGAAGCTTCTGCCGCTGTCGCGAAAGGCCGGTCGCCGGCCCAGGGCGCGTTCTGGATATACACGCCGCGAAGCCGCACCGTCGGCTCGCCCCACTCGAGGTCGACGTGCAAGTCGTCCAGCCGTACCTCACGTCCGGATTTTTCCGTGAGGTAGCTCACCAGCGGCGTGCGGAGCCAGTTCCAGTCAAAAAGCACGAAGAGCGCAGCCAGCGCGAGCGCGAGGGCTGTAGCGAGCTTCGCGTATGCGTTCAGGCGGAGGGCTCTGAAAAAAGACTTCATTCGGGTCGCGAGCTGAATTCGCAGGACCCGTGGCAAAAGCCGGTCCCATGCTGGCGAGTGCTTCCCGTGCCCGGAGCGCCGGGACCGCGGCCCAAGCGGCAGCGCACATTCCCGGCGGGAATACAACCCCGGAGGCGCCGTCAGCCGCTTCCTCGAGCCCGGTACGTGACTGCGGCGCGAGGTTCCCTCGCGCCGCAAACACTCCCCGGGTCCCGCAGGCGTGCGTTATGCGATACGGCGGTCCGGCTGGGGCAGGCGCCGCGCCGCGTGATCGTCGTGGGAACGGTCCAGGCAACCGTCGGCCGCAATGCTGCGCGTCCCGTGAAGGGCGGTATTGGACCTCGAGCCGACACTCCGGGCGCCTGCCGCATCGGAAGCCCCGCGCATGACATGCAGCTTCGGCAGCCGCGTGTCGGCGCTCTCCTTCGCCAGGGCCTTGCGGGCTTTCGCGAAGGTCTTGCGGATGTCCGTCGCGGTGCTGTGCGTGTACTTCCATTTCGGATCAAGCAAGCTCATGGAACTCCCTCCATGTGAACTCATTAACAGGTTGAACAGCTGGTGTAGGACAAACACTTAGTCTCACGTAGGACTGACACTGTAAACCGTGTAGGCCCCACACCATCTGAGCAATCCGTCACACCTTCTCATTCAGCCCACAGAACCGTCTAGGACGAATGTCCTGTGGGGCGTCCAGGCAGGGATAAATGCCGCAATTGCGGTCAACGATGCGGAACAAATGCGCGACCGGCGCCCTCCGCTATGGTGAACAATGTCCTGAAATCGGACGACGCGATCGGGTCAGCGACCCGTGAATCTCGGCTTCCGTTTCTCCATGAAAGCGCGGTGCCCTTCGATGTAATCCTGGCTCGCAAAAGCAGTCCGCGACGACTTTCTCGGTGAGCGCGTTGTCGCTCTTTTCCGAGTCCTTCACGTATTCGTCGATGACCCGTTTGGCCGAGACTTCGAAAGCGGCGCATTGGCGGCGATGGTCTTCCCTGCTCGATCAAACCGCGCGCTGTCCGGCCGTGGCTCTCTTGTCCGAGACAATGCGGCCCTCCTTGAAGACGAGCAGGAGTTTACGGACGTTCGCAATGTCCTCGAGCGGGTTCTCCGAGACCACGATCAGGTCGGCGAGCTTACCGACTTCTACCGTGCCGAGATCGCCTGCCGCGCCGCAGAGCGCCGCCGCATGCTTCGTGGCCGCGAGCAATGTCTGCCACGGTGTGGCGCCGTCCCGCACCCACAAGCCCATTTCGAGCAGCGCGGCATCCTTCAGCGGGCGAATGTCGGAGCCGAGCGCCATCTTCACACCGGCATCGAGCGCTTTACGGAACCACTGCGCGTGCACCCCGGAAGCCGCGTCCGCGCGGCAACATAGAGAAGGCGCGAGATTACGCTGCCTGAGGTATGCGCGCTCCCATTCGTTACGCGCCTGATCGGGCGTGAGATGGCTGATTGCGAGCGTCGGCACATACCACGCGTCGTGCTCCAGCATAAGATCGATGCATTCGTCGTCCATGATGTAGCCGTGCTCGACGCTGTGCGCGCCGAGCCGCACCGCGTTCTTTACAGCCTCAGGGTTCGTCGCGTGCGCCATGACTTTGAAGTCGCGCTGCCTGCAGATTGCGAACGCCGCTTCGAGTTCGTCCTTCAGCAGGAACGAGTGCCAATGCCTGTCCCACGCCGGCCCCATGATCCCGCCCGAGAGATTCAGCTTGATGTGATCGACGCCGCTCTTGATCTGTTCCCGGATCGCTTTAACGAACCCGTATGGCCCATCGCATTCCAGCGCGTGACCGGTCGTGAGGAAGTGACCGCCCGTTGTCGTCAGGAAATGGCCGCAGGCATACAGGCGCGGACCCACGAATTGGCCTGAATCGAATGCCCGCTTCCATGCGACGTCCATGAAGCTGTGCGTGCCGGCGCAGCGAAATCCGACGATGCCGGACTCGGTGAGCGCGGTCATCAGGCGATGGCCGAATAGCGCCACCTGGTCCGCGAGCGGCGCGTCCGACAACGAGAGATAGTCGGGATGGACATGAACGTCCCACAGCCCCGGCATGAGGTACGCGCCGCGAAGATCGATGACCTCCGCATCACTTTCGGGGACTGCGCCTCGTTCGCTCACGCCGGTAATCCGTCCGTTCTCGATGACGACGGCCATGCCGGGCCGCGGATTGGGCTGAACGCAATCGATGAGCGTGGCGTTCCTGAGGACAGTTTTCATGTCGCGGGGCAGCGTAAATCGTTAATCGATTTTCGCTCCGGATTCCTTCACCACCTTCGCCCATTTGGCGGCGTCGGCCTTCTGGAAAGATGCGAACTGCTCGGGCGAGCTGCCGACGACTTCAGCGCCGAGCCCGACCATTCGCTCTCGCACATCCGGCAGCCGCAACGTCTTCACAATGTCGACATTGAGTTTCGAAACGATCTCCCGCGCTGTGCCGGCCGGGGCAAGAACACCGAACCACTGCAAGGCTTCGAAGCCCGGCAGCCCGGATTCGGCAACGGTCGGGATCTCGGGAACGATCGGAGAGCGCTTTGGATTCGTCACGGCAAGCGCGTTCAGCCGGCGTGATTTGACATACGGGAGAAACGATACGGCGGTGCCAAACATGAGATGCACCTGACCGCTGGCAAGATCAACGAGCGCCGGCGTGTCGCCTTTGTAAGGCACATGGAGCATCTGAATCCCCGCAACGGATTTGAAGTGTTCGCCGATGAGATGCGAGATTCCACCATTGCCCGAAGAGGCGAAGCTCAGCGCATTCGGCTGTTTCTTCGCGAGCGCCACGAGCTCACGCACGTTCCTGGCGGGAACCGAAGGATGCACGGCCAACAATACCGTCGCGTTGGCGATGAGCGTAACCGGCGCGAAATCGCGCACGGGATCGTAGCCGAGCTTGCTGTAGAGACTGGGCGCGATGGCGTGTGTGCTGCTGGTCCCGACGAGTATGGTGTATCCGTCTGGCGGCGATTTTGCCGCGAGCTCGGAACCGATCGTGCCGCCTGCGCCGCCGCGATTATCGACGATCACCTGCTGGTTCCACGATTCCGTGAGCTTCTGCGCGATGAGCCGACCCACGATGTCCGTTGCGCCGCCGGCGGGGAACGGCACGATCATCCTCACGGGCTTGGTGGGGTACCCCTGGCCGCGGGCGCTGTGCGGCGCAAGTAGCAACAGGGCGACCAGACACACGGCGCGGCCAATGCGGGTCGTCATATCAGTCGAGCGCCTGCGTCACGAGCGCGTGCATGAGCTGGCGGTGGTAATAGCGGATTGGGCCGAGCGCGTGCGCCATGAACACGACCACCAGCGACTCGGCGGGATCGACCCAGAAGTAAGTGCCGGTCGATCCGGCCCAATGGAATTCGCCGCGCGAGCTCGCCACGCCCGAAATCCCCGCGCTGCGCCTCACCGCGACGCCGAGCCCAAAGCCGTATCCGTTGATATTCGGATAGTCGCGTAGTCGCGTCGCATCGATCTCCGGGCCGAGGTGATCGGCTGTCATGTATTCCACCGTCTTGCGGCCGAGCACGCGCGTGCCTTCGAGCTCGCCGCCGTTCAGGAGCATCTGTGCGAAACGAAGATAGTCCATCGTCGTGGAAACCGCGCAGCCTCCACCACAATCGAACTTGTGCAGCTTCGTTCCGTCGCGGACGGCCTGCGGCTCGCGCGTGATCGGATCGTTCGGCAGCGCTTTGGCATAGCGTGAGAACGCTTCGGGCCGAACGACGAAACCCGTGTCGCTCATCCCCAGAGGACCGAAGAGGCGCTGCTGGAGGAATTCGCGCAGCGGCATGCCCGCGATCTGTTCGACGACCAGACCCAGCACGTCGAGCCCGAGGCTGTATTCCCACGCCGAGCCCGGCTGGTAGTGCAAGGGCAGCGCACCGATCCGTGCGAGGAACTCCGCGCCCGACAACGTCGATGCTGACCACGTAGAGGAGATCGGCCAGATCTTGTGCAGCGGCGTCGAGCCGCGACCATAGCTCACGCCCGCGGTGTGACGCATGAGGTCCTGGATCGTCATCTCACGCTTCAGCTCGACGGTCGTGGCCGGCGATCCGTCGCATCCCGGCGCGCCCACGCGCATGCGGGCGAGCTGCGGCAGATACTTCGACACAGGCTCGTTCACCATCAGGCGCCCTTCTTCGTACAGCATGAGCGCGGCAACCGCGGTGATGGGCTTCGTCATCGACGCAATGCTGAAGACTGCGTCCTTCGGCATCGGCACGCGCGTTGCCGGGTCGAGCACACCGAAGGACTCGTAATACGCAAGCTTGCCTTCGCGCGCGATGGCGACCACGGCGCCCGGCAGCGTGCCCCGCGCGATCTCGCCGTCGAGAGCCGCTCCTATGCGGTGCAGGCGCTCTTTCGAAAAGCCGAGCGCTCGAAGCTCGGCGGCAGTCAAAGATTGGCTCTTGAGCATTGTCGTTGCCATATTGCAGAAGGAATCTTAAGGGAAGCCCGGATGTGCATGATATTCAGAATAGCGGTTCAAGTGAATGACGCCTGAGAGTGACAAAGCGGCTCCCGGGCGCGCGGACCCCTCCCACACGCTGTGGCGCGCGCGACGGGACGAACGGCGCGAGAAACAGCGAGCGCAAAACGTCATTCGCGCGAAGCTCATGCATATCGCGCGGCTGGAACATGAGCGGAGTGATGGCCGGGATCTTGCGAAAAGCTCAGCGACTGGTCCGCCCGCAGAACGGAAAGGCCTCCCGGTCCACGTGGGCTGTTCCGGATGGTATTACTGGCACTGGGGCGGCGGTTTCTATCCCGACGATATACCGCGGACGAGCTGGTTTCAGCATTACGCCGGCCATTTTTCAACGGTCGAGCTCAATGCGCCTTTTTATTCGTGGCCGACGCTCGCCACGGTCGCGACGTGGAAAAAACAGGCCGGTCGTCGCAGGTTCGTGTACGCGATCAAGGTGAACGAGCTCATCACGCATACGAAGCGCTTTTCGCGCACGGCCACACTCGTCAAGGACTTCGGGTTCATCGCGGATCTGCTTGGCTCGTATTTCGGTTGCTTCCTCTTCCAACTGCCGCCGAGCTTCGACTACACGGCGGCCCGCCTGGCCAGTATCGTGAAGCAGCTCGATCCGGCAAGGCGCAATGTCATCGAGTTCCGTCACGCAAGCTGGTGGAACGACAAGGTGTATCGAGCGT
>Ga0075421_100011892_pt1 | contig 10796 bp, 9 predicted proteins | sample SoiMetdeltSBSDD5_FD_75292 | JGI IMG/M metagenome (GOLD analysis project Ga0075421, IMG submission 75292) | Bulk soil microbial communities from a Populus tree surrounding site in Tennessee, USA - Soil MetaG P. deltoides SBSDD5 | ecosystem: Environmental > Terrestrial > Soil > Tree plantation...
TGGGACGGCGACTCACGCGGCCACTGGGAAGGCAACACGCTCGTGGTCGACACGGTGAATTTCAACGGCAAGGGCTGGATCGCCACCAACGCCGCGTCGGGACGCATCAAGGGGATCCCCGAAACCGAGGCACTGCATCTGGTCGAGCGCTTCACGCCCATCGACGGGAGCACGATCGGCTACGAGGTGACGATTGAAGATCCGGCGATGTACTCGAAGCCGTGGAAGGTCTCGATTCCGTTGTCGAAGGATGCGGACTATCAGATTTTCGAGTACGCCTGCCACGAGGGGAACCACGCCGTCGGGAATATTCTGCGGGGCGCGCGCGTCCAGGAGAGCGAGAAATGAGCAGATGGTTTGCGTCGCCGGCGATTGGAATGCTCGCCGCTGCCGTACTGGCTTCATCGTCAGCCTCGGCGCAGCAGAACGCGCGGACCGCGGCGCCCGCGGCAAAGGCGCCGGCGGCGGCGCGCACGCCTGACGGGCATCCAGATCTGCAGGGGAACTGGAACTTCGCGACGGTGACGCCGCTCGAGCGGCCCGCGCAGTTTGCCGGCAAAGACAAGCTGAGCGACGAAGAAGCCGCAGCGTTCGCGAAGGAGACGGTCGAGCGCACCGACGCCGATCGCCGCACGCGCGGAACGGCGGGCGACGTCGGCCTCGCCTACAACCAGTTCTGGTACGACCGCGGCACGAAGACGATCGGCACGAATCGGACCTCGCTGATTGTCGATCCGCAGGACGGCCGTCTGCCGGCGCAGACGCCGGAAGCGCAGAAGGCGGCCGCGGCGCGAGCAGCGATCCGCGCCGGCAACACCGAAGGGCCCGAGACCCGCTCGCTTTCCGAGCGCTGTCTCGTGTTCAACGCCGGCCCGCCGCTTCTGCCGGGACCGTACAACAACAACATCCAGATCGTGCAGACAAAGGACTCCGTCGTCATCGTCAGCGAGATGATCCACGACGTCCGGGTCGTCCCGCTCGATGGACGTCCGCATGCGCCGAACGCGATTCGCAACTGGTTCGGCGACGCGCGCGGCCGCTGGGAGCGAGACACACTGGTCGTCGAGTCGACCAACTTCGGCGACAAGAGCGCGGTCCGCGGCACCGACAGGAATTTGCGGCTCACCGAGCGCTTCACCCGCGTGAGCGCCGACGTGCTCAACTACGAGTTCACGATCGACGACCCGACGGCGTACGTGAAGCCGTGGACCGTTTCGCTCCCGATGTCGCGGCTCGACGACAAGATCTACGAGTACGCGTGCCACGAGGGCAACTACGGGATGGAAGGAATGTTGAAATCAGCTCGCGCAACCGATCAGCAGGGCGCGCGATGATCGCGCGGCTTGCCGGCGTCGCCCTTTTGGCATGCTGGGCCGCGGCCTGTGCCCCGGCGCGCGCCGCGTCGTTTCCGGATCCATCTGTCGATGAACCGCTCGCGGCCGGCGGCCAACAGACCGCAGTCTTCGCGGGCGGCTGCTTCTGGGGTGTCGAGTCGGTCTTCGAGCACGTCAACGGCGTCATCGACGCCGCGTCTGGCTATGCGGGCGGATCGGCGAGGACCGCGTCGTACGAAATCGTCGGAACCGGCTCCACCGGCCACGCCGAGTCGGTGAAGGTCACCTACGATCCGTCGAAGATTTCCTACGGGCAGCTGCTGAAAGTCTTTTTTGCGGTGGCGCACGATCCAACGCAGTTGAATCGGCAAGGACCAGACACCGGCACGCAGTACCGTTCCGTGATTTTTGCTGCAGGCGACAGCCAGCTGCGAATCGCCAGGAGTTACATCGCTCAGCTCGATGCGGCGAAACAATTCAGGAACCGAATCGTCACACAGGTCGTCCCGTTCGAGGCGTTCTATCCTGCCGAGGCGTATCACCAGAATTACGCCGAACGTCATCCGACCGATCTCTACATCGTCGTCAACGACCGGCCGAAGGTATACGCGCTGCAGCGCGAGTTCCCGGCGCTGTATCGTGCGCCGGGAACTCATTGAAAGTGGCGGGCCTGAAGAACGAGACCCGCCCCGCCGTGGACCCTCTCTTAATTCATGTGGGTGACCTTGAGTTGATAGGTCACCGGACTGGTTCCTGACGCGTACGTCACGTGCAGCTCGTAGGTCGCGCCGGCCGGCAGATTCGCTGAAATACGCTCCGATGCCGATCCCGGTGTCGTGGATCGCATGATCGGCCTGGGGTCGTTGGTACGAAACAGACTCAGGTCGAGGTCGGCGCCCGGGCTCGGACTCCAGGTCAGCACCGCATCGAGCGGTCCGGCGTTGTGGATCGCAATCGTCATGATGTTGCACGGCTTCATCGACACGCCGTCACTGCACGTGCCGACGTCGCTCGACAGTGTCCCGTCCATCGTGTGTGTGTCGGTTCTCGGCACCGGCATCAACTGAAAGTCCGAAGGATCGCTTTCCGCGTTCACGGTCTTGAGCGTGCTCATGTAACCGTCGGCCGACACGTTGATCGTCGAACCCGATTCAACGCCGGCGAGCGTGTAGTATCCGTACGGATCGGCGACGACCGAGCGGCCCGCATTGGCCCCGGCGCTGATCCTGACTGACGCTCCAGGAATTCCGGTACGAGGCGTCGGCATCGATTCCGTGACGCGGCCCTTCAACGTAAACACGGCGGGCGGAGCGGCTGGCGGCACAGGCGAATTGGTTGCCGGCGTCGCGGGATTGCCAGACGGCGCCGTCATGCTGCCGGTGCAGCCCGACACGAGAGCGCCGAGAAGAAACGCGATCGCAACGACGCGACACTTGTCGAGGCAGGTCATAGCTAACTGTTCAGCTGGAAAGCTGTCCAGCTGCCTCCTAATATTTGAGCTGCAATGCGCGAGCCTGAACCGCTACTGCTGAGCGCTAAGTACTTGTGCCAGAGAAGTTGCGCCTAAGCTGAACGGTGGGGGAGCGCGCCGCGAAGCTCATCCGCGGCGCGCCGTCGGCAGGGGACTAGTTCTTCAAAACCGTGACGCTTAACGTGCCCTGGAGCAGCGAACCGTCGACACCGCTGACCACGGCGTTTGTGTTACCCGTGATGTAGGCAACGGCAACTTTTACATTATGTGTACCCGGCGTGAGCGACAGGGATTGGTTAATTGACCAATACGCCGCCGCTCGATCCGTCGGGGAAACATTCGTCGCTGTCAAACGCCGGCGCGTACCGTTTTGCGGAATGGTGCCGTCGACGTACGCGGTGACCTCGACGACCGCGAACAATCCGGCGCCGGTCACTGAAGTCTGCATCCCACCCGTGCTCTGGAGCAAAACGAAACCGGACGCCGGCACACTGATGTTGACGTCGAGCCCAGAGACGAAGACGTTTGAACCGGTGACCAGCCCGTGAGCGAGGTTACCCAAAGCGCTCGTGACAGTTTGGCCCGTCGTGCCTGCCGGACCGCTCGGTCCGCTGGGTCCAGACGGTCCTTCCGCCCCTCGACGGCCGTCGCAGACGTAGACGACGTTGCCGTTACCATCGGTGATCTGGGCGCCGCCCGCCGGACAATTCAGTGGCGGCGCGGCTCCGACCGTTGCGCCTGAGCCAGGGTCGCCCTTCGGTCCTTGTGGTCCCGAAGGTCCTTGTGGTCCCGAAGGGCCCTGCGGTCCTGAGGGGCCCTGCGGTCCTGAAGGGCCTTGAGGTCCTGGCGGCCCGGCTGGTCCTGGCGGGCCAGTCTCTCCCTTGTCCCCCTTGTCCCCGTTGTCCCCTTTGTCTCCCGTCTCGCCCTTCGATCCGGACTCGCCCTTCGGTCCCCGTGGACCCTGCGATCCGTCTGGACCTTGAGGACCACGCTGACCGTCCGCCCCGCGAAGTCCCTGAGATCCCTGCGGTCCCTGAGATCCCTGCGGTCCCTGAGGACCAATCGGGCCCTGCACGTTCCACTGAATCTTGGTTTCGTTCCTGTGGCACGCCTCGTTGGCGTTAACCAGGCGAACCAAGCGGCCATCCCTGACGTCGCCTTCGTCTCTCTGATTGCCGCCTCTGAAGTCGGTTCGGACGCAGGCGTAGATAATGTTGTCGCCGCTTGGAATTCCGAGCAGGCCTTGAATATTCTGTGCAAAAGCGGTTGTCGCAGAGATCGCGAGGCACGCGGAAAATAAGAGTCCGCCGAGAACGCGACCGCGCTGAGCCGAGTAAGACAGCATGAGAACTTATGAACCTCCGGTCAGCAGCAGGCGGGGAGCGCCCAGCTGAACCGCTTGTTACTACCCTAGCACGTAGGACTCTTTAGGACACAACAATAATTAATAGACACAAAATTGTGATCCAAATAAGCACTCAAATCGTGCAGCGGCGTAAAGTCTGAGCCGAAAATAGACCTCTGGGAGGCAGCCATGAGCAGTCTCACGCTCTCCGTCAATGGGCGGCTACATACTGTTGACGTCGATCCCGCCACACCTCTTCTATACGTTCTCAGCGATGATCTCGCGCTGCGGGGCCCGAAGTTTGGCTGTGGCCTCGGCCAGTGCGGGGCGTGCACCGTGATCGCGCGCGGCCGCGCGATCAGGTCGTGCGTCACGCCGGTGGAGTCGGTCGTCGGCCAGGAGCTCGTGACGCTTGAAGGACTGGGCACGATTGAGAATCCGCATCCCATTCAGCGCGCGTTCATCGCCGAGCAGGCCGCGCAGTGCGGCTTCTGCCTGAATGGCGTCATCCTCACGGCGAAGGCCTACCTCGATCAAAACCCGAAATCGTCGGAGGCCGACATCAGGCAGGCGCTTTCGGGCGTGTTGTGCCGCTGTTTCACGCACGCGAGGATGTTGACCGCGATCACCAAGTACGCGGCCGGGAGGACAGCATGAACCGGATGCCTCACACCCGCCGAACCTTCCTGAAAAATGCCGGGGTGCTGATCGTTGGTTACAGCGCGGGAAAACTTGTGACTTTCACCGGGCTGTCGCCGGACACGTTGTTCGCGCAGCCGGCGACGCGCGCGACCGACGGGCAGCTCGATTCGTGGATCGCGATTGCGGCGGACAACTCGGTCACCGCCTACACCGGCAAATGCGAGCTCGGGCAAGGGATGTTCACTGCACAGACCCAGCTGATTGCCGAGGAACTGGGCGTCGCCGTCGGGCGGATCACGCTGATTCAGTGCGACACCTCGTTGACTCCCGATCAGGGCACGACGTCGGGCAGCCAGTCGCATCCGACCAACTTCAACGAGCGGAATCTCGCGCAGGCGGCAGCGACCGCGCGCGAAGCGCTCCTCGAGATGGCTTCATCGCGTCTCAGCGCTCCAATGAGTCAGCTGACCATCGCCGACGGCGTCGTGAGCGTCAGAAGCGACGGATCGAAGAAAGTCAGTTACGGTGAACTGATCGGCGGCCGGAAGTTCAATCGCTCGTTGAACACAACCGCAGAGCGCAAGCCGGCGAACGCGTGGAGCGTGCTGGGGACGTCGGTGCCACGTCTGGACATGCCGGCGCTCGTGACCGGACAGCTCGAGTTCGTGCACAACGTCAAGGTTCCGAACATGGCGCACGGCGCCGTCGTCCGGCCGCCCGAAGTCGGCGCCACGCTCGTCGGCGTCGACGAGAGCTCCGTTCGTAACCTGCCCGGTTTCATCGCGGTGGTTGTAAAGAAGAATTTCGTTGGCGTGGTGTGCGAGAAACCGTGGCAGGCGATTCAGGCGGCGTCCAAGCTGCAGGCGACGTGGACGCCGGGCGTCGGCCTGCCGCCGAACGCCGACGCATTCTACGACTACATGCGCAAGCAACCGTCGCGGGACACGCTGGCCGTCGACTCGCGCGACGTCGATCAGAAATTGAAGGAGGCAGCGACCGTCGTAAGAGCCACCTACCTTCATCCGTACCAGATGCACGGATCGATGGGAAGCTCCTGCGCAGTCGCGGACGTCCGAGGCAATCAGGCCACGGTCTGGACGTCGACGCAGTCTGCGTACCCGCTGCGAAGCGGCACGGCAATGATCCTCGGCCTGCGGCCAGAGCAGGTTCGCGTCGTCTTCACGCGGGGATCGGGGTGTTACGGGATTAACGGCGCCGACACGGTGGCCTACGACGCGGCGCTCCTGTCGCAGGCCGTCGGCAGACCGGTACGGGTCCAGCTGAGCCGGAAAGATGAAATGGCGTGGGAGAACTACGGCTTTGCCTACGTGATCGATCAACGCGCCGGCCTCGATCGCGCAGGCAACATCATCGCCTGGGATTACGAGGGATGGTCGCCGAGCATGGGCGGGCGGCCGGGCTACGACCAACCGGGCAACGTCGTCACCGGGATGCTCGCCGGCTTCCAGCCGTCGACGGTTGCGCCGCGGACGCCTGCGCCTCCGCCCGGCGCATTCGGCAACGGCAGCAACATCGTGCCGTCGTACGTCGCCGGCTGCGTGGGCAACAGCTGCGGCGGCACCGGGAGCGTGAAGAGCGAGCGCGTGCTGTCGCACACGATCAAATCACCGTTTTTCACCGGACCGCTCCGATCGCCGAGCCGTCTCCAGAACACGTTCGCGCACGAATCGTTCATGGACGAGCTCGCCGGCAGCGCCAAGGCCGATCCCGTCGCGTTCAGGCTGCGCCACCTCCGCGATCAGCGTCTCATCGACGTCGTCAACGCCGCGGCGAAGGGCGCCAATTGGCAGGCCCGGCCGTCACCGCGTCCGGGGAATTCGCGGACTGGTGTCGTCAGCGGGCGCGGATTCTCCTGCGTCCTGTACGAAGGCGACAACGGCTACTGCGCGATGGTCGCCGAGGTCGACGTCGATCAGAGCTCGGGTCGCCTAACCGTGAAGCGGCTCGTCGGATCACAGGACTGCGGTCCGATCTCCAGCCCCGACGGGATGAAGAACCAGATCGAGGGCGGCGCGCTGCAGGGGATGAGCCGCGCGCTTGGCGAGGAAGTGACGTGGGACGACAAGAAAGTCACGTCCGTCGATTGGCGGACGTATCACAGCCTTACGCTCGGAGCCGACGTGCCGAAGATCGAGAGCGTGCTGATTAACCGGACCGGCGTCGAAGCCAGCGGCGCCGGAGAGACGACCATCACGCTCGTAGCGGCGGCGATCGGCAACGCGATCTTCGATGCGACCGGCGCGCGCGTCCGTCAGGTGCCGTTCACGCCCGAGAGAATCAAGGCTGCGCTGTTGGCCAGGAACGCATGAAGCGGCCCCAGGTTGCGGCGATCGCGTTTGTTAGTGCGCTCGTCGCAATGGCCGGCGCGGGATTCGCGGCACAGGCGCAGAAGTCTGCGCCGGAAATTCTGGCGCCGTACGTTCCGTCGCCGCCCGACGTCGTCGACCGCATGCTCGCCTTTGCGAAGGTCACTGCGAAGGACGTGGTGTACGACCTCGGCTGTGGCGATGGCCGCATCGTGATCGCGGCGGCGCGCACGTATGGTGCGAAGGGCGTTGGCGTCGACATCGACCCCGCGCTTGTCGAGGAGGCCAAAGCGAATGCGAAGAGCGCAGGCGTCGAGCGCCTGGTGACGTTCAGGGTCGAGGACGCATTGACGACGGATGTGTCGGAAGCGACGGTGGTGACGCTGTATCTGTTTGGCGCGGGGAATCTGAAGTTGCGGCCGCGGCTGACCGCTCAGCTCAAGCCTGGCGCGCGGATCGTCTCACATAACTTCATGCTTGGCGATTGGCCGCCGATCGACAATCTGCATTTTCGAGATGCAGACGGCTTTACCCGCGATCTCTATCTTTGGAGAGCCGACGGCACTGTGCGACGGTAGCCGTCGACTCTCCGATTCTCTTGCCGCTCGACGCCCGGCAAATCCCGATTCTTCAGCACGAAGTGTTGGACGACCGATCGAAGCAGGAGTGAAACGTCGTGCCGTTGAACGTGATGTCGGTGACCAGCCGGTCGAAACTGAGCGTGAGGCTTTCCTGAATGCCGACCCCCGATCCGCCAATCACATCCGAGCTAATCAACACGTCCTGGAGTGAGTAGACCGCGAAGGGTGCCGGACTGCCGATGTCGAACACCTCGATTTGCACGACCTTGATGTGCTGGCCGATTTCCGCCGCGTGCAGCATCGGGATCGAGAACGCGTCCAGCAGTTTCGTCACCGCAAAGTCCTGAAACTGCGTGATGCTGCCGCCGCCGCCACCGGCTCCTCCGGACCCTGAATTCGTCGTGCCGACACCGAACGACAAGATCGGCGTTCTGGCGCTGGCTGAAATGCCAGTGACGCCATTGACACCCATCTGGGCGGTGAACGTCGCCTCAGGGTTCGGCGGTCCGGCGGCATCGCGTCCATCGCGACCATCGAGACCTGCCGGTCCCTGCGGTCCGCTGGGTCCTGCCGGCCCGCTGGGGCCAGCGGGCCCTTGCGGACCAGACGGTCCCGCCGGTCCGGCGGCGTTCCACGAAATCGGTGCTTCGCCCGGCTTGCACGATTCCTCGACCGGGACGACGCGCAGCGTGCCGATGTTGTTGAGGCACGCATGGATGACGCCGCTTTGCGCGAGCAAGCGGCCGCTTGACCCGGCGATGGCGATCGCAGCGACGATGCTGAAGGCGAACCCATAGCTGACACGTTTGCTCTGACTCACCGCACGCATAGTGCCTCCGCGAAAAGTGTGGAAGCCGCAAGGATACCAGACGTCAACCGCCGCGAAGATGTATTTTGGCCGTCATAATGGAAAGAGATGCGACTGACCGAGGCGCAGATCGATCGGCTTTACCGGCGCGCGCGCGCCGAGCGGTGGGACGTGCCGCGCGAGGATTTTGCCGCGGCGCTCGAGCAGAGCGTTACAAAATCGTTATCGGCGAAGCGCCCGGCCGCACGCGGGATCGATCGCTACCTCGAATCGCTCCATCTCGAAGATCTGGCGCTGGCGTGCGCGTGCGCGGCGGGTCGCGAGACCGCGTGGGAGCATTTCATGATGGAACAGCGGCCCGTGCTGTACCGCGCTGCCGACGCCATCGATCCCACGGGCGGCGCTCGCGAGCTGGCCGACGCGTTGTACGCGGATCTGTATGGCCTCCCGAATCGTGAAGGTTCGCGACGCAGCCTGTTTCGTTATTTCCATGGCCGGAGCAGTCTCAGTACCTGGCTTCGTGCCTTGTTGTCGCAGCGGCACGTCGATCGGATTCGCGCCGGGCGCCGGCTCGAACCGCTGCCCGAGCACGATTCGGCCGCAGCGCCCGTTGCCCGGTCCGCCCCGCCGAGCTCCGAGCACGCGCGATTCGTGGAGCTGATGCGGCAGGCGTTCGCCCGGGCGGTGGCTCGGCTCGATCCGCGCGACCGGCTGCGGCTGGGCTGCTACTATGCACAGGAGATGACGCTCGTCGAGATCGGCCGCCTCACGCGCGAGAGCGAGGCGACCGTCTCGCGTCACCTCACACGGACCCGGCGGGCGATCCGTGAAGACATCGAGCGTCAGCTGCGTGAGGAAGCCCGTCTGAGCGACGCACAAATGGACGAGTGTTTCGGGAGCGTGATGTCCGACGCAGGAACGCTGGACCTCAACGAGATGCTGGCAGGGCGCAAGGAAACCGCTGCTGTCCGTTCAAAGGGTGAGGCGGAGATTTGAGAATCTCAGGATTTGAGGATCTGAGGATGTCAGCGAGGATTTGAGGATGTCAACGGAGAAAGATTTGTAGTGCAGGCCTTCAGGCCTGCCGGTTGCTGGGGAGTTGAGGATGTCAGCGGAGAAAGATTTGTAGTGCGGGCCTTAAGGCCTGCCAGATGCTGAGGAGTTGAGGATGTCAGCGGAGCGGGACAAAGCAGTCGAGACGCTGTTGCGGGCGCAGAAGACGCGCGCGACGGGAGCGGCTTGCCTCGAGCCCGAGGTGCTGGCGGCCTGGGTCGACGGCGGCTTGACCGATCAGGAAATCGCGCAGGTCGAAGCGCACGTCGCGGACTGCTCCCGTTGCCAGGCGCTGGTCGCGACGCTTGCCCGAGAACCTCAGACCGTACCCGCGGCCGACCCGTGGTGGAAGCGCGGCTGGCGAATTGGAATACTCGTACCGTTGACGGCTGGCGCGATGGCGGTGGCTCTGTGGGTCGCTTCCCCGGCGTATCGATCGCCCGCGCCTCCGCCGCAGGCGGCCGCGCAGGCGCGAGTGGAGCCGTCGCCGAAATTGCAGGAAGCGCCGTCGAGCGATCGATTCCAGGCGCCACAGCCGCAAGCCAATGAAGAGCGCCGGGCCGAATCGGCGGCGCCGCCGGAAGCATTTCGCGATCGCGATCGAGCGAAGCAGGACGCCGTTGGCGGTCGCACGGCCGAAGCGGTTCCTGAAAAGCGCGAGTCGCTGGACAAGCTGGCGCGGGTTGACGAACAGAAAAAGACTTCGGCCGAAGCGGATGGCAGGTTTGCGGAGGCCAGAAATCAGGCCGCACCGTTGACGGCGCCGCCGGCCGCGCCCGTACCACCGCCGCCATCAGCGCTGCCGGCCACTCCTGTGCCGGCGCCGCCGCAAGGTGTGGCACCGACCACGCCTTCTGCATCAGCTGACGCAGCGGGAAAAACCTTGGCCGCGCCGAGAGATACTCGTGCAACTGGCGCGTCGGCGCCGCCGCCAACCGCGCAGTCGAGTGTTCGTGCCGCGGCGCCAGCCCGTGAGCTCCGGTTTGCGCAGAAGGCGGCTCCTCTCGAGATCGCGTCACCAAATCCCTCGATCCGCTGGCGGATCGGTCCCGCGGGTTCGATCGAGTACTCGACGACCAGCGGCGCTTCCTGGCGGCCGCTCGTCAGCGGCGTCTCTTCCGACCTGACCGCGGGCTCTTCGCCTGCGCCATCGGTGTGCTGGATCGTCGGCCGCGCCGGTACCGTGCTGCTGACGACCGACGGCACTCGTTGGCAGCGAATCGCGTTTCCCGAGA
>Ga0075421_100011893_pt1 | contig 10796 bp, 7 predicted proteins | sample SoiMetdeltSBSDD5_FD_75292 | JGI IMG/M metagenome (GOLD analysis project Ga0075421, IMG submission 75292) | Bulk soil microbial communities from a Populus tree surrounding site in Tennessee, USA - Soil MetaG P. deltoides SBSDD5 | ecosystem: Environmental > Terrestrial > Soil > Tree plantation...
TGGAGGTGACAGTGGATGGCCGGACAGCCGAAGTACTCTTTGCCGGGGAGGTCCCAGGATTCGCAGGCCTTGTCCAGGTAAACGCGCGCCTTGCGGCATCGGCCCTGGCGTCACCGCGTCCCGTGCCGGTCGGACTGCGGATCGGTTCCCGCTCGAACCGGGCTCCCGTTCTTGTTTGGATCCGTTAGCGTAGCTTGGCGCTGGGTGTCGTGTCGGCATCCAGATCCCCAAGTACAAACTGAATTCCACCCAACATCAGCTTGACCAGGTCCCGATTCGAATAAAACTCCGGTCGATGTCCGAGGACGCTATTGAACACTCGCCCCTTCCCGTAACTCTTGATCCATACCATTCCGTAGTCTTTGTCCGGCCGGATCTGCCATTCCCGCAGATCTGATTTTTCAGCATCCACACTTAGCAGGATGTGAAGCTTCTCCCGGGTATAGGGACTGGTCGGAGGGAAGTGATAGAACTCATCGATCATGTCGAAACCCTTGCCGCCGAAGTGCTTGGTCAATGGACTGCCAGGATCGTCGATTTTCAGCGTTCCCGGCTCGCCATTATACTTGTGCGGTCCCGCCTGCGCGCCCATGAGGTCGCCAAATTCGGCCACATCCTGCGACGCGAATGTCGACCCGTGGAGCCCGGCCACGCCGCCGCCCTCGCGGACGTAGCGGGTCAGTCCGGCGATAACCTCAGGATCGGCAAAAACCGGTCCGACGACGCTGTTCAGAAATACGGCGTCAAATTGCTTGATCTTGGGGTACTTCAGATTGTCCAGATCGTTGTTGAATACAGCCTCATAGGCGCCCGTATACTTGGCGATCAATTGCAACATCAGATTTCCATGGGCAATCGTAGTGTGGTAAAAACCGCCTGCCGGACATACATCAAGGATCAGCAGCTTTCTTGCTTTTTCAGGTTTGGCCAGAGCCTGCCGAGGAACTGCCGCCTCGATCTGTTCCCTTTCGTTCGCCGGAATTTTTTCCGTCGTCGTGATCGGCATCTTGCGGGAAATCTCGTTGACACGCCAGCCCATGGCCGGTGCGACCGCTTTCTCGTAATCTTGGATTCCGTTCGGTTCGATCGTGAAGAACAGGGGCTTTACGGAGGGTTTGGGTGTCCCGCAGTCGCCACATTTCATCGGCCATGCCGGAGCTTCCGGTGGCTGCAAGCGACTCAACTTCAGGAGAAACTGGCTCATCCCTGCGCCGTGCAGGTGAGTGGGGCTGGAGGTGATGTTTATTCCGAATTCCTGCGCGACCTTATCGAGATCGGCCGTCGACTGCTTCGAGGAAACGATCATCGTATCCACGCCCAGCGCTTTCCCGAACGCAAGTAGCTTGGTCGCGTCCGAGGGAACTGTTTCGACGTTGTACGCCGGCATGCGAAGCCGCAACTCGTCGAGCCGCGCCTTTATCTTCGCCAGTTCCTCGGCCGACAAGTTGTAGTCCAGGTTCGCGCTGGAGCCTTCGATGTATCCAAAACCGGCAACGTCAGCCTTTGCTGCCGCCTCGAGAAAAGTCAGCTTGCCGAAAGCTGTCGAACGAACCCCCAACCTCCAGCCAAGGAGGTTCTCCGCTGCAGCGCCCGCTCGTCTTGTGGGTCTCCGCGTGGGTGAGTTCGGCGTCTGCGCGGAAGCGATAAGAGCCCAGGCCAGGATGACAGCGATGATCGAGCGCATAGCAGTGATTATGGCACGGACAGCTTTGGGAACCCATTGTATAGCGTTAAAGAACCGCCGCCGGTGGCGAGCGACGCGTCCGATGCATTGCGCAGCAGATTGGTGAGCAATTGGTCCAATTGGTCCGGATGACGGCTCAGCGCACCTTATCTTCGAGCAAAATGAGGGTGCGCCACGGGTGTAGTCGTTGACCGCGGTCCCGGTTGCAGCTTCACAGTTGACGCATCTCCAGGGATTGGGATACCCTAGCGATGCTTGAGGAGGGCCGCAAATGGCTCATGTGGACGTTCCCTTGGTGCGCTCGCGGTTTGGGCAAACTGCCCGAGCCGATCACTGGTGGGTACAGCCGGTCCTGGTGTTTCTCGGATTCTCCTCCTTTATCCTCTACTCAACCTGGGCGGCGTTTCAAGGACAGCATTACCGCTTCGGTTCCTATCTCTCGCCATTCTACTCACCCGAATTGTTAGGCGATCCGCAGAATGCCTTGTTCGGCGCAAAACCGGACTGGATACCGGCGTGGGTTACCGCGGCGCTCCTGATCCTTTGGGCTCCCGGCGGATTCCGGCTCACTTGCTACTACTATCGCGGGGCGTATTATAAAGCTTTTTGGGCGGACCCTCCCTCCTGCACCGTCGGCGAACCCCGGAAAAAGTATCTTGGCGAGCGCTCGTTTCCCCTGATCCTGCAAAACGTCCATCGATACTTTCTTTACCTCGCCCTGGTTTTCATTCTCTTTCTTGCCCATGACGTTTGGAAGGCGCTGTGGTTCGATGGGCGCTTCGGCGTCGGAGTCGGCACGCTTGTACTGTTGACGAACGTGGTCCTCTTGAGCGGCTACGCCTTTGGATGTCACTCCCTGCGGCATCTCGTCGGCGGATTCCGCGACCAGCTCGCCGGGGCGCCGCTTCAGAAGCGCGCTTACGATTGCGTCAGTTGCCTAAACCAGCGCCACCAGATCTGGGCGTGGTGCAGTCTGTTCTCGGTCGGATTCTCCGATCTGTACGTACGGATGTGCTCGATGGGGATCTGGACCGATTGGAGAATCCTTTAATGGCCGAGTACATCACGCATGAGCATGATGTGCTTGTCATTGGAGCGGGAGGCGCGGGATTGCGGGCGGCGGTCGAAGCTTCGGCTGCCGGCGTTAAGGTCGCCGTAATCTCGAAATCATTGCTCGGCAAGGCGCATACCGTTATGGCGGAGGGAGGAATCGCTGCCGCGCTCGCGGACGTCGACGACAGGGACAACTGGCGCGTCCACTTCGCGGACACGATGCGTGGAGGCCAATATCTAAACAACTGGCGAATGGCTGAGTTGCACGCCAAAGAAGCGCCGGCATGCGTCCGGGAGCTGGAAGCGTGGGGCGCCCTCTTCGATCGCACTGCGGACGGCCGCATCCTGCAGCGGAACTTCGGCGGCCACAAGTACCCGCGGCTGGCGCACGTGGGCGACCGGACCGGGCTCGAGATGATTCGCACCCTGCAGGATCATGGGATCCACCTCGGCATGGACACCTACATGGAACACACCGTGGTGACGCTGCTGAAAGACAGTGGACGCGTTGTGGGCGCTTTGGGCTACGACCGCGAGCGCGGAAGATTTCACCTGTTTCGCGCGAAAGCCGTAGTGCTCGCCACGGGCGGTATCGGCAGGGCATTTAAAATCACCAGCAACAGTTGGGAGTATACCGGCGACGGTCTCGCACTCGCCTATCATGCCGGAGCGGCGCTCATGGACATGGAATTCGTACAGTTCCATCCTACGGGGATGATCTGGCCGCCGAGCGTTCAAGGCATTTTGGTCACTGAAGGAGTCCGCGGCGAAGGAGGAGTGCTAAGGAATAAGGACGGACGGCGCTTCATGTTTGACGACATTCCGCCGCTCTATACAAATTCCACCGCCGACAGCGAAGAAGAGGGATGGCGATACACGCAGGGCGATAAAAATGCGCGCCGTCCGCCAGAACTGCTGACCCGGGATCATGTCGCGCGCTGCATACGGCGTGAAGTGCGTGAGGGCCGCGGGAGTCCTCATGGCGGTGTGTTCCTCGATATTGCCTGGATTAAGGAGCGGATTCCCCGCGCCGCCGAGCACATCAAGAAGAAACTTCCGAGCATGTATCACCAGTTCAAGCAACTGGCGGACATCGACATCACGCAGGAACCCATGGAGGTCGGGCCGACAACGCACTACATGATGGGTGGTGTCCGCGTGGATGGCGATTCGCAGATGTCCGACACGCCGGGGCTGTTCGCCGCCGGAGAATGCGCGGCCGGCCTGCATGGCGCAAACCGCCTGGGAGGCAATTCGCTGTCGGACCTGCTGGTGTTCGGCAAGCGCGCAGGCGAATACGCGGCCCGCTTCGCCAAGGAGAACAGCTTGGGGAGCGTGAACCCGAACGAGGTGGAGTCGGCGGAAAGACGGGCGCTCGAACCCTTCGCAAAGGACGGCCCGGAAGGACCCTACGCGGTCCAGCACTCGCTTCAGGACATGATGCAGGAACTGGTCGGCATTGTCCGGCAGGAAGAAGAGATGCTGCGGGCCCTCGATTGCATCGAGCAACTGAAGGTACGCGCCGAGCGCGCCGCCGTCGGCGGAAACCGGGAATACAACAACGGCTGGCATACGGCAATCGATTTGCACAGTATGCTGACGGTTTCTGAAGTCATCACGCGGGCCGCGCTCGAACGAAAGGAAAGCCGCGGAGCGCATTTCCGCGACGACTATCCCGCCAGGGACGACAACTTCGGCCGGTTTAACCTCGTCGCCCGAAAAGGCGCCGGCGGCGAGTTGGTGATGACACGCGAGCCCATCCCCGAGATGCCGCCGGAACTGAAGCAAGTCATTCAGGAGATGAAGTGATGGCAGTCGCAAGATTTCGTATCTGGCGCGGTCAAAGAGACATCGGAAGGTTTCAGGAATATTCGACCGAGGTGGCGCAGGGCATGGTGGTCCTGGATGCCGTGCACAAAATCCAGGCCGAGCAGGCTGGCGACCTTGCCGTGCGCTGGAATTGCAAAGCGGGCAAATGCGGCTCCTGCTCAGCGGAAATCAACGGAATGCCGAAGCTGATGTGCATGACGCGCCTGAACCAGCTTCCGCTGGAACAGCCGGTCACCATCGAACCCATGAAGGCGTTTCCGCACGTGAAAGACCTGGTCACGGACGTGTCGTGGAACTATCGTGTGAAGCACGGCATCACCCGGTTCAAACCGCGGCCTCCCGATGCGCCGGACGGAACCTGGCGGATGGCGCAGGCCGACGTCGACCGTGTGCAGGAGTTTCGAAAGTGTATCGAATGCTTCCTGTGCCAGGACGTTTGCCATGTGCTGCGCGATCATCATATGCACGATCAGTTCATTGGCCCGCGCTTTCTGGTGTATACGGCCGCGCTCGAGATGCATCCACTCGATCAGGGCGATCGCGTGAAAGACCTGAGAACGCGTCACGGCATCGGGCTGTGTAACATCACGAAATGTTGCACCAAAGTATGTCCGGAAGACATCACCATAACCGATAATGCGATCATTCCGCTTAAGGAGCGGGTCGTGGACCGTTTTTTCGATCCACTAACAAGACTTTTCCGCATATCCAGCTCGAATAGCGAATAGGAGGTTGCCATGCATTTCGATTTGAAGCCTATCTCCGCGGAGAGTATTCCGGAGGCCCTGGCCAAAGTGGACCGCTACCGGCTTCTGAACGAACCGGGCCTTGCTGAAAGCATCTGCCTCGACATTCTGACGATCGCGCCCGATCATCAGCAGGTTTTGATTTCGCTGCTGCTTGCGCGTACAGAACAGTTTGGACTCGGAGTGACAGCGGAGTCCGCCCACGAAGTACTGTCCAGGATAAGGGGCAATTACGAGCGCGCGTATTATGGAGGAATCATCTGCGAGCGCCTGGCGCACGTCCAGTTTCGGGAAGGAAGGACAGGTGGCGAGGCTGCCGCCTACCACTCGCTGCGCAAAGCTATGGCTCATTACGAGCAAGCGGAAACCGTCCGCACACCCGGCAATGACGATGCGATTTTGCGCTGGAACACCTGCGCCCGAATCATCATGCGGCATCCGCAGATTCGTCCGCTCCCGGACTATGAGTCCGAACCCATCATGAGTGAGTAAGGCCGACCCCTCACAGCGGCAGCTTCAATCGCGCCTGACACCCGCCCTCCGCCCGATTCTCCAGCGTCAGCGCCCCGCCATGCGCTTCGGCGATCTGCCGGCTCAGAGCAAGCCCAATCCCTGACCCCCCCGGCTTAGTTGTAAAAAACGGCACAAACAGATTCGCCGTCGCCGCTAGCCCCGGACCCTCATCGTCAATCCATACCTCCACTGACTTTCCGTTCTTGCTCCATCCCACCCACACGCCGCCGCCCGTCTCGAGCGACGCGTCGGTCGCGTTGCGCAGCAGATTGATGAGCAATTGGTCCAATTGGTCCGGATCCCCGGGAATCCGCAAAGCCGGACCCGGAGCAAGGTTTACGCTAACCCGCGTTTCCATCCCCACATTCCGCCGCACCCAATCTCCGACATCGACCGATTGAAATCGCGGTCGAGGCAATCGGGCAAGCCGCGAGTAAGCCTCCATAAACCGGCTCAAAGCTTCCGAGCGTCCGCCGATCACCGCAAGTCCGCGCTGCATGTCCTCCTGCCAGTCCGCCGGTCGAGGATCTTTTCCCAGCAGACTGCTCAGACTCCCCGCAATCGATCGGATCGGCGCAAGGGAATTGTTCAGCTCGTGACCCAGCACGCGAAGCAGCCGCTGCCACGCCAGTCGCTCCTCTTCCCGCAGCGCTTTGCTGAGATCGGTCAGGACCAGCAGATCGTGCGGCAATCCATGTTCGCGGAACGCGCCTCGCCGTATTCCCCAACGTCCCGGGCCGACCGGAAACGTCGTCCGTATCGTCCGTGTGGCCTCACCTTCCAGGCACTCTCGAAGACCCAGCTCCTCGGCATTGCGTCCCAGCAGACGTTCCGACGGTTGATCGAGCAGACGCTCTCCCGCCTTGTTCACGAGCCGCAGTCGCTGCAACTGATCGAAGGCGAAGATTGCGACGTCGATCTCCGCCATCACCGTACGAAGGAGAGTGGTCGCCTCCAGCGCGCCGAGCCGCTGCTCGCGCAGGGTCTCGCCCAGTGCATTCACTTCGCTCATAACCTCACCCAAAGCATCGCTTGCGCCCGCCCGCCGGCCACGAATGGAGTAATCACCTTCGCGGAGCGCCGCCAGCAGATTCGAAACTGTTTTGAGTGGGAACACCACGCGCCTCCGTACTGCGAACGCGAATCCCAACCACAACGCCACGATCAGAACGGTCAGCGTCCACTGAACTCGGGGCACGTAGTCTCCCGTCCAAAGCAGGACCAGCGCGACCAGCGACCCGGGGAGTCCCGCCGTCACCGCCATCAGCAGGATGCGTCGCTCGTGGCTGAGCGGTCTCATCCCAGTAACCTACTACATTCCGTAGCGCTGCAGCCTGCGGTAGAGCGCGCTGCGGCTGAGTCCCAGCGCTCCCGCCGCCTGGCTGACATTGCCGTCGAAGCGCGCCAGAGCCTTTTTGATCAGCAGACACTCCACGTCCTCGAGGCTCATATCCTCGAGCCGCGGAGCGCCGTCGCGCCCGGCTTTCAAGCCGAGGTCCGCCGCCTTGACGATGTTCCCCTGAGCCATCAGCACGCCGCGCTCGATGGCATGATCAAGCTCGCGAACATTGCCCGGCCACCCGTGACGCAGCATCGCCTGCATGGCGGCAGGCTCGAATCCCGTGACCGCCTTGCGGTACTTCTTCCCATGCCGCTCCAGAAAATGCATAGCCAGCGCCGCGATGTCCTCGCTCCTGTCTCGCAGAGGAGGCAGGTGGATCTCGATCGTGTTGAGCCGGAAAAGCAGGTCCTGCCGGAATCGTCCTGAAGTGACTTCCTCATTCAGGTCCGCATTGGTCGCCGAGATCATTCGAACATCCACTCGCCGTGTCTTTGACGATCCCACTCGTTCGAACTCGCCAGTCTCCAGCACGCGCAGCAGTTTCGACTGCAGGTTCAGCGGTACATTCGCGATCTCGTCGAGAAACAGCGTGCCGCCGTCGGCCAGCTCGAATCGACCCACGCGATCAACCTTGGCGTCCGTGAACGCGCCGCGAATATGTCCAAACAGTTCACTCTCGAAGATCCCCTCGGAAAGTCCGCCGGCGTTCACCGTGACCATCGGCCGCCCGGATCGCTCGGACGCCGCATGCACCGCCTGCGCGACTACTCCCTTACCCGATCCGTTTTCACCAGTGATGAGGACGTGCGCATTCGATGGTCCGACCCGCGCGATCACGTCCAGCACGCAGCGCATCCCCAGCGACTCGGCGATCACATTCGGCCGCCTGTGATCCCGCAGCGCGAAGTTTTCCGCCTCCAGCCTTTGTCCCTTGCGCAGCGCCTGACCAAGCTCGATCTGCGTGCGTACAATCGACAGCAGCCGCGCGTTTTCCCAAGGTTTCTGGATGAAGTCTCTCGCCCCGCGCCGCATGGCCTCGACCGCCAGGTCCACTGTGCCCCAAGCCGTCATGACCACGACGGGCAGCGTGGGATCGATCGCCTGCAGACGCGGCAGCAGGTCGAGCCCTTCGGCGCCGGAAGTCGTATCGCGCGCGTAGTTGAGGTCCATCAGGACGCAATCGAAGTTCTTCGATTCCACTGACGCGAGCACCCCCGCCGGCGACGTAGCCGATTCCGTCCGGAATCCCTCGCCTTTCAGGAGAAGCCGCAGCGCTTCGATGACATGGCTCTGGTCGTCGGCAATGAGAACGGATGTGCTCTTATCTGTGTTCATCCGTGTTCATCTGTGGCCATTTATCTTTACTCATCCCGCAACGCCGTCCACGGATCGATTTTGGAAGCTCGCCAGGCCGGCCAGTAGCCCGCCGCAATCGCCGCCGCCAGCATCGCCGCCGCCGCTCCACCCACTGCCAGCGGATCATTCGGCTTCATCTGGAATAGGTACCCCCGCACCACCTCCGACGCCGCCAGCGCCGCCGGTACGCCGATCGCTACACCAACTACCGCGATCGCAAGAACTTCGCGTACGACCATCCAGATAATCCGTCGCCGTTCCGCTCCCAGCGCCATCCGTATCCCGATCTCGTTGGTGCGCCGAGCCACCCGGTACGCCATCATTCCGTACAGGCCCACGCACGCGATCACGACCGCCAGCACGGCAAAACAACTGCACAGCATCGCAAACGTGCGCTCCTGCCAGATCGTCTGCGCGATGTTGCTCGCCTGCGTGGATATGGTTGCGATCGGAACGCGCGCATCTGCCTCTCGCAGCGCCTGCCGCACGCTGGGAACGAGCGCCAGGGGATCGCCTGCCGTCCGTACGATAAGTACGATTTGCCCCATAGTGAGCGTCCCCCGGGCGCCGTAAGGAATATAAGCGACCGGCGGAATTTCCGACTTCAGGGAGTTCAATCGCGCAGTCTTAGCCACGCCAATGATTTCGTAGTCATCTGGCGTATTCCCGCCGCCCGGCCCGGCCATCCCGAAATGCCTTCCCACTGCATTTTGACCATCGAAATATTTCTTGACGAACTCCTCATTCACGACGGCAAGACGTCGCCGGCTGCTGATGTCGCGCTGGTCGATTTCACGGCCGAGCAGAATCGGGATCTGCATCGTGGTGAAGAATCCGGAGCCGACATCCATCACAACAGTGCTCCGGCTCGCGCCCGAATATCCCGGGACGTGGGCGTCTGTCGAGCTCCTCGATCCGGAGACCAGCGCATACCTTGTAAGGCTCACGCTCCTCGCTCCGGGTAGGCCAGCCAAGCGAGTCTGAAGACCTTCATAGAATCGCCGCAACCCGTCGGCCTGATATCCGGCCTGCTGCGCGTTCACGGTTACCAACAGGAGATTGTCTTGATTGAACCCAAGTGAGATCGAGTTCAGATTGTTAAGCGACCGCACGAACAGCCCCGCCGCGATCAGCAGCAGCGCCGACATCGCAATCTGCAGCGCGGCCAGTCCCTGATTCAAGCTCACCGGCAGCCATCGATGCAGCCGAGTTCGTTGCTCACCCGCCCGCGTCTGTTTCAGCGCAGAAACCAGGTCCACCCGTGTCGATTGCAGCGCCGGCGCGAGCCCAAAGAGCACTCCAGTCAAAACTGCCAGCCCGAAGGTGACTGCAAGCACGTGCCAGTTCAATTCCGCGTGCAGTGTAAAGTTCTCCCGCCCGTTTGCAAGCAACAGCGTCAGGCCGTCAATGCCCCACATCGCAACCACCAGACCGAGCAGCCCGCCGAGCGACGCCAGCAGCACGGACTCCGTCAGAAGCTGCCGCACTACGCGCATGCGTCCCGCCCCGAGGCCGAGCCGCAATGCAATCTCCCGCCGCCGCGCCGCCGAGCGCGCCAGCAGCAGGTTCGCAATATTCGCGCATGCGATCGCCAGGATCAAGCCCACAAGCGCAATGAGAATATATAGCGGCTTCGAGTACTGCCTCCGCAGCCCGTCGAGCCCGCCACCGCCGTCCTGAAGCAATAGGGCAGGGAGGTCAGCCCGCTCTTTTTCATTGGCCGCTGTGCTTGCGACGAAGCTCGCAAAAACAGGGGCCAGCTTCATCTGCGCCTGTTCCCTGGTGACCCCGGGGCGCAACCGCCCCATCATTTCGACCCAATAATAGTTTCGCCGCTCATACTTCGTGCGCTGGTCTGCCGGAGATCTCGTGTCCCCAAGCGCCACGCTCGTGCGCATCGGGAGGTAAACATCCTGCGCCCCGGCTGGATTTACTCCGAAGAACTCTGGAGCCGCGACCCCCACGATCGTGACAGGTTTGTTGTTAATCAGAATCGGCTGCCCGGCCGCCTTAGTCGGATCCCCGAAGCGCCGCTGCGCATAACGGTGACTGATCACCGCCACCGGCGCCGCGCCGAAGGTGTCATCTGTGGTTTCGATCAACCGACCCGCCGCCGCAGGTACACCCACTCCCCTGAAAAACTCGCCCGACACATACTGCCCCGCTGCCAGATCGGCCTGTCCACGAATCTGTACGTTGAGCCGCCCGGCGCCACTGAAGGCGAACACAGTAGAAAAAACGGAAGTGTTTTCGCGCAATACATCAAACGCCG
>Ga0075421_100011894_pt1 | contig 10796 bp, 6 predicted proteins | sample SoiMetdeltSBSDD5_FD_75292 | JGI IMG/M metagenome (GOLD analysis project Ga0075421, IMG submission 75292) | Bulk soil microbial communities from a Populus tree surrounding site in Tennessee, USA - Soil MetaG P. deltoides SBSDD5 | ecosystem: Environmental > Terrestrial > Soil > Tree plantation...
TTTGGGTTCCAGAGTAGCTCAATGGTAGAGCACGCGGCTGTTAACCGTGGGGTTGTAGGTTCGAGTCCTACCTCTGGAGCCAGTTTGAAAGCCGTTGACGGACAACGGCGCTGCTCTGAGGAGGAGGGCAAAAAGACCCCCAACTGTCAGGACCGAAGGCGTTCATCGAGTATCCAGTCAGAATTCGATCAGGCTCCTTCATTACTCTGCCAGCACTCCCTAACCCAGACTAGCTTGACAGAGGCTCTCCTGTTTCGACTCCGGGCAGTTAGCCATCGCCATTCCAAGTAACAAAACGGCGAGACACCATTAAGCGTCGGGCGCTGTTGCCAGCGGCGGATCGTCTTTGGGCGGAAAGCCATTTGCCGAAGGCGAGAGCAGCTTTTAATCGCGAATCCAAATTTCGGCAGAGTTGGGCTCAACTTTTTGGCGGCTGCGCGTCGGAATAAGTTCGGGTTTAAATTCCGACCCGATTTTGAATTCCTTTTCGACCGACGCGGTGTTGATGATGATAAGGGCGGTGTCGCCGCGTTTGAAGGCGAACAGGCCGGCGGCGGGTTCGTCGGTGAGGATGGTTTGTGTGCCTGCGCGGAGGTCGCGGTTTCGTTGTCGGAGGGTGTTTAGAGTTTTGATGAATTGGTGGAGGGGCGTGGTGTCGTCAAACTTCATGTCTTCCCTGTTATAGGGGTCGCCGCGGCCGTTGAAGGCTTGTTCGGTCCCGTAGTAAAGGCAGGGAATGCCTTGCAGAGTGTAAAGGAGAACGAGGGCTTGGGTGAGTTTGTTCGTGTCGCCGTTAGCTTTATTGGTGGCAAGGAAACGAGGTAGATCGTGGTTGTCGATGAAGGTGACAAGCAAAGAGTTTGGGCCATAAGTCGGTTCAGCAAGCTTTTGAAAGCGCTCGGTGATCCTGCGCGTGGAAGCGCCGCTACAAATGACGCGGTCGATCGCGTAATAGAGCGGAAAATCGAGGAGCGAATTGAAACTGCTGTTGGTTGTAAAACTGCCGAGCAGTTGATCGTTGGGGTTGTGCACTTCGCCGAACATGAGGAAGTTTGTTTTGCCGAGGGTGGCAGCGTGCTGGCGCATGGCGCGAAGCCAGCCGGGCCAGAAATCGCGTTCGACGTGGCGGACAGTGTCCACGCGAAAGCCGTCGCAGTCGGTTTGTTCGATGAACTTTTTGAACGCATCGGTGAGAGCGGCGCGGACTTCGGGGAGTTCAGTTTTGAGGTCGTTCAAGGTGTAGAATTGGCCAATGACCGATTGGACGGGATCGTTCCAATCGCCCACCTGGCCGCGGTCGTGGAACCAGTCGAGGCGATTGAAGGGAGGTGGGGGAATGCGATTGGGATCGATCCAGCGCAGCGTGTAAGGAGGGCCGTCTTTGCGAAAGCGCGGCCAACCCGGGTCATCGCTGGTGGCGACGGCGCCGAGGTGATTCAGGACAACGTCGAGGAGGATGTAGATGCCGCGTTCGTGGGCGGCTTTGGTGAGGTCGCGCAAGGCGGTGGGGCCGCCGAGTTGAGGGCTAATGGTGGAGAAATCGAGCGCCCCGTAACCGTGCCAGGCGCTGGAGGCATCGTTGATGAAGACAGGCGTGATCCAGATGGCGGTTGCGCCGAGGCTCTTAATGTAATCGAGATTTTTTTCGATGCCTTTGAAATCGCCGCCATGGATGCCGCGCGGATTCTGGGGGCGAAAGCGTGCGCCGGGAGTCAGTTCGTTGTTGGAGGGATCGCCGTCGGCAAAGCGATCGGTAAAAATCATGTAAATGGATTGGTCGCGCCAATCAATGGGCGAAGGGAAATGGGCGGCAGCGAGGCTCGCGCAATAGGAAAGCAATAAGAGAATGAACCGGCCATGCATGGGATGAGGTTAGGACGAAGGGACGCTGGACGTAAATAGCGGTTTCCTTGCACGGGGTCGATGGCCGAACCCATGCAGTTTTCTGATGTGCCCATTCAGGCTTGGTTTTCTAGAGTGGCCGGGCGGGGAAAGCCGTTGACGGACAACGGCGCTGCTTTGAGGAGGAGAAAAAAAAGCCCCCAACTGTCAGGGAAAGTGTCATGGTGCCAAGATCGATTCGGTTAGGAGAGCACGTTCAGGTGTTTCAAGAAGCGTGAGTGCACCGAACCCGCCAAGACGCACAGCCGACTCGCGCAGGCATTTGTCGTTTTTATGCTTCTTCGTTCAACTCAAGTATGAAATATGCAGGTTAGCGAAGCCCGAAAACCGCAATTCCTTCATCCAACTTTTAGGTAGGTAAGGGCAGATGAAATTCAGCACCACCTCTACTGCAGGCGAAGTGCTCGATAGTAGGCAGCCTGAAGCACGATGGCATCTGAGTCTGTAAACTCAATCAACTGGTTCGTCGCAACAACGGATGTTCCGAGCCTAGTCCAACTGCCTGTATCGAGAGCAAACGAGCGTTCAACTGAGGAACGTTTGCTCAATGTCCTCCGATCTCAGCTCGACGAGAAAGATGTGGCTCTGCTGAAGGAAACTCTGCCGCGCAGTTTGGGGCCGTTACCTGGCGAAAAGTAACGACCCATCGCTACGGGGTTGAACGTAGTTCGTCAGATCGCTCAGCAATTGAAGCGACGGTCGAGCCGAACCCTAGTTCGTTTTCGCTTTCTTCAGCCAGGCTCTGTGACTCTCGCGCTCCGTCCGCAAGAGGATTTCTACATTCTGTGCTTCGCCAACCGTGAACAGGCAGTCTTCTGGCAGGGCTTCACCGCAAGCCCCGCACAGTTTGTGGCGGCGGGTGTAAACTATCGAATTGCAGGATGGACAGTGGCGCTCCTGTGCCTGGACACCCAATCGAACGAATAAATTGGAGACGACCGAAGGAGTTTGCTCCTTCATGCAATCGTTCCATCGAGAATCTAATATTGTCGCACTCATAGTCGTTACTGCATTAAGGACACGGAGTCCGATGAACTGTTGCATCAAAGTTGTAAAAGTTTTGTAAGGTTTCCATCCAGGTGGGACGGACAGGTTGGCAACCGGCTGCCACGACGAATTCGTTGCAGCCAATCACAAAATGAGACCAAGCAATTCGACTCCTTACAAATCTGTAATTCTCCCGAAAGGCTGCGGTCATGAGCCTGAGGTCTATTGCTTCAGAGATAAAACGGCAAACCGACAATCAGAGACAATGAGAAAGGACAGGAGACAGATTATGAAACGAGTATTCACTCAATGGAACAATCGCGTGGCCGCCCTTGCGCTCGCCAGCGCGGTAGTTTTGGCCGGCTCGGCACTGGCTTTCACGCAAAAATCAAAAGCCGATTCCGAAGGCACGACTCTCAACCTGCCCGTGGATGAACGTCCAATCTCGCGCGATACGATTGGCCATCCCAGCTTCGCGCCGGTCGTCAAAAAGGTTACACCGGCGGTGGTGAAGGTTTTCACCACGGCTCGAATTCAGAACACCGCTTTCGGGGGCGGGCCTGGAATGAACGGCGCGCCCGGGATGGAGGACTTTATGCGCCGCTTTTTCGGCGATGATTTCGAGCACCGCGCGCCCCGCCGCAACTTCGGCGTGCCGCGCCAGCAGGGCGTTGGCTCCGGGGTGATCGCTACCAAGGACGGATACATCCTGACCAACAACCACGTTGTGGATGGAGCCGATGAAGTAAAGGTGGCGTTGCAGGACGGCCGCGAGTTTACCGCCAAAGTCATTGGCCGCGACCCCAAGAGTGATGTCGCAGTAATCAAGATCGACGGGAAGGATCTGCCGGCCGTTCCGATGGCCGATAGTGACAAGGTTGAAGTCGGGGATGTGGTGCTCGCCATCGGCAATCCGTTCGGCATCGGACAAACGGTAACGACCGGCATCGTGAGCGCCACGGGTCGCGCTGGCGCGACCGACCTGGATTATGAGGACTTCATCCAGACTGACGCAGCGATCAACCCCGGCAACTCGGGTGGCGCGCTGGTTGATGCCGAGGGCAGGCTCATCGGCATCAACACGGCCATCCTGAGCCGTAGCGGTGGCAACCAGGGTATCGGCTTCGCTATCCCAGTGAACCTGGCGCGGGACGTCATGCAAAGCCTGGTTAAGGATGGGCGCGTCACGCGGGGTTACCTGGGCCTGATGATTCAGGACGTCACGCCTGCGCTGGCGAAGGAGTTCAATCTGAAGGACACTACTGGCGCGCTCGTTGGCGACGTAACCGCCAAGAGCCCCGCAGAAAAGGCGGGTTTGAAGTCCGGTGACGTTGTACTCGAATTCAACGGCAAGAAAGTAACGGACAGCCGTCACTTCAAGCTCTCAGTGGCGCGCATCCAGCCGGGGGAGACGGTTCCCGTCAAAGTGCTGCGCGATGGCTCTACAAAGACGTTGCAAGTGACCGTAAAGGAGATGTCAGGGACCGAGCGGGTTGCCAAAAATGAGCCGCAGAGCAAAAACGATGAAGGCACTTTGAACGGTGTCACTGTAGCCAATGTCGATCGCGCTGCGCGGCAGCAGTTTGATCTGCCGGCCAATATCAACGGCGTGGTGGTCACTGACGTCCAGCCCGATTCCGCGGCCGCGGAAGCCGGCCTAAGGCCTGGTGATGTAATCCAGGAGATCAACCGTAAAACGGTAAAAACCGCCGAGGAAGCCGTGCAGATGACTGAAAAGACCGATGACAAAGCCACGTTGCTCCGAGTGTGGCGCAACGGTGGCAGTCGCTTCGTCGTCGTGGACGAAAGCAAAGCCGGTTGATTTTCCCGTCACGAACGAAACCCTCTCGCGCCGTCCTACTTCAGCGCGGGAGGGTTGCCTGTCTGATCGCATCGCAGCCGTAACGGAAAAAATTGCCGAAGATCGATTACGAGGACGTGTACGAGAGCCCTCCAATCCTTGCATCTCTCAACTACCCACTGTCCACCGCTTCGTCTATGTTGACCGTCATGCGAGTCCTGGTGGTCGAGGATGACAGGAAGATTGCCTCTTTCGTCGTGAACGGTTTGAAACAGAGTGGCTATGCGGTGGACCATTGCGCTGACGGTGAGGACGCACTCATGCGCGCTGAGACCATCGCGTACGATGCCGCGGTCGTGGACCTGATGCTGCCCAAACTCGACGGCCTGAGCCTGATTCAACGCCTCCGGGCCAAAGGCGTTCGCATGCCCGTGCTGATCCTCAGCGCCAAAGCGACGGTGGACGACCGCGTCCGCGGGTTGCACGCCGGGGGGGATGATTATTTAACCAAGCCGTTCGCCTTTTCAGAGCTGTTGGCGCGCATTCAGGCCCTGATTCGTCGCGCAAGCCAAACGCCAGAGCCGACCCGCCTTACCGTCGGTGATCTGAGCCTTGACTTGCTGAGCCGCGAAGTTCAGCGGGCAAACGAAAAGATCGATCTGCAACCCCGCGAGTTCGCGTTGCTCGAGTACCTCATGCGACACGTCAATCGACCGGTCACCAAGACCATGATTCTGGAGCACATTTTCGATTACAGCTTCGATCCGCAAACGAACGTCGTGGATGTCCTTGTCCATCGTCTGCGCAGAAAACTGGATAAAGATAAGGCGATGATTCATACCATCCGGGGAGTTGGGTATGTCCTTCGGCCATCTTGATCCCTTGCGCCGCAACGTCGGCGTTCGGCTAAGCCTCTGGTACGCCTTCATCTTTACGATGAGCAGCCTGGCTTTGTTGACGCTCGGCTATTACGTGCTGGCCACTGCCCTGGAGACCAAAGACCGCGAAGTGCTTGAGGCGCGCTTGAAGGAAGCCGCCGCCGTTTATGAAGGTGGAGGCGTGGGCGCATTGGAGAATTGGGTCCGCAATCAGCCGCCCCAGATCAAGAACACTACCTTCGTGCGTCTGGTCAGCCTCTTTGATAACATCACGTTGGTCAGCGCGCCGGAAGATTGGGTCAGTTTCAGGGACTTACCGGGTTGGGAAGGTTATCGGCGCAAGATAGGCCTCATCCGCATCCCACAAAATGCCGAGAAGGACTTTACTCTGGCGTCCGGTGTTCTCTCCGATGGGTCGCTCCTGCAGGTCGGCCGAACCACCGACAGCCGCAGAGCCTTATTGAATCCCATTCGCCGCAGTTTCTTCCTTGTTGGCACCATCACCATCCTACTCGGCTTCCTCACTGGCGCTTTTTTCGCCAATCGCGCTATGCAGCCGATCCGCCAGATTGTCGCGACGGCTCGCTCGATTATTCGCACCGGGCAGCTCGACGCGCGCGTTCCCGTCCGGGAGTCGGATGACGAGTTTGATGAGCTGGTGCGGCTCTTTAATAGCTTGCTCGACAAGAACCAGGCCTTGATCCGGGCGATGCGTGAATCGCTTGATAACGTTGCGCACGACCTGCGCACGCCGCTCGCCCGGCTGCGGGCCACGGCGGAAATCGCCCTCCAGCCCGGCACCGACCCTGCGGCAGCACGCGAGGCCTTGGCTGACTGTGTCGAGGAATCCGAGCGCGTGCTCAACATGCTCAACACGCTCATGGACATCACGGAAGCCGAAGCAGGCATGATGAAGCTGCAGCGCGAGCGGGTCGATCTCTCCGAACTCGTGCGCGAAGTCGTCGAACTTTACGAGTACGTTGCCGAAGAAAAAAAGATTCCCATCCACACGGAATTGCCCCAATCGCCAGTCACCGCCCAGGTTGACCGTACCCGTATGCGTCAGGTCTTTGCCAATCTGCTCGACAACGCCATAAAATACACACCGGAAGGTGGCAGCGTCACTATCTCGGTCCGCTGCGAACCGGATCAGGCGGTCGTCCTATTCCGGGATACCGGCATTGGCATCGCCGCCCATGAGCAGGACAAAATCTGGGCTCGCCTGTTCCGAGGTGACAAAAGCCGTTCCCAACGTGGCCTCGGCCTTGGCCTGAGCCTGGTCAAAGCCGTCGTCGAAGCGCATGGCGGCAAAGTTTCGGTGTCGAGCAAGGTAAATGAAAGTTCCGAGTTTACAGTGAGCCTGCCAAAGAAGCTTGAGGGTTCGTTGCTTTGATCATCCTTCTCCTCTAATCCATCGCCCAGAGAGTGCTGTGCGGCAGCCCGCAACGACATTTGCCCCGACGCCCAGCACCGCGACCGCTACTGCTTATGCTGCTGGCCACCGATAAAGCTGAAAACTTCTTAGCATCTAATTTAGCCGAAGAATTCCGGTGAAAATATTTGACGTAACTTTTTTCGCGGTATAAACGTCTTCGGCATTCGATGAGAAACTGCATGAACATGTCAGTCACGATTTGGCCGAAGACGGTCGCCGGTGCGACACGTCATAGCCGGTCGAATTGTGAGTTCAGCCTTAGCCTGTCCAGGGCGTATGGAGGTCAGGAAGCCACATTGGATAGACCGGAGGTAAGCAGGTAATCGAAGTCCATAGAATTTCCAAACCCCTGCTTACCGCGATGGTAGCAGGGTTTTTGTTTGTCCATGAGCGATTGAACCAACGAAACGAAAGGATCGAAGCTGTGAGTAGAGAAAAGCGGACATCGGAATGATGTCACCGGGCGCAAAACGGAATTTGGCGAGACAGAGCGATCACGCTCAGCCGATGGGGTGTGCCCATGGGTCGCCGAAACAAGCGCCAGGACGTTTAGATCAGATTTTACAATTGAAGGGCTTCGGAGGAGGTGTGCCCTTAAACACCGAAACAGCCGCCGTGAAACCGCGGGCTGGGATCGAGTAGATCGCCAGGAGGTGTTTGTTCTTTGTTGGAAGGCGGGGCCTTCACCCAATGTTGGCTCCGCCAAGGCACGGGCCGGGAGCATGAACACTCCCGGCCCTTTTGGTTTCGCGGCTGTGATTGAAGAGCAAAATGGCCCGGCTCATTTTCGCTTTATCTCGCTCCGCACGGCTCAGTCACTACTGCAAGACAGCTCGATAAAATCGCATGGGCACCTGTGTGAGGTCTGTCCAGATGAACGGGCTATTCGTCAGGGAAGCCACACGCAGCAACTTCCACGAGCCGTTGGGCGGAAGTTGATCTGCATATTCGATGTCGTATGTCCTCGGGAAAGGCCCCGTCAATGTGAGTTCAAAGCCGTTCGTGGAGCGCAGGTCCAGTCTGATTGGGGAAAGTGACAGTTGGTCGGATTGCAGAATGGTTCCGGATGCGCCGATCGCCAGGAATCGTCCCTTCCCGTAGGTGATGGCATACAAATGATCAGTGATCCCAGGCGACCTTCGGACCCAAGTCGAGCCGTCATCCGATGAAAGGATCATTCCGTTTGATCCAACAACAACGAGTATGCCGTCCCCATAGGCGATACCGTTCAGATCCGCCGCGTTTGTCGTGGTGATGGGGTTCCATGCCAAACCATCCGGAGACTGAAGTAGCGCGGAATTCCCGCCGACTACCACAAACTGCCCCTCTGCGAAGGCGACTCCCTTCAAGAAACTGGACGTACCCGAATTGACTGTGTTCCAGACAAGCCCGTTGGTCGAACGGATGATGCGTCCGTTTTGACCAACAGCGACCCAAGAGTCGGTGCCGTAGGCGACCCCGCTCAGATAGTTAAGCCCCGTCGGCGACGATCTGAGTGTCCAGGCCGAGCCATCGTCGGAAGTCCAGAGGCCGCCCGCGAGGTCACCGACTGCGACATAACGACCATTCCCAAAACCGATGCTGCGGACGGTGTAGGGTTGTTCGACCGAACTGGGCGTCCATTCGAGGCCGTTTGCGGAAGTCAAGATGTCTCCTCCCGCCAAGGAAGCCATGAACCGGCCATTCACATCAAAGACGCCGACCACGTTCGAGTTCGCGCCTGTGGGCACGCGCTCCCAAGCGGGCGGATTTGATGAAACCAGTGCCGCCGCCGAATCGCCGACGATGATCTCCAAACCGCGAGCGGAGGTCGCGGACGTGAGTGCCTCCAATGCAATCGGGCCGCGATTGAGCCAGTCCACTCCGTTTTCAGAAGTGATCACGGTTCCGCGTTCTCCGACAGCGACGAATCGCCCGTTCCCATGAACGATGCCGAAAAGGTCGTTGGTCGTTGACGCATTTCGCGGCATCCAATCGATCGCATTGCTTGAAATGACGAGAGAGCCGCGAAGCCCAACAGCGACGTAAAAATCGTTGCCATAAGTTACGCGTCGCAAAGCCTCGGAGAGGGAAGCGGATGTAATCCGTTCGGTCCACGTCGCCCCATCCGGCGATGTAAGGACATTGGTCCCATTATTGGCTCCAACGGCGACGAATTGGCCGCCGAGGTAAGCGACTCCCGGAAAGCTGCCCGAATTGATTCGCTGCTGGTTGAACCAGGCGAAGCCGTCGGGCGATGTATAAATCTGATCGAAAACCGCAACAAACTTTTGGTCGCCGAAAGCAACGCCCGACAGCAGCGGGGATGGACAGGTACCGCCAATGCCCCAAGTCACTGCATCGGCCGAGGTAACAACGACACCTCGATCTCCAACCGCCACAAACTGCCCGTTGCCAAACGTAACATCAAACAACCAGGATGCAGTGCCCGAATCATGGTTAGTCCAAACGATGCCGTCGAGCGAGGTCGCGATCGCGCCCGCGTCGCGGCTGCCTTTGGCACCAACCGCAACGAATCTCCCGTCCGTGTAGCATATGCCGTAGTACCAGTTGATTTTGACTGCGATTGGCAAAGCCGGACTCTCCCACGAAACGCCGTCCTGAGAGGTAAGAACAGTCTGATCTCCAACGGCCACAAACATCCCGTTGCCATAGGCTACTGCCCAGAGTGTATCGCGCGTAGGCAATGGACTGAGTCTATGCCATTGATCCAATGGGTCCGCCCGTAACGTTCCACTCGCGGCGGTGACAATAAGGAGCAGCGCAGTCCAAATGTTACACGTTGATTTGTTGGCGAATCTCCAGGAGGGCGCCGTTTCGTCCATGGCGAAGAAAGGAACACCCAGATCGGTCGGTTTGCAAAGTATTTTCTGGCAACCGAGAACGTTCTCGTCCAGTAGCTCAAGAGCAAAGCTTGGTGGCCGTGCGCAAGCACCTGATAAGCGGAAGACTGCGGAGCGTTACCTCCCGGGACGACCATCCTTCGCTCTCCGACCTTCGGCTTGGCGAGCCAATTTCCCCGGGCAACCCTCATAACAATGCTCTCATGGGTTTCCTGACCCGTTGCGGAGTGGAGTATCGGAGTAATGGCGAGATCGGAACGCAAACCATCGATTACTCCGCCTCCATAGTTTGAACTATCCACAACAATCAACACTCAACCATCAACTATTAATTCAATATGAGACCCGACATGCACAAGGTCGTCGTCGAGCGTCCGCGCTGGAATCCCGGCCGGGGCAAAGGCCGACGCGCCAATTTGCCGGATGAACTTCTACCAAAGTTCGAAGGCATCAAACGTCCGCATGCCAGCCGCAAGGGGCTGACCGATTTGCTCGGCCCGCTTTGCCGCTGGTTGCACGCCCAATTGGGGCGGCCTTGGAACGATGTCTATTCGGAGGCGTGCGCCGTGATCAAACCCGATAACGTCATCCGCGCGCACATCAAGACTTATTTGTTGGAATTCGTCGAGCGCCACACATTCGTGCATGATGGACAGGTCTGTGTCCTCGACACCTGGCGTGGTGGCGGCATTACACCCGTAACGGAGAGACGATTTGGGAGGACTCGGTTTTTCGTGCATCCTGAGAATGGATTGCTGCTGGAAATTCCGCAGATCTCCAGGCGCGCCTGGCGAGCCCGCGAGCCACAGCCGACCGTCACCGTGCGCTGGCTCCGAAAGAATGTCGCGCTGCAACAAATCCGCGGCCTCTGGTTCGAATGTCATTTTGAGGTTGTGCCGGTGGACGTCAGGTTCAGGGCTTACGACTACGCGTTGGAACGGGTCGTGTCT
>Ga0075421_100011896_pt1 | contig 10796 bp, 8 predicted proteins | sample SoiMetdeltSBSDD5_FD_75292 | JGI IMG/M metagenome (GOLD analysis project Ga0075421, IMG submission 75292) | Bulk soil microbial communities from a Populus tree surrounding site in Tennessee, USA - Soil MetaG P. deltoides SBSDD5 | ecosystem: Environmental > Terrestrial > Soil > Tree plantation...
CGGCGCACCCAGGGATGGCGGCCGATCTTTTTTTCAATGGCCGCCAGATCGATGCTCCAGATGCTCATGCCGCGGCGCAACCCTGCCATCGCAATGACCTCGTCGCCGCTCACCTTGTCGGCGCCGCGCACTTGAATTTCCCGCACCGAGAAATAGGCGCTCTCGAGGATAAACTCCCGCAGCGAAACAGCGGCGATCGCCACCGGACCGCTGACGCGGTAGGCGGCGAAGCCCAAAAGCATGACGCCCAGAACGCCGCCGGCGCGGAGAAGAGCCCGACGCCAGCGGCTTTCGTCCTTTTTCCGGTTATCCCGGCGATAAACTTTCAGCTGCATTTTTTCTGCTCAATCCGCCGGCCAGTCGCCGACAAATTTCACTTCCGCCTCCAGGGCGATGCCGAACTTCTCGCCGACTTCCGCCTGGGCCAATTTCATCAACCGCCGGACTTCCCCGGCTTTGGCGTCGCCGAGATTGACGAAGAAATTCGCGTGGCGCTCGGAGATTTGACTCTGTCCGATGCGCTTGCCCTTGAGACCGGCCGCCTCAATCAGGCGTCCGGCGTAATCCCCCGGCGGATTGCGGAACATCGATCCGGAGTTGGGAAAGCCCGAGGGCTGGCTGCCTTTTCTCTTGCTCGTGAGCTCGCGAACTTTCGAGTCGACCCGCGCGACCTCGCCCTGTTGTAAGCGCATTGCCACGCGAGTGACCACCGTTCCCGCCGGCAGATGCGAATCGCGGTAGCTAAACGTCATTTCCTGCCGCGAAAAGCGCATCGGTTCTCCCGCCCGGCTCATGCCTTCGATATGATCAACGACTTTTTCAAACTCCGAGCCATAGGCTCCCGCGTTCATGTACAAGGCGCCGCCGACGGTTCCGGGAATCCCTTCGGCGAATTCCAGACCGGCGCAGCCTTTGCGCGCCGCTTCGCGGACCAGTTGCGTCACCGCGCAAGCAGCGCCCGCGTTCACGCGCACGCCATCCGCCGCGTCACGCCATTCCACGGTTTTGAACTCTCCGCCCAAGCGAATCACCGCGCCGCGCACGCCGCGATCGCTGATCAGAACATTGCTGCCGTTGCCGAGCAGGTAAAAATCGACGCCGTTGCGCCCGAGAGCGCGCAAGAGATCGGCCAACGCCGCGGCACGAGTTACTTCAACGAAGTAGTCGGCCGGCCCGCCGATCTTCATCGAAGTGTAACGCGCCAGCGGCTCAGCAATCTTCAGCTTCACGCCGGAAATAGAACTTAATTCCTCTACCAAAGGCGAATCTTTGCCTTCTTTGATCATTGCCAACATCACAATTCAGTGGGACTGAAGGAGCAACGGAGTGTTGGGCCATCCGGGTCCTCCCATCACTCCACTACTCCAACACTCCATGACTCCAATCCCTGACGCCTTCATTTGAGCGCTTCAACCAGCTCCTCGCCGACTTTATAAATATCACCGGCGCCGAGCGTTAATGCCACGTCGCCACTGGCAAGTTTGCCGGCGAGCCGTGCGACGATCTCATTTTTGTCCGGAATAAATTCCACATCCATATGGCCTTTGCGCTTGACCGCTTGATAGAGCGCGTCGGCTGTCGCGCCGGGAATCGGATCTTCTCCGGCGGCATAAATTTCGGTCAACACGAGACGGTCCGCGCCTTCGAACGCCGTCAAGAATTCATCGAACAGATCTTTGGTGCGTGTATAGCGGTGCGGTTGAAAGATCACCGTCAACGGCCGCTTCCAGCTGTCGCGGATCGCGCCGATGGTGGCGCGAATCTCGGTCGGATGATGACCGTAATCGTCGATCACCAGGATGCCGCCAGGCTCGCCCTTCACTTCAAAGCGGCGATGGATACCCGTGAAGGCATCGAGCGCCTCGGCGGCGCAACTGAACGGAATCTCCAACTCGTGGGCTACCGCGACGGCCGCCAAGGCATTGGTAGCGCTATGCCGTCCGGGCAGATGCAAGCGCAATCTGCCCAAAGATTTTCCCTTATGCGTGACGCTGCACTCGACTCCCGCCGCCGTAAAATACAAATCCTGCGCCGAGAAATCGGCTTCCGGCGAAAGCCCATAGGTTGTGAATCGTTTTCGCACCTTGGGCGCAAGCCCGCGCACGGCGGCATCGTCGACACACAACACGGCCAAGCCATAGAAGGGAATCTTGTTGATAAAGGCGAGAAAGGATTCATGAAGCCGATCCATCGTCTGATGAAAATCCATGTGCTCCTTATCGATATTCGTCACCACCGCGATGATCGGCGACAGCAGTAAAAAGCTGCCGTCGCTCTCGTCCGCTTCGGCGACCAAGATTTCACCCTGGCCCATTTTCGCGTTGGTGCCGAACATGCGCACCCGACCGCCGATCACCATGGTCGGATCGAGTCCTGCCGTGCTTAACACCGCGGCGATCATCGAGGTCGTCGTCGTTTTGCCGTGGCTGCCCGCCACGGCGACGCCGTACTTCATGCGCATCAACTCGGCGAGCATCTCGGCGCGAGGAATCACCGGAATATGGCGGCGGCGCGCTTCGATGACTTCCGGATTGGAATATTTGACCGCGGTGGAAATCACGACGACCGATGGATCGCCGGCGAGATTTTGCTCTTCGTGTCCGACAAAGACGCGCGCGCCGAGCGAGCGAAGTCGCCGCGTCGCGTCGCTTTCCAGCAAGTCCGAGCCGGTCACCGAGTAACCCGAGTTCAACAACACCTCCGCGATGCCGCTCATGCCGATGCCGCCGATACCGACGAAGTGAATCTTATGTTTCTTGTGCAGCATGAAATCTGCGCCAACGCCAAATCGCTAAGCCCGCGCCAACGCGTAACATTCATCGACAATCCGCGCCGCGGCGTCGGGTCTTCCGGCCGCGCGTGCCGCCGCGGCCATGCTTGTTATGCGCGCGCGATCGGATAAATAACCGCGGAGTTTTTCCGCCAATATCTTGCCGTTTAAATCCTGGTCCAAAATCATCTCCGCGGCGCCCTGCTCCTGCAGTGCTCGAGCGTTGCCGCGCTGATGGTCGTAGATCGCGTACGGATACGGCACCAGAACGGCGGCTTTGCCGAAGGCCGTAAGCTCCGCCACGGTGGTCGCGCCGGCGCGGCAGAGCACCAAATCCGCCTTCGCGTAGGCCTCGTCCATGGCCTCGATGAACGGCGTCACTTCGGCATCGAACGGCAACGCGACGTAGGCTTCTTTGATCGCCGCGAAATCCAACACGCCGGTTTGATGCGTGATGAAAACTTCGTCTTTCAGATCGGTCAAGCTCTGGAGCGCCTCCACGACCGCGTAATTGATGCGCCGCGCGCCCGCGCTGCCGCCGAAGACCAGCAGCGAAAATTTCTCCCGCCTTGCGACCACCGGCAGATTCCGCCAACGCACCGGATTGCCGGTTTCGATCACACGGGCGCCGGGAAAAAAGCCGGCGCTCTGCGAATACGCGGTAAACACCCGGTGCACCAGGCGACCGAGCAGCTTATTGGTGAAACCGGGGCGAAGATTTTGCTCCATGATTGCGCAACGTGCACCGGCCAATTTGGCCGCGAGCAGCGCCGGCCCGGAGGCGTAACCGCCCAGCCCGATCACACAGTCGGGACGAAATTTTTTCAGGATTGCCCACGAACGCAGCAGGCTGAGCGGCACGCCAGACGCGGCGTCGAGCCAGCCGCGCAGGCCTCGCCCTTTTATGCCTTTGACCTCCAGCGTCTCCAGTTTAAATCCTTCTTTCGGCAACACCCGAAACTCGATGCCTTGCGCCGTGCCGATGAATAAAATCTCCGCCGTCGAATCGCGCCGCTGAAATTCTCGCGCCACCGCCAACCCGGGGAACAGATGCCCGCCCGTTCCCCCGCCGGCGAGAATCACCCGCATCTAGAGCCTCCGGCGCGACAGGCCCAGTAAAATCCCCGCCTCCATCAAATTGACGACCATGGCCGAACCGCCGTAGCTGATAAACGGCAGCACCAGTCCCTTGGTCGGCATCAATCCCATCACCACGCCCATGTGAATCAAAGCCTGCAGGCCGAGCAGCACCGTCAAGCCAAAAGCCAAATACTGATCGAAGGGTTCTTCGATTTTCGCCGTGAGACGAAGGCCGCGCACGATGATCACGCCGAACAGCGCCAACACGACCAGGGCGCCGAGCAAGCCCAACTCTTCGCCGATCACCGAATAGACAAAATCGGTGTGCGCCTCCGGCAAATAGAAAAGTTTCTGGCGGCTCTCACCCAACCCGCGACCGAGCAGCTGGCCCGAGCCGAACGCGATCAAAGATTGAATGATGTGGAAACCGCTGCCCGTCGCGTCGCTCCACGGATCCAAAAACGTCATCAGCCGGCGCAGACGGTATTCGGCCGTCATCATCACGTAAGCCAATACCGGCAGCGCCAACAAAGCCGTAGAGAGCAGATGACTTACGCGCACGCCGCCGATGAAGAGCATGAAGTAGAGCAGCATGGTCAGAATCAGCGCCGTGCCGAAATCCGGTTCGAGCAGAAGCAAACCGGCAAACGCGCCGCTGACGAGCAGGTGCGGCAAAACGCCAATCGAGAAAGTGCCAATCATCGCTTCCTTTCTAGCCAGGGAGTGGGCCAGGTACACGACGATTGCAAGCTTCGCCAACTCGGAGGGTTGAAAGGCGAAGCCGGGGAACATGATCCAGCGGCGCGCGCCGCCGCGGCTCACGCCGATGCCCGGGATCAGCACTGCGGCGAGAATGACAAAACTGACGGCCAAAAGCGGGTAGGCAAAGCGGCGATACAGCGTTGCAGGCAGCATTGAACACGCAATCAACGCGATCACCCCGGCGCCCATGGCGATCAGCTGTTTGCGGAAAAAATAGGTGCCGTCGCCGTAGCGCTCCTGAGAGTAGAGATAACTGGTGCTCAAGACCATCGTCATCCCCAGCACCATCAGGCCGACGACCGCCAGCAGCATCCATTTATCGACTGCCAAACCGTCTCTCATAGTTTTTGCACAAGGTTCTTAAAAACTTTGCCGCGCTCGGCGTAGTTGCGAAACTGATCGAAACTCGAGCAGGCCGGCGAGAGCAGGACAACGTCGCCCGCGCGCGCATGCGCCGCGGCGTCGCGCAGCGCCGCCTCTAGATCATCGACGATCACGGTTTCGGTAAACCCTCCCAGGGCGCGCGCGATGATCTCCTTGGCTGCGCCGAAGAGCACCAGGCGGCAAACTCTTTCTCGGATACCATGTTCGAGAGGCGCGTAATCGCCGCCCTTGTCGACGCCGCCGGCGAGCAAGATCACCGGCTCGGTAAAGCTTGCCAGCGACTTCACCACGGCGCCGACGTTGGTGCCTTTCGAATCGTTGTAGTAGCGCACCCCGTCTTTTTCGCGAATGAATTCGAGGCGATGTTCGAGACCGGGAAACGTATCCAAAGTTTGTTGAATGCCGGCCTTATCGACGCCGGCGCATTTCGCGGCTCCGACCGCCGCCATCATGTTTGCTAAATTATGTACGCCTTGAAGTTTGGCGCAGCGCAATGAAAATCGCTCTTCTTTAACGCCATCCCGCCAGACGATTTCGCCGCCCGCGGGGAATAGCCCCGCCGGGGACTCCGCGAAACCGAATGAGATCACGCGCGCCTTGATGCGTTCGCGCATCTGCCAAACTAAAGGGTCGTCGCGGTTGATGATCGCTACGTCGTCGCTCGATTGCGCCTCGAAAATGCGCTCCTTGGCGGCGCCGTAATCGGCAAAGCTCGGATAACGGTCCAGATGATCTTCCGTGATATTGAGCAGCACGGCGATGCGCGGCCGAAACTCTGAAATCCATTCCAACTGAAAACTGCTGATCTCCACCACGCCCCAATCCCAATCTTGCGCCAGCGCGCCGACAAACGGCGCGCCGAGATTGCCGCCGAGGAAAACCTTTCTGCCGCTCGCTTTGATCATCTCGCCGATTAACGTCGTGGTTGTGCTCTTGCCGTTGGTGCCCGTGATCGCCGCCAGCGGCGCGCCAAAAAAGCGGTATGCGAGCTCGACCTCGCTCAGAACCGGAATTCCCCGCGCCGACGCCTGTTTCAGGAGCAAATTCCCGGGCGGAACTCCCGGACTGGGAATTACAAAATCCACGCCGTCGAGCCAGGACGGCTCTTCGCCGCCCAAACGATAATCGACGGCAAAGCCAGCAAGGCTTTCGATCTCCGGCTCGAGATCCGCCGCGCCGCGTCGATCGCTAACCCACACGGCGGCGCCTCGTTGCGCGAGAAAGCGGGCGCACTCGCGGCCGGTGCGCGCTAACCCGATCACCAAAAATGTTTTGCCCTTGAGCTCCATCGACGGTCTTCATCTTTATCTAAGCTTCAGCGTGCTCAAGCCGATGACCGCGCAAATAAAAGAAACGATCCAGAAGCGCACGATGATTTGCGGTTCCTTCCAGCCCTTAAGTTCGTAGTGATGATGAATCGGCGCCATCAAAAAAACTCTCTTGCGGCGCATTTTGTACGAGGCTACCTGGAAAATGACCGACAAGGCTTCGACGACGAATACGCCGCCGACGATGACCAAAAGAATTTCATTCTTGGTCATCACCGCGACCACGCCGAGCGCGGCGCCCAATGAGAGCGAGCCCACATCGCCCATAAACATTTGCGCGGGATAGGCGTTGTACCAGAGAAAGCCCAATCCGGCGGCGACCACGGCGGCGCAGAATACGCTGAGCTCGCCGACCCCCGCGACATAGGGAATTTGCAGATACTCGGCGAGCTTCAGGTGACCGGTCACGTAAGCGATGACCGCGTAGGTTGCCGCGGCAACCATCACCGGCCCGATGGCCAAGCCGTCCAATCCGTCCGTAAGATTCACCGCGTTGGAAGTAAAGACAATGACCAGCATGGCGAACGGGATGTAGAAAAAGCCGAGATCGAAGCGAAAGGTTTTGATGAACGGCACGGCGATTTCGGTGCTGAAGCGCGGCTGATAATAGAGCGCCAGCGCGACGACGAACGCGATCAAAAACTGGCCGAGCAGTTTGCCGCGCGGTGAAAGACCCTTGCTGCTTTTCCGGGTTAACTTCAAATAATCGTCGGCGAACCCGACGACGCCGGTGCCGAGGGTGGCGATGAGCGCAAGCAGGACGTAGCGATTGGCGACATCGGCCATCAGGATCGTGGAGAAAAACAACGCAAGGATGATCAAGGCGCCGCCCATCGTCGGTGTCCCGGCTTTGGCGGCGTGGGACGCCGGACCGTCGTCGCGAATCTGCTGACCGATTTGCTTTTCCGTCAAGGTGCGAATCAACCAAGGCCCGAGGAGAAACGAGATCAACAGCGCGAGGAGCGCAGCCATGGCGGCGCGAAACGTGATGTAACGAAAAACGTTGAATCCCGAATAGGTGCTCGAAAGCTGGAACGACAGATAGTATAGCAAACCCAATCCCCTATGCCTTTCCGCGTCGCAGCGTCTCGAGGACCCGCTCCATTTTCATGCCGCGCGACCCTTTAAAGAGCAGCCAATCACCGCGCTTCACCCGCTCGCCCAAGTGAGCGGCAAGGTCCGCATGATCCTTACCGATGATAATCTGCTCCGGTCGCATGCCGCCCTTTAAAGCCCCGCGACGAACCACGTTCGCCTGCTCGCCGAGGAGATAGAGGCTATCGATGGCCGCGTCGGCGGCGGCTTTGCCCATCGCGCGGTGCTCTTTGCCACTGTGCCGTCCAAGCTCAAACATGTCGCCCAGCACGGCAATACGCCGGCCGCGGCACCGGATCTCGGCGAGCGTGCGGAGCGCGGCCGCCATCGACGCCGGGTTGGCATTGTAAGCGTCGTTGATGATGCCGATACCGCGCCAATCTTCGATCTGCATGCGCATGGAAAAAGGCTTGGCCTTTGCCAGCCCCCGGCGAATATCGGCAGGCTTCACGCCGGCGCCGAGCGCCAGCGCGGCGGCGCCGAGCGCGTTGGAAATGTTATGCTGGCCGAGATAGTTGAGCCGTACTTGGCCGCGCTCCCGGCCGGCTTCGAGGGTAAACGCGATGCCGCTTGCGCCGCGCCTGCGCCACGAGCGCGCGCGCACCGCACCGCCCTTTCCGTAAGTGATCTTTTTGCCCTTGAATTTTGCTCCGAGCTTTTTCACCCGCGCATCGTCGAGGTTGACGGCAATGGCTCCGCCGGCGCGAACGTTACGGTAAAGCGCGCCTTTTTCCTGCGCCACTCCGGCTACACTGTTCAGACCTTCGAGATGCGCCGCGGCCACCGAAGTGACGATGCCGCAGTCGGGGTCGGCGATCTCGGCCAGTCGTTGGATTTCTCCCGGATGATTGGTGCCCAGCTCGACCACCGCTACTTTGTCGCGCCGGCGCAGACGCAAGAGAGTCAAAGGCAGACCGACGAGATTGTTGAAATTACCTTCCGTCTTCAAAACCTTCCCGCGCAAGCTCTCGCCTTCGAGCTTCGCTTCTTCAAGAATCGCCGCGACCATTTCTTTGGTGGTGGTTTTGCCGTTGGAACCGGTAATCGCCAATACTTTGGGACTGAGCTGCTCGCGTCGATAGTGCGCCAGATCGCCCAGCGCCCTAAGCGTGTCGCGCACTTTGACCACGGTGCTGCCGGCGAAATTTAATCCCGGCAAATCGCGCTGGATGATAACGCACGACGCGCCGCGCCGCAGCGCGTCCGGAACGAAGCGATGACCGTCGTGGCGCTCACCTTTCAATGCCAGGAATACCGAGCCATTTTTAACCTTGGTCGAATCGGTCACGACTTCTCCGAAACGCGTCGCCTTGCCTTCACGCAGGACCCTGCCCTCCGTGGCTTCGAGAATCTGCGTCTTGCTCCATCCCATTCCCCGGCCGCTTACACGCCCGCTTGCAATCCCGACTCTTGGCGCGCCACTTCGCGATCATCGAAATGAATCTTGTCGCTGCCTAAAATTTGATAATTTTCATGTCCCTTGCCGGCAATCAACACGAGGTCCCCGGCCGAGCCTGCGCCAATGGCGATGGCAATGGCTTTTCGGCGATCCGCTTCGACCAGATAACCGCGCCCAACTTTGCTTGAAGCGACTTGAGAACGAAGTTCTGAAACGCCGAGTTTTACGAGCTCCGTCTTTGTGACGCCAGTTTCGACTTCATCGATAATCGCCGACGGCGCTTCGGTGCGCGGGTTATCGGACGTGATCACGACGAGATCGCTCAACCGCGCAGCAATCTCACCCATCAGAGGACGCTTGCCGCGGTCGCGATCACCGCCGCAACCGAAAACACAGATAACCTTGCCTCGGGTGAGCGGCCGGACAGCGCCGAGCACCTTTTCCAAAGCGTCAGGAGAATGCGCATAATCGACCAGGATCGTAATACCGCGCGGGTTGGCGACCTTCTCGAGCCGCCCGGGAACCGACTTTAGTCTGTTGATGCCTTCAGCCACGACATCGGCATCGATCCCCAGCGCCCGCCCGACGCCGACCGCGCCAAGAATGTTCTGCAGATTTGCCGCGCCGATCAGCGGCGAGTCGAATTCAATCATTTGCCCGCGCGCTTGGATTGTGCCGCGAAGGCCCCTGACATCCCTCTCTACATTCACGGGATGAACATCGCAATCCTGCCCTTCGCCGTAACTCCACAGATCAAAATGATGCGAGCGAATCTTTTCAATGAGCTCGCGGCCGCGCGGATCGTCGCCATAAATCACCGCGGCCTTGCGCAGCTTGCTGCTGGCTTTCAAGTAATCGGTGAAAAGCTTTGACTTGGCTAAAAAGTATTCATCCATGTCGCGGTGATAGTCGAGGTGGTCGCGCGACAAGTTCGTAAAGACACCGACGTCGAATTCCAAACCTCGCACTCTTTGTTGCGCCAGAGCGTGGGAAGAAACTTCGATAGCGGCGGCCGTGATCCCGGCTTGCGCCATCTCGGCTAACATCGCCTGCAAATCGAGCGACTCGGGCGTGGTGTGATGCGCGGGCACTTCGTGTCCGGCATAGCGATAATTGATCGTGCCGATCACTCCGGGCGGCAGCGCCGCCGATTGAAGCACGGACTCGATCAAGTAGGTCAGCGTGGTCTTGCCATTAGTGCCCGTCACGCCAACCAGCCGGATCTTCGCGCTCGGCCGGCCGTAGAAATGCGCCGCCCACAAGCCCATCGAGTAGCGGACATCCTTTACCCGTAGCGATGCGGCCGGCCGCGGCCAATTTCCATCCCGCGACACGACCACGGCGGCGACGCCGCGCCGAACCGCGTCGGCGATATAGCTATGGCCATCGGCTTTTTCTCCAGGCGTGGCAAAAAAAACCTCGCCCGATCCAGCCTTCCGCGAATCGTAACAGAGCCCGCTCACTTCTTGTTCGAGATCGCCCTCGGCGTATTCCACCTGATCAATCGTCAAAAACTCCTTGATGCGCATCGCCGCTAACCTTGCAAACTGAGCACTAAGAATCCTTCATCATTCCAGGGGTTGCCGGCTGCTGGAGACTGCTTGATGACGTAACCATTTCCTTGCAGTCGCACTTTGACGTTAAGAGTTTGCGCTTTTTCCAAGACTTCACGCAGGCTCAATCCGATAAAATCCGGCGCTGTTTCAGCGCCCGCGTCAACTAACTTAACTTGCGGCCGCTTGACGATATGGCGCACCGGCAGTTCCGGTTGGCTCGAGGCCGCCGGAATGGGCGCCAATCTTTGCGGCGCTACCGCGAGATGGCGCAAAGCGCCCTGGGCGATATTGCGAAAGACCGGCGCCGCGACCACACCGCCGTAGACATTCACTTCAGGCTCGTCGATAAGCACCAACGCCACCAAGCGCGGCTTGTTCGCCGGCACGAAACCGACAAAAGAAGCCACCCTCTTCTTGGAAGC
>Ga0075421_100011897_pt1 | contig 10795 bp, 12 predicted proteins | sample SoiMetdeltSBSDD5_FD_75292 | JGI IMG/M metagenome (GOLD analysis project Ga0075421, IMG submission 75292) | Bulk soil microbial communities from a Populus tree surrounding site in Tennessee, USA - Soil MetaG P. deltoides SBSDD5 | ecosystem: Environmental > Terrestrial > Soil > Tree plantation...
TCGAAGGCGTTGCCCGCAGCTTTCGCGTGACCCATGCGGAGCAGCGCTTCCCCCTGTCGATACAGCGCGTCGGCGGCTTTGTTCCCCTTCGGGTACTGCCGTGCGACGTCGTCGAAGCGCAGCACCGCGGCCGAGAAGTTCCCCTGCTTGAAGTAGCAGTCGGCGAGCCAGTAGGTCGCGTCGTCGGCATTTTCCGAAGCCGGGTAAGATTGCAAGAACTTGGTGAAGCGGTCAATACAACCGGCCGCGTTGTCGGCGCGCCACTCGGCGTACGCGGCCCGGTAGTCCTGCATCTCCTGCGACGCATCTCCGGCGGCGGGGGCGCTGCCGGCCTCCGGGGGCGCTGCCGTCGAGGCCGAGGGGGGACGCGACGCGTCCGAGCGCGCCGCGCGGGCCTCGTCGAGCGCCTCCTGCGTGCGGTGCTCGACGACCTCGAGCCGCCCCTGCAGCTCCTGGATGTTGCGGTGGATCTCGTCGAGCTGCGCGCCGATGTCGGCGATGCGCGAGCGATCGCCGCCGTTGCCGCTCCGGCCGCCCGCGCGCTCCAGGTCCGTCACGCGGTTCTGGACCTTGCGGAACTCCGCCGGCGTGATGCAGGCGACGCTCGCGAGCGACAGTGCGAGCGCCGCGGACCAGATCGTGGCGTGCTTCGATGTCATGGCGATCCCCCCGATGCTCATCGCGGGAACGGGCCCCAGGACGGGGCGGTGTTGTTCCCGGCGTCGCCGGTCAGGCGACGCAGATTCGATCCGTCGCGATCGATCATGTAGAGGTCCGCGCGGCCGCGACGGGTCGACGAGAAGACGATGTGGCGCGAGTTCGGCGCCCAGCTCGGCGCCTCGTCGCTGCGCTCGTTGGTGACGAGCGGGACGTTCACCTTGCCCTCGGGATCGATCAGCCAGATGTCGAACTGGCCATCCACCCGGGTCTCGTACGCGATCCAGAGCCCGTCCGGCGACCAGGCCGGATTCGTGTTGTAGGCGCCGTTGAAGGTCAGCCGCTGCGCGTTGCCGCCGCCGGAATCCATGATGTAGAGCTGCGGCGCGCCGGTGCGGTCGGAGACGAAGGCGATGCGGCGCCCGTCGGGCGACCAGCTCGGCGACACCTCGATCGCGCCCGACTGGGTGAGCCGGTGCAGGTTCTTGCCGTCCGTCCCCACGGAGACGATCTCGGAGGAGCCGCCGTTCGAGAGCACGACCGCCAGGCGCTCGCCGATCGGATCGAAGACGGCGCGGTACTGCGAGCGGCCGTCGGTGGCCAGCAGGCGGCCCGGACGCAGCGCGCCGCGGCTCGACAGGAAGATCAGCGGCTTGTTGCCCTGTCGATACGAGGTGTAGGCGATGGCCTGCCCGTCGGGCGACCAGTCCGGGAAGTTGTTGATCGAGCGATTGGAGGTGGCTTTGCGGGCGGCGCTGCCGTCCGCCTCCATCACGTAGATCTCCTTGTTGCCGCTGCGGTCCGACACGAAGGCGATCTCGGTGCTCGAGACGCCGCGCACGCCGAGGAACGCCTCGACCACGTCGTCGGCGACGCGCCGCGCGACCTCCTCGGGATCCGCGGTGGCCTTCTGCGTGTAGCGTCGGCGCATCAGGTCGCGGCAGCGCGCGGTGTCCCAGACGCGGAAGGCGACCTGGAAGCCGTCCGGGTTGCGCGCGAGCTCGCCCTGGAGCAGCGCGTCGGCTCCGATCTGGCTCCATTCGGGGCACGCGATCGGCGCGCCGTCGTCGACCGAATCGGTCTCGAGCGGGCCGAGGAAGGCGCCGTCCGGAATGCGCTGGAAGAGGCCCGAGAACTCGAGCGCGTCCTGGAGCGCGTCGCGGAAGCGCGCGACGCGCTCGGTGCTCTGCGGCGTCGAGTTGTCGGCGAAGCGCTGGACGGCGATGCGGTAGCTCTTGCTCTTTCCCTGCTCGATGACGATCGGGACGTCCTGGGCGCGCGCGCGCGGCGCGACGAGCACGGCGAGCGCGAGCAGCAGCACGGCCTGCGACGCCCGCATCAGAACGCGTCCTCGGGCACGAACACGAACTTCCACTCGCCCGCGCTCGGCGGCGGCGGCAGCGGGCTCGCCTTCTCGATGCCGCGCACGACGCCCTCGTCGTACCAGGGATTGCCCGAGCGCTGCGTGATCTCCGGCTCGCCGACCACCGCGCCCGACGCGTCGAGCTCGACCGTCACGTGCGTCTCCAACGCTTCGCGGCGGAACCCCGGCGGCACCACCCACGCCCTCTTCACGTGCACCTTCGCCTTGCGCATCCACGCCAACACCTCCGGCGAGACCGCGACCGTCGCCGCGCCCCCGACACCGGTCGGCGCCGCCGCCGCTGTCTCCTGCGGCGCGGCGGGCGCCGGCGTCGGCTCGGTCTCTCCCGCGTCTTTGCGCATGTCGGCCAGGAGATCCTCGAGATCCTTCTCGGGCTGCGGCTCGGGCTGCGGCGCCACCTCCTTGGGCTTCGGCTTCGGCTTGGACGGCTCGCGCTCGGGATTCTTCGGGAGCACGATCTCCTTCGGCTTGGGCGGCTCGGGAGGCGGCGGCGGCACGGCCTTCTCCGCGGGCGGGCTCGCAGCCTTCGGCGGCGCGGGCGCGGGCGGAGAAGGCAGCGCCGAAGCGGGCATCGAGACCAGGTCGACCGCGATCACCTGCGAGGGATCGATCCGCGTCCCCGAGAACGGCGAGATCACCGCGAACGCCACCATCGCGATGTGCGCGCCCGCCGACCAGCCGACGAAGCGGCGGAACTCCCGCTGCCGCAGGTCGTACTGCCCGTCGCTTGCGCCGGTCACCCGTCACCCCCGTGCCCAGTCTAGGACTTCGGTTCCGTGACCATGCCGAGCTTCGTAGCACCCGCGGCGCGCGCGGCGGCCAGCGCCTTCACGACGAGACCGTACTCCGCCTTGGTGTCGGCGCGCAGGAAGATCTCCTTCTCGTCGAGCCCCTCGAGAATCGCGCTGAGCTTCTCCTCGAGCTCCTCCAGCGGGATCTCGCGCCGCGCGAGGAAGATCTTTCCGTCCTTCCGGACGGTCATCACGAGCGGCTCCTTCTGCAGCCGCAGGTTCTGCGTCGTCGTCTTGGGGAGATCGACCTCGAGGCCCTGCTGGAGCATCGGCGCCGTGACCATGAAGATGATCAGCAGCACGAGCGCCACGTCGACGAACGGCGTGACGTTGATCTCGGAGAGCGGGCGCTGCCCCCCGCCCTGCCGCTGCGCGCCCACCGCTAGCCCTCGTCCGCGCCAGCCATGCGGCGCAGGTCACCCTCGTACTCGGCGATGAAGAGGTCGATCGCCGCAGTGATGCCGCGCAGCTGGCCCACGAAGATGTTGTAGAAGATGGTGGCGGGAATCGCGGCGAAGAGGCCCACGGCGGTTGCGATCAGCGCCTCGGCGATGCCGGGTGCGACCACCGCCAGGCTCGCCGAGCCCGCCTGCCCGATCTTCTCGAAGGCGTTGATGATGCCGATCACGGTGCCGAAGAGACCGATGAACGGCGCCGCGCTGCCCGTCGTGGCCAGGAAGCCGAAGCCGCGCTCGAGCCGGAGGCTCTCGCGCGACCCGGTCCAGCCGAGATTGCGCGCGAGCACCTCGACGTTCGCGCGCGTCGGCTGCAGCGCCTTGCCGCTCGCGCGCGCGAGACGCTTCAGCTCGACGTGCGCCGACAGGAACACAGCCGCGAGCGGGCTGCGATCGAGATCGCGCGCCGCGTCGTACGCCTGCTCTAGCGAGCCCTCGTGATAGACCTCGAGGAAGGCCTCGCTATCCTGCTGCGCGCGTCGAAGCTCGCGCGACTTGAACAAGATGACGGCCCAGGAGAAGATCGATAAGAGGACCAGGCAGAGCAGCACCAGCTGAACCAGCCAGCTCGCCTGCCAGACGAGACTCAGCGCATCGAGTCCCGCGAGACGTCCCCCCGACGCCGTCCCGACGAGGATGCCCATCCATTCTCTCGTGTTGATCGCGCCAGATTGACGCGGCGCGCGAGTCTAGGAGCCCACGCCCATCCGGGCAAGATGGTAAGAGCGAGGCAAAGGTGATGAAGATCACTGTCGATGCGCGCAATCCCGGTGAAACCGGCGCCGACCTGCTCGCGCTGCCGGTGACGCGCTTCGAGAAGCGCGCCGTGAAGCTCCCGGCTGCACTCGCGAGCGCAGATCGCGCGACCCGTGGACAGATTCGCGCCGCGATCGCGAGCGGCGACTTCCAGGGCAAGCCGGACCAGAGCCTGCTGCTGTATCCGGATCGCCGCTTGCGCGCGAAGCGCGTCCTGCTGCTCGGCGTCGGCGACGCCGCGAAGCTCGACAGCGATGCGCTGCGCCAGCTCGCCGGCCGCTGCGTGCGCGAGGCCGCGCGGCGCAAGGCCGGCCGGGTCGCGCTGCTGGCGCCCGAGTCCACGAAGGATGGTGCCGTGCAGGCGCTGGCCGAGGGCGCGCTGCTGGCGAGCTATCGCTTCGGCGACTACCGCAAGAACGGCGACGACACGCCGGGGCGCGTCGCCGCACTCTCGCTGCTGCTCGCGCGCGGCGCGGCCGTGGCCGACGCACGCAAGGCCGCGCAGGTCGGCATCGCGATTGCGGAGTCACAGAACCTGGCGCGGCGTCTCTCCGACCTGCCCGCCAACGCGCTGCCTCCCGAGGCGCTCGCCGCCGAGGTGCGCACCCTCGGGCGCGAGCTCGGTCTGCGCGTGCGCGTGCTCGACGTGCCGGCGATGAAGAAGCTCGGGATGGGCGGGATCCTCGCGGTCGGCGGCGGCAGCGCGAATCCGCCGCGCCTGATCGCGCTCGAGTACCAGCCGCCCGGCAAGAAGGGTCGCGGCGCGCGCAAGCCCGTCGCGCTGGTCGGCAAGGGCATCACGTTCGACTCGGGCGGCATCTCGATCAAGCCGTCCGCGGGCATGGACGAGATGAAGCACGACATGTCGGGCGCCGCGGCCGTGATCGGCACGCTGCGCGCTGCGGCGCTGCTCGAGCTCGAGACGCCGGTCGTGGGCGTGATCGGCGCGGCGGAGAACATGCCGAGCGCGACCGCCTACCGCCCCGGCGACGTCGTCACCACGATGGCCGGCAAGACCATCGAGGTCTTGAATACGGACGCCGAGGGCCGCGTCGTACTGGCCGATGCGCTGCACTACGCGCGCACGACCTGGAAGCCGGACGCGATCATCGACCTCGCCACCTTGACGGGCGCGATGGTCGTCGCGCTCGGCGCCTGGGCGACGGGACTCTTCGGGAACAACGCGAAGCTGATCGAGCTCGTGCGCGCCGCCGGCGACGCGACGGGCGAGCGCGCGTGGCCGATGCCCCTGCTCGACGCCCACAAGGAGGAGATCCGCAGCGAGATCGCCGAGATCAAGAACACGGGCGGCCGGCCCGCTGGCTCCTCCACCGCCGCGGCCTTCCTCTGGCACTTCGTCGGCGACACGCCGTGGGTGCACCTCGACATCGCGGGCACCGCATGGACCAGCAAGCCCGGTCCGATCCAGCGCAAGGGCGCGACCGGCGTCGGGGTGCGACTGCTGGTCGAGCTGCTGCGCCGCTGGGATCCCGCAGCGCTGCGCGCCTGATCGCGCCGGCTTTCGGCTTGCCCGCCCCGGGACGCGTCCCTACCCTCGCGCCCCGCTCATCTTCCTCTCCTTCTCCTCTCTCCCCCTTCGATTCCACCGTCCGGCTCGACCGAGCCGCGCGTCGTTCCCTCAACCTCGATTGGAGAATGCTCTCATGACGATCGTGAAGCTCCGACATCTCGCCGTGGCGCTGCTGGCCTCGGCCCTGCTCGCGCCGCTCGCGGCGTCGGCCGCCGGGAATGCCGCGGCGGGCAAGGCGCTCTACACGACCAACTGCGAGTCGTGCCACGGACCCACCGGCAAGGGCGACGGTCCGGTCGGCAAGTCGCTGAATCCGCCCCCTCGGGACTACACGAAGGGCGAGTTCAAGTTCGACACGGACAAGGACGGCAAGACCGGCACCGACGCCGATCTGGCAGCTGTGATCAAGAACGGCGCGATGAAGTTCGGCGGCTCGCCGCTGATGGCGCCCTGGCCGGCGTTCACCGACGCGCAGATCGCGGATCTGATCGCCTACATCCGCTCGCTCAAGCAGTAGAACGGGACCGGCGGAGCGCGCCGCCCGGCCGACGCGCTCCGCTACGTTCGTCCGCTCGATGGCGGACCCCCCTCAGCGTCCCGAGGTTCTTCCGGCTGTCCCCGCGCCGCGCGTGCCGGCTCCCGCGCCGCGCAAGTCGGATCGCGCGCTCGGCCGCGTCGACACGCTTTCGGCCTACATGGCCGAGCTCGCACACCACGCGCCGATCAGCCGCGACGAAGAGCATCAGCTCGCGCTGCGCTGGACCGAGCAGCGCGATCTCGAGGCCGCGCGCCAGCTCGTGCTCGCGAACCTGCGCCTCGTGGTCAAGATCGCGATGGAGTACAGGCGCGCCTGGGTCAACGTCCTCGATCTCATCCAGAGCGGGAACGTCGGGCTGATGGAGGCGGTGCAGCGCTTCGACCCCTACCAGGGGGTGAAGCTCTCCACCTATGCCGCCTACTGGATCCGCGCGTACATCCTGAAATACATCCTCGACAACTTCCGCATCGTGCGACTCGGCACGACGCGCGCGCAGCGCAAGCTCTTCTTCCGCTTGAACAAGGAGAAGCGCGAGCTCGAGCGCAAGGGCTTCGACGTGGAGCCGAAGCTGCTGGCCGAGCGGCTCGACGTCAGCGAGGCGGACGTCGTCGACATGGACCAGCGCCTCTCGGAGGGCGACCTGTCGCTGAACGCGCCCGCGCACCGCGACGAGCCGACCCGCGCCGAGTACGGCGATTTCATCGCGGGCCGCGAGCCGTCGGCCGAGCAGAACGTGGCCGACGCCGAGCTGCGTCGCGTCTTCATGACCAAGGTGCGCGAGTTCGCGGAGGGACTGGACGCGCGCGATCGCAAGCTGATCGAGGAGCGCGTGCTGGCTGACGAGCCGAAGACCCTCGCCGAGCTCGGCGCCGAGTTCGGCGTGTCGCGCGAGCGCATCCGCCAGCTGGAGGCGCGCATCGTGAACCGCCTGCGCGACTACCTGAAAGAGAACCTGGTCGACTTCGAGTACTACGCCGCGCCGCGCGATGAGTGAGGCGAGCGGCTCCGCGCCGGCCCGCGTGCGCGTGCGCGCGCGCATCCGCGGCCGCGTTCAGGGCGTCTGGTTCCGGGGCGCGACCGCCGAGGAGGCGCGACGCCAGGGCGTGGACGGCTGGGTGCGGAACTGCCCGGACGGCGCCGTCGAGGCGGTCTTCGAGGGCCGGCCGGAATCGGTCGCGGCGCTCGTCGCCTTCGTGCGGCGGGGACCACCGGCCGCGCGGGTGGAGCATGTCGACGTCGGCGAGGAGGCGCCGGCCGGCGAGCAGGGCTTCGCCATCCGGCGTTCAGGCTGACCCCCAAGGGGCTCCCGGAGCCGTAAAGAAGTAGGCGCGCGCGGCCGACGCAGTGTCTCGATGGCCCGCACCGCCATGCTCTTCGCGCCGCCGCACCCTCCGCTGACCCTTCCCGGAGAAGGAGCGGTCGTCATCGGGCGCAGCAAGACGGCCGACCTGAAGCTGACCGACCCCGACACTTCGCGGCGCCACGCGAAGATCGTGTGTGAGGGCGGCAGCTATATCGTGCACGACCTGCTCAGCACCAACGGCACCTGGATCAACGGCGCCCGCATCGACGAGCAGGTGCTGAAGCCGGGCGATCGCATCGAGGTAGGCTCCACGGACATCACCTTCTGTCAGGTCGACGCCGAGCCGGGTCTCGTCGCCGAGCCGGGCGAGGAGGCGCAGACCCTGTTCGTCGAGCGCAGCACGAACGGCGAGACCTTCCGCGGCGACCTCGCGGAGATCCCGACCTTCGCGGTGCTCCAGATCCTGGAGATGGGGCGCAAGACGGGTGTGCTGGTGATCGATTCGGATGGCGCCTGCGGACGCCTGTGGCTCCAGCGCGGCGACCCCGTGCACGCACAGACGAAGGGCCAGATGGGCTTCGACGCGGCCGTCGCGCTCGTGAATGCGCAGGCGGGCCGTTTCCACTTCGAGCCGGATCCACAGGCTCCCGGGCGCACGATCGAGGCGACCGTGACGCAGCTCCTGCTCGAGGCGTCGCGGATGCTCGACGAGGGGCTGACGAGCTCGAGCTAGTCGCGCGCCTCTCCCGGCAGCGCCTGCTCTTTCTGGGTGCCGGCGAACTCGGATGCGATCTCCTGCTGCAGCGCAGTGTCGATCGCCACGGTGTCGAGACCGAGCGCCGCGCGCAGCGCCTCGTCGTCGCTCCGGCCCTCACCGAGCAGTACGAGCAGACGGCCGCGCGCCGCGCGCGCGCTCCGCGACTCGATCCAGGCCGCTGCCGCGGCGGCTTGCAGATAGGCGGCGCGCGCGTCCTCGTCGGAGAGACCGGAGAAGCTCGGCGCGAGCCGTTTCAGCGGGATCCACGCTGAGGCCTGACGCCGGCGCTGCAGCAAAGAGCGCTCGCTGCGCGTGAGCCCCGGCTGCGACCGGGAGTCGCGCTCCGAGAGCTCCGCCAGGCCTTCGTTCAGCCAGTAGGGCTGGTCGCCGCCCGTGCGTCCGCGGAAGACGGCGTGGACGTACTCGTGGAAGAGCAGCGCGCGCAGCTCGCCGGCCGGGTGCGCCGCCGACACCACGTGCATGCGCCCGTCGAAGAACCCGACGGTCCGGAACGAGAAACGTTCGGCGTGCGTGCGGTCGTAGGTGCCGCGGCCGTACAGCACGACGCCCATCGGCTCGACGGCCACCGCGTCGAGGCGCCGCAGAGCGGCCTCGCGCGCCTGCTCGAGATACAGGAGGACGGTGTCGGCGAAGGCGGCCGAGCCGCCGCCCAGCGCAGGATCGACCGTCAGGCGAAAGTGCACGCCTTCGCGTGTCACCCAGCCGTCGGGATCGCTGGCGCCCGACGCGTCGGACGCGCGGCGCTCGTCGTCGAGCTCGCCGAGCCGGCGCAGCGCCGACGCCCGCCAGCTCTCGAGGCCGTCGCCGCTCGACGCCAGGAACGCGCGCAGGTGCGCCTCGGCGGAGTCGTAGCGGCCGCGATGCCGGTCGAGGAGCGCCAGGTACCAGTGCGGCTCGGGTCGCATCGGCGATTCGCGCAGGATCCCCTCGAGCGCAACCGCCGCACGCGCGTTCTCCCCGCGCCGCAGGTCCGCGACGGCACCTTCGAGCAGGCGCCGCGTGCGCGCCTCCTCGCGGTCGACGGTACCCGCGCGCACCGGCGCGTCGCCGAGCGGACCCTCCCAGAGCGCTTCGAGCTCGCCCGCATCGGCGCCACGGTGGGCATCGCCCGCCGACCGTTCGTGCGCGCTCGGGTCGTTCGAGAGGTGCGTCACCCCTTGCGCGTCGACGTAGACGAATGTCTCGTTCGCGGCGAGCAGGAGGAGCGCCACGGCCGAAGCGACGGCCAGGCCGAGGGTGAGGAGGGGGCGGAGGCGGCGCATCCCGGCCCTCTTCGGAAGGGGAGCGCGACGGCTTGAAGCGACCCCTCTAGAGGCCTTTCCTCGCTTCGGCGGCGAGGTGGCCGAGCTCCGGCAGCACGAGCTTCTCGAGCGCCAGCCGCACGCCGGCGCGCGAGCCGGGCAGCACGAACACGGGCTTGCCGGACGCGACCCCGGCGAGCGCCCGCGAGAGCAGCGCCGCGGACCCGATCTCCTGATACGAGAGCGCGCGGAAGAGCTCGCCGAAGCCCGGCAGCACGCGCTCGAGCAGCGGCGCGACGGCTTCCGGTGTGACGTCGCGCGGCGAGATGCCCGTGCCGCCCGTCAGCACGACGGCGCGGACGTCGCCGCGCGCGAGCGCGCCGCGCAGCGCCGCCGCGATGGCGAGGGAATCGTCCTTCACGATCTCGCGCAGCGCGACCGGATGTCCGGCACCTGCCAGCAGCTCGGCGACGCAGTCACCGCCCGTGTCGGTCGCCAGGGTGCGCGTGTCGCTCACGGTGATCACACCCGTCGGCACCGCGCGCGCGGCCTCGCGACGGTGGTGGTGCGCGCCTTCGCGCGGCGAGGTCTCCGTCACGGGCGGTCGTCCGGACCGTGCTCGCTCACGGCCTGTCGTCGACCCAGTGCTCGCCGTCGACCGCGAACTCCTTCTTCCAGATCGGCACGGTCTCCTTCAACGTGTCGATCGCGAAGCGACAGGCGGCGAACGCCTCGGCGCGGTGCGGCGCAGCAGCCGCCACCACCACGGCAATCTCGCCGATCTCGAGGTGTCCGCAGCGGTGGCCGATCGCTACGCGCGCATCCGGCCAACGGCGCGCGGCTTCGTCCGCGATCTTCTCCATCTCGCGCACGGCCATCTCGGGATAGGCCTCGTACTCGAGGTGGCGGATCGCGTGCCCGCGCGCGTGATCGCGCACCGCGCCGATGAAGGTGACGATCCCGCCCATGCCGGGTCCGGCCACGCGCGCGACGGCGTCGCCGACATCGAGGCGCCGCTCCGAGATCCAGCATCGGGGGGCCCCGCCGGAGACCGGCGGCAGGAAGGCGACCTCGTCGCCGTCGCAGAGCGGCGTGCTGGCCTGCGCGACCTCCAGGTTGACGGCCGCCGCCAGCCGGTCGCCGAAGGCATCGAAGATGGCGTGGCGTCCGGCCAGCAGCGCGCGCAGCTCGGCGAGGGTGGCGCCGTCCTGCAGCTCGACCGAGAGCTCCTTGTCGCCGACCGCCTCGCGCACGGCGCCGAACAGCCTGACCGCGACGCGCATGGGGCCCGAACCTAGCAGCCGATCGACGCCGTATGCGCGTTGACCCGCCATTCGCCGCCTGCGTAGAATCCCCGCCGC
>Ga0075421_100011899_pt1 | contig 10794 bp, 15 predicted proteins | sample SoiMetdeltSBSDD5_FD_75292 | JGI IMG/M metagenome (GOLD analysis project Ga0075421, IMG submission 75292) | Bulk soil microbial communities from a Populus tree surrounding site in Tennessee, USA - Soil MetaG P. deltoides SBSDD5 | ecosystem: Environmental > Terrestrial > Soil > Tree plantation...
CCAGCTGATCATCTCCCCCGATTAAGCACACGGCTCGCTGTACCAGTATCCCGAGCTATTCGTCCGCCACGTCTCGATATTTCTCGATCAGGATCAATGGGCGTGAGGCTTTAGGCTTCCCGCCCGCCAAAAGTCAGTAGCTTAACTTACATTACAACTCACATCGGTCGGTGCAGTGCCTGATCAGGCGCTTAAAGTTGTCATCGCCATAGGTTCTTGAAGCGGCCCGGCGCTAGTTCGGTGTATCTGACCGTGCTCTGGATCGAGCGATGGCCCAGGTACGCTTGCAATGTCCGAGTGTCGGTGCCCCTGTTCGCCAGCGCGTAGCCGGTGGCATGGCGCAGCATGTGCGGATGCACCTTGAACGGCATCTTGGCCGTGATCGCGGCGCGTTCGACCAACTTCTGAAAGCCGGACACGGTGAATGGTGCGCCGCGCTCGCTCACGAAGATGAAGGGCGACTTGGCGTCCCGCTTGAGCGCCCGCAATGCCCGCATTTCATCGCCCAGCAATGGGTGCGTGCTGGTTTGCCCGCCCTTGGCCCGGCGCAGGTGCAGGGTGCCGGACGCAAATTACTGTAGCTAAGAAATTCTTTAATCTGTCCTAGCGTTGCCCTCACGTTTCTGAGATCTGGGATTTCAGTTGGACTGTCGGTCACAACCCTCCAGAGAGGATCCCGCTCAATCGTATCTGTAAAATACTTGTGGAGTTCGTTAGCAAAGTTCTCGAGCTTTTGGAGCAGTTCCCTGCTGCGCTGATAATCATCCGGCAATAGTCTAACGTTTTTGGAACGAGTAAACGCTTTAAGCAGAGATTTGATAACGCGCTGACCCTCGTCTCCATTTTTCTGATATCTCCTGATGTGTAACCACGCTTCACCGACTAGCTCCGCATGTTCTTGGCTGCGAAGGCGATCAAGTATTAGCGCCTCCCTGCGAGCATGTTGACCCCGCGCATCATGTCGAACCACATCACCCGGAACATTTGGATTCGGCTTATCGGGTGCATTTGGGTTCCCGAGCGCGAAGGCTTCAACGGCATCGGCATCAGCTTTGGCTGCCCGCCAAGCGGCTAAGCGCGCTTGATTCAATTCCATTGCGGCGCACCCCGCATTCGCACAGAAAAGAGGATGCGCGGCAACCGGGTGTGCGTTCCCGGCTTTCGGGGATCAGCCTAGCCGCGCAAATCAGTTTGTGAGGATCGCCCTGATGAGATTCTTACTTAATATTGGCGTCGGCACGGCATAAATTCGGTCTCAATAACTGCTCCGGTGGAATGTCCGCTTATGGGGGGACATACCGGTTGCGTTGCGAAACGTCTGCTTCTGACCCAAAGCGGATGCCGCCTGAAGGCTATCGGGCGAAACACCTGTGGACATCCTCTTTTGCACGCCGTGTCACACCTAGATGCGCTGAACACTTAAACCTACAGAACACTTAAATAGTAGCTCACCACCACATTCGACAATTACCGAGCATCTCCAATGGAAGCACTACACAAAGACCTAGTGCCATATCAGCTCTGCGGTCGTATTCACCACAAACTCATCCCCGTATCGCTTTTGAATGATGCCTCCCGTATCAACGAACTCTATCGCCAAAAGAAAGAAATGGTTGCAAGGGCGGAAGCGGAGGGTGACTGGTATCAGTACGTTTTCCTTCACGAGAGGCCATATCGTCTCGACGCTTTGCCATCCGCCGCAAAAAAGGGGTTAAGTCGTAACCCTTCCGCGTTTTGGAAACTCGTAGGCGACGTTTGGCAGGATTCCGAAAATATCCGTCAAAACCTAGCCAAGTGGAAACGAATCTGGAGCAGCCCGATCGAAGATCGCGAGGCCTGCATGTCGGGGGAGGACATCCGTATTTTTAAATCATTGTCAGACGAGGTTGAGGTTTGGAGGGGAATGAACCACAAGCACTACAAGCGCGGTCTTGGCGGCCTATCGTGGACGTTTGATCAGGATAAGGCTATTTGGTTCGCAAGCAGGTTTCCGCATTGGGGACGACCACTGGTAGCGAAAGCAGTGATTAATAAGCCCGATGTCCTTGCCTATTTTGGAGGGCGGAACGAGAGCGAAATCGTCTCGATGCAAGTTCGGATCGTTTCAGTTACCGAAATTGGTAAGGTCGAGTGCGCTGCAAATGTCCGCTTTCGGGGGTAAAGCGGACATCCTTTGAGCCGTCCGTACATCGGCAAATCTCGTGTTGCCGTAGCGAAGCCGGTCAGCCCCTTTCGAAGCGGCAATTTGACCGATTAGGATGCGGGAGAATGCGTCAGGCGTGGAATAGGTTGTACAGCAGGTATCGCGATTCGCACGAATAACAGGACCAAATAAGCATGGATCTGAAATTGCGTCGCGGTGTACCAGCTGACGCGACGGAGTGCGGGCGCATCTGCTTTGAAGCCTTCAAAAGCATCGCAGAGCGGCACAATTTTCCGCCAGACTTTCCATCCGCTGAAGTTGCATCGGGGTTGATGGCTCTTCTCATTGCGCATCCAAATTTCTATTCGACTGTAGCTGAGCTTGATGGTCGGGTCGTCGGAAGCAATTTTCTTGACGAACGGTCGCAAATAGCCGGGGTCGGGCCGATCACGGTCGATCCCAATGCACACACCCGAGGCATCGGCCGACAATTGATGGGGAATGTGCTTGTCCGTGCTCGCGAGCGTGGGTTTGAAGGGGTCCGGTTGGTGCAGGCTGGTTACAACAACCAGAGTCTTTGTCTCTACACCAAGCTCGGATTTCGCACCCGTGAACCACTATCGCTCGTGACGGGCTCGCCACTCAAAGTGAGGCTAGCCGGCTACAATGTGCGCGGCGCCAGCAAGGAAGACATCGACGCATGCAACTGGCTGTGCCGTACAGTCCATGGCCATGATCGCGCCGGCGAACTAGAGGACGCAGTTCGCGATAAGACTGCGCTCATTGTGGAGCGCCTCGGCCGCGTGACTGGTTATGCAACCTCCATCGGATTTTTCTCCCATGCCGTAAGCGAGACCAACGAAGACATGATCGCCCTGATCGGTGCTGCAGAGAGCATTACCGGGCCTGGCATATTGGTGCCAACGCGAAACCATGCGCTTTTCACCTGGTGCTTGAAAAATGGCCTGCAGCTCAATCAGCAGATGACACTCATGAGCATCGGCATGTACTGCGAACCTGCAGGCGTTTACCTGCCATCGGTCATCTATTGAATGGCAGTCTGTGCTAATAATCCCTAGCAGACATTCATTCGCCACTACATAACGTCTGCATCCACACGCACTAATCGCCCGAAGCGAATGTCAATGCATTCAGAGTGACGTGATGTCTGTAAAAAAGGAAATGTAATTATGGTGCTTGCAGGCAAGAAAGTTGTCGTCGTCGGAGGCTCATCCGGCATTGGTCTGGCTGCCGCTGAACTGGCCAGAAGCGAAGGTGCCGATGTTGTAATCGCCTCGCGTAATGCTGAGCGGTTAAAAGCCGTTGCTGGGAAGATCGGTGCCACTGCGGTTGCAACCGACGTCACCAGCGATGAGAGCGTTGCCGATCTTTTCCGGAGCTGCGGCAGCATCGACCATGTGGTGGTGACCGCAGCACAATTGGCCACAGGTCCGTTTAAGACCGTTTCCATGGATGAGGTGCGCATCACCATGGAGAGCAAGTTTTGGGGTGCCTGGCGGGTCGCGCGCGCGGCAGAATTTCGGACCGGCGGGTCACTGACGTTGGTTTCAGGCTATTTTAGCATTCGCCCGCGACCCGGCGTCGCAATTGTTGCGGCGGTGAACGGCGCCCTCGAGTCTTTGACACGTGCTCTAGCACTTGAACTGGCACCTATCAGAGTGAATGCCGTGTCGCCCGGAACTATTGACACGCCATTGCGTGCCAGCATGCCCGAGGCAGCACGGCGCGAAATGCTGGCCAAGACGGCAGCGTCCTTGCCCGTTCGGCGAGTCGGGGAGGGTGACGATGTCGCACAACAAATCCTCGCATTCATGAAAATTGGCTTCGCGACCGGTTCGATCGTCTATATCGATGGAGGCGCGTTAATTGTGTGAAGGTTTTTGCCTTTTGTTTCTTTGACATTATGGCTTCGCTATAAAATCCATATGGTCCAGAAATCCCAGAATTCTCAAATTATTTGGGACGTTGCGCCGATCGTTAGCGTCGGGACCAGTCGACATAACCAGTTGTGGCAAGATTTCCGTAATTTTGTCCACTGTTGCGTGCTATTGCGTTGCGCAGTCTGATTGATCAATTCGGCGAAGCGGTGACGAAATTGAACATCAAAAATCTCGCACCGTGCGGTCATAGGGGTGATGACCCACGACGCTCTATGGTCGAGACGTTCCTCCCATACGACTTAGCCCGGCTCGCCGGCGAGCCGGGCTTATTTCACGTTGTGATCGAGCAAACCTCCCGATGTCCGCTTCTGGCGCTTAGCTGACATGCTGCTGCGCCGCCTCGAGTCGACGTGTCTGATCAACGATGAGAGTCAAGTTGACGCCAAATCGGTTGCCGGCACCTGCCGCAGCGATATAGCCGGAAAGAATCTGTCGTACTTCGGGCTCCGGCATATGCATGAGGGCGACGAACCCCATTGCACCTTCGCGAGCCAGCGCAGCCAAAAACTCAGGAGTCGAGCCACGGCCGAGCGGGGCGGCGATTACGGGATAGCGCAGCCCGAAGCGTTTAGTCAGCGCGGTTTGCAAGGCCACAATCTTCTCCTAATGGACTGCCACAGAAGTCTATTAGGAATGTTGCGACAGCTGAAGGGCGTGGCCGATAGGGTTCAATGTCCGCTTTGAGTCATTAGCGGACATCCGACGATGTCCGGCGCATGTCCGCTTTACCCCCGAAAGCGGACATTCGCCATAAGTTCTCCGATGTCCGCTTGGAATAAGGCGGAAACGAAAACCCCGGCGCCAACTGGGCTTTGAGGATGCGATTTTCAGCGGCCAGATATTCATTCCGAGCCAGCACTCCTGGTCCACCATCCCAGTGACAAAGGCTAGGATGCGCGCCCAATCCATTCGTCCTCCACGCCAGCCGATGTGCGATTGAGTGGATAATTCACTGTGTTTTCTACAGTTTCAATTTTTTGGCCATACGGGGCTGATCCGCCAAGGCTTCAAGGACCTGCAAGCTTCCGCAGTTTGCAGGGCTCCGCCTGAGGGCCCCAGAACCTTTTCTCATCCACGTCACATTCGCCCGTTCCGTTCGTCATGGCAGTGATTTCGGTACGCACAGGGGGGGGAGCGACGTGGGAGGCCGGAAGAGAACGGATGTCCGCTTTATCCCTTAAAGCGGACATTATGCGGCGTGATTGAAAAAATTTGGAAGGGCCAATAGTGGAAATTGGCCGCGCAGGTCTGCCTACGTTCTGTATCCAAAGTGGACGTCACGCGCCGCCACCGTGATCCTTGGCTGTTCGATGGCGTGCATAGTGTGCGCGGGCCTTGGCCTGGTTGCCGCACGTCGTCATCTGGCACCAACGGCGGGCATGATTGCGCGATGCATCGATGAAGAACCATCCGCACCGTTCATTCGTGCACGATCGGATTCTCTCGAGCCCATCGGCGGTGAGAACGGCGACCACGTTCTGCGCTATCCGATCCAGTGGTAACCGCAGCGCGTCCCCGATCGGAACCGTCGTAGCTCGCAAGCCGCCCTCGGCGACGCATTCGACGCGATGCTCAAACCGGCTGGCGCCGAGAGAGCGGTTGAGCCGGTCCACCGCGGCGCGACCACCTGACGAATTAAGCACCGCCACGACCGCCTCGCGCAACTCTATCGCCGTTTGCCAGATGCGGCGTGCGGCTGACACATGTCGTTGGGCCTCAGCAATTAACTGACGGCTCTCCACCTTGGTGAGGAGGCCTGCTGCTGAGCACCAGATGACGAGTTCCACGTAGTTGGTTAGGCGCTCGGCTAACCGGCTCGGATTGCCGCGCCATTCGACTGTGTTCAGGAAATCGACGCCCGGCGCTCCGGCGATGAGCTTCGGTGGCGAGTCCGCGTAGGAAAGTTCGAGCATTTCTGGTCCGATCACATAACCGTCAAAATAACTTGACGATGGTTATATCGGAGTCATAGCATATGGTCAATGCCAAGGATTTTGAGCATGGCCGAATTCCCGCGTCCGCCCTTCACGAGCCGAGGTCTCCAAGCCGGTGCGATCGGTGTGTGGCCACTCATCCCGGCGCTGGCGATGTATGGCGTTGCCTTCGGGGTTATGGCCAAGACTGCCGGCCTCAGCACTCTCGAGGCTGCCTTTATGAGCGGCTGGGTGCATGCAGGAGGGGCACAGATGGCCGCGCTCCAGGGCTGGGCCGATCCGGTGCCAGCCCTCGCCGTTTGCTTCACCACGCTCGCCATGAACGCTCGCTATCTGTTGCTGGGAGCGACCCTGCGGCCCTGGTTCAGCGAACTGCCTAGCTACCAAAGTTATCCATCTCTGTTTGTCATGGGAGATGGCAATTGGGCCATGGCCCTGCGCGAGCATTCACAAGGACGGGACGACGCAGCCTTTCTGTTGGGCAGCGGACTTGTCATGTGGACGACCTGGGTATCTTCAAGCGCAGCCGGTCATGCCTTTGGCCAGCTTTTGAGTCGGCCGGAAACTTGGGGGCTCGATTTCGTGCTCGCCGCCTATTTCGGCACGATGTCGGTGGCGTTCCTGCGCGCCACAAGAGACCTGTTTCCACTCATTGTCGGCGTGTTGACGGCGATCGTCTTTGAGCGGTTGTTGCCCGGCGCCTGGTATATCGGGGCGGGCGCGTTGGCCGGCAGCATGGCCGGAGCTCTCCGCCATGATCATGCGCGCTGACATCGTCACCGCAATCCTCTTGATGGGAGTGGCCTCGTATCTGTGTCGCATCGGCGGCTATTTGTTCATGCGTTACGTTGCCATCACCTCACGGGTCGAGGCGTGGCTGAACTCCATGCCGATCGCCGTCATCGGTGCAGTCCTCGGACCTATCGCAGCGAAAGGCGGGGCGTCGGAATGGCTTGGTCTCGTCACGGCGATCGGCATGATGCGACTGACCGGCAACGATTTCCTCAGTGCTGTTGCCGCGGTGGCGGTTGTCGCCACGACCCGAGCGTTGCCAGGCTAATACATGCTCCACCGACGCCTTCCGCCCGTCACGCCCGATGCGCGCGGAATGTGGCCACATATTTTCGAGGGAAGCCCATGATTCTTGAGCACAAGGGAAAACGGCCTGTCATCGACCCGTCTGCCCGCATCGCGCCGAATGCAACGATCTGCGGCGAGGTGTCGATCGGTGTCAACACATCGATCGGCTTCGGAGCCGTGGTGAGCGCCGAGAGCGGCGCCGTCCGCATTGGCGCAAATTGCGTCGTCATGGATACGGCCGTTCTGCGCGGCGTGCGCGGCAGCCCGCTCACCATTGGTGACAGCGTCCTCATCGGCCCGCGCGCCTATCTGACCTGGTCAGCCCTAGCGCCTTGGCCTGGCATATCCACGCTATGGAAGGTCATCCGGCGCTCGCCGGTGTAGACGCCGTTGCAATCCAGATACCGACCGCCACCGCCACCAGGCCGGCGACTAGATTGAGCCCGATCCCCTCTCCAATCGCCAGTGCGCCGACGATCGAGGCGAACACAGGATTGACGGTAATCGTCACCGCGGCCTTGGTCGGGCTGGTGCGCGCGAGCGCGAACACCCAGAGAATGAACGCTCCGGCACTGGCGACGACGCCGAGATAGGCGACCGCAAGCCATTGCGGCGCGCCGAAATGTGTGGCCGCGTCGAAACCGTGGATCAACAGCGCCCACACCAGCAGACAGAGCGCCGCGGCGCCCATGCCTGCGGTGAGGAAAGCGAGCGGATCGGAGCGCGCAATAAACGGCCGCGACCACACGTTGTAGAGCGACATGCAGAACGTGGCGGTGAGCATCACCAACTCGCCGCGCCAGGCGCCGGCCGGCGCGCCGGATAGCCCCAGCATCAGCGCCAGGAACACGCCGGCCATGGCGATCAGCACGCCAGACGTCTTGCGCGCGCTGATCCGCTCGATGCCAAGCGCGGCGCCGACCAGCAGGGTCATCAGTGGCATGGTGGAGAGCGTGAGCGCGCCGCGCGCCGCTGTGGTGTAGCTGTATGCGAGATTGAACAACACCGAAAAGGCGAAGAAAAACATGATGCCGAGCGCCGCCACCGCGACCCAGTCGCGTCCCTTGGGCCAGCGGCTTTTTATGAGCAGCGCGATCGGCAGCAGAATAAGAAAGCCGGTGCCGAAACGGAAGACGCCAAGCGTGACCGGATCGGTCGCATGGATTACGAAGCGCGTGGCGCCGCCGGCGACGCCGCCGATCGCACTCGAGGTCAACGCCGCAAGAACGCCGGCGTGGTCGCGTGTCATGGGGATGCCTTCGACGTGGCCAGGGCATAGTGGATTTTCAAGGCAAGTTCCCCCGGTGGTCGCTAAATCCATTCAGTGTCAATGAACGACTATACTGTTTCCGGCCTATCCGTTCTGTGTTCACGAGGTTTTTTCAAGGCGTAATCATGCCATCGGTGGCTAACATGCCAGCGGCAGTTTTTCGATGTCCGCTTTACCCCCGAAAGCGGACATGTGCGGTGCAAAATGAAATGTCCGCTATGGGCCAAAAGCAGACATCACCGCAATCAAGGTACTTAAGCGGACGTCTGGTTATTGGATACACAGGTAAAGCGACGCGCAGATTGTGTCCAATTCACTTCTGTGCAACGTCGGCTCCAGCTATTCTGAAGAGCCGGTGGAGATTTTGTCGCATGGCGAAGCTCGTCTTCGGAATGAACCAGTCCCTGGACGGCTATGTCGACCACCAGGAATTTGCGCCGCCTGGTCCCGCGCTCTTTCGTCACTTCATAGAGCAGGTGCGCGATCTGACCGGCAGTGTGTACGGCCGCCGCCTGTACGAGGTCATGCGTTATTGGGACGAAGACCGCCCTGAGTGGGGCGCGGAGGAGCGCGACTTCGCGGCGGCGTGGCGGCGCCAACCGAAGTGGGTCGTGTCGCGAACGTTGAAGTCGGTCGGCCCCAACGCCACACTTGTCGCGGATGACGTCGAGGCGTTGATACGCGGGCTGAAGGCTAAGCTCGCAGGCGAGATTCAAGTTGGCGGACCAGGCCTGGCACGAAGCCTAACCGACCTTGGTCTTATTGATGAGTATCGACTCTACTTCCGCCCCGTCGTGCTTGGTCGCGGCAAGCCATTCTTCGCTGGCCCCAGGCCGCCGCTCCGCCTTGTGGCCAGCGATCGAATTGGCGAGGACGCGATTAGACTGACCTACGTTCCTGCTTAATCACGCCACTCGCCCGACGGACAGCGCCGACGCGTCAGGTCTGCTTTGGGTCAAAAGCCGACATTCAGAGGCTGCGGGACCATGTCTGCTTATTGCCAAAAGCCGACATCAACCGGACAACACCACCAATGAGCGAACAGTCTAAGCAAGGCATCAACCTTTGAAGGTTGGCTGACGTGGATGCACACAGTCCTTGAAATCATCAAAACCCTTCCACTTCGGCTCGGGTGCCTCATGCCCCGCCTGCGGTGCATAGACCGAAGGTTCGATCAATCGCATGGTCGGAATGTAGCGCGGGCAGTTCGGAAAAATTGCCTTCGCCGCGACGCGCACGATCAGTTGCGCGCCGACAGTCTGGCGGAGCAGAGCATCGTCCTCACGCACGGTGGCGATGCCATTGACGCGCAGACGTCGCCCCTTCCCATGCATGGCGATGAACAAAATGCCGACATGCGGATTGACCAGGACATTGCCAAGACTCTTGAACATGCCGTTGCCGTCGTAATCGGGAAACGCCAACTCGGCCGCGCCGGTGACGCGCACGAAGCCTGGCATGCCGCCCTTGAAGGAGCAGTCCGGCCGTCCTTCGGCGTCTGCCGTCGCCAAGAAAAAATAGGACGCGTTCTCGATGAACTTCTTCTCGTTATCGCTGAACTCTGTGCGCGTCTGCTTTTCTTCCAGCCGGTCGGAAATGCGGCGGCTATCGAAGTCAGACGACGGTTGCCTTCGTGGTACATGATGCTGTCGGGCATCGTTTCTCTCCTGGCTGCTGGCGACTGATCCATTTGGCGGTCATGCTGGCCAGAGATGATGGTCTGGGCCGCGCCAGTCGCTCTAAGGGTAAAAGCTTGGACGGCCGCCGTCACCAGGCGAACGCGTTGCTTTGGGTCATTTTCGACCGATTTCGCATGTCCGCACCATGTCCGCTTTACCCCCGAAAGCAGACATGTGCGGTGCAACGACGAATGTCTGCTTTGGGCCAATAGCGGACATTGAATCGATTACGACCGTTCAGGAAAGTACCGCAGACATACGCGGTAAAGTCACTCTGATTTCGGTGAACTCGCCCGGCTGCGTCTCGACCTCGATTGAGCCGCCATGCTGTTTGACGATGATGTCGTGACTGATCGAGAGACCTAACCCTGTGCCCTCACCGGGCGGCTTGGTCGTGAAGAACGGGTCGAACATCTTCTCCTTCACCTCTTGCGGAATCCCTGTGCCATTGTCCCGTATCCTTATTTCAACACAGTCTCCAAGGTTCTTGGTCGCGGCCGAGAGCCTCGGCTCGTAATCGCCACCATTGGCTTTCGCTTTACGCTGCGTGCAAGCGTAAAATCCGTTCGAGATTAGGTTGAGCAGAACTCGCGTGATCTCCTGCGGGAAAAGATCGACCACGCCGGCAGTCGGATCGAACGATCTCTCAACGCTAATGTTGAACGCCTGCGTTTCGGCTTTCGCTCCGTGATACGCCAGATTCAGACTTTCATCGACCATTGCATTA
>Ga0075421_100011900_pt1 | contig 10794 bp, 7 predicted proteins | sample SoiMetdeltSBSDD5_FD_75292 | JGI IMG/M metagenome (GOLD analysis project Ga0075421, IMG submission 75292) | Bulk soil microbial communities from a Populus tree surrounding site in Tennessee, USA - Soil MetaG P. deltoides SBSDD5 | ecosystem: Environmental > Terrestrial > Soil > Tree plantation...
CCAATGGCGAGAGAGTGGTGATGCATGCATCCAACTTCAGAAAGCTAAAACGTATTCCCGATGTGATCAGGATCTTTAAAGAATTAAATGATAAAATCCCGAGTCGCTTAATGCTTGTTGGTGATGGACCGGAAAGACCTGCAGCAGAGGATCTTTGCCGCGAATTGAATCTTATTGATGAAGTACGGTTTGTGGGTAAGCAGGAACAGATGGAAGATATTTTAGCCATCGCTGATCTTTTCCTGTTGCCATCAGAATATGAGAGTTTTGGCTTGGCTGCGTTGGAAGCAATGGCGGCTGGTGTGCCAGTTGTTACCACCAATGCAGGCGGTTTAAAAGAAATAAATATCCCGGGAGAAACAGGTTATATGGGTGATATTGGAGATGTAAAAGCAATGGGGCAACAGGCGATAAAAATTCTACGGGACAATGAAGTATTGAAGCAATTCCGGGAAAGAGCTGCAGCGCATGCAAAGAAATTCGACATTGGCAATATCATTCCTCTTTACGAAAATCTCTACGAGAAGTTCTTATAAACAAAAAGTCATCCGCCAGTGACGGATGACTTTTATTTTCCAACAGTTGTAGAAATTATTTACGCAACCACTGTTCAGGGTTCACGTTTTTATTTTCGATCATTAAAAGGAAATCAAGTTTACCGCCATCACCATCTGATTCATCTTCTCCCACCTTCCCAATCATCTGGCCTCTTTTTACTTCAGCTCCTTTTGATACACTTACTGATCCAAGATTACTGTACACAGTAAAATACTTACCGTGCTGGATCATCACAGACTTGGTATCACCGATATTAAATACAGCCTTTACCTCACCATCAAAAACTGCCTTCACACCCAGTCCGGCCTGTGGCGTGCAAATTGAAATACCCGGGCTGTTATCTTTTAATTTAGTGCCTTCGATCTGGTAATATCCAAAATGAGTACATACATAACCCTGGTCAACAGGCCATGGCAGTTTGGCTTTGTTGCTTTCAAAACTTGCTCCCAATGCTTTATCCTCCGCATTAAATTCAAGATAACTTTCTGTTTTAGTAGCAGCAGGCTTTTTGGTAACGCCAGGTGTTACTGATGTGGTTGGATCGGTGGTAACTGGTTTGTTCTTTGCGGCTTCATCTGCTGCTTTCTTTTTTGCAGCCTCTATCTCTCTTCTAACAAGACCGGCAATCGCATTTTGAAGTTCTCTGTCCTTTTTCTTTTTAGTCGCTATTTGTTTTTGCAGGTCTTTTTCCTGTGATTTTAGTTGTGATAACACGTCGTTCTTCTCTTTTTTCTGTCCTTCCAGCGCCCTGGCTTGTTCGGTTTGATTTTTGAGTGCATTATCTTTTTGTCTTTTTTTGGCAAGCTGATCCTCTTTTCTTTTTGCGATCAATGCCTGCGTTTCTCTGATGGTAGTCACCTGCTGCTCACGGTATGCCCGGTAGCTTTTCAAATAAGCAACGCGTTTGATGGCATCATTAAAACTATTAGCGGAGAAGATAAAGTTCAGAAAATCGTAATTGCTCCTGTTTTTATACGCATAGACAACGCTGCGTGAATATTGTGCTTTTAATGTATCAAGAAGTTTGGAAAGACGATAGATCTCAACATTGCTCAGGTAAATATCATCATCGATCATCCTCATTTCTTTACTGATATTGCTGATGTATCTGTTCTGCAACTTTATTTTCCTGTCGATAAGATTGTATTGACCAACGATCTGTTTTTTGTTACGCTTAAGAGCGTCGTAATCGCCCTGTATCTGCTTCAACTCTCTTTGGATATCTTGTCTTTCTTTTTCTAATTGGGATTTATCCTCCGTTTGCGCTAAGAGCGCAGCAGAACAAAATACAAGTGCTGCTATCAGGCTGAATGTTCTTTTCATGGTTACCAGGTGTTTTTAATTCCTTTTTGCCGAAATGGTAAATCAATAAAGGGTTGGGATCGGTCTATTAAAACGAGAAGGCGCAAATTAAATTTTATTTGCTACTTTCTTTTATAGTTTTTTGGTACCGAAAACGGGTAACTTAACGTTTCATTAAAAGCATATTGCTTGAAATTCAGCTTTACATCAAGTCTCGTCTTCTCAGTAACAGAAATGGTGCGGTTGGTGGCGAATTTGACCCCTTTATCAGTTTCATAATCTGAATAAGTAAGAAAGCAAGTCCTGCTGCGCAATTCATTTACATCATCCAGCTTGCTATGCACCACCACATGATCATTATTATTTATTGCGATCAGGTGCCTGAACCACTGACCTTCATTTAATAAGGATATCTCGGAGCCGCTGGCAGCGTACGACACTATATTGCTGTCAAGAAAAACCGGGTTGCCGATAATGAGTTGCTGTACTGTATGCAGGTCAAGCGGAAGTGCAGCTATTTCCTGCAAATAATTTATCGAACGGACCTGGTATTCTTTATCAAGTTTATTCAGAATATATACCGAGTCTTTATTTATCAATAGCCTCATCCCTTCAATTCCCAATGCACCATTAACGGATACCCAGATCAGGCTGTCCTTTTTCATCCTTACAAAAACATTCACATCATATTTTTTTCCATCGCCACCCTGGTAATCTGTATTGATCTTTGCCGAAAAAGTTTCAAAAGCAATATTATTCGCCATCAACTGCCTGTAAGTTTCTTTGATGAGCCGGATCGAATCTTCTCTTGGATTTGCATTTTGCACCGTTTCAACTGTATCTTTTTTTGTGGAAATAGCCGATTGGATCTTTCTTGTAGAGCGGCACGATGATACCAGCATCGCACCCGTAATTAATATGATCAATAACCTCATCATCTTTATTGCTTTCCTGTGTGACCAAAGCCTCCTGTTGCTCTTGCTGTTTCATTTAAGATCTCTACCTGTTCGAGTTCGCCTTTTTCTACTTTGTGGATCACCATTTGTGCAATGCGGTCACCATGATTAATGACTTGTTGTTCTGAAGAAAGGTTGATCAAAATTATCTTAATTTCTCCCCTGTAATCAGAATCGATAGTACCCGGACTATTTAAACAAGTAATGCCATGCTTTATTGCCAACCCGCTTCTTGGTCTCACCTGTATCTCATACCCATTTGGTATTTCCACAAACAGGCCGGTCGGCACCAGGGTTCTGTCTAATGGTTGTAGTACTACCGGGATGTTCAATGCCGCACGGATATCCATACCGGAGGCGCCGGTTGTTGCATATTCAGGCAAGGGATTGGATGACGTGTTAACGATCTTTATTTTTACAGGCTGCATTTGTGCAAAGATAGAAGTTCAACGTTATTGGATCAGCGAGTGGTATAACATAAGAAGTTAATCTTTCTTCAGTAAAACAGTTGCATAAGCCATAATGCCTTTGCCTTTGCCGATGAAGCCCATTTTTTCGGTTGTTGTAGCTTTAATTGAGATATCATTTTCTTTAACACCGGTTATTTCAGCAATGATATTTCTCATGGCAGGAGTGTGTTCTTTCAATTTTGGTTCTTCCAGGCAAATAGTGCTGTCAATATTTACTATGGCATACCCACGCTGCCTGATCAGTTCCATTGTGCGTTGTAGTAAAAGGGTGCTCTTAATATTTTTAAATTCAACCGAGGTATTAGGGAAATGAATTCCTATATCTCCTAAAGCAAGAGCGCCAAGCAACGCATCGCAAATAGCGTGAAGTAATACATCTGCATCGCTATGACCATCCGCACCTTTTTCGAAAGGGATCTGAACGCCCCCGATCCAAAACTCTCTTCCTTTTTTTAATTGATGAAAGTCGACTCCACTACCGATCCGATAAGACATTTGATGTTATTTATTCAAAAATAAAAAAGACGTCCCGATAAATCGGGACGTCATATAATTACTTATCACATTATTTTTAGTTAGTAGTAGCTCCACCTGCGAAATCAAACAACACTGAGAAACGTAATGTGTTTGACAATGGATTACGGTCAACACCATTTCCTGAAGGAAGCAGGTAAGAGAAATTAAGACCAAAGCTTTGATATTTTACACCAACTCCCATAGTGAAATACCTGCGGTTACCCTTTGTTTTATCTTCATGGAAATAACCTGCACGCAAGGAGAACTGGTTGTTATAAGTGTATTCAGCGCCCAGTGATACCTGGAATTCCTTTATTTCTTCGCTGAAACCATCAGGTGCATCACCAAAAGAACTAAACCAGCTTCCAATCACACTCTTGTTGCGATATTCCTGGAGATCTGCTGCTGTTGGATTCAATGGAGGTGTCGGAACCAATAACTTATTAATGTCAACCCCAAAAGCGAGTTTATTTTGCTCATTAAATATTCTTGTATACGTAGTACCTAAACCAAGATTAGCCGGGATATAATCTTTTTGATCCGCGTTGTCTGTATAAGAAATTTTAGAACCAAGATTGCTTAATACTGCACCAAATGCCCAGCCTTGTCCCTGTTCATTTTGGCCATTATAGAAATAAGCCAGGTCACCAGCAACAGCGCTTGCCGCTTTATAATTATTACCCGCAACAGGACCTTCAGCAAGGTTTGAATAAATATATTTTAAACCAACACCGATACCTGATTTTTCTGAAAGCTTTCTTGAATAACCGACATCAACCCCAAATTCGCGGGGGCGATATTCGTTTAATGGATTGCCGAGACCATCTGTAAATTGGATCTGTCCCAAACTAAAATACCGTAGTGAGCCAGATAGAGCCTGCTGATCATCAAATTTATAATAACCCGCCACTGCAGCCAGGTATACATCATTAAGAATTTCTTTTAACCAGGGAGTATAAGATGCAGAAATACCACCTTTACTCGTATTGAAAGGAACTTTTGCAAGGTTCCAGAAAGATGAATTGGCATCTGGTGATGTAGCGATTGCCAGGTCACCCATACCGGCGGCACGGGCATCAGGTGAAATACGTAAAAAAGGAACCGCGGTCGTCACAACATTAATCGGATCTACTGCCTGGCCTTTGGTGGTTTGGGCAATTCCGACAAGTATAAGGATTGCAGCAGTTAGTTTAAACGCAGTTGGTCTCATTAGTAAGAGTTTATGTGATTTTGTAAATATATACGAATTTTAAAAAACACGGCTCGAAAATAGATATTTTTTATTTATTGTTGATCAGTGTAAAAGGTTATAAGATCACCAACTTTTCAATTACACTTTGGGGCTTCGAACCGCTACAAAAGACTTTAATACGATAGATATAAACTCCCCGACCGATCTTATCACCGAAATCATCTCGACCATCCCATTCAACTTCACAAGAACGATTTCCAGGGGTGTTTATTGCTTTTTCCAGCTTTTTCACCACCTTACCAGACAAGGAAAAAATATGTACCTGTACCAGCAAATCCTGGCCGGGTTTGTTGTGCTCAAACCAGAATTGTGTTTTGGTTGTAAAGGGATTAGGATAATTGAGCACATGATCAATCACCAGGTCTCCATCATTCATTACTGAGAAATCAAGTATGATCTCTGATGAGTTATTAAGGACATCCCATGCCTTGAGACGCAAGGAATGAATGCCCGGTTCCATTTGCGGTAACTGAAACCGAACATAACCCTGTCCGTAAGTGTCAAGATCGCTTTCATAAAAATTATTCAGATTGAATATCTCGTCGATATTATTATCCAATACCGCTGTTATGTCATGACCGATACCTGTACCCGATGTATTGATGCCCGACGAATCGGTTAGTTTCAGGATCAGTATGGGTTGCTGATTAACAATACTGCCATTAACGAATTTCTCATCATTAAGCCATGCTTTTATTATCGGTCCTTCTTTGTCATTGTCAACCGTTGAAGATGAGCCGCCAACAAGAAAGCTATTGAAGTAATCGCTGCCATCAATATTTCCATCCTCAGCATAATAACTGATCTTTCCGGGAGCAAGTTGATAATTTATATCCCTGGGTACTTTAAATGCAAATTTGAATTGTCCATTTGTCACCGTTGCTTTTCCTTTGAATAACACATTCGATTGTTGCTGAAAAGAGGCTTGCTGACTTCCGGGATCATTCGCCTTCGTAGTAATGGTTTGCGGTTTATCAAAAACCACCGGGTAAACTGTTCCGTTAAAATTAGAAAGGGTTGCTCCATTATTATCCGTAATGGCTCCTTCTACCTCTACCCTTTCTCCGGCTGAAAGCGTATCTGTTTGCACGAAAGGGTCGATCGAATTTAATTTGGTGGTTTTTATTTTGAACTGTGGAAAAGCCAGGGTCAGAGCCGGGTCGCCGAGTAAGGTAAATTTTCTGTTGTTGATGATATCACCGGATGTTTGATACGTATAATTTTTTGCCGCCATCACTGCTTCACCAAGACTTTTGTATTTACCATTTGCATCAGGTTGCATCGCAAATTGCATGTAATTGTTATTCATCAAACGATTGCTGAAAGAGAAAACAGGACGTGTTGTTGTCATCATCGCAATGCCACCGGTTTTTGGCCGCAACAAAATATTTTCTCCAATAGAATTCATAAACGGATTATCATAAGGAGCAAAATCACATGTAGCCGTTATAAATAATGGCAATCGGTTCACATTGTTCCAACTGTTGATCATTGATTGATCAAGTATTACTTCTTCGGCAAGTCTTGCTGCGCCGCCGTGCCCGATAAAATTAAAAATCAAAGTACCTGCAGCAATACGATTGTTAATAGCCTCATTCACTGTTGGGTACCTGCTGCCGGCCGGTCCGCTTTGTTGTAAAAAGGCATCGAGATAAATTTTTTGAATATTAAAAACAGGATTTACCGCTACCGTATTTGTTATTAATTCCGCATCCTGGAAATGCAGGTTATTGTCCTCGTCATCTGCAACGAACGAAACAATATTTCTCCAGGAACCAAAACTTTCTTTACTGTAATAAGCAATTAATTTGTCAACATAATTTTTTGCTTCATCGGCATTTTTTGCCGGAACTCTTCCAATGCCAATATCAAGCAAGTTGGTAACCAGTCCTGAATTAATATCTTCATTGTCATCTAAGAATCCAAAAAAATCATCGCTTGTATAAGTGCTTAGCGGATCGAGAAATATGTTGCTCTGATATGCCGGAACTAAATTGGTATTATTAGCGATCCTGTTCTTATAATCAAAAGATGCGTCACCAAAAAGCAAAAGATATTTAGGGCGGGTTCCCGGATTACTTGCTGATTTATCAAAATACATTTTAACAAAGTCACGGAGGGCAACCGGATCAACGGCGCCTGATGAAAATTCATTGAAAACCTGTTCAACAGTTACCACCGCAACCTTTAAATTATTTTTTTGTTTGTGAAACGCTGCTAAACTTTCTGCATGTGACAGCAATGTTTTATCAGTGATGATCAAATAATCTGTAGGTTGATAATTATGCAGGTCCTGGTTTTGTATGCGTCCTGCATTTGCTGGTATCAAAGCATTGGCCGGATGAAACGCAATGTATTCGCGAAGCCTTGGTGCTGTATTTACAAAACGAAATTCATTGGTTGTAAAATTGCCTTGCATGTTCACCGGTGAAAGGAGTTCTGTAACATCCCATACTAGTGTGCCGGTAGTTGCATTGGCGATTACAAATTGGCAAATATTATTTCCTACACTATTCCAATCGCGAAAAGCCAATTGACTATTGCTTCCCAAAACAAGATTTCTTCTTGCATGAAGCTCAAAAAAATTCAACCAACCCTGGGCATTGAAACTTCCTGGAAAAAAAGAGTAATTAAGTTGCAATGACTCCGGTATTGATGGTATATCCGTTTGCTGTTGCGCTTGCTGAGCAAACAGATCGTAAAGCCCTGGACCGGTTGATAAGATATTGATCTGTTGGGCCGGCTGATTATTTATTCTCACATCAAACCGGCTTGTATTACCAATCGATCTTGCTATACAATTTGAGATCAATGTTGCGGTGGCACCGGTAACTGCGTTCGGTATCGTTACCGAAAAGGATCTTGACAGTGTTTTCCCAGGCGCATCCGCAAATTCTTCGCCCACCCATTCTTTTCCGCTTGATAAAAGATTTACTGTATCAAGCTCGTGAAATATCCTTTCATTAAAGGAATTAACTGTTGCATTTGGTGGGGTATTTATTTGTAAAGAGCTTACCCTTTTTCCTACGCCGCCGATGGTGATAAAATAATATGCAGAGTCGGCATAGATATTTTTTTGATGGATGAATTTTTTATTCACTGAATCCTTTACCCATCGATCTGGGCCGGGGGCGTAGAAAAGGAAATAATCTGTTCCATTAAAAAGTCCGTCACCGCCATCTGCTACCATAATTGCATTTTCGGCAAGATCATCTGGTGGAAGTTGAGCATTGGATTCGTTAAGCATTGCACCGCCATTACCATATAGCCTTATGGCAGCCGATGAAATGTTTGAAGTACTAAATCCAAGGTTTGACAAGAACGCAACATCAATTTTATAAACACCGGTTTGTTTAACCGCTATCTTACTCCATTGGCCGGAAGCAAGCGCCGAATTGGATCGATAAACCCTTTGAGCCTTGATGCTACCAACTACAAAAAATAAAAGAAACCACAATGGTATAACTGTAAATCTCCTCATAAATTCTCTTCTGAAACTTCGTGATTTACCTAGTCTAAAAAAAGTATTTCTGCTTAATAAAATCATTATAATCTGCCTATATTCGCAGATTGCGGCAGATAAAATCTTTCTAAGGTGCAATATTTTATCCCGGCCGGCGTTAAAATTATTCCAATTCAAAGGTTTATACAAAAAACTATGAAAGTGAAAAACTTAATTATCCTTTTATCCTGCGCCGTTTTAATTGCTTCGTGTAAAGGCAAGGGTCTTTTTGGAAAAAAGAAACACGACCAGTCTGAAGTAACAGGCTGGAATTACAATGATAAAAACATGGGTGGATACCAGGTATCCAAAGAACAAGAACAGGCTACTGGCCCGGGTCTTGTATTTGTGCCTGGCGGTACCTTCACCATGGGTCAGACTGATGAAGATGTGATGGGAGATTTTAACAATATCCCCCGTCGTGTAACCGTACCTGCCTTTTACATCGACCGGACAGAGGTAGCAAACGTACATTACCGCGAATATCTTTATTGGCTTGGCCGGGTTTTCGACCCTGCTAATGATCCAAACTATCAAAGAATCATTGATGCCGCATTGCCCGATACATTGGTATGGCGTAGTGAGCTGGCATACAACGAGCCTTTGGTGGAGTATTATTTGCGTCACCCAAGCTTTAACACTTATCCTGTTGTTGGTGTTAGCTGGAAACAAGCATATGATTTCTGCTTGTGGAGAAGTGACCGTGTAAACGAAGGAGCATTGATCAATCGTGGTCTTGCTTCGAGCCAGGGTCTTCAAGCACAACAAGGTGAAGATAACTTTACCACTAAATCCTATTTGCTCGGTTTTTATACTCCTACTCCGGGTAAATCATCCGGCAAAAAGAGTACGTTAAAAACTGCACAGGGTACGCCACGTACACAGGTAACAATGGAAGATGGTATTCTTCAACCTGATTATCGCCTGCCAACAGAAGCAGAGTGGGAATATGCAGCGTTGGGATATATTGGTCAAAATCCAAGACCAAGTGCTAACGATAAGAAACGCGGAGAAGAGTTAACGATGAACAAACAAATTTATCCATGGGCACACAACCCTAATGGAATGCGTGATACGCGTCATGGAAGCTGGCAGGGTCAGTTCCTCGCGAACTTTAAGAGAGGTAATGGTGACTACGCAGGTGTTGCCGGTGGTACAAATGACGATGCGATCTATACAGCGGACGTAAAATCATTCTTCCCTAATGCATTTGGTTTATACAACATGGCGGGTAATGTAAGCGAATGGGTAGCTGACGTGTACAGGCCGCTTACATTGATCGATGCTGATGATGTAGCAACTTACCGTGGTAACAAATATCAAAAAATGCTTGTCGCCGATTCTGCTTCAGCAGATCCTACTACACGTTTCGCAAGAGACAGTATGGGTAGAATTAAATACACTGATGTAACAGACAGAGAAAGCATGATGCGCAGAAATTATCAGCGCGGTAATGTGATCGACTTTATCGATGGTGACTCTTTATCTCAATCAAATTATGGATATGGAAGCACCACACTGATCAGTGATAAATCAAGAGTGTACAAAGGTGGTAGCTGGGCAGACTATGCCTATTGGCTTAGCCCTGGTGCACGCAGATTTATGGAAGAAGACCAGGCGAGTGCTACTGTAGGTTTCCGTTGCGCTATGCACCGCATGGGTAGCAATGAAGGAAACAAAAGGAAAACCGGTAACTGGTGGAAGAACCGCCGTCAAAAACGCTAAGTTTTACATTTTCATAAACAATGGAAAGCCCCGTCAGTAATGCCGGGGTTTTTTAATTTATGCCTTTACATTTGCTTATGATGATAGAAGAACTCTATAAGATTTATTTGCAGCATTCTTCCATACAACCTGATACAAGAAAATTAAAACCAGGTGATATCTTCTTTGCATTAAAAGGTCCAAATTTCAACGGGAACTCTTTTGCCCGGCAAGCTATCGACAACGGAGCGGCTTATGCAGTGATTGATGAAAAAGAATTTGAGATCCCCGGCAAAACTTTTTTAGTACCTGATGTGTTAACTTCTTTGCAGGAACTTGCCCTTTACCATCGCAAACAATTTACTATTCCTTTTATCGCCATTACAGGCAGCAATGGTAAAACAACAACAAAAGAATTGATCCACGCTGTTCTTTCAACAACATTTAAAACTTATACAACCGAGGGGAATCTTAATAATCACATCGGAGTGCCGCTAACAATTTTAAAAATAAGCCCCGATGCTGAAATGGCTG
>Ga0075421_100011901_pt1 | contig 10793 bp, 13 predicted proteins | sample SoiMetdeltSBSDD5_FD_75292 | JGI IMG/M metagenome (GOLD analysis project Ga0075421, IMG submission 75292) | Bulk soil microbial communities from a Populus tree surrounding site in Tennessee, USA - Soil MetaG P. deltoides SBSDD5 | ecosystem: Environmental > Terrestrial > Soil > Tree plantation...
CAACGCGCGCAACCGCACGGCACGTTCAAGCTGCTGTTCAACGCAATCTTCACAGCTGCCTCTACCCGAGAGCCCTGAGCTGGAACGAGAAGCCATCTCAGAAACCTGCTGCCTCGCGCCACGGCGCGAGCGAGCCTTTGCGAGCGAGCCACGCGAACGGAGCGCGCCGGCGAAGCGGCGCGCGAGAGCGCGTGTGGGGGAGTCCGAGGGGCGAAGCCCCTCGGATAAGGTCACGACCGATACAGACTCGACCACACCGGAAGCAGATCCGAGAAGCTCGTTTCGATCCAGGTCACGAGGCGGCGGCCGTCGGCAATGATGTCCGAATCCTGCATCCGATCGGCGAACAGCCAGCGGCCGTAGAAGACCCACTCGAGCTCGGCGGGGGTCTGGAGTGAGATCACGCGCGCGAGCGCGTCGTCGGGCAGCAGGTCCGTCGACGGCGACTGATGGCCGAGCTGTACGAATCCGCTGCTGCCCGCCATCCACTGTGCCAGGAACGAGCGCCACGCGCCGGCCGAGAGCTGCTGGAAGTGCGCGAAGAATGCGAGCGCCCGCTCCTGCTCTCGCACCACCGGGTCGGCAGACACATCGAATCCAATGCCGGCGCCGATCGCGTCACGCCCCCACGGGGTCGACGAGAAGAACCCAATGGCGAGCTGCGGTTCACGCCGGCCGCCCTGATGGCAGGCGCGAATGTGGCCGGGCCCCACGGCCTGCAGCGTGTGACGCCGGAACAACCGCGCACCGCTGTGGCCCGCGCGGTTTCGGATCTCCACCGCTTTGGCGGCGAACGGCCGATCGTTGAGGGACATCAGCAGCGCGTCCAGACGGCCCGACAGCGCGTCGAGCGCGGCGGCCGGCGCCAGCTGCCCAAGGGTGACGAATTCGGCGCGACCGAAGCCCGCCACCGCGGCCCCGCGCGTCTTCTTCTCCGGTTTGGCCGCGCGTTCCCTGCTGCTCGAAGCACGCGGTGCGCGGGTCCGCACCGGAGTCGCGGCCGCCATTCGGCGTCGCGTGACCTCGGTCTGAAGACTTCGAGCAATCGTGTTCAGCGGATTGACTTGCAGAACGGCGTCGAGCGCCATCGTTGCCGCATCGAGCTGACCCGATTCGAGGTAGCACCGCGACAGCCGCGTCCACGCCCCCTCGTTGGTGGGCGCGATGCGCGAGAGCTCGAGGTTGGTGGCGAGCGCCTCGGCTCCGAAGTTGCCGGTCCGGGCATAGTCGATGGCTCGTTGCTGCAATTCCGCGGCGGATGGCATGAGCACAGCGTATCAGGAACCTGTGACGAGGCGGCGGTTACCGGCGATCGAAGAAATAAATGACGAGGTACACGGCCACGCCTGTCATCGCGAGCGAGACGACGAGCGCGATCAATGTCCAGGTCATCATCTGGCGCAACCCGGGGTCGTGCTGCTGGTCGCGGGGGCGTTCGTCGGTCATCGGGCCCGCGCGCGGGAGCCCCAGAACAGCGCGAGGAATCCGGGGAGAAAGGCGAACGTCCACGCGGCGACGTTCCACGTGTAGTTCGGGCCCGAGGGGTCGTGTCGCGTCCAGATGCCGGAAATGACGTAGAAAGCGATCCCCGACAGAACCGCCGCGGCAATGCCACGGACGAGCGGTGCGCCGAATCCGCGTTCGCGCGCCAGCCGCCCATGGAGCAGCGCGAAACAGATCCAGAAGAACATCCAGGCCGGAAACATCGCCATCAGGCGCAGCATCGGCGCGAGCGCGTAGAAGACCGCGGCCGCCAGCACACCGACGAACGGACCGGCCACGATGCCGGCCAGCGGACGGCGGGCGTGCAGGCCGACCACGGCGCCGAGGCACAGGCATACGGCTGCTCCGTGCAGCATGCCGGCAGCCATCGTGTGACGGATGTGAAGAGCGGCCCAGAGCCAATCGCCGAACGTCATCACGGCGGCGAGCGCGATCGCGGAGGCAAGAGCGAAGATCATGCGGTCAGCATTATCTCACCGCGCCGACGTTCGAAGAGCGACGGCGGGGCCTCGCGGGGATTGGGGAGCGTCAGCGGATCGCGCCGCGGCGGCCGCCGCGGCCGCGTCCCTCTCGCTCGATGCGATCGAACTTCTGCTGTTGCTCGGGCGTGAGCACGCTGCGGATCGCCTCGCGAACCGCGCGCCGCTCGGCGTCGAACCGACCGCGCACGTCCTGCTGAAGCGCATCGAGGCGCGTGCGGCTCGACGCCAGTGCTGCGTCGATCTTCCCGCGCTGCTCGTCAGTGAGATCCAGATCGCGGGACAGCCGGTCGACCAGCAGTCCCCGTATCGGTCCACCGCGGCGCCCCTCGTTCTCGAGCGGCGCGAGCGGCGGCCCGAAGTCGCGCGGCCCGCGGAGAAAGCGACCGATGGACCGGTCAGCCGGCAACCGCCGGCCGATCAGGATCCCGCCGGCGAGTCCGACGCAGAACACGACCAGAACGAACAAAGCGAACCAGACACGGACCCTACTTTCCGACATCGTTCGCTCCTCCACCGCCAAGCGTGTCGCCGCCCGTGACGATCGACTCGACGAGCGCATCCAAACTCACGTCGGGGCTCACGTCCGTTTGCAGGAACCACGACGAGGTGTCATCGGTGTCGAGCGCCCATTCGTCGAGCGTGACCCCGCTCTCCGATTGTGCGGAGCCGAGCAGCACGAACGCGGCCAGCAGCGCGGCCACCGGCGTCAGCCGGAACGTCCACACGCGCCAATCGGCGATGCCGAGCCACCCACTGTCACCGTCCAGCCGAGCCGCCAGCCGAGCGGCGAACTGATCGGAGACGCGATCGGCCGGCCGCGATCGCAGCCAGGCGGCGACCGCGCGCTGCGTCTCGAGCGCGGCACGGCAATCGGCGCAGGTCTCGAGATGCGCATCGAGCGTGGCGCGCGCGCCACCGTCGAGCGTCCCGTCCGACAACCGGACGATCGCTCGTGCGGCATCATCACATGACAGTTTGCGGCCCTCCATAGTCGTCCCTCCCACGGAATGGCGATCACGATCGCGCGATGACGGCGTCCTAGCTGCCGCCTCGCAACGGCGCGAGCAGCGGCTTGAGCCGTTGGCGGCCGCGAAAGATCCGCGACTCGACGGTGCCGATCGGCACGTCGAGCACGTCGGCGATCTCGCGATAGTCAAGGCCCTGCACGTCTCGAAGAATCACCGCCATGCGCAACTCCTCCGGCAGCGTTGCCAGAGCCCGATCGATCGCGTCACGCAGCAACGTTTCGGCCTCGAGATCGGTCCGGGCGGGTGCGCGCTCGATCGGATCGTCGGCGTCCACCGAATCCGACCGCGGCAGCAGCAGCTGTCTCAATCGTCCAACACGGCCGGTATGCGAGTGCACCACGTTCACCGCCACACGGTGCAGCCACGTGCGGAACGTGCTGTCGCCGCGAAAGCGTCCGAGACCGCGCCATGCGCGCAGGAACACGTCCTGCGCGATGTCCTCGGCGTCGGCACTGCCGCGTGTCAACGCACGCGCCAGGCTGACGATCGCACGCTGGTGGCGGCGCACCAGTTCATCGAACGCCTCGCGGCTTCCGCGGGCGGCCCGCTCGACCAGCTCGCGATCGGCATCCACTCCGTAAGTCACCCCTGCCGCCGCCCGGCCGGCGCAGTCATCGGTTGGACTCCCGGGCTGGCGCGGTTATTCCCGGGGCCGGTAAAACGTGACAATCCTGTGACCGCCGTACCGGGCTGAAATATTCCAGCGGAGGCCGTGGTCCAACCGAAGAAAGGAGATGGCCCATGGCACTCAACACACGAACCGTATCCGCGATCGCCGGCGCTGCGCTGGCGTTGACCGTTGGCATTTCAACCGCAGCCGGACAAACGACCCCGGCTCCAGATCAGCGGCCGGCCGCGGAAGGACGACGGCACGGCTTCAGGCCAGGCCGGGCCGGCGGCCCGGGCGGCCCCGAGCGGTTCCTCATGCCGCTTCGCCAGCTCGATCTCACCGCCGAGCAGCGAGCACAGGTCAAAGAGGTGCTGCAGACGGCGCGGCCGTCGGAGGATCCAGCGCCCTTCCGCAAGCTGATGGAACTGCGGCAATCGCTCCGCACGGCCATCCTGGCCGACACGCCTGACCAGACCCAGATCGACCAACTCCGCGCCGCGATCGTCGAGGCCGAAACCGCGGCCCTCGCCAAGCGCGTGGAAGTCGGCCTGAAGATCGCTCAAATCCTCACACCCGAGCAGCGTGAAAAGGCGCGGCACGCGCGCCGTGGCCGGACAACTCACTGAGCTGGCTCTTGAATCCGCCGCACGGCAGGGCAAATCGGGCCTGTCGTGCGGCCGTGACCTATCCTGTCACGCCCCTCCCCTAGACTCGCCTCAGCATACGGAGGGGCGACATGGTCCGGTTCGACGGCGCACTCGCGCATCAGCTCGATTTCGAGGATTTCACCACCACAACCTACTCGGCCAGCCGGCCGGGCCGTCTGGCCACGGCGCGGCCAGGGCTCCGTGTCGCGGCGGGCAGCTCCCGGCTGCGGGGTCCGGACAAATACAAGGTGCTGGAGCATCGGCGCCGTCAGGCTCAGATCGCGGCCCGGCGCCTGTTGGATGTGCTCTAGAAACGAGCTATCTCGTGAACCTGGCGTTCGCTGCACGAGCCACGCGAACGGAGCGCGCCGGCAGCCTGCCCGCCGTAGCGCTCCGCGCGAAGGCGGATGCCGGGGAGTTCCGCCTTCGCCAAGGCTACGGCGGACACCGCCGAAGCTTCAGCGGAGGCGTGCCGAGGGGCGAAGCCGCTCGGTTGAAAGAAGAGGTCTGTATGCAGCACGAATCCGACCACATCTGCGCGCGTCATGCGATTTGCTTCCGCTGTTTTCGTGCCGGCGTCGAACGCACGCGAGCCCGCCGTGAGGCGTGGGCGCAGCGGTCGCTGCCGTTCGATGCGGCGCCCCCATCGCTCACGCCTCGAGAGCTGGCGCATCGCCGTCAAATGCTCGAACACCTTCGCGCCAGCGCGCGCTGATTATCCGGCGCCGGATGCACCACCACCCGCCGCGCCGCCTCCCGCACCGCCGCCGGCGCCACTGGCGTCGGCGGACCCGCCCACCGCGATGAACGCCGGAAACGCGCCGTCGTCGTACGACCCGACGGTGTGAAACCAGGCGGGCGCGGCGGCGCGGTGCTGTTTCACGAATTTCGACCAGTGCCCCGCCAACCCCAACGCCACCGCGAGCGGCAGCAGCGCGGTGGGTGTCGAGTTCGACAGCACGGCGCGATCGCGCGCGACGGCCTTCAGATGTCGCGCATAGGCGCGCCACTCTCCGCCACGGCGGACGCCTTCGTTCGACAGCGGCGTGAGCGCGCCGTAGCCGATCAGTGCGGCGAATGAAACGATGGCGATGGCCGCAGGCACGAGGAACGGCCACCCGCCGAAGGTTCGCGTCAGGAGTGCCGCAGGCACGATCAGAACAATCGCCAGGCAGAGCAGACCGAGCGCCCATCTCTGAAAGAGCCGGCGCACCCGATCGCGCTCGTCGTCGAACAGCCCCAGGCCGCGGAGCTCCTCGCGCACGCACGCTCGATACTTGCGCAAGCCGCGAGCGACGTGATGGCGAACCTTCGGCAGGGGCACCGCCGCGCCGCCGCGGTCGCCGGATGGGAACGCCAGTTCGAGCAGCGCATTCTCTTCGGGCGTCAGGCTCCCGGCCTGTGCACGCCGATGAACCATGAATCGCCGTTGTCCCCATCGACGCGGCTCTTCCTCGACCACGACCGCGCCGCGATCGGCGAGCGTGAACAGCGTCGCCATCGCATGGTGGAGCGAGACGGTTCCGTTCGAGGCGAGCGCGCCCGCCAGCGCGGGGCGCAGCGCATCGGGCGGTGCCTCGTAGGTCCGCGATCCGCCGTCGACATGCGGCGGCGAATCGTAACGCTGGCGCAACCCGAACAGCAGCACGGCGCCGGCCGCGCCGATCACCGCGGCGGCAATCCACCATCGAGGCGCCAGCGCGTTGGCGTGGGCCTGCCGCTGCTGCCACAGCGGCATCGCGGCAATCACCGCTCCATCGGCGAAATCGAGCCGCGCTCTGACCCAGCCATCTTTGCCGACGTTGCTCGCAATCAGCTGCACACGGGACGCGGACGGCTCGACGGTGTGCTCGCCGACGCGGTTCACGTGGATCGTGGGACGCCCAACCGGCGCGGCGCCAAGGTCGAACACGACGTCGCTCGTGGCGATCCGGTAGTCGTGCTTGGTTGGCAGCGCGGTCCACTCGAGAACATCCCGCCCGGCGTCCTTGCGGACGACGCCATGCGCGATATACGTGAGCGTGAAGACGTGACTGGTCCCGGAACGCGGCGCAAACCGCCAGCGGACCTTCACGGGAGAGCCACGACGCACTTCAACTTCACCGGTCCGCGTGCCGAACGCAAGGGCACGGCCATCCATCGACGCGCTGAGGATATCGATGCCGTCGGTGCGCCGCGTCGGGATCTCGCGGAACACGTGATCGAACGATCCCTCCTGAAACTCGAACAGTACGGTTTCCGTGACCTCGATCGCGCCGCCCGGCAACACGCGGATGCGCGCATCGAAGCGGTCGACGAAGTACGTCTTGGCGGCGGCCGGCGCCGCCGACATCAGCACGAAGAGCGCGACAATCAGCGAGCGCATACGGAAATGATACGCCCTCGGCGCTCCGTAGCCCTGGGAAGGCGCGAGGTCAGCCCGTTTGTTATAGTCCTGTTCCGATGGTGCCCGAGCGCCGGCACGAGATCTCCCGCCTCGAAGCGTTCAGCGACGCGGCCTTCGCCTTCGCGCTGACACTGCTCGTCGTCTCGCTCGAGGTCCCGCGCAGCTACGCCGACCTGATCCGGACGATGCGCGGATTGCCGTCGTTCGCGTGCTGCTTCGCGCTGCTCGTGTGGATCTGGTCCGAGCACAACATGTTCTTCCGTCGCTATGGGCTGCACGACGGTGTCACGACCTTTCTCAACAGCGTCCTGATGTTCGTGGTGCTCTTCTACGTCTACCCCCTGAAGTTCATGTTCGACTCGATGTTCGCCAGGTTCGTCGCGTCGCCCGAGCTGGAACCCATGACGCTGCCGCAGCTCGCGCGCGCGTCCGCGATCTACGGACTGGGCTTCTTCGTGCTGTTCCTGATGTTCGCGCTGCTGTATCGCCACGCCTCCCGCCAGCGCCACGAGCTGCAATTGACGCCGGCGGAAGTGTTCGACGTCAAGACCTTCGCCACCCATCATCTGCTGAGCGCGAGCGTCGGCCTGACGTCGATGTCGGTCGCGCTGCTGGCGCCCTACGAGCTGTCGCCGATCGCGCCGACCCTGTTCGGCCTGATGGGCCCGGTGCATTGGGCCTACGGCGCCTACTCGGGACGCAAGCGAAGGGCCTTCCTTGCCGCGCAACGCTGAAGTCATTCGCCAGTGGTCGATCCTGCGCGATCTCGAATCCTCGAGGCGGCTCACCATCGACGACATGGCGGAGCGAACCGGCGTCACGACGCGGACGATTCGCCGCGATCTCGAAGCGCTGCAGGAAGCCGGCTTTCCGCTCTTCGACGAGATGCACGACGGCAAGCGGTACTGGACGCTCGAGCACCGGGCGTTCCGCCGCCTCGACGACACCGGCTTCACGTTGGCGGAGCTGAGCGCGCTCTATTTCAGCCGCACGCTGGTGGAGTGCCTGGCCGCGACCCCGTTTCAAGACGACGTCCGGAGCGCGTTCGCGAAGCTGGCGACGGCGCTCACGCCCGGCATGCGGCAGTTTCTCGATCGCTTGCCGCTTGCCATCCAAGCCAAGGCCGAGCCCGGCACCCGCCCGGCGCGCGACGACGCGCCACATCGCGGCGCGGCCAGGCAGACGCAGCGCGTGGCGCAATTGCTCGACGCCACGTTGTCCAACCGCCGCGTCACGCTCCGTTATCACTCCTTCTCGAGCGATCGCGAAAAGACGTATCTCGTCGAGCCGCAACGACTCGTGTTCGCTCAAGGCGGGTTGTATCTCGTCGCCTTCGTGCCGGAGTACGACCAGCTCCGCACCTTTTCGGTGGATCGCATGCTGGCGATTTCGATCACCGAGGAACGGTTCGAACCCCGGGAGTTGCCGGAGGATGCGTTCGCCCATTCGCTCGGCGTGCACCAGGGATCGCCGGAGCGGATCGACATCGCGTTCGAGCCGCGGATGGCGCGCTACGTCAAGGAACGCGTCTGGCACTCGTCACAGCAGATCGCCGAGCAGCCGGACGGGAGCGTGATCCTCACCTTGACCGTGTCGAATGACTTTGCGCTCCGAAGTTGGATCCTCGGGTTTGGTCCCCTGGCGCGCGTCCTGGCCCCGGCGTCGCTGGCGACTCAGATCCTCGAGGAGGTCGAGCGCACACGCTCTGTCTACGTCCCGCACCTCGAGTGAGCCCGCCTTCGCCACGGCTTCGGCGAGGCGACAATCCTGCGACGATGTGTCCCGTTCCGGAGCAGGGTAAGACGGTCCCTCCCACGGCCAGACCGCGCCCACAGCGTGATTTCGCCGCGCCGGCCTCCCGGCCTTGCTTTTGCGGCGTCGTTCGTCGATCGGGGGACCCTTCGTGATCTGGTTCTACGCGAAACACGGCAATCATGTGCGGTGCGAAGTGCGCACGGCGACCAGCGGTCAGCAGTTCGATCTGGTCATCACCGACGCGGACGGCATCGAGCGCATCGAGCACTTCGACGACTCGGCATCCGTCACGCAGCGTACGCTGCAACTCGAAGCCGAATGGATCGATCAAGGCTGGGACGGACCGTTCGGGCGGGAATACTGAATCAGTCACTTCCGGCTTCAGCCGGAAGCTACAACGCCGTCATCAGCGTCAGCGCGAACTTCGCCTCGGCGTCGATCCACTGGTCGCGCGTGGCGAAGCCTGTCTCGCCGCCCATCTCGATGATGCCGTCGGGCGTGTATTTGTAGGAGCTCTCGGTCCAGATCCACTCGTCGCGCGCGAAGCGGACGTCGATGTCTGCGGCGGCGACCCGGACCGTCTGGTCGCGCGCGCTCACCAGGTGCATCTCGATCCGCTGTTCGATGGCGTTCCACACGGCACGATGATCGAAGGTCCCGAGATCGAACGTGCCCCCCAGCTCGCGGTTGATCCGGACCAGCAGGTTCTTGTTGAACGCAGCCGTCACGCCGAGCGGGTCATCGTAGGCGAGGAGCAGCTCGGGGCGCGGCTTGACCAGATCGGCGCCGAGCAGGAGCAGGTCGCCGGGCGCGAGCGCCGCCCGGATGCGCTCGAGAAACCCCGCCGCGGCCGGCCGATCGAAGTTGCCGATGTTCGACCCGAGCAGCAGCACCAGCATCGTGCCGCCGCGACCCGCCGCCACCGCCGTGCGGAGCCCTTCCTCGTACGTCGACCAGTGGCCGACCACCGACACGTGCTGCAACCGGTGCAACCGCTCCTCGGTCTGGGCCAGCGCCTGCGACGAAATGTCGATCAAGTGCACGCGCGCGCTCGCACCGCTGCTGGTGAGCGCCTCCGCCAGCAGGACCAGCTTTTCGCCGCTGCCGCACCCGAGCTCGACGATCGTGCCCTGATCGCGCCCCAGCGCCGAGACGATCGCGTGCGCGTGCGCGGCGAGCAGATGCATCTCGGATCGGGTGATTCGATACCAGGGCAGACGGCAGATCGCGTCGAAGAGACTCGACCCGAGCGCGTCGTAGAGATACTTCGACTGCAGCTGCTTCGGCGTCAGGGCGAGATCGCGCGCGACGTCGGCGGCAAACTCCACGGCCAGCGAGCGGGGTGTGATGAGGGACATGAGAGTCTGCGGCTCGCGACAAGGCGGCTACGACGCGGCCGTCCTGAACTTGGCGTAGACGTATGGATAGTTGGGGCGGAACCAGTTGCGGAAGCTGCGCCGCACCAGGTCGCGGGCGGTCGCCGGCGAAGCCCCCTTCATGACGTCGTGTTGTCCGTCGAAGAACTCTGCGGAGTATTCGGGGTACGACGTCATCGGCTCGAAACCGGGAAGCGGACCGAACAGCGACGACGTCCATTCCCACCCGTTGCCGACCAGATCGTGGACGCCCCAGGCGCTGGTGCCCGCCGGCCGCGCGCCGGCCGGAACCGGCTCCCACGACGCGAAGTCGAAATTGCCGCGGCTCGCATCCGGCGGCTCGTTGCCCCACGGGAACTCACGCTCGGCTCCTGACGGCGTGCCGAAGGCGGCCCGGTGGTACTCCGCTTCTGTCGGCAGCCGGCAACCGCGCCAGCGCGCGAATGCTGCCGCTTCGTCGGAGCTGACGTAGACCGGCCACGACTCCGGAAGGGGAACCGCCTCGAACATCCCGCGCCAATACCAGCGCCCGCCGTCGTGCATCCAGAATGCGGGATGAGAGACACTCTCCTCGCGAATCCACGCCCAGCCGCTCTCGCTCCATAAATCGCGGTTCGAGTAACCGCCCGCGTCGATGAACTCGAGGAAGGCGGCGTTGGTCACGCTGTGGACGTCGATCGCGAAGGCGGCGACGTTGACGCGCTGCTCGCCGAACTCGTTGTCCCACCCGAATGGGATGGCGTCGCGCGCCGCGCCGAGCGTCGCCGTGCCGGCGGGAATCTCGACGCGTGCCGGCGCGGGTACCGGCCCGAGCTCGTAGCGTGGCGCCGCCGGCGCGATCTTTCGAGCAAACGGCAAACGATGCCACATGTAGAGCAGCGTCTCCTGGTGCATCGCCTCGTGCTCGAGCGCGGTGAAGATCGCTTCTCCCTGCCGCATCGCCCGGTGCGTCGTCCCCACGAGATCGAATGCCGCCGTCGAGAGCGCGTCGACGATCGCCGCGTCG
>Ga0075421_100011902_pt1 | contig 10792 bp, 5 predicted proteins | sample SoiMetdeltSBSDD5_FD_75292 | JGI IMG/M metagenome (GOLD analysis project Ga0075421, IMG submission 75292) | Bulk soil microbial communities from a Populus tree surrounding site in Tennessee, USA - Soil MetaG P. deltoides SBSDD5 | ecosystem: Environmental > Terrestrial > Soil > Tree plantation...
ATCGTCTCCAACAACTCGAACTTCGTGAAGGGCAAGCCGGGCGAGGCGGTGCTCATCAGTTGGGACGATGCGGAGACGTTGTTCCACGAGTTCGGCCACGCCATCCACGGCCTTTCGTCGAACGTGACCTATCCGTCCCTGTCGGGTACGGACGTCGCCCGCGACTACGTGGAGTTCCCGTCGCAGCTCCTCGAGCATTGGCTCGACACGCCGGAGGTGCTGAGCCGTTTCGCGCGTCACTACAAGACGGGCGAGCCGCTCCCCGCGGCGCTCCTCGAGAAGATCAAGCGCGCGAAGACGTTCAACGAAGGCTTCAAGTCCGTCGAGTACCTGGCCAGCGCGCTCGTCGACATGAAGATCCACCTGGCGGAGGCGCGCAGCATCGACCCGCGTGCCTTCGAGCGGGAGATGCTGGCCGCGCTCGGCATGCCGAAGGAGATCGTCATGCGGCATCGCCTGCCACAGTTCAATCATCTCTTTGCCGACGACGGCTACTCCGCGGCGTACTACAGCTACCTCTGGTCGGACACCCTGACCGCCGACGCGTTCGAGGCGTTCACCGAGGCCGGGGGTCCCTACGACAAGGTGGTGGCCAAACGTCTCCGCGATCACGTGTTCTCGGTGGGGAACACGATCGATCCCGCCGACGGCTATCGCGCGTTCCGCGGCCGCGACGCCACGATCGGCGCCCTCATGCGCAAGCGCGGCTTCGCGCCGGACGGGCGTTAGCTCGGACGGCGGAGGTGCTCCGGTGACAGTCGCTCCGGACGAAGTGACGCGTCTCCTGCGCCTCCGCCGCGGGCATTTCCGGTTGGAGTCCGGGCATCACGGCGACCTGTGGCTCGACCTCGAAACGCTCTGTCTCGATCTGGAGCCCGTGAGGAAGTGCGCGGACGTGCTGGCCGAGCAGCTTCGAGCTCACGACGTCGAGATCGTCTGTGGCCCGCTCGTCGAGGGGGCGTTCGTCGCTCTGCTGGTGGCCTCCGCGCTCGGAGTCCCGTTCACATACTCGGTGCCGGGGGCGGAGCCCGACGCCGCCGGCGGCCTCTATCCGATGCAATACCGGCTGCCCGGCCTGCTGCGCCTGGCCGTCGGCGGCAAGCGAGTGGCGGTCGTGAACGACGTGGTCAACGCCGGCTCGGCCGTGCGCGGTACGGTAGCGGACCTCATCGCCTGCGGCGCGGATCCCGTCGCCATCGGGACGCTCGCCGTTCTCGGCGAGCTGGCGCCGGTTTTCGCCCGAGACCAGGGGATCGCCCTCGAAAGTCTCGTGTCGATGCGCAACGAGGTGTGGACGCCGGCCGATTGTCCGCTGTGCGCGGTGGGCGCGGCGCTCACGAGCGCGGGCGTCTGATCGCGTGCAGCGCGCGCGGCTGTTCTTCGCGACGCCGGCCGACCTGCGGCGGAGCCTCGAGGCCGTCGACGCAGAAATGCCGCTCGAGTACCGGCTCTACGCGGGGCCGCCTCCGCTGGAGCGGCGAACGTGGACCTCGCTGCGCGAGGTGCCGCACCTGGGCTCGGCCGCGGCCGAGACGACAGCCGCCGACAATCGCTACCTCGCCGCGCCGCGGCCGCGGACGGCCACCGGTCGATTGGCCCGGCGCCTCTGGCTCGGCGTACCGGGAGCGGCGCCTCCCGCGAGCAGCTTCCTCGTCCAGCTCGGCGGTGAATGCCGCGACGGCTCATTGCTCGCGGGCTCGGTCACGGTGCCGGCCTATGCCACGTCGGCCTGCCGTGCGCGGACGGAACGGTTCTGGTCGTTGCTCACGAGCGGATACACGCAGGTCCGCTTGTATCGAGTCGGGCCCGAAGCGCTCGCCCGCTGGCGGAAGGGCAGCCGCTTGCTGACGGTGAGCGTGCGGTCTCCGCGAGACATGGATCTGCGAGAGTAGCTCTGCCGGTGCGGCCCGACGCTCAGTGCTTGTGCTCGGGCTCGGGCACGTGCCGGTGCTCCTTCGGGATCTCCGCCTTGACCGCCGCGGGCAGGTCGAGGACGAGGCCGCCGAGCTCGAACTTCACCTTCGGCGTGCGCGTGCCCTGCGGCACGCGGAACACCATCTCGCGCTGGTACTCGTGGCTGAGGCCGAAGGCGAAGTCGTTCTTGAGGACGCTCGGGTAGCGCTGGCCCTTCTCGTCGAGGACCCACACGAGCCGCACCGGCATGTGGCCTTTGGGGGCGGTGCGGCGCACGTCGAAGTACACCACGATCAGATCCTCTCCGGCGGCGGCCTTGATCGGCGGCATGTCGGACGGGGCCACGCCCATCTGCAGGGTGGTGGGATCGACGGCTTCCTTCATGCGCTTCACGGCGGGCACCTTGATCTCGAGGCCTGAAAGGTAGGGCGAAAGGAGCGTCCCCGCCGTCTTCTCGTCGGCGGGGACGCCATCGGCCTCGCGCAACATGGCGCCGGCCTTCAGGCAGCTGCTCACCTCGTCGAGGGCGCACGCCCGCTGGAGCAGGGCCACGCCCTTCGGCTTGTCCGCGGGCACGCCCTCGCCGTCGACGTAGAGGAACCCGGCCTCCTTGCACGGCTGGCGGCGCTGCACGCCGGCCAGGCACGCGCGCTCGAACAGGGCCGGCGACTTGGCGTCGTCGCTCGTGGTCTCGCTCGTCTTGTAGCCCGCCGCTTCCTCCGCGCAGCCGTCGGCGTAGCCGAGCTCGCAGGCGCGCCGCATCAGCTCGAGGTGTTTGCCGAAGTCCGTCTCCACGCCGCGGCCTTCGTGATGGGCGAGGGCCACCCGGAAGCAAGCGGCGCCGTCGGATTTCTTGCAGGCTTCGCTCCACCGGTCGACGCCCTGTCGTGAGAAGCTCGCCGACTTCGCTTCATCGGGCGGGGCGAAGCTGCCATACATGTGGCCGAGGCCCATGCAGCCGTCGGGGTCGCCGTCGTTGCATCTCTTTTCGAAGAGCTGCACGGCGCGGCGGAAGGCGGCGTCGGAACGCGAGGCATCCCGGCCGGCGGTGCGCAGTGCCGCCACCAGCGCGCTGCACGAGTAGCCGTCGCCACGATCGCAGCCCGTCTGCAGGAGCTGATCCGCCTCCGGGGTCTCGGCGACGAAGGACGCGCCGTCGCGGCAACTCTGGCCGTCGCCCGCGGCGCAGCCCTTCGTGTACAGGCGGAGGGCCGCCGGCTTGTCGACGGAACCGCCGCGGCCGGCGAGGTGGAAGACGGCGAGCTGCCGGCAGGCGCGGCCGGCCCCGGTGGAGCAGGCGCTTTCGAGCTCGGCGGCGAGCTTCCGGCAGGCGGCGGCGTCACCGGCGGCACAGGCGGGGTTTTCCGGGGGAGGCGCCTCCGGCGCGGGCGCGCTCGGACCGCACCCCACGGCGCACACGAAAAGCAACAGCAACAAGGCTCTGGCCGGCATGCAGTGACCTCGCGAGTGGTTGGCTAAGAAGTCCTTGATTCTAGACTGTTCCCGGAGGACGGGGGTGGGCTGTTCGCACCCAGGCAGGTGATACCTGGCCAGAGCAGCCGAATACGAGTGGACATACCAATGTCACTTTGGCTAGAGTACGGGCGCTGCTCGCTCGTTCAACAATGGCCGAATATTTGCCGGGGGGGATTTACCGCGAGCAGTCCGTTCGCCGCGCTGGCCCGCGGTTATGGTCTTACCACTGGGGTTTGAAGGAGGAGGCGATGTCAACGTTCCAAGGACGCATCGGGCGCTGGTTGGGGGCACTGGCGGCCGCGATCATCAGTTTCCACGGCGTCGCCGCGGCGCAGGACTTCCGCGGCTCGATCACCGGGCGTGTGACGGACCCGTCGGGCGCGGCATTGCCCGGAGTCACCGTCACCGCGACGAACACCGCCACGAATACGGCGACGACGTCCGTGACCAACGACGTCGGCGACTATCATCTTTTGTACCTGACGGCGGGCGACTACACGGTCTCGGCGGAGCTGAGCGGCTTCAAGAAGCGCTCGGAGTCCGGAGTCACCGTGCGCGTCGGCGACCGCGTCTCGCTCGCCATGAAGCTCGAGCTCGGCTCGCAGTCGGAGGCGATCGAGGTCGTGTCCGAGGCGCCGCTGCTCGAAACGGGCACCGCATCCGCCGGCACCGTCATCGACGCCGAACGCATCGCCCTCATGCCGCTGTCGGACGGCAACGCGTTCGTTCTCGCGCGCCTGGCCCCCGGCATCGTCTATAACGACAGCCTCCAGTTCAGCCGTCCGTTCGACAACAACGCCAGCTCGGGCCTGCGCGTGGACGGCGGGGCGGGCAAAAACGAGTTCAGCCTGGACGGTACACCCAACACCGTGAACTTCGGCGGCAGCGCCGAGCTCGGCCGTGTCGCCTTCGTGCCGCCGTCGGACGCCGTGCAGGAGTTCAAGGTCGAGACGGCGTCCTTCGACGCGCAATACGGGCACTCGGGCGGCGGCAATCTCAACGTGACGATCAAGAGCGGCGCCAACCGGTTCTTCGGCACCGTCTACGAGTTCTACCGCGACGAGAAGCTCACCGAAGACACCTTCTTCAACAAGAAGCTCGGCAACAAGAAGGCGCCCAAGAGCTACAACCGCTACGGCGCTACCCTCGGCGGCCCCATCCAGCGCGACAAGACGTTCTTCTTCGTCGCCTTCGAGGGCTTGCCGGACGAGTTCCCGGAGCCGACGACGCTGACCGTTCCGACGGAGGCCGAGCGCCAGGGAGACTTCTCCGCCCTGCTCGCCCAGGGCATCCAGCTCTACGACCCGCTCTCGGCGCGGATCGAGAACAACGTCGTCGTGCGCACGCCGTTCGCCGGGAACATCATCCCCGCGAACCGGCTCAGCACCGCCGGCCGGACCATCCTCAACATGTACCCGGTGCCGAACCTGCCCGGCGACGCGCAGGGCAACGACAACTATTTCACCAACAACCCGCGCAAGGACAAGTTCCACTCGATCACCACGCGCATCGACCACACGCTGTCGGAGAAGAACAAGGTGTTCGTGCGCTACGCGCGGAACCGCCGAGAGGAGACGCGCAACTACTTCTTCCCCGAGGTGGACGGCACCCTTCCGATCGGCACCGGCCTGCGCCGCATGAACGACAACGTCGCCGCGGACTTCGTGAGCACGCTGAACGGCACCACGATGTTGAACGTGCGCGGGGGCTGGACGCGCTTCCGTGAGGTGAACTTCCGTCCTCACGAAGGCTTCGACCTCTCCCGCCTCGGCTTCACGTCGAACGCGATCGGTCAGTTCGGCGACGCCTCGTACCTTCCGAACATCGACCTCGACAGCCCGTACCAGGACATCGGCAACGCTCTGGGCGCCAACACGGTTTCCGACATCTTCACCACCCAGGCGACGCTCACCCGCGTGGTGGGGGCACACTCCTTCCGCGCCGGCGTCGACGTGCGGTCCTACCAGCTCTCGGCGGTGAACCCGAACCACCAGGCGGGCAACTACCAGTTCCGCGGCACCTTCACCACGGCGCGGCAGGGCGCGGCGACTCCCACCAAGGGCGGCGACCTCGTGATGCTGCTTCTCGGGATCCCGACCGGCGGCTCCATCGACCGCAACGGCGGCCGTGACAACAGCCTGATGTACGGCGGGATCTTCATCCAGGACGACTGGCGCGTCACCGACAAGCTGACGGTGAACCTGGGGCTGCGGTACGACGCGGAGACGGGGATGACCGAGGCCGAGAACCGCAACGTCCGCGGGTTCGATCTCGCCACCACCAACCCGCTGGAGCCCTCGGTCCAGGCGGCGTACGCCGCGAACCCGGTTCCGGAGCGGCCGGTCGCCCAGTTCAACGTCACGGGCGGCTATACGTTCGCAAGTGCCTCCGAGCGCAACATCTGGAAGGCCGACCTCAACAACATCCAGCCGCGGCTCGGCTTCGCGTACAAGCTGAACGAGAAGACGGTCATCCGCGGCGGCGGCGGCATCTACTATTCGCCGTTCTCGATCAGCAACAACAACCAGACCGGATTCTCGCAGGCCACGAACATCCCGACCTCCGGCGACCAGGGATTGAGCTTCCCGATCCGCATGGACAACCCCTTCGCCCTGGGGGTGCAGGACGCGATCGGCTCCAGCCTCGGCCTCGTGACCAACGTCGGCCGCACCATCGACGACATCCGGCCGTTCGAGCGCCAGAATGCCCGGGCCGTGCGCTTCCTGCTCGGTTTCCAGCGCGAGCTGCCCGGCGGCGTGACGTTCGAGATGAACTATGTCGGCAACCGCAGCTCGAACGTCGAGAACGCCACCGACATCAACATCAACGCCGTCCCGCGCCAGTATCGGTCGACGTCCAACCTGCGCGACGACGCGGCCATCAAGTTCCTGGAGACCGACACGTTCCCCAACCCGTTCCGGAACAATGCGCTGATCCCGCGCACGGAGAACCTCTTCACCGCCGCCAACCTGCAGCGCGGCCGGCTGCTGCGGCCGTATCCGCAGTTCCAGGACATCAACATCCGCTTCAGCGACGGCACCACGCGCTACGACGCCCTCCAGGTGAAGGCGGACAAGCGGTTCAAGGACGGGTTCACGCTCCTGGCGACATACACCCTGTCCAAGCTCACCGACAAGACGACGCGCCTCGATCCCACCGATACCGAATACACCGAGCGGCCGCATCCGGATGATTCCCGCCACCGCGTCACCGGCAGCGCGATCTGGACGCTTCCCTTCGCGAAGGATAAGGCAGGCGTCGCGAAGCAGCTCCTGGGCGGCTGGAACCTCACCACGTCGTTCACCATCCAGACCGGCCGTCCCCTTGGCGATCTCGCGGACCGCTACTACGGCGGGAACCTCGACGACCTCAAGATCGACTGGTCGCTCGACAAGTTCGATCCGGCCACGAACCGCGTCATCAACCTGTTTCCGACCGAGAACTTCTACCTGCCGGACAAGACGACGGACGCCGACCGGCGGGCGGACACACGCATCCGCCGCAGCAGCCATATCCGGACGTTCCCGCAGCGGCTCGACAGCTACCGGGGGCAGACGCGGCCGATCGTGGACGCGTCGATCGTCAAGCAGTTCCCGCTGAAGGGCCGCATGAAAGCCCAGCTCCGCATCGAGATGTTCAACGTGCTGAACTTCGTCGAGCTGAACACGCCCAACTTCGATCCCACGAGCGCGCAGTTCGGAAGCAGCAACAGCCAGGAGAACATCCCGCGCGAGCTGCAGCTCGGCCTGAAGCTCACGTTCTAGGCGAAGGCCGTTTCGTCGGCCGGGGGGACGCGCCGTCGGCGTCCCCCCTTTTTGTCTCCGAACGCGATGCGCCGGTCACTCGGCGGCGGGTGCGCGCAGCACCCGGAGCGTCAGCAGCAGCAGCCCGACGACGGACGCGAGGAGGGTGCCCCAGAGAACGAGCGTCTTGGGGGCGCCGGTGAGGTAGTCGCGGCCGCTCCGGCGGTAACGGGCGTTCGCCTCCAACGGCCCCGCGGGTGCCCGCACCGCGGAGTACGCGAGCATCTCCTGACGGAGGGCGGCGAGGTCGTACTCCGGCGCGGCGACCTCGTCGTTGCCCAGCAGCAATCGATAGGTCCCGGGGCGCGCCTTGAAGGCGAGGCGCGGGACCTTGACCACGGCGCGAACGGCGCGGATCTCCAGCGGCGCGTTGTCGCCCTCGTCGATCTCGAGGACGAGCTCGCGGTGCCGGCGGCCGTCGAGGGCGATCCAGCACGGCGCCTCGGGCCGGGCCTGCTCGCGCCGGGTGAGGACGACTCTCGCGACCTCGTCGCGGTCGCGCTGCCCTTGCCGCGCCGGCGCCAGAAGGCGTGCGGGCCGCGAGAAGAACGACTGCGCGACGTCGAGCTCCAGGGCATGCAGGGGGAGCCCGTCGCGGGCAGCGGCCTTCCCCGCGGGGACGACGATGCGCAGCTCTCGCCGTCGTGGATCGCGGCCGCCCGGCATCGGCTCGAGGGTGAGATCGATGCGGGCGACGGCGGCGTCGTGGGCGAGGATATAGGGCACCTGGTGATCGCTGGCGTCGACCAGCCGCACGTCGCCCAGGTCGGGCCGCGAGGCGGCGAGGTCGTCCGCATCGAGCACGAGCGAGAAGACGTCCTCTCGGTCGGACGCCTCCACCGGCCGCGTGAAGCGCCAGCGGCGCCCCTCGACGGCGGCTCCCAGGGCGCCGGCCAGGGGGAGGGGCGACGTCGCCGCGAAGCGCGGGTTCACGACCTCGGGCCCGAGGGTGGCGGCGGCGAGGCCGCCGGCGACGCCGAGGTGGGCGCGCAGGGAGTCGAGGTCGTAGAGCGGCGCACGGGTGACGGCGTTGCCGTAGTACAGCGCCAGCGGCGGCGCGACCACCGGGAACAGCAGGCGCGTGGCGGCGCCGCCGGCGGTGCCGCGCAGACGACGCAGGGGTGGGCTGTCGCCGTCTTCCACCACGAGCTCGAGCGCACCCAGCGGCGTACCCGACACGGGAACGGCGATGTCATCGGCGGCGAGGGCGGTGTCGGCCAGCCGCAATCGATACACGCGCTTGTGAGCGAGGGCGCGCTCGTCGCGGCGGCCGTTCACCGTCCGCACGTCGTACAGCGTGACCATGCGTGCGAAGGCGGGATCGTCCGCGTCCAGGCGCAGCTCGTCCAGCGGCGTGCCGGCGGGAACGTCGAGGCGATAGCGGCTGGCTCCGTTCTGCGTCGTCAGCAGGGTGGCCGCGCAGGGCTCGTGCCAGAGCTGTCCGCCTGCGCTGCGCGTCGCCGACACGCGGGCCCCGACGACGTCGATCGGCCGCGAACGGCTGTCGTCGGCGGTGATGCGCAGCCATCGCGCGGTGACGGCCTGCGGCAGCAGGACGTGGGTGTGCCGGAGCCGGCCGCCCCACTCGCGCTCGAAGAGGCCGGCATCGCGCACGAGAGGCCGCCATCGTTGCCCGTCCTCGGACAGCTCGATCAGGGCGCGCTTCGCGAAGTCGGATTGCCGCACGTCGAGGTCCACGCGATCGAACGTGCGGGCCTCGCCCAGATCGATCACCCAGGCGCTCGCCCCCTGCTTCTCGCGGCGTTGATCCTCCAGGCTCCCGCTCCACGACGCCACTGCCGCGGGATCGCGGGCGACCTGGCGCTCGACGACGTACGGGACCTCCGTCTCGTCGGACGCGACCAGGCGCAGGTCGCGAAGGTCGGCCTGGCTGCGGCGCGCCACGTCGAGCGGCACCACGAGCGTCGCGAGCTCCCCGCCGGCGGCCACCGACACGTCGCGGTGATAGCGCCAGGCGGCACGAGCCTTGTCGCGCTCCTGGCCGGGCGCGGAGCCGGCGAGGGCGAGCAGGCTGGCGACGCCGAGAGCGATCCGTCTCATCGTGCGGACTCCTTGCGGAAGACGAACCGCTGGTAGAAGAGCGACACCACGATCAGCGACAGGCCGAGACCCAGGAACGAGAACACGCGGTAGATCCCGGTCACGTTCGACAGGTCGTACAGGAAGACCTTGGCCACGGTGAGGAGCAGGAAGCCCAGGGACACGTAGCGGAGCGCGGCCACCTGGCGCCACACCCCGACGACGAGCAGCGCGACCGCGTAGAGCCCCCAGGCGGCGGACATCGTCAGGTCCCGGGCGGCGTTGCGATCGAGGCTGAGGTCCACGTACGGCGTCGCGCTGAAGTAGTCGAAGATCTCCAGGTTGATGAGGGCGAAGATCAGCAGCAGGCCGAGGAACGAGGCGGCGGCGGGGAGCGGCGTCTGTGTCTCGTGCTCCTCCTCCGCGCGCCGGAGCGCGGCCGCTCCGAGGAGGCTGGCCAGCGCGGCGATGCCGTACGTATAGAGGATCCAGTTCACGAGGGGCAGCCCTCGCTCGTGGTAGCGGAGGATCTCGGGGTTGAGGAGCAGGCGCGCCCCCGTCATGGCCAAAAGTGCCGCCCCGAAGAGCTTGAGGCCGCCGTGAGGCAGGCGGCCGTACAGCCAGAAGACAGCCGCGCCTTCGAGGGCCCAGCCGAGGGTGATCCACTGGCGATCGAGCTGGAGCGGGATCGCCACCGCGACGAACCAGAGCGCCACCGCGGCGAAGAGGGCCAGGTAGCGCAGGCGCAGCACGGGCTCGCGCGGCGTGAAGCGCCCGCGGACGGCGGCGAGCGCCGCCACCGACAGCGCGGCCATCGCGACGGGCAGGAGGCCGATGATGCCCTCGGCACCGAGGGCGCGCACCGCTTGACGCAGCACGTAGAAGAAGACGGGGCCGGCGAGCGCGGCCGCGAACCAGGGCGTGCGCCGCTCGGCCCATCGCGCGGCCAGGCGTGCGGGAACGGCGAACGGCAGGAGCAGGAACACGAGATAGAACGCGCTGCCGAATCCGAGCACCACGAAGGCATCGTCGGCGCCGAAATAGGGGCCGAGGTGCCAGGCCGTCATGTATCCGGCCGCGCACGCCAGAGCGACCCCGATGAGGGCGGTCCACGTTTCGTGGCGCACGGCGGACAGGACGAGCATGGCACAGAGGAACGCGAGGGCGGTGAAGAGCGGCGCCGGATCGCCGCCGAGGACGTTCGTCAGCAGGCAGCCGAGGAGCCCGAAGAAGGCGAGGCCGGCGGCGGCCACTACGCCCCCCTCGTCCTCGTCGTCGCCCTCTCCCGACGCGGCACGGCGCAGGGTGGCCACGGCCGAGAAGGCGGCGATCACCAGCAGCGGCACGGCGAGATGCGCGGGGAGCGTGGCCGCGCTCGTGCCGCGGAAGAACCACACCTGCGCCGTAACGGCCACCCCCATCGGCCCGAGGACGGCAATGGCGGGCAGGCGGCCCGCCCGCGTCCGCTCGACGACGAGGAGGACGAGGGCGGCGAGCAGGGTCAGGAAGGGGCCGGCGGCATCGTGCATCCCGCGGCCCGCCATCACGAGGGCGAAGAC
>Ga0075421_100011903_pt1 | contig 10791 bp, 9 predicted proteins | sample SoiMetdeltSBSDD5_FD_75292 | JGI IMG/M metagenome (GOLD analysis project Ga0075421, IMG submission 75292) | Bulk soil microbial communities from a Populus tree surrounding site in Tennessee, USA - Soil MetaG P. deltoides SBSDD5 | ecosystem: Environmental > Terrestrial > Soil > Tree plantation...
CGTGGGCGGCTGGGTGCTGAACGCCGCGCTCAAAGTGTTCTTTCAGCGGCCTCGCCCGGACGTCGTGCCTCACCTGCGCGAGGTGATGAGCCTGAGCTTTCCGAGCGGTCACGCGATGACATCGGCAGCCGTTTACCTGACGCTCGGGGCGATGTTGATGCGCATCTCGGAGCGACGGGCCACCAAGATCTACTGTATGGTGACCGCCGCGTTCGTGACAGTGCTGGTCGGCTCGACGCGGGTGTATCTTGGCGTGCACTACCCGAGCGACGTCGTCGCCGGCTGGCTGATTGGGATGTCGTGGGCGATCGGTTGCTGGCTGGTCGAACGTTCGATCGAACGCCGCACCGGAATGCGACGCGAGCAGCACGAACAGAGTCGCGTGTCGAATTAAGGACCATCAACACCGATGGCACAGGAAACCATCCTCCTGGTCGAAGACGAGCCCGCCGTGCGGCAGCTCTTCGCGACGGCGCTGAGCCGCGCGGGTTATCACGTGTTCGAGGCGCGCAACGGTGAAGAGGCGGTGAAGATCTTCGACGAGCACGCGTCGGCGATCGACTTGCTGCTCACCGACATGCGCATGCCGTACATGGGCGGCGCAGAGCTCGCGCGTGAACTTCGCAGCCGCAAGTCGGGCCTCAAGTTGATTTGCATTTCGGGTTATCCGGGAGCGATGGCCACGGCGGAAGCCACGGACTTCCTGGCAAAGCCGTTCTCGCGGGACGAGATGTTGAGCAAGATTCGCGAAGTTCTCGACAGGTCCTAGTTGCTGCCCAAAGCTGCGTTTTTCTTATTGCTGGCGCTTGGTGCGGTGTTGCCACCGCAGGCCGAGGATCGGCGCGGAGCGCTCGGCATGCTTCGCCGCGACGGCGTGATCTTCCCGTTCGCGACGTTCAAGGGCGACGACTGGCGCGTGTCCTGGCCCGTGAACCTTTCGGCCGTCGAAATTCCGCTGGGGTTGAACGACATTCCGGAGCGCTGGTGGGGGACACCGACGCCAGGTCAGTGGCGAGCCCACCTCGTGAACGGCGAGTTGATCGACCTCGAACTGCGCGGGCCGGTCACGTTTCGCATGTGGTTTTGCCGGAACCGCCTAGGTCTGTCCACCAGTTACCAATCACCGTTGCCATTACCGCCGCCGCTCGCGGAACCGTTTCCGAAGGACGGTCTCGCGGTCAGCAGCAATGTGCCGGTCGAACGGATCGACTCAGTCGATCCTGCGTCGCCGGAATGGCAGGCGCTGCCGACGGCGCTCCAAAAGGACGTCGATCGCCTGGAAGACTCTGTGGTTTCCGGCGTGCGCATTAATAGCGGTTGGCGGCATCCGTTCACCAAAGAAGAGCGGCGCAAGCAACCCATTCGCCTGGAGTCATGGTATCGCTCGCCCTCTGGCGAGCCCGGATGGGACGTGTCGTACATCGAGGCGGTGCGCGCGTATCCGGTGCGCCCGGAAGATAAAGGGTGCGGCCTCGAGACATTCATCAGCGGTTGGATCCACCACCAGAACGGCGTGCTGAAGCGTTCCGAGGACCTTCGCGTCAAGATCACGTACTGCGACCGTGTTGGCCCGATGTACATGCTGCCGATGGGGCGCATCCGGCCGCGCGACCGCTGGTACTGGATCTTTCAGATGTCGGGATGGGACGCCGAATGGTACGAGGTCGTCGAGGTCGGTCGCGAGAAAGCCCGGTACGTGATCGAGGTCCCAGTGGGCGGACGGTCGGGCGGGTGCCGGTAGCTCGATGGCATCATCGCGCGCCCGCGCCGCAACCGGCCTGATAACGCTGATCGTCCTGACACTCATCGTTCCGGTCATCATCACTCCGGTCATCAACAGATGGACCGCTGGGCGGTCGCTGCCACCCACCTACCTCCCGGCACTCGAAGGGCCGCGCGAACGCGGCGCCTTTCAATCGATCCGTGTCACGGAGTTGCGATACCTGCAACCAGGCTACGTTGTCATCGGGGATTCGATGGCGGGCACCCGAGTCGACGAGCGGCGGCTGGGTGAGCTCGCCGGGACGGCCATCGCGCCGCTGCTGCAGCCCGGGTCCGGATCCGCGTTCTGGTATCTCGCGCTCAAGAACTGGGTCATTGCCAGCGGGATCAAGCCGCGTATGGTGTTCGTGTTCTTCAGAGACACCAACCTCACTGATCTGATGTTCCGGCTCGATCCGCAGTTTCGCTGGTCGCTGGACCTCACGGCGCTCGAGCGGGAAGAGGAACTGAACGCGGTCGTGGCCCGGCGCATTCGGCCGTTGCATCGGGTGCACGTGTTCCTCGATCGCTCTATGGCCGTTGACGCCATGCGGCGGCGGTTGGAACCGGCGGTGGCGGAGTGGCCGGCGGAGCGGCTCATTCCGTCGCGGCGGCGCCGGACCGAGTTCATGTCGCTCATGAACGCGCGGCTCGGGTTCGATCATCTTCGACCGATGACCGCCGCCGATATTCAGTTTGACGATGCGCCCGACATCGATTTCGACGGCGATGTCGAGGATTCGGTACTGCCGCTGATGCTCCGCGACGCCCGTCAGGCAGGCCTCACGCTGTGTTTCGTCCGCGTCCAACGGCGTCCAACGGCACATCGTCCGCCGCCGCAGTCCCGCGAGCTGGAAACGTATGTCGCGACTCTACGCGCGTACGTGACGGAGCGCGGCGCAATCTTTCACGACGACACCGGCGATCCGGTGCTGACGATTGACATGTACGAGGACGGCGATCATCTGGCACGCCACGCACGGCGCCAATACACCGAGAACCTCTACAACCGGCTGCGGCCACATTTTCAGTGATCTTCCACAGCCTCGACTTCATTTTCTTTTTCGTCGCGGTTACCGCTCTCTACTGGACGCTGCCGCACCGCGCCCAGAACATCCTGCTCTTCATCGCCAGCTACTTTTTCTACGGCTTCATCCATCCCTGGTTTCTGATCCTCATCGCCACCTCCACGGTCATCGACTATTGCGCCGCGCGCGGGATGGAGGCTTATCCGCAGTATCGGAAGCGCTTTCTGTGGCTCAGCGTCATCTCGAACTTCGGGATGCTGGGGTTCTTCAAGTACTTCAATTTCTTCGTCGAGAACGTGGCCGCAACACTGAACGTGGTTGGGCTGGCCGTGGATGGCCCCGTGCTGCGGATTCTTCTGCCGGTCGGGATCTCGTTCTACACGTTCCAGGCGATGAGCTACACGATCGACGTGTACCGCGGCGAGCTGCGCGCACGACGCAGCTTGCTCGATTTGGCGGTGTTCATCTCGTTCTTCCCGCACCTGGTGGCGGGCCCCATTCAGCGCGCGTCATACCTTCTTCCGCAAGTCGAGTCACGACGGCGCTTCGTCGCCGAGAAAGCCAGGAGTGGCTTCATCCTGATTTGCTGGGGATACTTCAAGAAGCTGGTGATCGCCGACAACGTCGGCATCATCGCCAACAAAGTGTTTGCACTCGCCGACCCAACGTTCTACATCCTATGGGCTGGTGTGTTTGCGTTCGCGATCCAGATCTACGCAGACTTTTCCGCGTACACCGACATCGCCCGTGGAACGTCGCGTTGGCTTGGATTCGAGCTGACCGAGAACTTCGATCATCCGTATCTGGCGCGCAGTCCGGCGGATTTCTGGCGGCGATGGAACATCTCCTTGTCGACCTGGTTTCGCGACTATGTCTACATCCCGCTCGGTGGCTCGCGCGGCGGGACGTGGACGTGGATGCGCAACGTGCTCATCACGTTCCTGCTCTCAGGCCTGTGGCACGGCGCGAGCTGGAACTATGTCCTGTGGGGCTTCTACCACGGCGTGTTGCTGGTGCTCACTCGGGCGGGTTCGTTTGCAGTTCCACCCGCTCGACGGGCTCAGAGCTGGATCGCGGTGCCGCAGATTGCTGGCATGTTCGTGTTGACACTCGTCGGCTGGCTGCTGTTTCGGGAGACCGAGCTGTCCGGAATCGTGCGCGCTTTGCGGCTGTCGCCGCTCGGCGTCTCCGAGCTCGATCGCCAGACGGGTGCGTACTTGTTCCTGCTGGCGTTCCTGTACTCGATACCGTTATGGATGCAGAGCTTCTGGGTCGAGATTGGGCGAGCACGCCAGACCGCACCGATTCCTGAACCGATTGAACTCGCGCCGTGGTCCCGCATGGCACTGCAAGGGCTTGCGTGTGGTTTGGCGCTTGCGGCGATTCTCGTCTTCCGCAGTCGCACGTCGCTTGACTTTATTTACTTTCAGTTTTGACGGTCACGCGTGCCCAGTCCCAGCCTTCGATTCCCTTACCAGTCACCGCCTTCACCCTGACGACGGTTCCCGGCTTGACGTTCGACAGCCTAACCGTCGGCTTGTTCACTCGGACCTGCTGCGGCTCGGCGTTCTCTGCCGGACCATGGGCGACCAGGTAGCCGGTCACGCCCGATTCGGGGCTTGGCTTCCAGCTGAGTGTCGCGGTCGTTCCGGCAAAGCGATCCACCTTCAAGTCGGTCACGCGTGACGGGCTTGACGCCATCAGCATGATGGTTGCGACGGTTGCTTTGGCGACCTCGGTGATGAGCTGGTGATTCATGTTCTCGAGGACGTCGTGCGACTGGTGGTAGTGCGGGCTGCTCAGAATCGGATAGGAGCCGATGCCGCCGATGATGTCGCCAAACACTTCGTAATAAGACGCCGCATCAGTCCCGCGGTAGTAGCGCGTGTCGTACGTGATCAGGTTCGTGAACTCCATTGCCGCGGCATGCTGGATGTCGCGGATACCGGCGTTCGTGTACCTGATCGTGCTGTCGAGGCGGTGATCGTTGGCCCAGCCAACCATGTCGTTGTTGAGCGCGCCGACAATCCGGAGTTTGTCGGCGACGGCGCGCCGCACGAACTCGCGGCTGCCGAGCAAGCCGGCTTCTTCGCCGGTGAACGACGCGAAGATGATCGTCGCCGGCTGCGGACGTCCTGAGAGCAGACGCGCGGTCTCGAGCAACGCAGCGGTGCCCGAGGAGTCGTCATCGGCGCCGGGACCTGCGGCCACCGAATCGTAATGACTGCTGACGACGTAGATGAGTTCGGGGTTGACAGTGCCTTTGAGCGTGGCGATCACGTTCGCGGTGCGGCCGCCGAGCGCGTTCTCGCGATCGAACCACTGAAACTCGGGTGAGTACCCAAACGACTTGTACGTCTCGAACAGATAATTCGACGCGAGCTTGTTGCCGGGACGGCTGATGTGCTTGGAATCGAAGCCGAACAGGGCCTCTTGATACCCGTAGATTCGCGGAACGGACGTTTCCGCTACTGTCGTACGAACAGCATTCGCAAACGGAGCATAGAGGCGCTTGGCCTTCGCACGCAGCGCTTCTTCGGCGCCGAGGCTGGCGCGCAGCCGGGTCCGCACGTCGTCGCGTGTCACCTTCCGCGTCAAATCTACGAGATACAACCCGCGCTCGGGTGACACGGTATCTCCCTCGCGATCGGCTACGACGAGGATCTTCTTGCCGTCGGAGCTGACGTCCCAGGCGTACTCGGGCGCAACGGTGCGCACCGTGTTGTTGTGAAAGAGGCGCGTGGCTTCGCCGTCCGCGAGATCGTAGAGAAACGAGCGGCGATGCCTCGCTTCGCCGGTCATGGCGAGGACACGATCCGGCGAGACGAATTGCGGCAGCAGATCGTGTTGCGGATCGCGCGTCAGCCGCACTTCGCCGGTGCCGTCACGGTTGACCGCGACGATCTCCCAGTCCTCGCGCGCCATCGCCTGAAAGACGATGCGTCCGCCGTCTGCGGAGGCGACAGGAGCATCGAGCCGTTCGGGGCCTTTACGAACGACCGTGCCTGACGCAGGTTCAGCGGTCGGTGCCGCCATCACGCTGTTTTCGGTTGCCGTTCGTTGCACGTAGACGAGCGTGCGGCCGTCGGCAGAGAACGATGGCGCGGCTCCGGTCACCATCGTGACCTTGCGATCGGGAAACGACAGGACGCCAAACGTAGTCGGCGCGGGCGGAGTAGCAGCGCCACCGCGCTCGCCACCGCCGCCGCCACGACCCGTGTTGCCGCCGCCTCCTCGGCCCCCTCGCCCGGCACCTGGCGCTCGAGGCGTGAACAGCATCGCCGTGCCCTGCGCGTTCATGCCGCCGATGATCTTGTCGGTCGCATCTGACGTCAGCGCAACCATTGGCTGGCTGATGCCAACAGCGTGGAGCTGCAGCGGCGTGTCGCGTTGAGCGCTGCCAGAGAAGACCACGAGCCCATCGGCCGTGAAAACCAGCGTGGTCTTCGAGACTATGCCCGTGTCGAGGACCACCTCGCGCCCGGTCGCGATTTCCACGATCGCAATGCGGCCCGCCGTATTCAGCAGGCTGTTGAGCGCGTTCACGCGTTCTGTGCGCTGCGCCGTCGTGGCCGTGTCGACGGCTTCCTGCGCCGCGGTGATTTCTGGTGACTGGGGCGCTTTCACATAGGCGATCTTCGTGCCGTCCGGTGAAAACACCGCGCCCCATCCCCGGACCTCCAGGATCGGCTTGGTCGGCGCGTCCGTCGCGACGAGGCGCGTCAGGCGGCGTGAACCGCTGCCGGCTTCGTACACGAAGTGAACATCACGCGGACCAAACTGCGGTGCACCACCGTCGGTCGTGACGTCCGTGACTTGATACACCTCGCCGGTGCGGCGCGCGATCTCCTCCACCGCCCGATCGTCTGGCGAGGAATCCAGAATCCGAAGATACGCGGTCAACGCGGCTGGATAGTCCCCGCGCGACCATGCGAGATCGGCAAGCTGTAAAGGAGAATCGGATCGGGGAAGGAAGAGAAGGAAGAGAGCTGTCGCCGTCGAAATCCATCGCATTTGAAAGCGAGGATATCACGGAGGATTATGTCGGAAGGCCGGAAGCTCGTGTGAGCTTCCGGTCCTCCGAAGTGTCGATGTTCCGTCCTGCTATTTGCCGACCAGCCGTCGCAGTTCCGCGAGATGCGTGCGGAGCTGCTGCACTTGTTCCGGCGTCAGCATCACGTCGCGGCCGGTGACGGTGGTGCGGGTCGATCCGCTCGCCGTGCCGGTCGTGCCGACGGGATTCGTTGGCTGCGCGGCTTGCGCGGCAGCCTGGGCGCCGATGATTGCTTCAATAGCCTCGATGTGCCGCAGAAGCTCCTCGGGATCACCCAGCCCTTTGTCGTCCTGCTGTTGTGGCGGCTGAGTGGGCTCTGGCTGATTCGGCGGCGTCGTTGGCGGCGTCTGGTTTGTTGGCGGTGTCGCCGGCGGCGTCTGCGGCGGGGTATCCGGCGGCGGCGTTGTTGGCGGTGTCTGCGCCGGTGTTGCCGCAGCCGGTTCCGGTGGCGCGGCCGAGGCGGCCTGCTCGAACTTCGTCAGGTGCTCGCGGAACTCGACGAGCTTCGTACGGATGGCAGGATCGAGTTCGCCAGCAGCAGGCTGCGCCGGCGGTTTCCCAGGTTCTGCAGCCGGAGCGGCGCCGCCGAGCAGCGCGTCGACGTTTGATTCAACCTTCGTGAACGAGGTCTTCCACTCCGTCTTCGTAGTAATGAGCTCGTTGAAATTGGTGATTAGCTGCGACACCTGCGCGCGCTGTTCGCCCTGCAGCTGCGCCGCCGCCGGCAACTGCGTGATCTGACTCAGGGTGTTGCGTGCGGCCGTGAGATGGATCTTCGCCGCGTCCTTGGTGGCGTCTCCCTGCGGCGGCGGTGTTGGTTGTTCTTGCTGCGTCGTTGTGGGCGGCTGCGCGGGCGGTGGCGTTTGCGAAGCCGTCTGCGCCAGCCCCGACAGCGGCATCGCGAGTATCGTCGCGGTAGCGATCGCGATCGTCCACGGTGCGGTCGTCCGTTTCATCAGTTCCTCCAGGATTCGATCGCCGGTTGCGCTCCCGACCACTCCGGCGGTCCGTAGTCTTCACCCACCGCCAATTGAGCAAGCGAAGTGCCACGGCGCCAGATCGGGCGTAAAAAGGGCGGTGCGAGTGAGTTGAACCGATGAGCTGCACTCGAACCGCCCAGTTGAAGGAAGAACCTATTACCGACCCGCAATCTACCGCTACACAACGGGTGCGGCTCAGCTGACGATCTTTCGTGCGGCCGTCATGCCGAGCACCAGGAAGATCAGAAACAGCACGAGAAACAGTCCAGCCAGGAACTTCGCAATGGCGATCGCCCCGCCTGCCACGTTGGTGAAGCCAAGTGCCGCGGCGATCAGGCCAACAATCAGGAACATGAATGCCCAATACAGCACTGCACACCTCCTGCGTAGAGGTTGGTGCGACAACTGTGCCAGCGCAGCTGATGTGGCCCGACTGAGCGGTTCTGTGATTGAATGACGGCCGGAGGATCATGAGGCCCGAGAAAAAAGCCGAGTTGTTGTCATCGCCCGCCTTCCGCCACCTCGTTGCCCGGCGCTGGCGTGTCTCGCTTGCGCTGACCGCCTGCTTGTTCGTGCTGTACTACGGCTACATCCTGCTCATCGCGGTGAACAAGCCGCTGCTGGCGACGAGAATGGGCGGTATCACGCCGATTGGTATCCCGCTCGGCGCAGCCGTCATTGTCGGCTCATGGGTCCTCACGGCCGCGTACATCATCTGGGCGAACCGGTCCTACGATCCGGAAGCCGCCCGGTTGAAGGCGACCCTCACCGAACCCCGCTGATTCCACATGCCGCCATCGCTCGAGACCAGTTTGGGTTCGCCGACCGTTTCCGCGGTCGCGTTCTTTCTTCTGATCGTAGCGCTCACACTTGTCGTGACGTGGTGGGCTGCGCGACGCACGAAATCCGCGAGCGAGTTCTTCGCAGCCGGACGTTCCGTCAAAGCGTTCGAAAATGGATTGGCGCTCGCGGGCGACTACATGAGCGCCGCCTCGTTTCTTGGCATTGCCGGTCTCGTCGCGCTGCGCGGATACGACGGGATGATTTACGCGACGGGATGGCTGGTTGGGTGGCCGGCGCTGATGTTTCTGCTTGCGGAGCCCGTCCGCAACCTGGGCAAGTTCACGTTTGCGGATGTCGTGGCGTTCCGCCTCCGTCAGGTGCCGGTCCGCATCGCTTCCGCCGTCGGCGGGATCCTTACGGTGCTCTTCTACACCATCGCGCAGATGGTCGGCGCTGGCAATCTGATCCGCCTTCTCTTTGGCATTCCCTACGAGTGGGCCGTCGTCGGCGTCGGACTCGTGATGCTGGCGTACGTGTTGTTTGGCGGAATGATAGCAACGACGTGGGTCCAGATCATCAAGGCGGTGCTGCTGCTGTTTGGGGTCACCCTGCTCACGGGCATGGTCCTCGTGCAGTTCGATTTCTCGCCGGTCCGGCTTTATGCTGCCGTTGCCGAGCGCTACGGTTCGGCGGCGCTGGAACCCGGCGGTCTCGTCAGCGATCCACTGGACGCGATCTCGCTTGGCCTCGCGCTCATGCTGGGCCTGCTTGGCTTGCCCCACATTTTGATGCGCTTCTACACGGTGCCTGACGCGCGCGCGGCGCGCGTTTCGGTGTTATATGCGACCGGCTTCATTGGCTACTTCTACCTGATCATCCCGATCGTTGGCTTTGGCGCGTCCGCGCTCGTCGGACGAGACCTTATTGCCAAGATCGACGCGGGCGGCAACATGGCGGCGCCGCTCGTGGCCGAGATGCTCGGTGGCACCGCGTTTCTCGGCTTCATCGCCGCGGTCGCGTTCGCAACGATCCTCGCCGTGGTCGCGGGGCTCACGTTGGCAGGTGCGAGCGCGCTCTCGCACGACATCTTCGTTCACGTGATTCGGCGCGGCCACGCCGCCGATCACGAGCAGGTCCGCGTCGCGCGCGCCGCCACCGTTGTGTTCGGCGTCCTTGCCGTACTCCTCGGCATCGTGTTCAAGGGACAGAACGTGGCGTTCATGGTGGGCCTGGCGTTCGCGATCGCCTGCAGCGCCAACTTTCCGCCGCTGCTGTTGTCGATCGTGTGGAGGCGGTTCAATACTGCCGGCGCCGTCAGCTCGATCCTGACGGGCGCCACGCTTGCCGTGCTCCTGATCGTGCTCAGTCCAACGGTCTGGGTCGATCTCTTCCACAATCCGTCGGCAATCTTCCCGCTGCGCAATCCCGCAATTGTCTCGATGCCTGTTGCATTTCTCGTCGGCATCGTCGCGTCGCTTCTCACGCGCGAACCGTCAGCCGAAACCAGCTTCGACGATGAGAAGCTCCGAACATATCTGGGAGTGGGGGCGGAGTGATTGGCGAGTGGCGACTGCTGATTGTGGATTGTCGAGTGGCTCGCCCCTCGCCAATCGCCAATGGGCTAATCTGGCAAGAATTCGACCGCGACGATTTGACGCGTCTTGTCTTTCTGCCGCCATGTCAGATAGACAGGCTCTGGGGGTTGGCGAACACCGCACGTGATCGGGCCCGCGCGATCGTCGCGGTAGGTGATGAAGTCGACGCGGTCCATGCTCGCCGCGTCGAATCGTTCGACGCGATTGTCGTCGAGAACGATGTGAAGTGAGATTCCTGACGCAGAGCAGCTGATTCGCTCCAGCCGTCCTTCCGTCCGCTGCTCGCCGTCCTTGACTTTTCGGAACACGATCTTCGAAGAGGGCTCGAGCTCCGTCCGGCGCCCACTGTTCGGACCGCGTGTGCCTCTGCCGCGCCCTTCCAGGCGGGTGAGGTAATCGGCAGTTGTCCGCTCGGCGCTGTCGATCTGCAGAAGCATGCGCTGCGCGCTATCCCGGACGTTGTCGCCATGAACGGGTGAGCGGAGCGGCTCGACGAGCTGCCGGGCCTGTGCGAACTGCCCGAGTGAAAGGAGGATGAATGCCTCCAGCATCCGGTAGTCCTGGCGTCCGGGTGTCAGGGTCCGTGCCCG
>Ga0075421_100011904_pt1 | contig 10791 bp, 10 predicted proteins | sample SoiMetdeltSBSDD5_FD_75292 | JGI IMG/M metagenome (GOLD analysis project Ga0075421, IMG submission 75292) | Bulk soil microbial communities from a Populus tree surrounding site in Tennessee, USA - Soil MetaG P. deltoides SBSDD5 | ecosystem: Environmental > Terrestrial > Soil > Tree plantation...
AGCGTGCCATCGAAGAAGGGCATCAGGCTATCGAGCGGAACCCGTCTCACGGCTACCCCTATTCCAATCTGGCGCATGCGTACCGAGGCATCGCCCGGTTCGATGACGCCGCACGAATCGCCGAGCAGGCGGTCGCGCGGGGAATCGAAACGCTTCCGACCCGTCGTCTGCTGTACCAATTGGCAATCATCAAGGGAGATGATGCGGCCGCAGCCGCGCACGTACGGTGGGCGCGTGACAAGCCACGAGAGTTCGACATGGTTGGCGCCCGCGCCCAGGTACTTGCGTGGTCCGGGCGTGTCCGTGATGCACGTCTCGCGTTCGCCGAGTGTGAACGGAAAGCCATGTCGCTGGAACTCGCTGAGGCCGGCAACAGTTATCTTGCCTGGGCGACCTGGATGGAGTTGGCTTACGGGAACAAGGCGAAATCGGCGCAGGATGCGCTGCGTCTGCTCGAGCGCAACCCCGGGTACGATACGCAGTTGCGCGCGGCACTGACCGTGGCGCTGACCGGGCGCGCCGAGCAGGCCGAAGCCATCGCCGACGAGCTGACCGCGTCGAATCCCGAACATACCTTTATCAACTCGGTGTTGGTCCCAATCGTCCGAGCCGGTATCGAGCTGGCACGCAAGCGGCCGAGACGTGCGATCGACGAACTCGAAGCCGTCAGACCATATGAATTGGGACTCATCGCCTGGCTTGCGCCGATCTTCCTTCGAGCACAGGCGCTTCTGACGTTAGGGGACGCGGTACAGGCGAGTCTCGAGTTTCAACGTCTCCTCGATCACCGAGGCGTGGACCCATTTTCTCCCTTCCATGTACTCGCCCCGATCGGGCTCGCACGCGCACGGGCGATGGTCGGCGACTTCGAGCGTAGCCGGCGCGCCTACGCGGAGTTCCTGCGGGGATGGACCGCAGCGGATGCCGACATCCCCCTGTTGGCCGAGGTGCGCAACGAATCTGGCGGCTTGCCGAGCTGAACCGTTCGTATCACGTTCTCGTCGTTCCTCTCGTCCTACATACAGTGAAGCGGCGCTCGACCGGTGCGGCCGTTCATATTCCGCTCGCGAATACAACGGGAATTGAACGTGTCTTTCACGACGGGGTGCTGGGGGAACTTCTATGCTCAGAACATCGGCTCCGGTGATCACGCCGCGTGTCGATCTGGCGCCTTCCCGTTCGTCTGATAGGTAGGGACGTAACGATGCGTAGCGAACAAAAGCACGACAGTGGGAGCGCGGGAACAGGCGACCGTTTTGACCGACTCATGGGCAACAGTCCAGCACTCCGGCAAATCCTGGAGCAAGCGGAGCTCGTCGCAGCAACTGATGCGACGGTGCTGATTCAGGGAGAGACCGGGACGGGCAAAGAATTGCTGGCCCGCGCGATTCATCGGCTCAGCGCGCGCCGTGACGCCGCATTCGTCAAGCTGAACTGCGCGGCGATACCCGCCACGTTGCTCGAGAGCGAACTTTTCGGTCACGAAAAAGGTGCCTTCACCGACGCGGTGGCTCAACGGATCGGGCGCTTCGAACTGGCTCACGGCGGGACGTTGTTCCTGGACGAAGTCGGCGAGATCCCGCTCGAGCTGCAGTCGAAGTTCCTCCGCGTTCTTCAGGAGCAAGAGTTTGAGCGGCTTGGGGGTACGCGGACCATCCGCGTGGACACCCGACTCGTGGCGGCGACGAATCGAGATCTCGCGGCGATGGTTGCCGACAGGCAGTTTCGCAGTGACTTGTACTATCGCCTCAACGTGTTTCCACTCGTGAACCCGCCGCTTCGGGAACGTCCGGAGGACATTCCGACGTTGGCGCAGTATTTCATGGAGAAGTTTGCGGCGCGCATGAACAAACCGGTGAATTCAATTTCCGCCGCCACGATGACCGCGTTGTCGCGATACCACTGGCCGGGCAATGTTCGTGAGCTCGAGCACCTGATCGAACGCGGGGTGATCATGTCGCGCGGATCGACGCTCGAGGTCCCTCTGTACCAGTTGAAAGGTCGCGGCACGGGGTCGCGGCCGGCAGCGATTACGCTGAGAGAGGCCGAACGCGAACACATTCAGAAGGCGTTGCGGGACGCCAACTGGCTGATCGGCGGTCCGTCCGGCGCAGCGGCGCGGCTTGGAATCAAACGAACCACGCTGCAGTCGAAGATGATCCGGCTTGGCATTGAGCGGCCCACCGGCAGTCCCGATATAGGGCTGACGGCGGCGTAGCGCCAAGGAGAAGCCCCACTCACATACAAGCTCAATCGCGTCGCGGGACCCCATCAAGGAATCATAACAATGCGAGTTCCGAGCAGAATTAGTGCCGTTGACCTTGCCTCGAGATCAGCCATTCGCTACGTTCGGGGGAGATCAGCGGAACCAACCGGTGAGGAACGGGTGCACCATGACCGACGTGCAGATTAGGCAACGAGGAATTCGAGAGGCTCAACAGTCGACTCGCGACACTGGGCGAGACCAGGCGCCGTCGCCGCGCACCGCTCGCGCTCTCAGTCTTGGTGCGATGGCATTCGGCGCCTTGGCCCTTGGCGCCACTGCGATTGGTGCGCTGGCCATCGGACGACTCGCCGTTGGCGCCTTTGCCATGAAACGCGGGCGTGTGCGCACTCTGAGCGTTGACACGCTTGAAGTTCGGCGTCTGCACATTGGGGAACTGACAGTCGACAGCGTCGTGTCGCATTGATCTGACTGCGGCGAGTAACGTCACACGTGGGCGCGCCAACCTTCTTCGGTGGTGGTGCTCGATGAGTGTGGATTACCAGGAATGGCCGCCTGGCGCCGCTTTGAGCGGCGTGGTGCTGGCGTTTTGGCGCGTGGTCGGCCACGGCTCTGGCGTTCCTTCCCCGACGATTCTTCCGGACGCGTACGTCGAAATTGTCCTGAACTTGGGTGAACCTGTCGCGCTCGCTGGACCATCGTTCACGGGAAATCAACCGACGAGAGCCGTCGTTGGGCTGCTCGATCGGGCGATAGAGATTCGATATGGGTCGAACGTCTGCATGTTCGGCATTCGACTCAGTTCGGCATGCGCCGCCACGTTCCTCGGCGTTCACCCGCGCGTGCTGGTGAACAGCGTGCAACCTCTGCGGCAGCTCTCCCGGACGCTCGACGATCGGCTGGAACGAGTGCTGGAGACGGATCCCCGATTGGAATCGAAAGAGACATGCGCCGGGCTCGAGACCGCGCTCGTTGACCATCTCGCTCGTTCGCAGCGGCCTGACCAGCTCATTGTGGACGCCGTCGACCGGCTAATCGGATCAGATGTGCCGCTAACGGTTTCCGCGCTGGCGGCTGAATTGGCTACGTCGCCGCGGCATCTGCATCGACGGTTTCTGGTACTCGTCGGCGTGTCGCCCAAGCGTCTTGAACGGCTGGCCCGGTTTGCCCGGGCGTGGCGCCAGGCGACGTGGGGGCCGCCTCTGACGTGGGCCGACCTCGCGCTCGCGAACGGATACGCCGACCAGTCGCATCTCGTTCGTGAGTTCCGCAGGTTCGGCGCCAATCCCCCGGCACACCTGTTCACCGACGAATGGTACGGCATGACCACTGTGACGCGCCCGGAGGGGCTACCCGGCGATGTCCGATCCGTTCAAGAACTCAGAAAGGGTCCGAGGCACGATGGACGCATCGAGCCGGCAAATCGTCGTCGGCCCAAAAAGGAGGGATGACGATGCGTCTCAGCGTCATAACATTGCTCGTGCACGATCAGGATCAGGCTCTCCGGTTTTTCGTTGGTCAACTGGGATTTGTGGTCTCTGAGGACAACCGGCTGGGTGACTACCGCTGGCTGCTGGTCCGTGCTCCAGAAACTCCAGACGTATCCATCACCCTGAAGCTTGCGCAAACCGACAGCGAACGTGCTCTCGTGGGCAAGCAGGGGGGAGATGCGCCGCTGTTCGGATTTTCAACCGATGATTGCCGGCGGGACTTTCTCGCGATGAAGGCCCGCGGCGTGACCTTCGAAGGCGAGCCTCAGAAGATGCCGTACGGGACCGGCGTGATGCTGAAGGACCTGTACGGCAACAAGATGTATCTCAACGAAGATCCACGCCCGGAGTCCGGCCATACCGGAAGCCAGAGGTAATCGCGACCGATTGCACAAAGCACGATGCGCGACCGTTGCCGCAGACAGCGATCGCAATGACGAGTTGATCTGATCGCGCGGAACGCCACTTTTTGTGGCGTGGGGCGGTCACATGTGGCAGCCGCCACGCCGGTCAGCAGATATCTACGTCAGCAACTTCAGGACTGCGGCGGCTCGATCGGGGATCGTGAACTTGTGTCCAACAACGTTGTTGCTCAGGACTTTGTGCCGGCGTGACTTCCTCGCAACGAGCCACAACGATGGGCCGAAGGCCTATGAAGAAGGGAGATGCACCTTCCACCACTCGCGCGCCCGAGCTTGGTCCAAGGCTGCAGTAGCGCGACGGTTTCGAGTCGCTGCAGGAGATCCCGGGGTGATTCCGGCCGGCGTTCACGATCCTTGGCAAGGCAGGCAAGCACCAGCGCGTCCAGCTCTGGAGGAATCGGCAATTCCATTCTCGTCGACGGAGGGTCCGGCTGTTCATGTGCATGAGCGAGCAACAGCTTCACCGGGGTGTCGCCTGTAAAGACAAGTCGTCCCGTCATGAGCCAGTAGGCCACACAACCAGTCGAGTAGATATCGGCGCGGATGTCTACGTCGACGTCGCCAACGCCTGCTCCGGTGCAATGAACGCGGGAGTGCCATGCACCATGTTTGGCATCGTCATCGCCGTCTGCGCCTCAGACGATTCTTCGTGCGCAACCTTTGCGATCCCGAAGTCGAGAACCTTCACGAAATCGTAGTCCTCGCCATACCGGCACAGGAAGATGTTCGCGGGCTTGATGTCACGATGCACGAGTCCACATGATTGGGCTTCGGAGAGTGAATGACACATCTGCTGCAGGATATGCACCACGCGCTCGGGGGGTAGCGGGCCGAAGCGCCTGATCAGCGTGTCGGCATCGAGCCCGTCGAGCAGCTCCATCACGTAATAGAAGGAGTTTTCCTCAGTGACGCCGAAATCGAACAGCGTCACCGTGTGCGGCGATCGAAGCTGTGCGATGACCTGCGCCTCCCGCTCGAATCGACGCCGCATGTCATCCGATCGGCCGACCCCGTTTCCTGGCCCTGATGCCCGGATCAGTTTGATTGCCGCCGGCCTCGCCAGCAGGCGGTGGCTGGCCTTCCAGACTTCGCCCATGCCGCCTTCTCCCAATCGCTCCTCCAGCCGGTAGCTTCCCAGCTCGCGTGCACGAGTCACCTCGGCCCCCAGGCCGTAGACGACGCGGGCGCCGACATACGCCATGATGACGACCAGCAGGTACGGAAAGCCGAACCTGAAGAAGATCTCCCCACCGTCCGGCGGCGATTGCGCTGAGAATAACGAGATCGACAACATCACCATCGCGGGAACTGACGTGACCGACGCAAGTGCGGCAATGACGGCGTGGCGTGGCGCGGTCGGCACGACCACGTTGAGCATCAACACCCAAACGGCGACCCAGGAGAGGCCGACCCACGGCGAACCATTATCCAGAGCGGCCGGCTGGAGAAATTCAGCTGCGGCAATGCCATAGCTGCCAACGGCTTCGAACACCAGCGCGAGGGCAGTGATTGCCGCAGGCCGCGAACTCGGCATGCGAACGGACAGCGCCACCAACAGCGCGACCGTGATTGAAATCACGCCTGGTACCCAGTTCGCCGCACGCGCGAAAAGATTGTTTCGCTCGTCTGAAAAGATCAGCCGTGGAAAGAACGCGGCCATGAAGAATGTAAACGCGTAGAGCCAGGCAAGAATCTGCAGACGCCTGGCGGCGCGATTCACCAGATCGGCGGGCAATCCTGCTGTCGCGCGATCGACGAAGGAAGTCCCTCGACGCTTAGGAACGAAGAGAGTCGGCCCGTCGGTGGAATCGCGCATGGCCAGTTTCGCTCACATCATCCCGGGACTCGCTCAGCGTGGCTGTGTGGCGCTCACACGCTGGAGTTATCGGTCGGAGACGCAAGTAGCGCTGCGAGGGGAGGCAGCCAGATTCGCGCTCCAGAGGGGTCTTGCTCGTAATCTAACCGGAAGCGGCTGACTCGGGGTAATGAAGGGAGTCCTGAGTTCCGAGGCATTTGGCGTCGGTCGTGTGTCCGATTTTTCCAAGATTCGTTGCGACGACCTTCGGTAGATTTCTAGACGACATCCGTGAGTGCCGGACACAGGTGGCACATGTCCCTTTATGGAGAAAGAACGATGGTCACGCGAATTCCCCCGAAGCTGCATACGGTTACGCCACGCATCGTTGTTCAGAGTGCCGATGGTCTGATCCAGTTCCTGAGGCGGACGTTCAACGCCACTGGTGACGTCCAAAGCGATCGCCCGTCGGAGATTGGTATCGGCGACTCGGTAGTCATGATCAGCGACGCGGGCCTCCGCGAATCGATGCCGGCGTTTCTCTATGTCTACGTCGACGACGTCGACGCGGCCTATCGACGCGCGCTCGACGCGGGTGCAACATCGATTGAAGAACCGGTCGACCTGCCCTATGGGGACCGGCGAGGAATGGTGAAGGATCCATGGGGCAATCTGTGGCAGATTGCGACGCACCAAACGGACTGGTAAGCCCTTGGTGCGTGAGTTGAGCCAACGCATCCATTAGTGCGGGTGAACTCGAAGGAGAGCAAGTTGTCGGAGCGTTCAGGAATCCCTGCTGACGATTCGTTCAGGGGGCGGCGCCCAACCAGCCACGAACGGATGACGGGACTGCCCTGGGACGCGTCGTACCACGACGGCCTTGCGCCTTGGGATATTGACCGGCCGCAGCCAGCAATCGTGCGTCTGGCATCAAGAGGCGGATTCGCCGGAGCGGTGCTCGATGCGGGCTGCGGGACCGGCGAGAACGCTCTTCACGTCGCCTCGCTCGGATTGTCGGTGCTCGGCGTCGACGTGGCGGAGACGGCACTGGCGATCGCTCGAGACAAGGCCAAGGACCGTGGGATCGAGGTTGAGTTCGTTGCGGCTGACGCGTTTCAGCTGGATCGTTTGGGACGAAGGTTTGAGACGGTACTGGACTGCGGACTGTTCCACACGTTCGACGGCGATGAGCGACCAAGATACGCCGCAAGTCTCGCGTCGGTAACCGAGCACGATGGAACCCTGTATGTGTTGTGCTTCAGTGACGATGGTCCCGATACTGGTCCGCACCCCATCAGTCAGGAGGAGCTGAGAACAGCGTTCAACTCCCGCACAGGATGGAATGTCGCGGCCATCGAACCGGCCCGGATTCAGACGAGATTCCACAATGATGGCGCACCGGCCTGGTTGGCGACGATCAAGCGGATCTGCTACGGGAACCTGACTGTGACACCGAATGCCGCGCGCAGAAAGCCATAGTCCTTGAAGTAGCCGCCCTCCCGCTTGTCCTCGTGGACGAGAGCGCGAAAGTACCGCAGGTCGCCTCGAACGGCCAGCCGACCGTTCAGCGAGTAGATCGGTGTCGATCAGCCAGAAGGTCAGGATCAGCGCCGTCCCTGCCAGCGGGACGTTCACAAAGAACACCGCTTCCCAGCCAAATGCACGTGTGAGCACGCCGCCGAGCAAGACGCCGATGACCAGGCCGGCCGCGCCGGCCCCGCCCCAGATGCCCAGCGCGCGGTTACGGTCAGGCTTCTCCGCGAAGGTGGTGTTGATGGCGGCGAGAGTGCTTGGGAAGACGAGTGCTCCGCCGAGGCCACTGCACTGCACGTGCTGTGAGCTGAACTTCTAAGCCCTCTGGCCAGCGACGCGACGACATACAGCGCGAGCCCGGTTGCCAGCATTCGGCGTCGCCCAAGCAGATCCGCGGCGCGCCCGCCTAAGAGCAGAAACCCGCTGGATGCGACTGCGTACGCGCTGATTACTGACTGGAGCGTTTGCGACGAGTAGCCCAGGTCGCGGCCGATATCAGGCAACGCCACGACACCGATGTACTGATCCAGCGAGACGATGAGCATTGCGCACGCGAGAAAGGCCAGCGTTGCAGCGCCGTGACGCATGGCAACGTCATTTCGATGCGGATCACAATTGATGACTGCTAGAGCACAGTTGGCACGCACCGCAGCACTCGCAATACAAGACGCAGGAGCCAGCCGGGTTGTGACATCGCGCCGTGGAGACGCGGCGATCGGTAACTCAGTCGAGGAGCGACACCTCGAGCTCGCTGAGCCGCTGCGGATCGCCGATGACCTCGATCAGGGTGATCTTGCTGTTGGCAATCGTGAAGCGAAGTGCTCTCACCAATCGTCCTTGTGGCGGCACCACGACACCGATCGTCCCATTCACGAGCGCGGGGTGCGTCAGCTGCGCCAGGTGCCCGTAGACAATCGCCCCCTTCGCCCAGACCGCCGCGCCGCGGATCTCGCTGGGCGCGCCGGACGGCACCGGCATGTCGGCGCGAACCACGAGATCGGGATCGAGCACGGCGAGCAGGCCTTCGAAGTCTCCGGCGCGTAGTGCCGCAATAAAGGCGTCCACGACCTCGCGCTGCCGGACGAGATTGGGGTCTGGCGCCGTGCCGCCACGCACGCGCCGTCGCGCCCGGCTGGCGAGCTGCCGCGTCGCTTCTACGGAACGGCCGACGATCGGGGCGATATCCTCGAACGGCATGGCGAACATGTCGTGCAGAACGAAGGCGAGGCGTTCCGCCGGTGTCAGTCTGTCGAGGACGACGAGCAGGGCAAGCCCGACCGAATCGGCGAGAACCGCTTCATGCTCGGGGCTGCTCCCGCGCGTGCCGGCGGCGACCGGCTCTTGCGTGTGCGGGGTGAACGGTTCTTCGCATCGCGATTGGCGCGACCGCAACATGTCGAGGCACACGCGCGCCACGACGGTGGTCAACCATCCGCGAAGGTTGTCAATGCCCGTGGCATCAACACGGCTCAGTCTCAGCCACGCTTCCTGAACGGCGTCATCCACCTCGCCCACCGAGCCCAGCATCCGATACGCCACCGCGCGCAAGTGGGTTCGGTGCTCTTCGAATCGTTCGGCCAAGTAATCGCGTTCGGCCATCGGTCACATTTCCTCGTCGCGTTCCGTCATACCACTGACGGGCGAACGGCAAACAATGTGACGAGGAGGGCACCGCCCCGGGATTGTCACATCAGGAGAAAACCGATGAAGATCAAACTGACCAGCGTGTACGTCGGCGACCAGGAGAAGGCGCTGCGCTTCTACACCGAGGTGCTGGGCTTCACGAAGAAGGCCGACTTCAGTCAGGGGCCATTTCGCTGGCTCACGGTGGCGTCCCCAGACGAACCGGAGGGCACGGAGTTGCAGCTGGCGCTCAACGACAACCCGGCGGCCAAAGCCTACCACCAGGCCATGTTCCAGCAAAACCAGCCGGCGGCCATGTTCTTCACCGACGACCTCCAGGCCGATTACGAGCGGATGAAAGCACGTGGCGCGGAGTTCACAATGGCACCAACCGACGTGCCGCACTCCAAGATCGCCCGGCTGAACGACAGCTGCGGCAATCTCATTCAGGTCACGCAGTTGATGCGCTGAGGAACGCTATCGACCCAGCGCCTGCACGAGCAATTCAGCCGTGGCGGCACCCGAAAAATTCTGCTGCCCGGTGATCAGGTTGCCATCGCGAATCGCGAAGGGCCGCCACAACCCTGCTCGAACGTAGTTCGCGCCAACACGCTTCATCTCGTCCTCGATTCGCCAGGGCATCACGTGCTTGTCGGTCGAAAGGAGGTTCGTCTCCCAGACGACGTGATCCGCATAATCCTCTTCGACGTTCGCGAATCCTGTGACGGTCTTCCCTTTTGCGACGTGGTCTCCGTTGGAAAGACGCGCGTATTTGAGGATTGCCACTCCATGGCATAGGGCGACGGCGAGTTTCCCTTCCTCGTAGAACTCCACAAATTTTCGATGAAGGCCCTCCGTGGCGTCGAAGGTGAACATCGGCGCCTGACCACCCGCGACGATGATGGCGTCGAAGCGGTCGACTTCGATATCCGACGCCCGCTTGGTGCCGTCAGTCAGGGCCATGCAGGACGGCGTGGCGATGAAGCCCATCGTGATGAGATCGCCCGAGGTATACCCGCTTGGATCTCGAGGGTCGCTTAGAGCGTCGGCCGTGCATGCCCCGCCGTCAGGGCTGAAGACCTCAATCTCGTAGCCGCTCTCCGTCAGCACGAAATACGGGTGGGTCAGCTCGCTCCACCAGAACCCCACTGGCCATCCGGTCGTCGTCGACGTCGCCGGGTTCGCAATGACGATGGCGATCCGTTTCTTTCGGTCCGCATTCACAACGTTGGGATCTTGCAGGCTCATGGAAGCCTCCAGTCCGAGCAGCCTTCAGGCAGCGTAGAGCATCCGGCTGCGGGGACTTGTGAAAGTCCCGTTCAGTCGCCGTGAAAGTTCCGTGCAAGAGCGAGGCACTGACGGCGCTCTGCGGGACTTGCGCGTCTCAAACGGCAGGCCGGCGCCCGCGAGGCGGCGGTTAGCCCGAGCCACCCGTTGCTGCACGGCCGGCCTCAGCTACTGGAACTCAGCCCCGCGACGCAGCGAGCCGCGTGGGCCAATGGCGACAAGACGGGCTTCTTTCCTTATGGAAAAACCCAGCCGCAGGTGTTCGCCAAACCGGACTGAATCAGGCAGAGCGAGCGCGTGAGTGGTGTTGCTTCGCCGGCGGCAGTCTCGTCGCGCACACACACGAGATGGACGCTGCCGTTGAAGGTGTCGTTACACGTGGACGCTAGGATCCGCGCCTATGTCGGATCGGTCGCT
>Ga0075421_100011906_pt1 | contig 10790 bp, 10 predicted proteins | sample SoiMetdeltSBSDD5_FD_75292 | JGI IMG/M metagenome (GOLD analysis project Ga0075421, IMG submission 75292) | Bulk soil microbial communities from a Populus tree surrounding site in Tennessee, USA - Soil MetaG P. deltoides SBSDD5 | ecosystem: Environmental > Terrestrial > Soil > Tree plantation...
AGGGCCGTCCCGAGGGTTCCTGGTCTTCACCCCGCAACATTCAGCAGCAGCTCGCAGCACTCAGCACTGCCCTATTCGTGGTGTATGGCCTCGATTGGCGACAGGCGCGCCGCTCGAAGCGCCGGGTAGAGTCCAAAGGTCAGCCCGACGAACACTGACGCGATTATCGCGACCAGGAACGTCGAGAGTGAGAAGCCCGCGTAGATGGGCGCCGTCGCGACGCGGCGCATGATCGCCGTCACCGCGAACGCGCCGCCGGCGCCTAACGCGACGCCGATCATGCTCCCGACGCCGGAGATCGCCACCGACTCGGAAAGGAACTGCAGCAGAATGTGCCGGTGCTGCGCCCCCGCCGCCTTACGGATCCCGATCTCCCGCGTTCGCTCGATCACCGAGGCGAGCAGCACGTTCATGATGCCAATGCCGCCGACCAGTAGCGAGATCCCGGTCAGCGCGCCCATGAAGAGCTTGAACACCAACATTCCTTCCTGGGCTTGCGCAACACGCGCCTGATTCGTCGACACGTTCACCCGGTCATTCCACGACGGGCCGTAGCGGCTCGCGAGCCACTGTTCCACGCGCGTGCGAATGGGCGTCACGTCTTCCACGCGGCGGGCCTTGATGGCGATCGTCGTCGGACGACCGACGAGCGCCGGCGGCAGCGCAGCACGCGCCGAACCCACGGGCATGAACGCGAGCGCATCGCGCGAGTCGGGTACCGGAGCGAGCACTCCGATCACCGCCCGCGGTTCGCCCTGAAAGAGAATCGTGTCGCCGATGAGCGAAGCCGGTTCACGACGCGGCGCGACCTGTGTGGCAAGGGGAATCGAGATCACCACGACGGCTGCGTCGGCGCGGACTTCCTCATCCGTAAAGAAACGCCCCGAAGCAACAGGCGCCGGCAGTTCCGAAACGACACCCGCCAACGTCCCGAGCACCTGGGCAACACGCGGGGTCGTGTCGGCACGCGTCGTCACGAGTGCCTGTCCGGACAGCAGCATCGTCACCGTCCCATCCTCGCGGACGACGCCCGCAAGCGCATCCGCATCTTCACGCGTCAGCGCGACGACGTCCGCGCGCGGAAACCGCTGTCCGTCCACGGTCCGGAAGAGCGATGGCGTGACGCTCACGGAAAGGAGGTCCGTGGTGCGCGAGATCTGCTCTCTCGCGTAGCGCTGCATGCCGTCGCCGAGCGAGAGGACGGACACGAGGGCCGCGACGCCCATGATGATGCCGAGCGTCGAGAGCAGCGTACGGAGGGGGTTCGCGCGGAGCGTGTCGAAGCCGACGCGAAGGGATGAGGCGGCTATACGGTCGAGCATACGGGAGACGCAGGACGGAGACTGGCGGACTGGCCTTCAACCTACGGTCGACACCGGGGCCGGTTTCGGGCAAGCGTCCGGACCAGGTCCGCCGATCACGACAGCAGCACGATCAACCCGTGGCCGTTCTTAACCGCGGCCGCGACGGTCTCGCGGAGAGTCCCGGCGTACGCGATCAAATACCCGAGCGTGTCATCATCCTCGGGATCACGATCCCAGATCTCCGGATAGATCTTCTTCGCCATCATGTCCGCCGGTGCGAAGCGGACTTTGAGTGCCTCGTCAGACAGCCGATCGAGCGCATCAGCGATGGTGCGCGTCTCGGCCGCGGTGAATACCCTCGCAGTTCCGTAGCCGACATCTTCGTCGCCCACCTCCCGGCCGCCATTCACGAGGAAGCCCAGCGGCGGCTCTCCGTCCCACGCGCTGCCGGTCAGCAGGTAATGAATGCCGTGCCACGCCTTGTCGACATCCACGATTTCTCCTTCGGCATCCGCGAGGGCCAACGGCTCCGGTTCTGGAGGTGCTTCCGGTGCGCGCGAACCGCCGAATAGACGCGAAAAGAATCCCGGCCTGCTGCGCGCGATCGCTTCGCGACGCGAACGCTCGTAGGGCTCCGGGTCGTCGGGCGCCAGGAGTTGCCAGACGAGCGGCGGGTCCGCCAGAAGGCGCTCGATGGTCGCGTCTCGCAGCGGCGCGAGGGTAAGGATCATGCCCATGACAAAGGTTACCTCGGCGCGGCGCGCGACTCAGCGGGATCTGCTAGGCACGAGCAACGGTTTGCTCGAGAGGGGTGGCCTCTGTGCTGACCGGACGTCGCCGACGCCACAGAACCTCGAACGCCACGACGTACGCGACGGTGAGCGGGAGAAAGTACAGGAGGCGTGTGGCGTCGACCGGGTTGAGTCCGCGGAGCGTGAGGAGGAGGCAGCCAACCGCGAAGATCGTCGTCCCGACGAACGCGGGCAGTCGACGCGGCAACCAGGTTGCGGCGGCAGCGCGGATCGCCGCGCCGCCGATCCCGCTCAGAACGCCCATGAACACCACCGTGACCGTGCCGCCGACCGTCCAGCTGGCAGCCTGGCCGTTATGCAACGCGAACAGGCGCATCGCGATCCGACCGCCGACACCGAGAAACACGAACCCGGTGGCGGCACCGGCCAGCAGCGCGAAGATCCACGGATGCTGGTGGACTCCAGTAATGAAGCGAGAGCGATCCACGCGCGTACCTCGCTGCCGCGGGCGACTATGTCACCTCGAGAATGATCGTCACCACCGGGGTGGTGCTGCTGTTCGCTGCGCTGAGGGTTACGGTATAAACGTACTTCCCTGCCGTGAGCGGCGTACCCGACGTGGTGTTGACTGTCAGGGATAGCGCGCCGGTCGTCTGGTTGACCGAGCAAAGTACATGGCCGTCGCTTGGGAATCACGAGATCGCGCCGAGGGCGGACCCCGGCTCGACCGGCTTCCGCGAGGAATCGGACACGCGGCTCGCGTTCAGCGGCGGCGGTGGTCTCCAGTTCGCCGTGGCGGCAACGAAGGTATTTGTCGGGGCGCAGTTCATGAGCGACGCGGACGCGGGCGTCCTCGCGGTGCACGCGGGCGTCGCCTTCCCGGGACGCGCGCGCTGAAGGACGAAATTGGGGTCAGACTCGAATTAGCGAATCCTTGCGCGGGCGCAAGGATTCGCTAATTCGAGTCTGACCCCAATTTCGCACTACCGCCGCCGTAACCAGTGGGTCACGACCCTCCCGGGCTGGCCATCGTACTTCGGGCTCTCACCCGCGAAGGCCGCCGCCTGCGACGCAAACGTCATCAGCCCATGGCCCGTCTTAGGGAGGATCGAGAGCGTCGCCAATCCCGGTCGAGCGGCATTCACGATCTCCACGGCTCGCTCGGCCTCGGCGCGCCCCATGATCCAGTCGTACTCGCCCCAGACGACGAGCGAGGGGATGCCGCGCGCCGCCAGGGTCGCCCACGCCCCCTCCACATCGAGGTCCTGCACCGCGTGATAGTAGGCCGCCGGACGCCCGTACTGATGCCGCGGCTCGTCATCCCAGAGGTTCCGGAGCGCCGGATTCACCGCGATCACCTCGGCGGGCGTCCGGCGATCCACCAGGTATTCGGTGTAGAGTCGCGCCAATCCCCGCATCGCCGCATTCACCGCCGCCGGCGAGCGCCCGGACGACGTTAGGCGACGTCGCTCGATCTCGAGCATGTGTTCGTACCAGGTGCGCGTGAACCCGCCGACCGCCACGACGCCCACGATCCCCCGCGGCGACTCCGCTGCGAGGATCGGCGCGAGCGCGCCGCCAATGCTGCCGCCGAGGAGGACGATGCGTGTCGTATCGACATCGGCTCGCGCTCGGAGCGCGGCAAGTGCGGAGCGATAGGCCGCCAGCTCCTCGTCGAGCCCGGCGAATCGACAGTCCGGACCCTCGCTGTCGCCCACACCCGGCTTCTCGACGCGCATGAAGAGCATCCCCGAGCCCGCGGCCACGTCGCGAATCATGTGCGCGAACCCGTCCGTGCCCGGGTCCGGCTTTTCGAGCACGTCGCACGACAGCCAAGGTATGAACAGGATGGCAGGCAACCGCCCCGACCTCGCATCAGCGGGCCGCGTTACGACCGTGCGCACGCGATAGCCGCGACTCGTACGAATCGCTCCGTAGGTGACCGTAGTTCCGAGGATTCGCTCGTGTGGGACCGAGTCGACGACGAATCGGAGCTCGGTCGTTCCCCCCACGCCACTCTCGCGGACGCGTCGCACGCCCGCACGAACCGAATCACCCCCGCGAATCGCGCGGAACGCAGGCCAGAACGCATCCGCGTCCGTGAGCGCCGTCGCGTTCAGTGAAAGAATGCGATCCCCCGCGCGCAGGCCGGCGCGCTCTGCGCGCGATCCAGCCTCGACGCGCCTTACGAGCGCACCGGAATCGGGATGACTCGGCTCCGCCAGGCTCACCTGCCAGAGCGCTCGTCGGCGCAATGACTCCGTAGCTCGTCGCCCGCTCGACTCGGACGCCTGGGAGGAGAGGGCACTCAGGGGCAGGGCGATCAGGGTAGCAACCATGTACGGTGAAACTCGGGACGCTGGCATTGGTCCTCGCGGAACGCTGGAGCCTTGATCTCAAGCTCAGCGTCCACACGCGCTGCGACCAAACACGGCGGGGTGATCGTCATCGGTGCGCCGGCGAACGCCCTCGGCGCGAGGCGAACGCGCCTAGCGCAGGGCGTCCATGCGTTCGAGGAACTGCTCGCGATAGGCCCGTCCCGTCGTCACGCGGCTGCCGTCGGCAAGGACGAGCAGGTGGTTCCCGTGAAACCACGGATGCACCTGCCTCACGCGACCGAGATTCACAATGGCAGTGCGATGAACGCGCGCAAATCGGTTCTCGGGCAGACGCGCAAGCACCTGCTCCATCGTGCGCCGGTACCGGTGCCGCTCTCCTCCGATGTGGACGATGACGTCATTGTCGGCCGACTCGATCCAGTCGATATCGTGGATCATTACGACGTCCTTGTGCCGCCCCCGATCGACGAGCAACCGGTCAGCGACTGGGCGGTGGCCGCCGGCACCGTTACGTACGCCAGGCGTTGTGCCTGACTCCACGACCTCGCCGCCAGGCGCGCGCTGTGCACCCGCGCGCAATGCAACCTGTGCTCGCGCGCGCGCGAGCGTCGCATCGAGGCGAGCGCGGCGTACGGGCTTCACGAGATAGTCGAGTGCGGCCGCCTCGAAGGCACGGACCGCGTACTCATCGAACGCGGTGACGAAAACGACGAGCGGCTGGCCCGCTCCGCCGAGTGCCGAAAGCACCTCGAACCCGTCGCCCTCCGGCATCTGCACGTCGAGCAGCACGAGGTCCGGCTTCTCGCGGGCGACCGCCTCGAGCGCTTCCGTCCCGGTCGAACACTCAGCAACGACCGTCACGTCGGCATGGGCGTCGAGCATGCGACGCAGCCGCCGCGTGGCGAGCGGTTCGTCGTCGGCCAACAGCACACGCAGGGCGTCGGTCACGTCGTCACCACGATGCGATCTGAAACCACCGGTTCAGAGTGGAGGGCAACATCGCGCCTAACGTCGACTCCCTCCGAACGGGCGTTGAGCCTGAGGGGCAGTCGCACCGTCGCGAATGCACCGCCATTCGCGCGATTCCCTACGTCGAGCGAGGCACGGGGTCCGTACAACCGTTCGAGTCGCAAGCGCGTGTTCGAAAGCCCGATACCAGACGTGGCCACGCCCGAGCCGGCGATGCCTGGCCCGTCGTCTTCCACGATCAACTCGAGGTCGTGCGTGGCCGCGCGGGTGGTGATCGAGACCGTACCTCCGCCACCACGTCGCACGATGCCGTGGCGGATCGCGTTTTCCGCCAACGGTTGCAGGAGCATGGGCGGGACCATTGCACCGTCGAGCGCCGGATCGTATGCGCGCCGGATACGGAGCCGTCGGTGAAAGCGCGTCGCCTGTATGCTCAGATACAGCTCCAGCAGCTCGAGCTCGCGAGCCAGACGAATCTCGTGGCGGCCGCCCTCGCGCAGCGACGCCCGCAGCAACTCACTCAAGGACTCGACCGTCTCCTCGGCCGCCGCGGGATCTTCGGGGATGAGGCTCGCAATCGCGTTCAGCGTATTGAACAGGAAGTGTGGCTGCAGCTGCGCCTGAAGCGTCTCGATCTGTGCCGACAGCAGCGCGCTCTCGAGCCGAGCGGCTCGAACGTCGCGCTCGACGAAGAGTCGGTAGTACTCGAACGCGAGCGCGGTAATGACTACGGCCCAGTAGGTGATGTAGCTGAAGCCGAACTTTCGTGGGACGAGGTACGCCAGGTCGAGCGTCGGGCTGGCGAGGCCGTGCGCGAGCCAGACACGCACCGTGACGTTCGGGTCTCCGCTGAGAGCGACTGCGGCGTGATCGAGCCCGTATTCGAGCAGGACCTGCGCAACGGCGACGACGATCCCGGCAGCCGCGAGTATGAGGGTCGCACGCACGAACGCTCCGCGCCGAGGACGGTACGCGCGGACGACACCCAGCACGACTGGTGTCAACACGACCCACGGAAGCCACTCGGCTACGCTCCACCACAGCGTGGTCGAGACCGCGACCGGCCGTCCGTCGGCGAGATAGGCGAGGAAGTTGTGTGCGGCGAATGCCGCCGCGATGATCGCCCACAGCACCGAGAAGGCGACGAGCTCCTTCATCGAGCGTGGCGTTCGCTCCCACCAATCGCCGGCCGTGCGAAGCCTAGCCATACTCTAACCGTAGCGCGGCGCACGCCAACCGGTCAGAGTTCTAACACATCATTGACGCGCCGGCCGCGGTCGCTCGCGATGACAAGTGCGCGTCAGACCACGCGCGCCTGGGCTTGCGCCCGCAGCGCGAGCTCCGTGGCGAGGAAGCAGTGCGCCTGCGTCACGGCAGTCTCCGTCCGGTTCAGCACGTCGTCGACGAACTGCCGTCCGAAGGGAAGGCCAACCTGGTTGCAGTCGAAGTATCGAACACCCTTAGCGTCGGCGATGAAGAGGTGGTTACCGCCATCGCGACCCACGAGGTCCACATTCTTCCGGATCTCGATGTAGCCATCGGTGCCGAGTATCGTTAGGCGCGTGTCGCCCCAGGTGGGAAGCCCGCTCGGCGTGAACCAATCGACGCGAACGTACCCGATACCGCCGTTGCCGCGCACCATCGCGTCGCCGAAGTCCTGAAAGCGCGGGTGCTCCGCGTGGCGGACGTTCCGGACCTGCGACGCCACGATTTCGCCGCTCGTCGAGCCCGTGAACCAGAGGAATTGGTCGAACTGGTGCGACGCGATGTCGCAGAGGATCCCACCGTACCGATCCGGATCCCAGAACCACTCAGGGCGTTCCGGCGGGTGCACGCGGTGAGGCCCCAGCCCGACGGTCTGCACCACCGTGCCGATGGCTCCATCGCGCACGAGATCGCCCGCGTAGATCGTTGCGCCGTTCTCGAACCGCTCGCTATAGACGATCGAGTAGATCCGCCTCGTCTCGGCCTGGACTCGCCTGACCTCCGTGAGCTGTGCGAGCGTCGTGATCCCCGGTTTGTCGCACATGTAGTCCTTTCCGGCCCGCATGACACGGATGCCGAGCGGTGCGCGCTCGACCGGGACGATCGCGGAGAGGACAACCTGGATCGCGGGATCGTCGACCACCGCGCGTTCGTCGCTCGCCTGCTTCGCGTTGGGGTAGCGTCGCGCAAAGGCTTCGGCGAGCTCCGGCTCCTTCGCGTAGAAGGAGACGAGCTCTCCCCCGCCGCGCACGACGGCGTCCACCATTCCATAGATGTGCGCGTGGTTCATTCCGACGACGCCGAATCGAATTCGAGGCGCGCGCGGGGGCTCAGGCTGGACTGCCTGGAGCACCGTTCCCGGCACGACCGACGCCGCCGCGAAGCCCGCCGCAGCGGCGGCTGACGTTTCGAGCATTGTTCTCCTGTCGATTCGGTTCACGGTACACCTTTCCCGGCGCCCGGATGGGTAGCGAATTCGTCAAGCGACCTTATCATCTCGCTGATGCTCTCGCCAGCCCTGAGTTGAAATGTCGCGTCGACCATTACCACCTTCACTCGATGCGGTCCTCGGCGCCGCCGACACGGTGGTCGCGAGCCGCATCGTCGGCACCGGCCCTGAAGGTCGTCTGCCGCTCACGCGGGAAATGCTTGTCGAGTCGCCCAGCGGCAACCTGTTCGGGCTCACGCAGAACGTGGGCATGGGTTGGAGCTCCGCATCGCTCGGCGGACCCGAGTACGTCATCGTCAGTACCCTCGGTGGTCTTCGCGGCGACGATGGCCGACCGATCGCGTTAGGCTACCATACGGGGCACTGGGAGATCGGCCTGCTCGTTCGAGAAGCCGCGGAGACGCTGCGCGGCCGCGGCGCGATCCCGTTCGCAGGTTTTTGCAGCGACCCCTGCGACGGCCGCACGCAAGGCACCACCGGGATGTTCGACAGTCTTCCCTACCGCAACGACGCGGCGATCGTGATGCGGCGGCTGATCCGCTCGCTTCCCACGGCGAGCGGGGTGATGGGCGTGGCGACGTGTGACAAGGGACTCCCGGCCACGATGCTGGCGCTCGCGGGCTGTCGTTCACTTCCTGGCATCGTGGTGCCCGGTGGGGTGACCCTTCCCGCGGCAGGCGCCGAGGACGCCGGGCAGGTGCAGAGCCTCGGGGCGCGGTTTGCGCGGGATCTCGTGAGCCTCGACTACGCGGCCGAGATGGGCTGTCGCGCGTGTGGATCGTCGGGAGGAGGGTGCCAGTTTCTCGGCACTGCTGCCACGTCCCAAGTCGTGGCTGAAGCACTGGGGCTCGCGCTCCCGCACAGCGCGCTAGCGCCATCCGGTGAACCGTCCTGGCTCGAGCTCGGACGCCGATCTGCGCTCGCGCTGTTGCGGCTGCATGGCCTCGGGATCTCGCTCGATCGCATTCTCACGCGACGGGCGATCGAGAACGCCATGCTGGTCCACGCGGCGTTCGGCGGATCGACGAACCTCTTGCTACACATTCCAGCCATTGCCCACGCGGCCGGGCTGCAGCCTCCGACAGTGGACGATTGGATCCGCGTGAATCGTGCGACGCCGCGTCTGGTGGACGCACTGCCTAACGGGCCGCGCGGCCACCCGACCGTGCAGGTGTTCATGGCGGGTGGCGTGCCCGAGGTGATGCTGCACTTGCGTCGCATGGGACTGCTCGACGAACATGTTCTGACTGCGACGGGCGAGACGCTCGCGACGACGCTGGATTGGTGGGAGTCGAGCGAGCGCCGCCGCGGTGCGCGCGAACGACTCGCCGGCGGCGGAAGTGTTTCGCCTGACGACGTGATCATGAGCCCCGACGCCGCGCGCCGAGCGGGACTGACGAGCACCGTGGTCTTCCCGGTCGGGAATCTCGCGCCCGAAGGCTCGGTGATCAAAGCGACGGCGATCGATCCGTCGGTCGTGGGCGAGGCTCAAGTTTTTCGGCACCGCGGGCCGGCTCGCGTGTTTACCGACGAGCGCGATGCGATTCGCGCCGTGAAAGGCGCAGTCGGCGAAGGTGAGCGCGCAATCCAGCCGGGCGATGTCATCGTCCTCATCGGCAATGGACCGTCGGGAACGGGCATGCAGGAGACGGCCCAGATCACGACGGCTCTCCGCTATCTGCCGTGGGGGAAGTACGTCGCGCTCGTCACTGACGGCCGGTTCTCGGGATTCTCGTCGGGCGCCTGCGTTGGACATGTGGGTCCCGAAGCACTCGCCGGCGGACCGATCGGGAAAGTCCGCGACGGCGACGTGATCGAGATCGTGATCGACCGAATCACGGTGGAGGGCACGGTCAACATCGTCGGCGTGGATGGCGAGATTCTCTCCCCGGAAGAGTGCGAGGCTGTGCTGCGCGAACGCCCTCTGCACGCGACGCTCGCCCCGCATGAGCTTCTGCCTGACGACACGAGGCTCTGGGCGGCGCTGCAGCGCGCGAGCGGTGGGACCTGGGCGGGGTGTGTCTACGACGTCGACCGGATCGTGAAGGCGCTCGAGGCGCGATGAGACTCTATCGGACGGGTAGGGGCGCCGTGGTGGAGATCGATGGACGCTTTCACCACGTGACGCTGGACTGGGATGCGTTGATCAATCATGCCGACCTGGCGGGCTACCTGCGCCTCGCCACGCGCCGTTCATCCGGTGAAAAGCAGCTCGGCGACCGACCGCTCGCGCCTATTGGCAGTCAGGAGGTCTGGGCCGCGGGCGTCACCTACGTTCGGAGCCGCGCGGCGCGCATCGAAGAGTCGAAGGACGCGGGCGGCGGGACGTTCTACGACCGCATCTACAACGCGGAACGCCCCGAACTCTTCTTCAAGGCAACCGCGTGGCGGGTGCGTGGGCCCGGCGAATCGGTGCGAGTGCGGCGCGATGCCCGCTGGACGGTGCCCGAACCCGAGATCGCGTTATGCATCAACGCACGTGGCACGATCATCGGGTATTCGATCGGGAACGATCTCAGCTCACGTGACATCGAGGGGGAGAACCCGCTGTATCTGCCCCAGGCCAAGATCTATGACGGCTCCTGCGCGCTTGGCCCTGCGATGCTGGTGAGCAACGAGAGTCTTCCCGCTGATACGCCGATCGAGTTGCAGGTCACCCGTGGCGGTGCAACGGTCGTGGAGGGCCGCACGACGTTCTCGCAGATGCGGCGCGAACCACGCGAGCTCGTCGAGTACCTCTACCGGGAGACCAGCTTTCCGGCGGGCTGTGTTCTGCTCACCGGGACGGGCGTGGTTCCGCCGGATGACTTCACGTTGCAGCCCGGTGATGAGATTCGCATCGACGTCCCACCCATCGGCACACTCACGAACGTGGTAGGTGCGACATGATGCGAGTCCTCGCTTCGCTCGGAATGACAGGCGCTCTCCTCGCGTGCCAGCCACCGAGACCCGAGGCTTCCACAGCCTCGGTTGGTACGATCGAGCGATTGGA
>Ga0075421_100011909_pt1 | contig 10788 bp, 6 predicted proteins | sample SoiMetdeltSBSDD5_FD_75292 | JGI IMG/M metagenome (GOLD analysis project Ga0075421, IMG submission 75292) | Bulk soil microbial communities from a Populus tree surrounding site in Tennessee, USA - Soil MetaG P. deltoides SBSDD5 | ecosystem: Environmental > Terrestrial > Soil > Tree plantation...
GCTGCGCCCGCGACATCCACATCATAGTGCGTCAGATCGGCCCCGACATTGGCATAGAGTGCGACCTTCTGGGACGCCGGCTGCGCGAAAGACCATCGCGGGGCGGCCAGGCTGCCGGCGACAAGTGACACGAACGTTCTGCGGCTGACCATCGGCATTCCTCCCGTGGTTACTCACGTTGGCGGACTGGCGAGCAGCGCTCGAAGGCAGGGGAGCCCACATCGCCAGATGCTAGGCGCTGCGGCATGATCGTGCGTCGCGCCGCGGCGCGACGGCACCGCGATGGGGTGCCGCGGCGGGTCGGACCAGCCCTTGGCTCGCCACTCGATCAATGGCTCAGGCGAAGCGGCCGTGTGTTCTGTCGCTCCACCTCCGTACCCACGCGTCTGACGAGCCTGGGAAAGTCGCGTGTGTGAGCGCAGGCCGGAGAGGATGCGATGGCAGATGACGGACCACCTGCTGCAAAGCTGCCCAAGCCCGGATATTACCACATTCCATCACCTGCGTGGAGAAGGCGAGAGGGCAACACGCGTATATCACGCGTGCGATGGCAGTAGCAACCGAGCAGGGGGTTCGCTTCCGCGTCGCGTTCGATGCGACGTTACGTGGCTGGGTGCTGGGGGCACAAGGACACGTGACCGAGGGCATCGCCCAGATGTCTCAGGGATTGGCGGTCTACCAGACCACAGGGGCGCAGACCAACCAACCGTGGTTCCTTGCTGTGCCGGCAACGCTCCATGGACGAGCAGGACAATGGGAGGATGCTCAGCAACGCATGGCGGAGGCGGTCGCGGCGATGTCTGCAGTCGGACAGATTTATTACCAAGCAGAGGTCCATCGCCTCAAAGGCGAACTCCTGTTACAGCAGAATTCCGCCAATCATGCAGCAGCCGAAACCTGTTTTCAGCACGCCATCAGTATAGCCCAAACCCAACAAGCCAAGTCCCTCGAATTACGCGCTGCCACCAGTCTGGCTCGATTATGGCAACGCCAAGGGAAGCGTGAGGAAGCGCGGCAGGTACTTGGTGATGTCTACGGCTGGTTCACCGAAGGGTTTGACACAGCGGATTTGCAGGAGGCGAAGGCGCTCCTGGAGGCGTTGGCGGGATAACCTGGGTGGGGTCCTACACCGTGCAACACTTCGCCCAATTCTGCCACCCGTCCGCGCTCTCGCAGATGCCGCTTTGTCATGCCTGCGTGTGTGGCACATACTCCCTATGCGACACACAGTCACTTGCCATGGTCGCTGGTCTGCCAGCCTTGTCACCTCTGGCCTTCAGCCGTGCATGGAGTCCCATCGGCGGTTCTGGTAAGATAGGCCATGAGGCATACCGGAGAGCGACCCGAGGCATGGAGGGACAGCGGTGACCTTCAAAGACGTCCTCGCACAGGTCCTGGAGTGGCTGCAGCAGGACAAGCGCCTCTCGTATCGCGCCCTCAAGCGCCAATTTGCCCTTGACGACGACTACCTCGACGATCTGAAAACGGAACTCATTGAGGTCCGCCGCGTCGCGGTGGACGAGGATGGCCAGGTCCTCGTCTGGACGGGCGACGCTGGGACGCCGCCCCCTTCCCCATCCGTCCCTCCGCCTACTCCTGTTTCACCCCCTCCCCCAGAGGCGGAACGGCGCCAGCTCACGGTGCTGTTTTGTGACCTGGTGGATTCGACCGTGCTCGCGAGCCAGCTCGACCCGGAAGATCTGCGCGAGGTGGTGCGGGCCTATCAAGACGCGTGTGCCAAGGTGATCGCCCGCTTTGACGGGCATATCGCGCAGTATCTCGGCGACGGCCTGCTCGTCTACTTTGGCTATCCCCTGGCGCACGAAGATGACGCCCAACGGGCGGTGCGGGCCGGGCTCGGGATCGTCGAGGCCCTGGGACAACTCAATAGCCGTCTGGCGGCTGAGCGGGGTGTGCACCTGGCCGTGCGTCTGGGGGTCCATACCGGCTTGGTGGTGGTAGGCGAGGTCGGGGGCGGCACCCGGCAGGAGCAGTTGGCCCTGGGCGAGACCCCCAACATCGCGGCGCGCCTGCAAGGGATCGCAGCGCCCAATACGCTGGTGATCAGTGCCACCACCTTTCAGCTCCTCGGCGGCTTCTTTGCCTGCCAGCCGTTAGGGACCCCGCCCTTGAAAGGCGTGGTCCAGCCGCTGGCGGTCTATCGCGTGCTGTATGAGAGCATGGCCCGTAGTCGTCTGGAGGTAACCGGCAGTACCGCCCTCACCGCGCTGGTAGGCCGCGAGCAGGAAATTGGGTTGCTGCGGGAGCGCTGGGCGCAGGTCAAGGACGGCCTGGGGCAGGTCGTGCTGCTCAGTGGCGAAGCGGGCATTGGCAAATCGCGCCTGGTGCAGGTGCTGAAGGAACAGGTAGCGACCGAGCCCCAGGCGTGGCTGACGCCGTGCCAGTGTTCACCCTATTATCAGAACACGGCGTTGTATCCGATGATCGATCTGTTTGAGCGAGTGGTGTTGCAATTCGACCGGGAGGAGTCCCCTGAGCAGAAGCGCAGCAAACTGGAGGGGCTCCTGGTGCAGCATGGCCTGCCGCTGGCGGAGACTGTACCTCTGTTTGCCGCACTCCTCTCCTTTCCGCTGACGGCTGACTACGCCCCCCTGAAAATATCGCCCGAGCAGCAGAAGCAGCGCACGCTCCAAGCCCTCCTGACTATGTTGCTGCGCATCGCAGCCCAGCAGCCCGTGCTCTTTGTCATGGAAGACCTGCACTGGGTCGATCCGACCACGCTAGAGTTTTTCAGCCTCCTGGTCGATCAAGGCCCTACTGCCCGTATCCTGGCACTGCTGACCTTCCGGCCCGACTTCAGCCCGCCCTGGACGGGACGTTCGCATCTCACCCAGGTGACGGTGACCCGCTTGCCCCGTCCCCAGGCTGTGGAGATCATCCGTCAGATGACCCACGACAAGGCCCTCCCGTCTGAGGTGGTGGAGCAAATTGTGGCCAAGACTGATGGCGTGCCACTGTTTGTCGAGGAGTTGACCAAGATGATGCTGGAGTCCGGCCTGCTACAAGAGGGCGCGGAGCGCTATGAGCTGACCGGCCCCCTGCCCCCGCTGGCGATTCCGGCCACACTACACGACTCGCTGATGGCACGGCTCGATCGCCTGGCCATGGTGAAGGGCCTGGCGCAACTCGGGGCCACGCTGGGGCGCGAGTTTTCTTACGAGCTACTGCGAGCCGTCTCGCCCTGGGACGAGGTGACGGTACAACGGGGGCTGCACCAACTGGTGGAAGCAGAGTTTCTCTACCAGCGGGGGGTGCCACCGCAGGCGACGTACCTCTTCAAACATGCTCTGATCCAGGATACAGCATATCAGTCCTTGTTACGGAGTACACGCCAGCAGTTCCATCAGCGCATCGTGCAGGTACTGGAGGCACAGTTTCCCGAGATCTGTGAGACCCAGCCCGAGTTGCTGGCGCATCACTATACGGAAGCCGGCGTCATAGCGCACGCCATTCCCTATTGGCAGAAGGCGGGCCAACGCGCTATCCAGCGTTCGGCCCATGCGGAAGCGATTGCGCACTTTAGCAAGGGACTCGATCTGCTCAAAATTCTCCCGGACTCCCCTGCGCGTGCCCGACAGGAGCTGGGCTTCCAGGTCGCCTTGGGTCCGGCCTTGATGGTCGCCAAAGGCTGGGGGGCTCCGGAGGTCGAACCCGTGTATGCGCGAGCCCGAGCGCTCTCCCAGCAGGTCGAGGAGAGCCCGGAGCTCTTTCCGATTCTGTGGGGACTGTGGCGCTTTTACTTTGTGCGGACGGAGTATCAGACCGCGCGGGCACTGGCCGAGCAGTGCCTCAGCCTGGCCCAACGCGTCCACGACACGGCGCTGCTGCTGCTAGCCCATCAGGTGCTGGGGGCAACGGCCTACTACCTGGGGGAGGTGACTCTAGGTCGCGTGTACCTGGAGCAAGGGCTTGCCCTCTATGCTCCCCAGGAGCACCGCCCGCTGGCCTTCCGCTATGGCCTTGACCTCGGGGTATGGTGCCTGTCCTACCTGGCCTGGCCCCTGTGGATGCTCGGCTATCCAGATCAGGCCCTGCAACGGAGCCGTGAGGCGCTCACTCTGGCGCAGGAGCTGTCCCACCCCGTCAGCCTGGCGGCTGCCCTGTTCTACATAGCCATTACGCATCACTTGCGCCGGGATAGCGACGCGGTCCAGGAGTGTGCGGAGGCCGCCATAGCGCTCGCGCGCGAGCAGGGGTTTGCGCTGTATCTGGCCGTGGGAACCGCTATGCGAGGTTGGGCCGTATCTGTGCAGGGACACGCCGAAGAGGGGATGACACAGCTCCGCCAGGGTATGGCCGCGTTGCAGGCGATGGGGGTCAAATTGGACTCACCGCGGTTTCTCGGCATGCTCGCCGAGGCGCATGCCAGCATGGGCCAAGCCGAAGAAGGGCTTCGTATACTCGCCGAGGCGCTACGTGTGGCAGACAACACGGGGGAACACTACTACACAGCAGAACTGTGTCGGCTCAAGGGCGCCTTGCTGTTGGCACAATCGTCAGCCCAGGGAGAGGAGGCGGCAGCCTGTTTTCGCCAGGCCCTCGACATCGCGCGCCAGCAGCAGGCGAAGTCGCTGGAATTGCGGGCGGCGACAAGCCTGAGTTGGCTCTGGCAGCGCCAGGGCAGGCGCGTCGAAGCCCGTGAGTTGCTCGCGCCGGTGTACGACTGGTTCACCGAGGGCTTTGACACGGCCGATCTTCAAGAGGCCAAGACGTTGTTGGAGGAACTCGGGGGATAAGACGAATGTGCACCCTTACCGCTGATCCACTTCGCCCAACACCGTCGCACTCTACATCAGAGAGATCTCCCCACGTCTGGGCTTCCTGCGACATTCTCCTCGTCACCTATGCTATGATGGCATCGTGTACGAGCACGGAGACCAGGCACCTGGCAGAGAGGGGAGCACGTGGACTTTGTCGCAGTGGTCGATCAAGCGATAGCCCTCCTGCGCCAGCGCGGTCGTGTGGCCTACCGCACCCTCAAACGGCACTTCCAGCTCGATGACGAGGCGCTCGAGGACCTCAAGATTGAACTGATCGACAGTCAGCGCCTGGCGACGGATGAGCAGGGGGCAGTGCTGGTCTGGGCGGCGCTGGAGCCGTCCCTCCTGCGGCGCCGACTGACCCCTCCGGTCCCGCCGGCGTCCAGCCCCCGCTGGCCTACACGCCTGCCTATCTCGTGGAGAAAATTCTCACCGCACGCCCCGCGTTGGCAGGCGAGCGCAAGCTTGTGACGGTGCTGTTTGCCGACCTCAAAGACTCGACGGAACTCATCCGGGGCCTCGATCCCGAAGCCGCCCAACAGCTCCTCGATCCGGCCCTCCATGGCATGATGGACGCCGTGCACCGCTTCGAAGGCACGGTCAATCAGGTGCTGGGCGACGGCATTATGGCCCTGTTTGGGGCCCCCCTGGCGCATGAGGACCACGCCCTGCGCGCCTGCTACGCGGCCCTGGCCATGCAGACGGCGATGCGCGCGTACACCGAGGAGGTGCGCCGCACCCGGGGCCTGGAGCTGCGTATACGCGTGGGGCTCAACTCCGGGGAAGTCGTAGTGCGTGCCATTGGCAACGATCTGCACATGGACTACTCGGCGGTCGGGGAGACCACCCATCTGGCAGCGCGCATGGAACAGTTGGCCATGCCAGGGAGCATCCGCCTCAGCGCTCCGACCCTGCGTCTGGTGGAGGGTCTGGTGCAGGTCACCGCCCTGGGACCGGTGCCGGTGAAGGGACTGGAGGAGCCTATCGAGGTGTTTGAGCTGGTGGGTGCCAGCACCATACGTCGGCGCTTGCAGGCCGTGGCTGCCCGGGGCCTCACGCCCTTTGTGGGGCGGCAACAGGAGCTGGAGGCGTTACACCAGGCCCTGGCACAAGCGCAGACGGGCCACGGCCAGGTCGTCGCTCTGGTGGGAGAAGCGGGCGTGGGCAAGTCGCGCCTGGTGTATGAGTGTGTGCACTCGCACCGCACGCAAGGCTGGCAGGTGCTGGAGAGTGCCTCCGTGTCGTACGGCAAGGCGACGCCCTACTTCCCCGTCATCGACCTGCTCAAGCGCTACTGCCACGTGGATGACGGCGATGACGTGCGCACCATCCGGGCCAAGGTCACCGGGCAGGTGTTCACGCTGGACGAGACCCTCCAGGACACGCTTCCAGCCGTGCTGTCACTCCTGGACGCCCTACCGGAGGACAGCCCCTTTCTGAAGCTCGACCCACCGCAGCGCCGCCAGCGCACGCTCGCTGCCCTCAAGCGGCTGCTGCTGCGTGAGAGCCAGGTACAGCCGCTGCTGCTCGTCTTCGAGGACCTCCACTGGATTGATGCGGAAACCCAAGCCCTGCTCGAGAGCCTGGTCGAGCGCCTGCCGATGGCCCGGCTGCTGCTCCTGGTCAACTACCGTCCAGAGTATCAACACGGCTGGGGCAGCAAGACCTACTACACGCAACTGCGGCTGGACCCATTGCCGCCGGTGAGCGCTGACGAGTTCTTGCAGGCCCTCCTGGGGGAGGATTCCAGCCTGGGGCCGCTCAAGCACCTGCTGATCGTCCGCACGGCAGGCAATCCGTTCTTCCTGGAAGAGAGCGTGCGCACCCTGGTCGAGACGGGGGTACTGGTCGGGGAGCCGGGTGCCTATCGTCTGGTACAAACCCTGCCGACCATCCAGGTGCCGGCGACGGTGCAGGCGGTGCTGGCCGCGCGCATCGACCGTTTATCGCCCGAGGAGAAGCGGCTCCTGCAAACGGCGGCCGTGATTGGCACCGAGGTGCCCTTGCCGCTGCTGCAGGCCATTGTCGAGCTGCCCGAGGCGGACCTGCATCGCGGCCTCGCCCGCCTGCAAGCGGCCGAGTTCCTCTACGAGACGCGGCTGTTCCCCGAGCGCGAATTCACCTTCAAACACGCCCTGACCCACGAGGTGGCTTACAGCGGTCTGCTCCAGGAGCGGCGGCGCGTCCTCCACGGCCGGATTGTCGCGGTGTTGGAGGCCCTCGCGGCCGAGCGCTTGGCCGAGCAGGTGGATCGCCTGGCCCACCACGCTGTACGCAGCGAGGTGTGGGACAAGGCCGTCACCTACTGCCAGCAGGCTGGCACCAGGGCCAACGACCGCGCCGCGTTCCGCGAGGCGGCGGCTGCCTTCGAGCAGGCCCTCCTGGCCCTCGCGCACCTGCCTGAGAACGACACCAGGGTGCTGGCGATCGAGCTTCGCCTCGCGTTGGGAGGCCCGCTGCTCCAGCTGGGAGAGATGAGGCGGTGTCTTGCCCTCTTGGGCGAGGCTGACGCCCTGGCCAGAGCGCTCGACGATGGGGCCCGGCTGGGATGGGTGCTGGCCCAGATGGCCTTTATACTCGTGCTCACGGGAGACCTCGACGGCGCCCTGGCAGCGAGTCAGCAGGCCCTCACCCTCGCGGCCGCGCTCGGTGACAGCGCCTTACAGACGGCTGCCTCCCATCGCCTCGGGCAGGTCTACTTCCACCTCGGCGATTTCGTCCGGGCGGCCGAGCTGCTGCGGCGCAACGTCGAGGCCGCGGACGGGGGGGCTGGCACGCCCAGGACAGACGTGCGGATCCGGTCCCAGGCGTGGCTGGCGCTGACCATGAGCGACCTCGGGGCCTTCGCCGAGGGCCGGCGTCATGGGGAGGAGGCGCTCCGCCTCGCCACACGGGAAGGCCGCGGGGTCACACCGAGCATTGCCCACAGCCACCTCGGCCAGCTGTACCTCGCCCAAGGGGACCTGGAGCACGCCATCCGGCTGTTGGAACAGAGCCTGGCCCTCTGTCGTGCCTCTGGCGACCAGATCAGTGTGCGAGCGACTGCAGCGAGCCTGGGCGCTGCCTATGCACTCCAGGGACGCCTCGCGGAAGGGCGTGCGCTGCTGGAGGAGGCGAGCAGCGTCGCTCTCCGCACGGGTATGCTGGGCAGTCATGCCCGCTGGGTCACACAGCTCAGTGAGGTCTGCCGTCTGGCGGGACGCGGCGCGGAGGCCTGGCAGCACGCGTGCCAGGCGCTCGACCTGGCCCGGCAGCTCAAGGCACGCGGGCAGGAGGCATACGCGCTGCATCAACTTGGCGTTGTCCACGCCCACGCCGATCCCCCCGATGTCGCGCCGGCCGAAGCCCACTACCAGCAGGCCCTGGCCCTAGCCGAGGAACTCGGCATGCGCCCGCTCGTGGCCCACTGCCACCGGGGGCTTGGCACCCTGTATGCCATGACGGGTCAGCGGGAGCAGGCCCGCGCTGAGCTGTCGACGGCTATTGCAATGTATCGCGGTATGGAGATGACCTTCTGGCTCCCCCAGACGGAGGCAGCGCTGGCGCCGGTCGAAGTGTGATGATCGTGTGACGCGCTCTCTGGCCTTGTTGCGTTACTCTTCGCCCAATTTTGCTTCAGCTCACGTGCGTCACCAATATTCGCTCAGAGCCCGCTCAAGGTGGGGTCCCAGGAGCAACAGCCGGAGAAAATGTGCGGTAAGCCCCTTGGCACAAGACATTACGGCTACCTTCAAACTGAGGCGCTCCTGACAATCGGGTGTGTTTTCTGAGAGGGGATTTCCTGCTACACTGCCACCAAGCCACCTGGAGCGGCAGGAGTCAGCGCGCCGCGCATCGGTGAGAGCAGGGGGTCGCTCCCCGCGCATCAGTCGCGGTCTGTGCCCTTTTTCAGAGGAGATGGGTGATGGCACGCCTCACAGGGAAGGTCGCAGTGATTACGGGAGGCGCCGGCGGCATTGGGCGGGCAGCGGCGAAGCTGTTTACCGAGGAAGGGGCGACAGTCCTCCTGGTTGACGTGAACGAGGCCGCCTTACACGACGCCGTCCAGACCATCGGAGGCCATGGCGCCAGTTATGCTGTCGCCGATACGACGCAACCGGAACAGGTACAATACTTCGTCAATATGGCGGTGGAACGCTACGCTGGGATCGATATTTTTCTGGCCAATGCCGGGATCGAAGGGGTCCTCCAACCGATTACCGACTACCCGATTGAGGTCTTCGATCAAGTCATGGCCGTGAACGTGCGGGCGGTCTGGCTGGGGCTCAAGTATGTGATCCCCGTCATGCGGACCCGTGGCGGGGGCAGTATCATCATTACGTCCTCGACGGCAGGGATGCGGGGCGGGCAGGGGATGTCGCCCTATACCACCAGTAAGCATGCGGTCATCGGGTTGATGCGTGCGGCGGCGCAGGAATGCGCTCCTCTGGGCATTCGCGTCAATACGGTGAATCCCGCGGCGACGGAAACCCGCATGATGCGCTCGATCGAAGAGATGCGCACGTCAGCCGCGGGTGGGGCGGTCACGGTCGAGCAGGTCAAGCGGCGTACGGCCTCGCGTATTCCGCTCCAGCGCTATGGTGCCCCCGAAGAAGTGGCGCGCATGATGTTATTTCTCGCGAGTGACGAGAGCAGTTTTTGCACCGGGGGCGTGTATATGGTCGATGGGGGCATGTCCGCCGGTCCCGCTTGAGCTATGTGGGAGAAGGCCAGCGTCTCCTAGGGCTTCTTCCGCCAAATGGCGCTCAGGGTTGGACGAGGATGACCCTGCTCGTCATACGCGGTGCTGACGGCGACCTGATACCCTGCCTGTTGCAGGCGTCGCATGTGTTCCCGATCCGTCCTTGCCTTCATGCCAGACGGCGCCGCGTCCACCTTGAAAGCGTTCGTGACAAATGCAAAGCCTTGGTCCAGCAGGGCACGAATCTCGGGATCGCGTGCAGCGATCAACGCAAGATACGCCTCTTTCTCGGTTTCTGCCATATGGGCCTCCTGAAGGAACGCGAGCATCGGTCGCTCGTCGATCTCCGATACCGGTAGGATGTATGCGTTTGCTCCATGATACCGCATCGCGGTGACTGACGGGAAAGGCTGGTCCATGTCTGCATTCGGTCCTGAGCAACCGCCTACCAGTGGATTGTACAAGCGGTTGTTCTTTCTCTACAATTCGCCCCGCTTAATTTCTCGCAGTTTGTAACAGGTCAGAGATTGTGTCCATGGGCACGAGAAGGCCTCGAAGAGGTGCGCGTCTGTGCAGGCGATGAGCCCTGCCACGGCGAGGAGTTACGCCGCGCCTCTGCCAGATTTGACGCGCGACAAAGTATGATAAATTGAGCGAGTGCCCTTTGACCCTTCTTGCCCCTCGTGATACAAATGTACGGGAATACGGGGACGTTTTCCGCCCATACGAAACATCTGACGAGCACCCCACGCCAGGAAGCCCGGTGGATCAGGCACGGCACCACGTAGGCACTCTCTCATAGGCACGGAGCGCTCTCCAGCCGCGAGCGTCTGTGTTCGCCGTCGTACGAGGGCATCATAACCCCCGCGAGGACCATCCGATGGAGCGCAAGCTGGCAGCGATCTTCAGCACGGATGTCAAAGGCTTTAGCCGCCTCATGAGCGAGGACGAGGTGGCGACTATCCGCACCTTAATCGCGTACCGAGAACTCATGGCCACCCTCATTGCGCAGCACCGCGGCCGTGTCGTGGACTCCCCAGGGGATAACCTGCTGGCCGAGTTTGCCAGTGCGGTGGAGGCCGTGGAGTGCGCAGTCGCCATGCAGCGCGAACTCCGCATCCGGAACGCGGCGTTGCCGCTCCACCGCCGCATGGAATTTCGCATCGGCATCAACCTCGGTGATGTGATCGTGGAGGGGGAGCGGATCTATGGGGACGGCGTCAACATCGCCGCCCGACTGGAGGGCCTGGCGGAGGCAGGCGGCCTCTGCGTCTCGGGGACCGTCTATGACCAGATCAAGACCAAGCTCGCCCTGGGGTATGAGGA
>Ga0075421_100011910_pt1 | contig 10788 bp, 5 predicted proteins | sample SoiMetdeltSBSDD5_FD_75292 | JGI IMG/M metagenome (GOLD analysis project Ga0075421, IMG submission 75292) | Bulk soil microbial communities from a Populus tree surrounding site in Tennessee, USA - Soil MetaG P. deltoides SBSDD5 | ecosystem: Environmental > Terrestrial > Soil > Tree plantation...
ATCGTCGTCCGCGCGCGCGCGCCTTGGTATCCGCCGAGCAACCGCCCGCCCAAGGCCGTGGTTGCCATGGTCGACGAGGCGCCGCACAACTCGGCGATGGTTTACCAGAGCCACCAGGCCGACATGTACCTCGAAGGCAATGTAGCGCAGACGCTGCGGGATCTGGCCGATGCCGCCAAAGTTGATAAGGCCGCCGTGGAGGCAAGACGCAAGGAGCTCGCCGCGGCGCACGATGCGCTCGTCGAGAAAAGGAATGCGGCGCAGGCAGAGGCGCGCAAGAAGACACCGATCGATCCGGTGTGGCTGTGCGCGTCACTGAACGCCGTGATGCCCAAAGATACGATCTACATCGACGAAGTCACCACGCACACCGCCACTCTGCGGCAACACCTGGTATGGAACGATCCGCAGTGCCTGTTCACCCGCCAGGGCGGTCTCGGACAGGGCCTGGGTCTTTCGCTGGGCATCAAGCTCGGGAAGCCGGAACGACAGGTCGTGACCTTGATCGGCGACGGCGCGTTCCTCTACAATCCGGCGCTCGGCAGCCTCGGCGCGGCGCGCGATTACAAGCTGCCGACCCTGACAGTCATCTTCAACAACAAGAAGTACGCCGCGATGCAGGGCATGCATAACAAGATGTACCCGGACGGCATCGCTGCGGAAATCGATCTCTATCACGGCACCCACATCAACGCGCCCGACTTCGTCAAGGTTGTGGAATCCGTCGGCGGTTACGGCGAGACGGTGACGGATCCGGAGAAGGTTCAAGATGCGCTGAAGCGCGGCCTCGAAGCCAACCGAAGCGGCAAGCCGGCGATCATCGACGTGATCGTTGCATAAATGATACGGAAAGGGCGGTTGCTTGTGCCTTAGCAATCGCCCTTCACCAGTCAAGATACAAGACCTCAACGATTCTCCTGCCGGCTCTTGTTGCAGTCACAGCGCGTGCTCGGTTATCTTCGCAAATGTTCTTCGGATTCAACCGTAGAGTTGAATTCGTCGCTACATCCTTTGAAGGAGAAACACATGACGGATTTATTTCGATTATCGGCGAGTGAAGCCGCGGCGCGCATTCGCGAAGGCAAACTCACCTCCGAAGCTTTGGTACGCTCCTGTTTCGAGCGGATCGATGCGCGGGAATCGCAAGTCAAAGCGTGGGTCCATTTGGACCGCGATTTTGCCCTGGCGCAGGCGCGGGAATGTGACAAAAGCGCGAACCGCGGTCCGATTCACGGAGTGCCATTCGCTGCCAAGGACATCATGGACACGGCCGACTTGCCGACGGAGTACGGATCGCCCATCTACAAAGGCAACCGTCCTACGGCGGACGCGGCGTGCGTGGCACTGAGCCGCGCGGCCGGCGGGGTGTTGTTGGGCAAGACGGTGACGACCGAGTTTGCCAGTCGATTTCCATGGGGGAGGACGGCGAATCCGCACAACCCCGCGCATACGCCCGGCGGTTCCTCGAGCGGTTCCGCTGCCGCGGTTGGAGATCTCATGGTGCCGCTGGCCTTCGGCACCCAGACTGTCGGTTCGGTGATTCGTCCAGCAGCATTCTGCGGCTGCGTCGGATACAAACCGAGCTTCGGCGAAGTGAGCACGCAGGGCGTGAAGCAAAATACCGCGTCCTTCGACACCGTGGGGCTTTTCGCTCGCGCTGTCGAGGACCTCGCGCTGTTTCGCGCCGCGGTTACAGGATTCGCCGCAAAACCTCTGGCCGCCATTCCGGTCAACGATCTCAAGATCGGCTTTTGCCGCACCATGTTCTGGGACCGTGCGGAGAATTACACGAAAACTTTCCTCGAAGAGACTGCACGCGCGCTGGCCAAGGCCGGAGCGAAGGTCGCCGATTTCGCTCTCGGAAAACCGTTTGAACACTTCGAGGCCATGGGCCGGCGCATCAATGATTACGAGTTCTCTCGTGGCCTCACCTGGGAACGGAATCATCATTGGAAGCTTTTGAGCGACTTCCAGCGCGACAAACTTGCCGGATGGCTCAATGTCTCCTACGAACAATACCGGGAGGCCGAAGCCGTGCTTGATCAGTGCCGCGGACATCTCGCCGACGCGATGAAGGATATCGACCTGCTGCTCACGCCCAGCGCTCTCGGAGAGGCTCCGGCAGGACTGACCAGTACGGGCGATACCTCGTTCAATATCCTGTCGACCTGGACTTATACTCCTTGCGTCACGCTGCCTGTGTTTACCGGACCGTCCGGTCTGCCGGTCGGCATTCAGCTCATCGGGCACCGAAACCAGGATCATCGTCTCTTGGAAGGGGCCCAGGCCGTGTCTCGGGTGTTCTCGAAATCAACATGACCTCCGGCGGAGCTGTCAAGGATTCCGACGCGCTCAAAACGTTCAACCGCTCCGCTCCGTTCAAATCGTTCAAAACGTCGGAAGACTACGAGAACGAGGACATCGTGAGCGCGATACGTGATGGTGAATATTAGACTGATCAAAAGGTTCCAGGCTTGATGTCGTCTTTCGCCCGGCGGTTCCATTTCATAATCCAATTGTTTCGACTCTTGTGTTTTGACATTTCGGATTTTCCTCGGCTCAGCACGTAATCAACTAATAACCCTTGGCCCGCACCGCCATCCAGTCCGCTAGCACCGCTCCACTCACTCCGGCAAAGTGAGCAGGCGGGTGAGTTTGCGTCGATGACTTGTTCCGCTGCGTTTGCTTACATAAAGTGGATACGATGAACATTATTGTAACGGTGGCGTTTGTTTGCATGGTTTTGCTGCTATCGATTGTCATTTGGTCGATTAGACGTCACCGCGATCCCAAACTGCACATTGAATGTAGTTCGCCGATCGATGAGCTGATTCCTTCGCTCGCCGGCCTGACGCTCAGCACAGCCGTCGCGGGCAATTCCGTCGAAGTCTTCGAGAACGGCGCTTTCTTTGACGTGCTGCTGCAGCGCATTCGCTCGGCTCAAAAGTCGGTGCATTTCGAAACCTTTCTTTGGAAGGAAGGGGTGCTCGGTCAGCGCATGGCGGACGCGTTGTCGGAGGCGGCTCGCGCCGGCAAGCAGGTGCGTGTCCTGCTTGACGCAACCGGCTCGAAAGAAGTCGGCAAGGCAGCTCTGCGTCAGATGGAGGAAGCCGGATGTCGGGTCGTGCTATTTCATGAAAAGGCTTTCCGCAACATCGGCGTGCTGAACGACCGCGACCATCGCAAGCTCGTCGTTATCGACGGTCGCGAAGCATTCGTGGGTGGTCATTGCATCGTCGACAGTTGGCTGGGCGACGCCCAGGACAGCGAACACTTCAGCGACATCAGCCTTAGGTTACGCGGCCCGATCGTGAACAGCGTGCAGTCCGCGTTCAGTGAGAACTGGGCTGGGGAATCGGGGGAGTTGTTCCTCGGCGACGATGTGTTTCCGACCCTGGAACCTGCGGGCGACGTGTTGATCCATGCGGCGTACGCAAAGCCGGAAGGCTCGGCGCCTGCCGTGAAGATTCTCCACCACACCGCTATATGCCTGGCCCGCAAGCGAATCTGGATTCAGAATCCTTATTTCATTCCCGAACCTGAAGCGATCGACGCGTTCGGAGAAGCGGTTTCCCGCGGCGTCGATGTGCGCGTGATGATGCCTTCGACTAGCGGGTCCGATAATCCCATGGTGCAACACGCCGGGCACCGCAACTTCGAAAAGCTGCTGCGCTGCGGCGTGCGCCTGTTCGAGTATCCGCACACGCTGCTGCACCAGAAAGTGATGACCATTGACGGGGTGTGGAGCGCAGTGGGTTCAAGCAACTTCGACGACCGGTCTTTCGAGACCAACGATGAGATTACGCTCGGCATCCGGGACGCAGCAACGGCACAGCGGCTCGATACCGTCTTCGAGAAGTACCTACCCCATTGCAAGGAAGTCTCGCTTGAGGCGTGGCGCAAGCGCGGGCTTTGGCACAAACTGAAAGACAACGCGTTCTACATGCTCAACGAAGTTCTCTGAGAGGCCACCGCTTTTGATGATCCGAGGGGCGAGCTTTTCAGATTCCAGCTGGACGGCAAGGGTTCGGATTAACAGCCCCTAAAGAGCCACGTCTTTGCTGGCGGCTTCCTCGTTTCGCGCCATGGGCACGCTGACCGTTCCGGCCAACGTTCGTATGGTTGGTTTTTCGAAAACCGTGCGGATATGCACTTTCTCCCCTGTTTTCTGTAAGATCCGCGCAACTAGGCGCATTGCGGTGAGGGAGTCGCCGCCGAGTTCGAAGAAATTGTCGTCGATCCCGACCGAATCGATATTCAAAAGCGTGCGCCAGATCTCCGCTAGCATCTGTTCGATTGGTGTCCGCGGCATGACGCGCCGGTGCCCCGCGCGGGTTTCAGAGCGATCGACTGCCGGCAGCCGCGCGCGGTCGAGTTTGCCGTTTATCGTGAGAGGGATCGATTCGACGGTCAAAAAATCGGCCGGGACCATAAACTGGGGCACCCGCTCGACGAGAAATTGCCGCAACGCCTGAGCATCAGGCGCGCGTTCGTTGTCCTCAGGGACAATATGAGCGACCAAGTCGCGACCGGTGTCGGCATCGGCTCGGGCTACGACAACGGCCTGTCTGACAGCGGGATGTTCGTGGAGTACAGCCATCACCTCGCCCGGCTCGACTCGGAATCCGCGAATTTTGATTTGATCATCAAGGCGGCCGAGGAAATCGATGTTGCCATCTGCGCGGAATCGGACCAGATCACCGGTGCGATACATTCGCGCACCCGGCGTGGTCGAGAATGGGTCAAGGACAAACTTTTCGGCGGTCAACTCCGGACGGTTTAGATAGCCGCGTGCCAGACCGTCTCCCGCGATGCACAGTTCACCCGCCACGCCGACCGGCGCCGGGTTGAGATAGCGATCCAGTATATAGACCCGGGTATTGGCGATCGGCCGGCCGATCGGCACCGTCCTTCCTTCAGTGTCACGTTTGCACTCCCATGCGAGGGAGTAGATGCAGGTCTCCGTCGGGCCGTATAAATTATACAAGTGAGCAGAAGAACGCTCGAGAAAATTTCGTGCCGAATCGTGTGGCATAGCCTCGCCGCCGCAGAATACCCTGCTTAGGCTTACGCAGTCCGCGAGTCCTGCTTCCTGCGCCAGCACTCGAAATAGTGATGGGACCAACTGTAACGTCGTGAGTTCATGCTCTCGCAGCATTGCTATGATCTCTACCGCATCCCGATGAGTCTCAGGTGGTGCCACTACCAGTCGACCTCCGACTAGAAGAGGCGCGAGAAACTCCCACACTGAGACATCGAAGCTGGTCGGAGTTTTCTGTAACATGGAATCGGATGGTCCGAAGTCAAATTGCCGCTGCATCCATGTCATGGAATTTACCACTGCCCGATGCTCAATCATCACACCCTTCGGCTTGCCGGTGGAGCCCGAGGTATAAATCACGTAGGCGAGGCATTCGCTGTTAGCAGAGCACGGCGGATTGGTTACAGGCTGCGCATCGATCATTTCCAGATGGCGGTCGACGCACAATGTCTGTCCCGCATGCGAAGGGAGTTGTTCCACGAGTGCCTGCTGCGTGAGCAGCACCGCGGCCTGGCTGTCCTGCAACATGAAGCCGAGTCGCTCCTTTGGGTAAGTTGGGTCCAGCGGCACGTAGGCGCCGCCCGCCTTGAGAATTGCGATAATGCCGACGACCAATTCGCGAGATCGTTCCAGGCACAGCGCCACCAACACGTCTGGACCCACCCCCAGAGAGATGAGATGATGCGCCAGTTGATTGGCACGACCGTTAAGCTCTGCGTAAGTGATTTGCTGGTCTTGGAAAACTACGGCCACCGCTTCGGGGGTGCGCCCGGCTTGTTCTTCGAAGATCTGATGGATGCAGCGATCGCTGGGAAATTCCGCTGCCGTATCGTTGCATTCGACGAGCAGCCGGCGCCGTTCAGACTCGCTCAGCAAATCGACATCGTGCAAAGATGTTTCCGAGTCCGCAATCATGCGGCCCAGCAAATTCTCGAAATGTCCGATCATCCGCTCGATGGTAGCGCGGTCGAATAGATCGTCGCTGTACTCGAAGAAACCCTCCAGTGCGCCGTGGTCTTCGCCGATCATGACGCTCAGGTCGAAACGCGCCGTACCGAGGTCGATGTTCATCCGCTCGAAGGTCAGATCGTCGAGTTCGACGCGGCGCAAATCCTTCGGCATCAGTCCGAACAGCACTTGGACCACCGGCGCATAGAATGCGTTCCGGTCCGGGTTGAGCGCACTTACCAGACGGTCGAACGGCATCTCCTGATGGGCATAGGCACCGACCGCTACCTGGCGCACCCGGGCGACATGGTCGGCAACCGTCGCGACCCCGTCGAACCGGACGCGCAGCGGCAGTGTATTCACAAACAGGCCGAGCAATTCCTCCACCTCGGGACGGGTGCGCCCGCCGACCACCGTGCCGAGGACGAAGTCGTCCTGCCCGCTATAGCGATGAAGCAGGAACTCGAAGCCCGCCAAAAGAGTTATAAACGGCGTAACCCCGAGCCGGCGACTAAAGTTGCCGATCGCTTCGGTCAATGCGTTCGACAGAGAAAACCAGCAGCGTCCTCCCCGATAGCTTTGAGTTTCGGGACGCGGCCGGTCGGTCGGCAGATCGAGCAGCGGCGGCGCGCCTTGAAGATGATCCAGCCAATAGGAAAGTTCCGCGTCGAGCCGCGCCCCGCTCAGGCGATCGCGTTGCCACGCCGCATAATCGCCGAACTGAACCGGCAGCTCGGCGAGCGGTGATGGTTCATTGCGAGCAAAGGCGCCGTACAGCGCCGCAATCTCGCGGTAGAGAATTCCGCTCGACTGTCCGTCGAAAACCAAATGGTGCTTGGGGAGCAGCAGAACATGATCGTAGTCCGCGCACTTGATCAGCTTGGCGCCGATCAACGGGCCACGAGCGAGATCGTAGCGCCGCCGCGCTTCTTCACAGGCGATGCGTTGAACCTCGTCCTCGCGGTCTTCCGGCGCGATCGCGGTGAGATCGATGACGGGCATATCGAGCTTGAGCTCGGGGGCAATCACTTGGCGTAATTCGCCGTCCACGATCGGGAAGCTCGCTCTGAGGATTTCATGGCGCGCGACGATCGCGTTCAGCACGCGCCGCAGAACATGAGGCTTCAACAATCCGGCCAGCCGCACCGCGCCCTGAGTGTTGTAGATATGGTCGTTGGGATCGAGCTCGCTGAGGAACCGCAGGCGTTCCTGGGAAAACGACAGCGGCGTTGCAACGGCGCAGTCGCGCCTGACGATCGGGCCGGCGGCGGACGACGGCATGGCAATCGGGACGCCGTTCTCGACGTCGCGTACGAGTTGCGCCAGACCGAATACGGTGCCGCCGTCACCGAAGATGCATTCCACTGGCAAATCGACGCCGGTCATTTCGCCGATGCGTGCCAGCAAGCGCGCCGCCATAAGCGACTCCCCGCCGAGCACGAAAAAATTTTCCCTGACGCCGACGGCCGAGAGCTTCAGGATGTCGCGCCAGAGGGCCGCTATCTCGAATTCCCATTTGCCTTCAAAGACTCCGGGGTCGAACACAAAAGACTCCGCAGCACCAATGAACGGGTCTATGCCCAGGGTGGCGGCAAGGCTGAGTCGGTGCAATTTCCCCGTCGGACCGCGTGGCAGCACCTCGCAACAGACGACCCGCTTCGGGATTTTAAAGGCGGCAAGGCGCGACGAGAGAAATTTAGACACGGCTACTTCATCGATCACGCCTCCGGCGGGATCGGTGAGAACGATCGCGGTCGCGATGTCTTCGCCCAAGGTTGGGTGCGGGACTGCGAAGCACGCAACATCCGCGATTCCCGGATGGCGCAGAAGCGCGTCCTCGACCTCGATCGGAGAAATTTTTTGACCGCCGCGGTTGATCACCTCCTTGACCCGTCCGCAGACAATCAAATAACCGTCCTCGTCCCATCTGCCGAGATCGCCGGTGCGGTACCACCCGTCAATGAACGCGGCCGCATCGGCTTCAGGATTGCTTTCGTAACCGTCGAAGACGCCCGCGCCACGGACCACGATTTCGCCCATCTCGCCGGCGACGTCACGATCGAGAACCGCTCCGTTATCGGCAAGCAGCGCAACTTCGCTGTCAACCGGCAGGCCCACCGTTCCCGGCTTGCGCGTGGCAGGCGGCGGCGGATTGCGCGCGATCAACCCGGATTCGGTGCCGCCGAGCCGTTCGAGAAAGGGAACACCGAAGGTCGCCTCGAGCATGGCCATCGCCTCCGGGGCCAAGCGGTATGACGACGAGCGGACGAAGCGCAAGGCATGGCGACGCCGCAAGTCCGGACGGTATCGCACCTGCTCGAGTATCGCATCGTGATAGGCGGGGCTTCCAAGGAACCAGGTTGCGTCAAAGGCGTGCAACTGTTCGAAGAATGCGCTGGCATCGAACCTGGGAGGCAGAATGACGCCGCCCCCGGCGAACAACGGGACCATGAGCCCGGCGTTGATGGCCGAGTGCAGGTGCAGCGGACGAAAGTTGAGGCATCGATCACTGTCCGCCAAATTGAAAGCCGCCGCTTCGATGCGACCACGAGCGACCGCTAAAGAGTGGCTGATGAGAACGATCTTAGGTTTGGACGTCGTCCCCGAAGTCCGTATCGCGAGAGCCACATCGCGCGGCGACAGAGGGCCTAATTGCGACGGCTTTCCGGGTATACCGCCCGACAGCGTAAACAGGCCCGCCGGCGCATTGAGCTGAGGAAACAGGGTAAGAATTTGAATTCCCAGGCGGCTGGCACAATCGCGCACATGACCATTCAGGTCGTCGGATGCGATCATCGCAACCACTCGCAGCGAAATAAGCGCGCTTTCAATTTCCGCAGCTGTCATCTTCGGATCGATGGGCACCGACGTCGCGGCGTTCGACACTGCCAGATGGGCGACCGCCATCTCTGGACGCAGAGTGACAGCGAGCGCAACCCGATCACCGCGTCCGATGCCGCAATCGTTCAACTGCGCGCGAGTTGCATCGAGGAACGCTGCGAGCCCAGCGTAGGACAATAGCTCACGCTCGGGAGCAAGGATTGCGGCGGCATCGGGACGCTTCGCCGCGTGGGCGCGGATCACACCGCCAACAGTATCTTCTGGAGTCATGGAAATGTACGAAATTGACTAGCCTTGTTTTAGCACGCGAGCCATATCGCCGAAGCGGTCAGTAGTCAAACCGACGACGGCAGATCTAGATCAGAGGTATCGGGATCAGAATCGTGTGTTGCGATTTCGTTGCGCACTGAGAGTAAATACCGGAGGTTCGCGCGAAAGAAAACCTTTTGCGCCGTCAACCCTGCCGGCAGATATTTTCTTTGGATTCTTTGCGCGCTGTGCGCGCCTTCGGCCAAACGTGAGCGAAAAAGGGAGCGAAAAAGGGGACATTCTGAATTTAGCCCGTGGCTCTCACCTTTTGTATAGCTGCTTGATAAACCCCGACGACTCCAGCTCCTGAACCAGACTCATATCGACGAAACTTTTCGGGTCGGCGGTTGCGGCCTTCGGCGTGCGCGGGGCGATGTCGTCGACGAGTGTCTTGACGCCTTCGGCGTTCGGGTAGGGAATCTCTGGGAACGCGCCGTTGTAGGCGCGGTAGGCGCGCTCCAATCCTTCCGGGTCGTTGCTCTTCAAATTCTTGCCGATCAGCGCTTTGGTCTCTTCCTTGTTGGTCTTGATGAAATGCAGCGCTTCGGTGAAGGCGCGAACGACTTTAGCGACGAACGGGCGCCGCTCCTTGACTGTCTTGTCGCGCGTGACCACGGCGTTGACGTGGTAGGGAATCTTCAGCGTGCCGATGTCGATCAAGTCTCGGAACCCCATCTTCTCGGCTTCTCTGACGAGGGGCTCGCCGAGCAAGGTGAACTGCGTGATGTTGCGCGAAAGAGCCGCGAGGCGCGCCGGGTTTTCGCCGGTGGCGATGATTTTCGTGTCTTTTTCGGGATCGATGCCGAAGCGGCGCAGCGCCAGGCGTAACGTCATGTCCGAAGTCGTGCCGAGGCGATTGACGCCGCCGATCTTGCCCTTGAGCTGTTCCATGGACGTGATGTCCGCGAGCGAAACAATGTGGTCGATGAACAGCGGCAAGTTCGTCGATACCATGATAGTGTCTGCGCCCGCCAAGCGCGAGGTCACGAGAGTGGCGGACGGCGCGATGATGAAATCCACCTCGCCGGTGAGCAGCGCCTGGATGACGATGGTGCTGGCGCTGATGGCGATGACTTCGGCGTTCAGGCCGTTCTTCTTGAAGAACCCTTTTTGATCGGCGACCCAGATCGGTGTGTTCGATGGCGTACTGCCGGCCCAGGCGATGCGCATGCGCTCCTGGGCCGAGGTTGCTCTTGCGGAAACAAGCGTCAGCAGGACAGTGACTATCAATGACGGCCATGATCTAAGCATCGTCGGATCTCCCGGACTAACGAGATTTAATATTCCCGGTCTCGGACGGCGCAGAATCTAAGCCGATGGAAGATTTGTGTCAATGGATTTTTTTTCGCGGTGAGGCTACCTTGCTTGGGGTCTGCGGTGCTGCGAGTTCCGAATATGATTGGGAGCGCAATGCTAATAACACAAGAGCAAAATGATCGGTTGACGCCAACCGGACGCGGCACACCCTGCGGCGAATTGATGCGCCGCTTTTGGCAGCCGGCAGCGTTGTCGGAAGAATTGACTGCCGACAAACCTCTACCGGTGACTTTGTTTGGCGAGGAGCTGATTTTGTTTCGCAACGATCAGGCAAGTCCCGCGTTGATCGGCCGCTACTGCGCGCACCAGGGCATGGATATGATTTACGGCCG
>Ga0075421_100011911_pt1 | contig 10787 bp, 8 predicted proteins | sample SoiMetdeltSBSDD5_FD_75292 | JGI IMG/M metagenome (GOLD analysis project Ga0075421, IMG submission 75292) | Bulk soil microbial communities from a Populus tree surrounding site in Tennessee, USA - Soil MetaG P. deltoides SBSDD5 | ecosystem: Environmental > Terrestrial > Soil > Tree plantation...
TAACTGTCGCCAGTACTGATGTACATAGTCTTTCGAGCGACGTCCACAGTGGGCGACGACCATGTCGCCGCTCCCGAGGGTCCGTGCAACTGCGTACCCAACTTGTTTTTCGTCGTCGGCGTGGGCGCTTCGCTTATCGTGTACGTCTTCCAGATCTGGTTTCCATTGGTCGCGTCGAGCGCTACGACACTGCCGCGGAAGGTGCAGCACGGATACTTCGGATCGGCGCCGGCCAGTTCTTCGAGCGACGACACCGGCACGTACAACCGATTCTGATGGAGCCGAGGTGTTCCGGTAACCCGCGCGACCGGGTGATCATCGACCTTCTTCTTCCAGCGAAGCGCGCCGGTCTTGGCATCGACGCTGTAGACGTTTGCGGCGACGTCAGCGAAGAAGACAGACGGAGAATTCGAGTCCCGGTCTTCGCTCACGGTGACGGCCGTGCGCACTTGCGTGTCCGCATCAAAGGTCCAGTAGGCGCAGCCTTCGGCGAGGCTCAATGCATACACGCGCCCGGACGCGCTACCGACGAATACTCGGCCATCGACAATCGCCGGTTGAATGGCAGCTGACGTATCGCCGGCGAACCCGAACGCCCACTTCAATTTCAACTTCGGGATATCGGCGGCCGTGAGTCCGCGACCGGGCTGCCGCTGAAAGCGTTCATTCGCCGCGCCTGCGCCCCATCCGTTCCACGCACTGGCCGATGCCTTCGAAAACGCCGGAGCAGGTTGCGAACATTTTGGCGCCGTGACCGGAGCGGCCATCGTTCCGAGCGGCTTCCCCGTCAGGAATACCGCGATTGCTCGTCTGTCGTTGTCGGACAACTCTGCTCCCTGTGCGCGCATGAGGCCGTCGGCGGAAAGGGATGCGACTACGCGCTCGGGCTGGAGTTCGCTGAGAACGCGGCGCGCCGGTGCGCGCACGACGCCGCCGTCATGACACATCGAGCAGCGTTGCGCATACAGCGCCGCTCCGTCCTGCGACGACGCAGGCGCCGCAAGCAACAGGAACGTCACCACGCACGCTCGTCGAAACATAGATGTGCCTCCTGAGTGGGGCCGATTATAGTGCGAAGCGCCCTTGTGAGAAGCTGAAATGGCCCTATGAGGACGGGGGAAAAATGCGCGTTCGTTCGATGCGTACGAGGTACCTGAAGAGACCGACGTTCAGCGCAAAGCACGCAGCACTCGCAGTGGCCGCGGGCCACACGATCGACTCGTCTCCGCCGAGCCAGGCATTCATGGTGGCGGTGAGCAGCCATAGCTGGAGTACCACGACGATCAGCACGAAGAACAACATGCCGTAGATGATGATCGACCGCTGCTCACGGGTGAATGGACGTTTGGTCCGAGTGGTCACGTGGTTCGCTCCTCGACGTCGACCGCGTAGATCTCTCGTCCGCGCATTTCAAGGACGATACGGGTGAGCGGCCGTCGCGGCGGACCGGCAGTTGGCACACCGGTGCGAATGTCGAAGCGTCCCTCGTGGCAGGGACAGTAGAAGCTGCCTTGCGCAGGCCGCGGAACCACGGCGCAGGAAAGGTGTGTGCACTCCTGGCCGAAGGCGACGAACTCGGTGTCCGTCAATCGGACCAGCAAACATCGTTCGTGCTCGTTCGGATACGTGAAGCCAAGGGCGGCGCCGACGGCGAGATCGTCCGCCGAGGCAATGCGCTGAATGCCGGGCTGACCACTTCGCTTTCGATACCAGTTCTGCGCCGCAATCCAAAGCTGCCCCAGCGTGAACGCCGCGCTCGTCAAGACCATGAACTTCATGAAGTCGCGACGTTCGACATAGAGATCCTGAGGCCAATCAATCGGAAAATCCTGCCGCCACGCCGGCTGGACATCGACCGGCGCAAAATCAGGCGCGATCGTGATCTGCTCGCGATCGAACGACGGCGCGTAAAGATTGGCCGGCGCCGTCCCCGTCAGGCCCTCGCGCCCCGGTGTGTTGATCGCCGGATCGATCGCAGCACGCGGATCCTGTCGAACGTCGGCCATGGCTACACCTCGATCCCGGCGTACGGATCGAGCTCACCACTCGTGGCCTTCTCCGGAGCGTCCGTCACAACCTTGAACGCGATCGCGCGACTCTGTGGGTGTTCACTCATTGCCGACACAACATCGACGTAGGGCGCACGATTGGCCAGCGCGCGCGGAACCATCATCTGCACCCGGGTGGTGATCGTTTGCTGACCAAATTGGAACGTGTTGATTGGACTCGAGAGCGGCCGAAGCTGCTCGATCTGTTCTCGCGTGCCGAAAAACAGTGCCTGGCTCGGACACACCGTCGCGCACATCGGTTTCTTGCCAACGCTCGATCGGTCGTAGCACATGTCGCACTTCATCATGATCTTGCGATCTTCGTAGAGCTCCGGCACGCCGAACGGACACGCGATGACGCAGTTGCCGCACGCGATACATCGCGGCTTCCGCGCCGATTGCACGACACCGTCACCGGTCCGCTTGATCGCATCGGCGGGACATACTTCCGCGCACGTTGGCTGGTCGCAGTGCATGCACACGACCGGCACCGTCTGCACGCTTTCCGCCCGGCTGACGTACTCGAGGTGGATCATCGATTCGCCTCGATGCGTATCGCATTCCGTGCACGCCTGCACACACGCCTGGCAGCCGATGCAGCGATTGGGGTCGATGAAGAAATGAAGATAGTCCGGTTTAGGCATGCGGCAGATCCGTTCTACTGCTGCGGCTCCAGCACAGCCGCGTACTCCGGTGCCGCGTCCGCCTTGCGGACGCGACAGCCGCACACCTTGTATTGAGGAATCTTGCTGATTGGATCCTGCGCGGCCACAGTCAGCTGATTGGCGCTCTTGCGACCCGCCCAGTGATACGCGATGAAAATCGTATCCGGACGGATGGTGGTCACGACCTGTGCCCTCAGCGTGATCGTCCCACGCGGTGTTTCTGCCGTCGTCCAATCGCCGTCGGAAATACCCAATTTCCCGGCGAGCCGTGGATGCATCTCGATGCGCGGCTCCGCGTACTGCCGGACGAGAGGGCCGATCCGCCGTGTCTGCGTTCCAGAGAGGAACTGGCTGACGACACGGCCGGTCGTCAAATAGATCGGGTAATCGTCGTTCGCGTCATCGACCGGTGGTCGATACTCGGCAACGTTGAATCGAGCGCGTCCATCCGGGAAATAAAACGGGCCGTTGCCCTTCGCAACCGGGTTGTAGCTGCCGCGTTCGAACAAGCGGGGCGTGCCCGGGTGATCGGCAATTGGCGCGCCGGTTTTCGGATCCTCACTGTAGCAGGGCCAAAAGACGCCGAGCTGCTGCGTGATCTTCTCGTAAGTGACGCCCGAATAATCTGCGACGCCGCCTTTACTCGCGACGCGCAGCTCCTCGAAGATCTGGCGCGGCTCCGTGAAGGTAAAGCCTCTTGCTCGACCGAGCGCCTGTGCGATGTCCTGGATGATGCGCCAATCCTGGCGCGCCTCTCCGGGACACTCGACCGCCTTGTTGATCTTGATGATTCGTCCTTCGACCTGGGTCACCGTCCCCTCGTCCTCCTCCTGCAGACTTCCGGGCAGCACGATGTCGGCGTGCCAGGCAGTGTCGTTCAGGAAGAAGTCGATCGCGACAAAGAACTCCAGTTTTTGCAGGCAGCGGGTGATGAACGAGTTGTCGGGCAGCGACACCTTGGGATTGAAACAGATCGACAGGAGTCCCTTGATCTCTCCACGATCGATCTTGCGAAAAAGCTCGTAGGCGTCGACACCCGGACCTGGCAGCTCCTGCTCGTCGATGCCCCAGACGCCGGCGATGTACTTGCGATGATCCGGGTTGCTGATGTCGCGCCATCCAGGCAGCTGATCGCATTTCTGACCGTGCTCGCGGCCGCCCTGGCCGTTCGCCTGGCCGACGATCGTTCCGTAGCCGCTCTTCGGCTTGCCGATCCGTCCAGACGCGAGGACGAGATTGATCGTGCCCAGCGAATTCTGGACGCCATTTGAATGGTGCTCGATACCGCGAGCATGGAAGAGAAAGCTGGTCTTCGCCGTGCCCCACCATTCCGCCGCCTGCATGAGCGCGCGCTGAGGCACACCAGTGACGTCGGCGGTCCGGGCCAGCGTCCACTGCCGGCAGTAATCAGCAACCTGCTCGAAACCTGTCGTGGAATCCCGGATGAAGGCGTGATCGATCCAGTCGCGCTCGATCATGATCTGCAGCACACCGGCAAACAATGCGGCATCACGCCCAGGCTTCACCGGCAGATACAGATCGCACGTGCGAGCGATGGGCGTGATCCGCGGGTCCTGGACGATGACCTTCGCCCCCTGCTCGCGCGCTTGCCAGATGTAGTTGGTCGTGATCGGCGAGCACTCGGCGACGTTCGATCCCGCGACCCAGATCACGTCGCTGCCGACCATGTCGGACCATGGATTCGTCGTGCGATCGATCCCGAACGCCTTCTTGTTCGCCGCGCCGGCGCTGACCATGCACAGGCGTCCGTTGTAGTCGATGAACGGCGTCTTGAGACAAACACGCGCGAACTTCCCGAGCAGGTAAGTTTTCTCGGTCGTCAGGCTCGCACCGCCGAGCACGGCGATGGCATCCGCTCCGTGTGTCTGCTGGATCCGACTGATCTCACGTGCGACGCGGCCGATCGCCTCCACATACGGCAGCGAGCTGAAGCCGGTCGGCGACGACGTGTCGCGTCGGAGCGCCGTCGTCAATCGATCGGGATGCGAGCCTTGGAGATAGCGCTTCACACCCTTCGGACACAACATGCCGCGATTGAATGGGAAGTCCTCCCAGGGCTCGAAGCCAATCACCTGGTTGTCGAGGACCTTCAACTGGATGCCGCACTGCTGCCCGCAGAAGCAGCAATGAGTCTTCACCAGACGATCCGGTTCGACACTAGTCGAAAGCCTTACGCCCGTCATCGGAGACAGATGCGGACCAAAGCGTTCGATGATGCGAATTGGATCGGCCGGAACGTCTGCCATTGTTAGTCTGCCTTGCCTGCTTCTCTTACTGCTCGCGGGGCCCCACCCCCGCTCGCTCTCGCTCGGCGTCTTCGTGCCTCGCTCGTGCCGCGGGCGCTTGCGCGTGTTCCCGCCAAAGTGCACCCTGCGCCAAGCCAAAGAGCGCTCGACGGCACCTCGGACAGATCTCCTGATAGTGGCCGCCATCCCCCATCTCGTATCGAAATCCCAGTTCCTGCTCGACGACGGTGAGATCAGCAATCATCGCGATCGACGCATACGGTTGCCCGCATCGGCGGCACAGTGCCTGTCGATCGCGCGCGCCGGCATCCTTATAGAAGCCAACGCCGAGTTGAGCGGGTCGCTGGAACACGTGAAACAGTTTGCCGAACGGCAGCCATAACAAGGTCACGATGACGGTGGCGGCATGCAGAATGGCCAGAAAATCGTACGCGTAGCCATGCATCCACGTGTAGCTCGCCGTCAACATCAGGCCGGTCACGCTGATTGCGAACAACAGCAACAGCGGCAGGATGTCCTGGCCAAACTGCTGCACGGCGACGGCGCCGTGATCGATCATCCGTCGCCTGAACGCGAGCATGACGCCGGCGATCACGAGGAACGAGGACCATACCAGGCCGTGGAAGATCACAAACGCGATAAACGATTCAACCGGGAAGTCTTGCGTCGCAATGCCAAAAACGAAAGTGCGGTACGTGTGCAGATCGCCGGGAACGGTTTCGAAATGGATCCAGCCCCACACCAGCGGAAAAGTGATCGCCGCCGCGAGCACGCACCCCCACATGATCAGCCAGTGCGCGAGACCACGGAGACGCCCCCGCTTGAAGATGTAACTGTTCGCTGCAAACTCCACGAGCGCGCGCCTTCCGAGGCTGAGGGTGTTGCGGCCGAACGATCTTCCCGAAACGAATGCCTGCCAGCCGCGGCGCCAGTACATCCGCGTCGGTGGCCGACGCAGCCACATCGCGTAGCGGTAGCTAATTCCGAAAGCGGCGAAAAGCGTCGCGAAGGTGTAGCCCACGAGCGCCGCATCGAAATGCTGAAGGTTCCGAGAGCCGACGACGATGGCGGCAGCGAGGGCAGCCGCAACAAGCGTGCCCCACGCGCCTGCCCTGATGCGCTCGAGCGCCTGCCGCGCGTGGGCCGGCAACGAGCGGGTCCATTCGACGTCGCTCGGGCGGAACACGCGCTCATTCGCGAAGCGCAGCGCGATCGCGGTTGCCGAGAGGAGGATGAAGCCAGGCCAGATCGCTCCGAGACGATCGCGGAACACGCCGAGCAGCAGCGGCGGAAAGAATCCTCCCAATCCACCCAGGGCACCCACCAATCCCGTCACGGTCCCGGTTTCCTTTGGAAAATGCTCCGGTACGAGTTTGAAAACGGCGCCGTTGCCCAACCCTAACAACAGCGAGCACGACAGCGCCCCGACGGTGAATGGCACCATCGACTGCCACGTCAGCAGCAAAGAGAACACGGCGACCCCGCCGAACACCCACGACAGGACCTGCGCGCCGCCGATCCGATCGGCGAGCCAGCCGCCGACAGGACGCATCAGTGTCGCGACGACGACGAACCCGGCGGCGCGAAGACCGGCATCGGCCGGTGCGAGACCGAACTGCGCGCGTAACAGCGTGGGGAGATAGATTGAGAACGCGACGAACCCGCCGAACGTCAGGAAGTAAAACGCGCCGAGCAGCCACGCTTTCGGCGCCCGGCGGAGCACCATCACCATCGCGCCAACCGTCGCCGGACGAACGGCGCGTGGCGGATTCCGAGCCGACATGAAATAGACGGCGGCCCACACAAGGAGCGCGACGCCGGTGCCACGAAACACGGCCTCCCAGCCGAATCGCGAAGCGACAAGCGGGCCGACGAACACGGCCAGCGATTGGCCCATCGTGCCCAGTCCGTACACGCCGAGCGCCGTTCCTTGCTTCGTTGGCGCCGTCCATCGCGAGACGAACGCGGCTCCAATCGCAAACGAGGAACCTGCCATGCCGATGAGGAACGCCGCCAGCAACAGCGAGCGATAGGTCCCAGTAAGTGGGACGAGGAAGGCCGCGATCGACGAAAACGCGAGAAGCGCCGAGAAGACGAGACGTCCGCCAAATCGATCCGTCAACATGCCCATTGGCAGGCGCGCCAACGAACCGAGAAGCACCGGCACAGCAACCAGTAGCGCCGTCTCTGACGCGGTCAACCGATAGAGACCGGTGAACGTCGGCGCAAGTCCACCAATGAGACCCCATGCGGCGAACGAAAGAGTGAAGGAGATTGTTGCCAGAAGCAGCGCACGTGCCGCAGCTGAGGTGGGAGAGGCGGAATGAACTGGTGGCATGCTATCAACAGATGTCCCGGCCATGTCGTCCCGTCTTAGTCTGACGCGATCGTTTGCAACCCTGTCAAGCGGTTAACAGGCCGAACTACGGTCATTGTCACCTTTTTCGTTCTCGACACTCCTTATACTGGAGCGATCATGCCGGCGAGCAACTCTGCGACCAACCTCGAGCATGGCGAAAAGACTGACATGGCCGTCATCGAGGAAATCCTCGAGGGCGACACGGCATTGTTCGAGTTGTTGATGCGAAGATACAACGAACGCGTCTACCGGGCGGCGCGGTCAATTCTGCGGGACGATCACGAAGCCGAAGACGTGATGCAACAGGCTTACGTGAACGCCTTCACGCATCTACGGCAATTCAATGGCTCCGCCCGCTTCCCGACCTGGTTGACCAGAATCGCCATCAACGAAGCACTGGCTCGCGTCCGCCATCAAGGCCGATACGAATCGTTCAACGACGAACGCCCCGACGCCGAGCCGTTGGTGCCACAACACCCATCGGAAAATCCCGAGCGGTCCGCATTCAGCGGCGAACTTCGTGGCCTGCTGGAGTGGGCGATTGATGCGCTTCCCAATGGCATGCGCGAGGTCTTCGTGCTACGGGACGTCGAGGGACTGAGCACGGCGGAAGTGGCTGAGTGTCTTGACGTATCAGAGGACGTGGTCAAGACGCGCCTTTCACGCGGGCGCGCCGCACTCAGGGCGTTGCTGATGGAACGGACCGGCGCAACAACACCGGATGCGTTTCGCTTCGATCGCCCTCGCTGCGATCGGGTCGTTGCGCACGTCCTTTCACGGATCGGAATCCAACCTCCGCTGGCCAGCTGACAACGTCCGGCCCGGTGGGACGACGAGCGGAGCTTTGCTCATCGTCAACGCGCTTCACCTTCGCATTCAGGGCATCGCCGTCGGATGTAGTCGATCCACTCGATCAACTCATCGGGAGGCGGAAGCTCTGCCGAGCCTGAGGGCTCAGTAATGTGAACGACCTCGCCCCATCTGTCCGCAATAACCACTGACGGCGTACGCAGACCCATCACGGTGTCGCGCGTGATGACGCACTCGGTTTCGCGATCGTTGAATTCAGAAGCTCGGGCGCGTAGAGCGGATGCGTAGTTCGCATCGGCCTGCGACGTGCTGACGACGACGAGCACGAGCGGCTTCTGTTGCCAGATTGCCGAGTAGCTGAACGTCTGACCGTCGACGGTTCTTACCTGAATGTGCGGGAACGTGTCGCCAAGGTGAAGCATCGTTTCGCTCATCTATTCCTGGTCTGTCACCTTTCGTGCACTCCCCACTCTGGATCAAGAGAGCTGCCGGCGCCTGTTCGTGGACACGAACAAGGCCAGCCGTGGGGTAGTGAAAGGAGACCGGTTGATGCGACTCATGGGTGCTGGATCACTGATATACCTCATCGCTGTGGCGTTCGCCATGTCCGGGTCCGCGCAAGGCGATCAACGGCCACTGAACGTGCATGACGGCCAGGAGATCTTTCGTTTCGACACGTTCGGTGACGAGCAACTCTGGACCAATGTACTGAGGATGCACGACGTCCTGCCGTCGGTGCCGCCGGCGACCGCGCTCGCGGTTGGCTTGAAGGTCGATGTCGAAGCACTTCCATCCGCAGTGATCGCGGCGTTACAAGCAGGCAAGGTCGATCTCAACGATCCAGCCGTCACGCTCGACCTCTTGCGCCTGAACGCCGTCGTCGGCGTCAAGGGGTCGTTCAACGACTTCAAGCAGCTGACGGAGGTTGGCATTACGTGCGCGCTGTGTCACTCGTCGGTTGACAACTCGTTCGCGCCGGGAATCGGCAAACGTCTCGATGGATGGGCGAACACAGATCTAAATGTCGGAGCGATCGTGGCGCTGTCGCCGGCGCTGGACGCCGCAACGAAGGCGGAATTCAATACGTGGGGGCCCGGCAAGTACGACCCGCGCCATCACTACTTCAACGGCACCAGCATCGTTCCGTTGAATACTCCTTCGCTCCCGATTGTGATTCCGCCAATTTATGGTCTGCGGGGCGTTGGGTTCGAGACGTTTACCGGTGACGGTCCCATTTCATACTGGAACGCTTACGTGGGCGTCGGACAAATGGGCGGACACGGTAACTTCAGCGATTCACGCATCGGCGTGTTCATCCGTCAAACACCCGACCTGGTCACGCCGAAACTGCCGGCGCTGCTCGATTACCAACTCAGCCTGCACACTCCGAAACCACCGGCGGGCAGCTTCGATCATCAGGCCGCAGCCCGCGGCAAGCAATTGTTCCGCAACGAGGCTCGCTGCGAGACGTGCCATGAGCAACCAAATCTGACCGACGTCTTGAGCGGCCCTGACCGCAACCGTCCTTTCCTGCATGCTCCAGCCGAAGTGGGGATGAATCCCGCATACGCTCAGAGGTCAGCGACAAAGCAGTACAGGACCACACCGCTGCGCGGGCTCTTTCAGCATCCGCCATATTTCCATGACGGAAGCGCGCGTGATCTGGCTGCAGTCGTAGAACACTACAACACCTTGCTTGCACTGAACCTCACAGCGGCTCAGAAGGCTGATCTCGTCGAATACCTGAAATCGCTCTGATCGGGCCATGTTTCGCGTTCGAGATCGTTGAGATCTGCTGCTCAATGTGTGCAGCGTCATGCCGGTTTAGGGAGGCATGACGCCACACTCGCTTCGGAACCAGCTCTTCCGGCGCAGCCCGAAACGGGCATATCGATTGAAGGTTGCGACGGCCAGGTCGTTCTGCGCCGAGGAGCTGCGTCATGTCAAAAACCAATCGTGACCGTGTGAACGGGTCTTCTTCGACGGCCGTCTCGAGACGACGATTCCTGCAAGCCGCAGCTACCGCTGGCGGGGCACTGACTCTGGGTGGTCTCGCGCCTATTCGCAGCGCGTTTTCTCAAGAGGTCGTGCTTCCGCCGCCGGATCTCTCGGGCGTCAATCACATTGTTGTCTTGATGATGGAGAACCGATCGTTTGATCACATGCTTGGCTGGCTCGAAGGCGCCGATGGCCAGCAACGCGGACTGACCTATGTCGACGGCGCGGGTGTTCAGCATCGAACCTATCGTCTCGCGCCGGACTTCCAAGGGTGCGGTCATTCGGATCCTGATCATTCATACGAGGGTGGACGCGTCGAGTACAACGGCGGCGCGTGTGACGGATGGCTGCGTGCCGGCAACAACGACGTGTATGCAATCGGCTACTACACGAAAAAGGATCTGCCGTTCTATTCCGGCGCCGCCACGCGTTGGACGACCTGCGATCGTTACTTCTCGGCGATCATGGCTGGCACATTTCCCAACCGGATTTACCAGCACGCCGCGCAGACCGATCGATTGGCGAACACCTTTGAGCTGAGCACGCTTCCAACCATTTGGGATCGATTAGCCGCAGCGGGTCTCGAGGGCCGCTATTACTTCAGCGACGCGCCATTCCTCGCACTCTGGGGTCCCAGGTA
>Ga0075421_100011912_pt1 | contig 10787 bp, 9 predicted proteins | sample SoiMetdeltSBSDD5_FD_75292 | JGI IMG/M metagenome (GOLD analysis project Ga0075421, IMG submission 75292) | Bulk soil microbial communities from a Populus tree surrounding site in Tennessee, USA - Soil MetaG P. deltoides SBSDD5 | ecosystem: Environmental > Terrestrial > Soil > Tree plantation...
GCGCCGGCTGCATTTTCCAGAACCCCGCGCAGGGGCGCGACCAGGTGCCGGACGGCATTCCCTGGTCGGCTGGGGCGCTGGTCGATCGCGCCGGCTTGAAGGGAGCGTCGCTTGGCGGCGCACGTGTCTCGCCGACGCACGGCAATTTCATCGTCAACGAGGGCACCGCGACGGCCGCGGACATCAGGCAGTTGATCGACCGGTGCCGCCGCGAGGTGCGCGACCGCTTCGGCGTCGAGCTGCGGGAAGAGATCGTCTACCTCGGCGAGTGGCAGCCCTGAAGGGCGACACGAACGAAGAACGAACGAACGACAAACGACGAACGGAACCCATGTCTACATTGCTCATTGAGGGCGGCCAGCGTCTGTCCGGAGCTGTCGATGTCGAAGGCAACAAGAACTCCGCCTTGCCATTGTTGGCAGCGTGCCTGCTGACCTCCGAGGAGTGCGTCCTCACCAACGTGCCGCGGATCAGCGACGTCGAGGTGATGGCGCGGCTGATTCTCGATCTCGGCGGTCAGGTCGAGGGCATCGGCAGCACGACGCTGCGCGTGCGCTGCCCGGAGATCACGAAGGACGAGCCGGACGGCTCGCTGGTTGGCCGCTTGCGCGGTTCGGTGCTGCTGCTCGGCCCGCTGCTCGCGCGCCGCAGGCGGGCGCACCTGGCGCCCCCGGGCGGAGACTTTCCGGCGCGGCGGACGATCGCGACCCATCTCGAAGCGCTCGAGGCGATGGGCGCACGTCAGGCCGCCGGCGCCGGCCATGTGCTCGAGGCGCCGGACGGACTGAAGCCGACGTCAATGTATCTCTACGAGGCGTCGGTCACCGGCACCGAAACGGCGCTGCTCGCCGCCGCCTCGGCACCCGGCGTCACCGAAATCCGCCACGCTGCCTGCGAGCCGCACGTCGTCGAACTGTGCCGGTTCCTCGAGAAGCTCGGCGCGCCGGTGACTGGCGCCGGGACGCCGACGATTCGCATCGAGGGCGGCGGCAAGCTTGGCGGCGCCGAGCACCGCCTGTGGGGCGACTACATCGAGGCCGGCAGCTGGGCGGTCGTCGCCGCCGTGACCGGCGGCGAGATCGAGATCAGGGGCGCGCGCGCGGAGGACATGGAGGTCGTTGCCGCGGTGTTGTCGCGCATGAACGTCACGTGCGTGTCGAACGGGGAACTGTTCCGGGTCGAGCAGTCACAGCCGCGGGCGGCCGGCCGGATCACGACCAGCCTCTGGCCAGGTTTTCCCAGCGACCTCGTCAGCCTCGTCACCGTTCTGGCGACCCAGGCGGAAGGGCAGACGCTGGTCCACGACTGGCTGTACGAGCTGCGCCTGTTCGCGCTCGAGCAGCTGAGCGGGATGAGCGGCGACCTGTTCCTCTGCGATCCGCACCGCATCATCGTCACCGGTCCAAGGCGCCTGCGCGGCCGGCCGCTCGACAGCCGCGATCTGCGATCGGGGATGGCGTTGATTGCGGCGGGCCTGGCGGCGGACGGCCAGAGCCGGCTCTCGCCGCTCGAAACCGTCGAGCGCGGCTACGGCCGGCTGGTGGAGCGGCTTCAGGGATTGGGAGCCAAGGTCGCCAAGATGTCGTGAAGCGAGGCGCGGCTAAGCGACGCCCTACATCCGCACACGGTCGAAAAGATCGTGCGTCGTTCGGCGCCGCTTCAGCGCGGGCCGCCGGGCTTTTTCGGCGCCAGCGGGTTCACCGGCTGCGGTTCTTCAGGCTTCGGTGGTTCCGGCGGCCTCGGCGCTTCGGGCGGGAGCGGCAACTCCGCCAGCGGGCCCAGCGAGTCTCGCCCGACGCGGAACGGCCGCAGGTCGGCCTCGGTCAAGTCGAGGATCCGGATGATGTGCGGGGTCAGTGTCAGGATGATGTCGGTCTGTTCCGTCGATTTCTCCGTGTGCGCGAACATCTTCCCGATCAGCGGGAGGTCGCTCAACCCGGGGATGCCCGCCAACGCCTGACGCTCGTCGTCTCGAATCAATCCGGCGAGCATGTTGGTCTCGCCGTCGCGCAGCCGGATGATCGTGTTGATCTCGCGATTGCCGAAGGTTGGCAGCCCGCCAAACCCGGTCCCGGAGATGTTGGTCACCGCAATCTTCAGGTTGAGCGAAACCTCGTCGTCGTGATGCGTGCGTGGCGTGATGTCGATGTTGACGCCGATGTTCTGGTAGTTGAACGAGGTGATCGGCTGCTGCGCCGTGCCGCCGGTCGCGATCGGCGCGAAGGTGGTGACCGGCACCGGCACCTGGTCGCCGAACCGCGCCTGCGCCGGCGAGCCGTCGGTGGTGCGCAGCTGCGGGTTGGCGAGCGTCCTCGTGTTGGTGTCGCTCTTGAGCAGACGATAGTAGAGCGCCGGCAGGCCGGCGAAGAGGATGTCGGACTGCGTCAGGTTGCGCAGGGTCTGCAGCGAAACGACGCCGGGGCTATCGTTCGCTATCGAGATGCTGCCATTCGGCCCGGTGGGCGCTCCGCTGATCGACGGCGACGCGATTTGCAGACCATACTCCTTCAGCTTCGTCCGGTTCACTTCGAGCAGTTCGACGTCGATGATGACTTCCGGCCGTGCCTTGTCGATTGCGGACAGGACGCGCGCGGCGGCCGCAATCCGCTCCGGCGTGTCCTTGATCGTCAGCGCGTTGGTGGCGGTGGTCGGCGAGATCCGGCGCGCGTCGAGCACCATGCGCAGCAGATCCATGGTTTCTTTCAGGTCGGCGTTGCTGAGATAGAAGGTGCGGACGACCTCTTCCTCGTACTCGCGCCGCTTCGCCGGCGTATCGGGAATGACCACGATCGTTTTCGCCGCGGACACGCGGAAGAACGTCCGCGTTGCGCCGGCCACGGTGGAGAGCGCGTCCTCGAGCGTGGCGTTGCGCAGATCGACCGTGACCGGCGCGTCGCGGAACACCGGGTCGAAGATCACGCTGATGTTTGCCATCCGCGCGATCGCGGTGAAGACGTCGCGGCTGCTGGCGTCGCGGAAGGTCAGCGACGCCGGCATCTTCACGTCCTGCGGCAGGTCGAGTCCCGGCGGCGGCAGGTCGCGGGCGCGCTCGATGATCGTCTGCAGTTCGGTCTTGTCTTCGCGGGCGACGGCAATTCTCGCGCGCAGCTTGTTGCGCGTCGACCTCAGTTCCTGGTCGACGTCGCCGTTGCTCGGGTTGAGCTCCGCCGCGGCCTCGAACTCCACCAGCGCCTGATCGAATTTGCCGGTCGCGGCGAACCTGCGGCCGCGATTGAAATGGTCCTGGGCGGCGCGCAGCTTCGCGCGCTCGAGCGCCAGACGGACGTTGGTGTCATTCGGCCGCTCACGCAGCGCGTTGGCGTACTCGACGACGGCGAAGTCGTACTCCTGGCGGTTTTCCGCTTCGCGGCCGCGGTGCATCGCGCTCGACGCGGCGCACCCGCCGGCAAAGAGGGTGAGCGCGAACAGCGCCGCCAGGCGGCGGCGGCCGCGGTCAGGAGCGGGCCGGAGTGCTAATGACATCCACACCACGCGGAATCTTGAACGCGAAGGCCTTATCGGCCACACCAGTGTTTTCCTGCAGATTCGTGAAGCCGAAGCTCGACTTGCCGCCCTGAGCGTCAACGGTGAGGAGGCCGCGGATCCCCAGCGTCGCCGGATCGACCACGAGAACGAGCGAATCGTACTCCGCCTGCCTCACTTTGGGTACCAGCTTCAACGCCCGGCTGCCGGCGGGCATATCGGCCGGCGCATCGACGAGGGAGGCTGTGAAATCGCGCGTCAGGCTGCCCTTGCCGGCGAGGAACAATGCCGGCGTCGCGGCGTCGTTCTCGGGCGGCACGCTCGCGACGACCACCTGCTTGTCCTGCGGGATGTAGGAGTACATCTTCATCCCGTCGGAGACGAACTGCTTCGCTTCCGGGGCGGTGTAGTCCCATCGCATCTTGCCCGGTTTCTTCACCACGAGGTGACCACGTTCCGTGATCTTCTTCTTGAGCACGCCGCCCTCGTAGGTGTGCGTGAAGTCGGCGGAGAAATCCTTGATGCCGTCGTATCTGTGCTGGAGAGCCGCCGCGAGCTCAGCTGCCGTCTGATCGGCGCCGTGGATGAGGAGAGCAGAACGGGGTGTCGATGCGGAGGCAACGATGATGAGAGCGGCAACGGCGTGTCGCGCTCGAAGCATGGCTCCAACCATAGCACGCTGTTGAGCCGGGGACGCGGCAGAACTTGCGTGTTTGTCTACCCTTAAGCGGTCCTGTTTCACGGCCGGCTCGGGAGGCCCGTGCGCCGTCTATGCCAGAGTAGGTGCTGCGGCGCCGTGCCGGAGTAGGTACTGCGGCGTTATGCCGGGCCCCGGATCGACAAAAGTCGTCAGACGCTTCTACGGATCGCGCCTGATTCCGGAGGCGATATCGATGAGGTAGCGCGCCTGGGGGGCGAAGATATTGGCGGCGTACGCCGTGCGGAGAGGCACCCCGCGCTCGTCGAACGCCGCGAAGCTGATCCCTCGCTCGACGATCAGCGTGTGCTGCCGCGCGGCGATCACATGACCGAAGCCCATCCGTCGGATAGTGTCGGACGCCAGCCACGATTCCATGCGGATGTCGACCCTGACGCCCTCGAGCGTGAGGCGGCGCGAAAACGGCAGATCGGCCGCGGTCACCAGAAGCGGTTCGGCCCCGGCGACGCCCGCGACCGCTGCATAGTCGCCCAGAGGCAACTGAACCTGCCGCCCCCCGGCAAGCGACCGCAGCGCGCCGGCGAGCTCCGCCGCGTCGAGACGCAAGTCACGTGATGGCCGCAGCACGCAGATGACGTAGCGGGTACCGGGCGGCACCTCACGCGCTGCGTCGATGAGGCGCGGAACCACGACGCGCGGATCGGGCGCGATCGGCAGCAGCGGCCCGTACGCGGCCACCGCGGTCGCGCGCGCGCGCTCGGTCACGACGACCTCGCGGCCGATGGCGCGGTTGTCGGCGACCAGCGCTGGTGCGTAGAGCACGACATCTGGCATGCGCGCGACGGCGAGCTCCGGCTGCCTCGCCCGGGTCACGTACGAGAGGCCGTTCTGCACCTGCCAGTTGAGATCGGTGAGCAGGATCGCGCGCCGATCGTCCAGGCCGGCGGTCAGCGCCGCCAGAACACGGGCGGGTCGATCGTCGCTGCTTCGATCGAGCGCCGGGAAGTCGCGATACCCGCGCCAGCCCGCGTAGGCGACGAGCAGCGCAGTCGCCAGGACATGAACCGGGCGCGCCTGCTTGCCGTTTTCGTCGCTTCGGAACAACGACGCGGCCCCTGTCATCGCCGGCGCCGCGAGCAGGGCCACGAACAGGTGCGCGGCCAGGTAGAACACGTGGGCGTCGCCGACGTTGTAGCTGAACGCGAAGGCGAGGTTGGTCGCGTAGAGCACGAAGATCAGCAGCGCGCGATGCAGGTTGGTGCGCGCCAGCTGCGCCAGGCCGCCAAGGGCGAGCACCGGGGCGATGACACCGAACTGCTGCTTCAGTTCGAACCAGTACATCGCCGCATGGTCGCTCACCATCGACCGCGGCACGTTCATCACCATCGTGTCGCGCCAGTCCGACTTGGTGACGTCGAACCAGAACCGCTGCAGCGCGTCGACCGCACCCTCGGGCGGATCGATCCACGGCAGCAGCCAGAGCGCGCGCAGGTTCCACAGATATTGCGATGCACCGGCGAGCGTGCACACGAGTGCGGTGGCGACGACTCGCGGCGACAGCAGCGAGCGCCATCCGCCGGGCGCCTCGAGGACGAGAAACAACGTGTACGCGGGCGCCAGCAGGATCATCGACAGGTGGTTGCCGAACGCGACGGCGTAGACCGCGAAGAACAGCCCCAGGCGGCCGTGCGTGGGCCGCTCGGCCCAGCGCAGGAGCAGCAGCAGCGTCAGCGCGACCAGCGCGATGTGCAGCGCGTAGACCTCGGCGATGACCGCCTGGCTCCAGAACGTGTAGGAAGCGGCAAACAGCAGTGCCGCACCAGCCGCCGCGCCAATCGATCCAGACAGCCGCGCGGCGACGGGCACGAGCAGGCCGGCGGCGAGCGCCGCGATCGTCACCGACGCGAGGTTCAGCGCGTGTGCCGGCTCGGCGCGCGTTGCCCGGAGAAACAGCTGTCCGACAGCGAAATACAGCGGGTAACCGTCGCGCGGCGTGATGATCGCCGAGCCGACCGTGGCCTGGAACGATCCGGTATCCCCGAAATCGAACCCACCCAGCATCGTCTGCCGGTAGAGCGCGAACGACGCTATCGCAACCAGCGCCGCCGGCAGCTGGACGGGGATCGGTCGGCGGGGCACCGCGACGCCTTCGCGATCAGCGAACGCCGCGCTTGGCGGCAATGAAAGCGCGGACCTCGTCGAACGGTCGGGCGTTGAGCACGTGGCGGGGTTCGACCCAGCCGCGCCGTGCGGTGGTGATCCCGAGCCGCATCTGCAGTGCGAGCGTTTCCGCGCGGTGGCCGTCGCTGTTGATGACGATGGTGGCGCCGGCGGCGACCGCGCGGCGCGCGAGCGCGCCGTCGAGATCGAGGTGCGACGGGGCGCCGTCGATCTCCACCGCGGTCTGGAACTCGACGGCCAGCGCAAACAGCCGGTCGTAGTCGATGTCGTAGCCGCGGCGGTGGGGCACGAGGCGGTTGCTCGGGTGCGTGATCACGGAGACGAGCGGATGCTGCATCGCCGACACGTAGCGCTTCAGCAGCTGGTCGGGCGGCTGCGCCGCCGATTCGTGCAGAGAGGCGAGCACGATGTCGAACTGCTCGAGGATGCGATCGTTGAAATCCAGCCGGCCATCCGGGAGGATGTCGACCTCGCAGCCGTGCAGGATCGCAACCTGCGGATACCTGTCGCGCAGCGCGGCAATCTCGTCGGCCTGCTTCTTCACCCCGTCGACGGTCAGGTTGCGAATCGCCGCCGAGCTCTGCGAATGGTCCGTGATCGCCAGGTATTCATAGCCGAGTGCGACGCACGCCTGCACCATCGCCTCGGTCGAATCGCGGCCGTCGCTCCACAGCGTATGCATGTGCAGGTCGCCGCGGATGTCGGCGCGCGTCACCAGCCGCGGCAGTTCGCCGCGCTTCGAGACGATTATCTCTTCGGCGCCGTCGCGGATTTCGGGCGGGATGAACGGCAGGCCGAGCGCGCCATAGATCGCATGCTCATCCGCCGCCGGCCGCACCGTGCCGTCGGCCGCGTGCAGTCCCTCGGCCGACAGGCGGAAACCGCTCGCGACGGCGTGCGCCTGCAGCGCCTCGAAGTGCGCCGGCGGCCCGGTGAGGTAGAGCAGCGTCGCGCCGGCATTCTCCGGCTTCGGCAGGCGGACGGCGATCTGCACGCGATCGGTCAGCACGTACAGGCGCTCGGGCGTGTGGTGCAGCACGCGCGAGAATTCGGGATCGCGCAGCAGTTCGGCGATCGCGTCGGCGGGCCGCGAGGTAGCGGCGACGATCTCGATGTCGCCGACGGTGTCCTGTCCGCGGCGCAGCGACCCGACCGGCTGCGCCCAGGCGACACCCGGCACCGCGCGCAGCCGTTCCAGCACCGGTTCGGCGGTCGTCACGGCCCGGCCGAGCGGGACGCGCGGAATCGTCGCGCGCAGCGTCGGCAGCGCCGCCGCAATCGCCGCCTCGGCCTCGGCGTCGAGCCCGGGAAGCGCGCGGATCCTCCGCTCGCCGATTGCCCACGCGAGGTCGGACGCGGACGTCGATCCGAGCGCGCGGTGGATCGCGTCGAGCTGATCGATGGTGACGGCGCCCGATTCGTAGAGCCAGCGCAGGTCGCTCGGCAGGTCGGCAAGCGCCGACTCGACCAGCACCCAGCCGCCGGCCTCGTACATCTGGCGCAGCCGTTTCAGCACCTCGGGATCGGCGTCGGCCGGCGGGTTGGCGAGCAGGGGACCGGTTTCGGCGTCGGAGTCGATGTGGCACGCGCGCGCGAGCGCGGCGGCGCGGTGGAACACCGACTCTTCGGCCAGATCGCCGCGGATCATCGCCAGCGAGGCGAGCTGGGCGAGCGTCACGGACAGCGGCGTCGCAGAAGTTGCGCGCGAGTCGCCAGGAATCGCGGGTCTAGCCTTTCAAGGCGCCAGGTTCAGGCGGCGCCTGCCTGGGCGCTTCTTTCGTTTCCGTTGGCAGGTTTGCGGCGATCCAGTCGGCAATGCCCCCTTGCAGCGCCACTGCGCGATAGCCTTGACGAATCAGGTCCGCAGCCACGCCGGAGCTCGCGATCTCGTTCGGGTCCGAGTCGTACACGACGATCTCCCGATCGCGCGGCAGCGAAGGCGCAGCCGCCGCGGCATCGACGCGAACCGCGCCGGGCAGCTTGAGGGTGCTGTGTTCGTAGGGATACTTCAGGCGCGCATCGACGAGGACTGGCGGCGTGGGGCCGTCGAGACGCTGCTTCAGATCTTCTTTGCTAATCCGCGGAACCGGCACGATTCCGTATTGTGATCGCGCGTCCAGCGCAGTGTCAACTTGGCGGATCAGCGGGCAACGGCGCGGAGGAAGGGCAGCACGCGCGTCCTGCGCGCCACCGGCGCTGCGACGACGGCCTTCGCCACCGGCGCTCGCTCCAGCGCGAGGGCCGGCTTCGGCGCCAGCGCCCAGCCTGACGATCGCTTGCCGCAGTGCATGCAGCGCAGGAAGATGGCGCCCGGCTCGCACCACATCCCGTAATCGTGCCGGCCGGAGAGATAGCAATTGAACAAATTCCACATGACTGACCCTCATCCTCTGCTGCTTCGGGTAACCACCCTATGGCAAGGTCGATGCCGGGCCTCGTCATGATGTGCAGATTGATACGAAAACCCCGATTGAACCTCTGTGATTCAATCGAAAAAGATACATGACGATGCTCCGTCACCGATGCCACGAGTGTCCAACGGCTGCACACTGTCGTGCCCCGATGAACAGTTTTGTAAGCACTGAGAGAGGAGCCCATGTCGAGGTGAACGGCCGACAGTTCTGGATTCTCTCTGAGCCGAACGGCGGCCTGGTCTGGAAGGCCACGGTGACGGAACGTCACGTCAGGCATCCCATCGGCCGTCGGCATTGATGCCGCCGCGGAGACGCGTGCGGCGGCTGACGACGCGGCCGAGCGCGAGCTCAGGCGTAAGGTGAATGGGCAACGGTAAGGTTCAGACGTTCAACGGCGGCCGCGGCGCGGCGAGCCACGCGATGCCGATGCTGATCAAATAGAGGGCGACCATCGGCGCCGCGAACACCAGCTGGTTCCACGGATCGCTCGACGCGTCAGCACCGCCGCGGCGATGAAGATGATGAGGATCGCGTATTTGATGTGCCTCGCCATGAAGCGCGCCGTCACCATCCGCATCTTCGCCAGGAAGAACACCGCCGTCGGCATCTGGAAGACCAGTACCATCCCGGCCAGCATCTGAGCGCGATGTTCACATAGAGCGCGAATGCCTCGCCTGGCGCGGTGTAAATCAGCGAGGTCCCGTGGCCGCCGCGCGCCAGCGCCGCCCGCGTCGGCGCGAAAACGAATGCCACGATGCGATCGATGAAAAAGAAGGCGATGCCTGTGCCGATGGCGATCGCGATGCGGGAGCGCACCAGGCGTGTGCGCAGCTCGTCGAGGTGCTCGAGGATCGACGATCCGGACGGCGGCGGATCGTCGTCCGGATCGGGAGCGAAGGCGTGCGCGAGCGCGGCGATTGAAGCCGCAGTCTAGTCCAGCCGGGTCAGCGCGCGGCGCGGAGAACAGCGAAGGCGTCGCGGCGCCAGAGCACCTCGACGCGGAATCCGCTCCGCCGCAGCAGCGCGAGCTCGGCGTCGAGCGGCACGTAGACGTCCTCACCCGACCACGCCTCCAGCAGGCGTGCCGCGCGAGCCGGCGAGTAGGCGAGGCGCAGGTGGGCGATCCAGGCGTCGCGTTGCACGCGGCGGACCGCCGGGTCGGTTGCAGGCTGGCAGTCGACGCTCAGGAGCAGGCCGCCCGGCCGCAGCGCGGCGTGCAGACGCTGGTAGAGCGCGCCCTTCGCGGCGCGCGTACGCACGTGATGTAGCGCGAAGGACGAGACCGCCGCATCGCATCGCGGCAGCTCTGTGCGCAGGAACGAGCCGGCGGCAAACGTCGCGCGCCGGCCCAGCCGCCGCGAGGCCATCGTCAGGATGTCGGGATCGAGGTCGATGCCGAAGACGCGCGCGCGCGGCGCGGCCTCGAGACACCGCGCCGCCAGAGCGCCGGTGCCGACGCCCAGATCCACGATCGTGCGCGCGCCGGCGGGGACCGCCGCCGCCGCGACGTCGAGCATCTCCTCGTAGCCGGGGATGAAGGTGCGGATGCGCGCGTCGTAATCGGTGAGCTCGATCCCGAGATGTTGAGCTACGGACATGGTTGGTAGCCGCTGCAGGTGATGACGGGAAGAGAAGGATAGCGCGGGAAGCGGGGGTCGATCGCCGAGAGCTTGCACAGATAGAACGCCGAACCTTTCGACGACCGGATCACGTCCGCGTGCCGACACGACGCGCACAACCCGGCGCGCTGTCGACTGCGCTCGGGTTCGTCCTGCGTTTCCGTCACGTCGCCGTTACGCATACAGCAAAAGAGGCTGCGTCAGCTGCGGCTCCCGGAGGAGCTAGATGGATGACACGAGGCTCGAACTCGTGACCTCCGCGTTGCGAACGCGCCACGCAAGAAGCCGTAACGCATTGACAGGATAGCACTTCGATGATCCACTGGCGCCATGTGTTCACGGCAAGATTCTGCGGAAACTGGCGTAATTATGCATAGTGTTGCATCGCGCCTGAGCACAAATTGAGCACACGGTTTCGCTCGTCGCGAGTGA
>Ga0075421_100011913_pt1 | contig 10786 bp, 9 predicted proteins | sample SoiMetdeltSBSDD5_FD_75292 | JGI IMG/M metagenome (GOLD analysis project Ga0075421, IMG submission 75292) | Bulk soil microbial communities from a Populus tree surrounding site in Tennessee, USA - Soil MetaG P. deltoides SBSDD5 | ecosystem: Environmental > Terrestrial > Soil > Tree plantation...
CGCGTCGGCGTCGGCGGGCACAGCTACGGCGCGTTCATGACCGCCAACCTGCTCGCGCATTCCGATCTCTTCGCGGCCGGCGTCGCGCGAAGCGGGGCGTACAACAGGACGCTGACGCCGTTCGGCTTCCAGGCGGAGACGCGGACCTTCTGGGAGATTCCCGAGATCTACGCGAAGATGTCGCCGTTCTGGAACGCCCACAAGATCAACGAGCCCATCCTGCTCATCCATGGCGAGGCGGACGACAACTCGGGGACGTTCCCGATCCAGTCGGAGCGGCTTTACATGGCCTTGAAGGGGCACGGCGCGACGGTACGCTACGTGACGCTGCCGAACGAAGCGCACGGCTACGCGGCGCGCGAATCGAACCTGCACGTGCTCGCCGAAACGATCAACTGGCTGGACAAGTACGTGAAGAACGCGCCGGCCAGGCGCCACACTGACAGTGCCGCGCGCTGACACCGGCGCGCAGCTCGTCACCCTCGACGAGATCGCCGCCGCGCGCGACCGGATCAAGCCGGTGGCGCGCGTCACGCCGCTGATCGACGTGTCCGCGGCCGCCGGACGGCCGCTGTGGCTCAAATGCGAGAACCTGCAGCCCGCCGGCGCATTCAAGATCCGAGGCGCTTACAACATGGTGGCGCAGCTCACCGCCGAGCAGCGGCGCCGCGGCGTCGTGACCTACTCGTCAGGGAACCACGGCCAGGCGATGGCGCTCGCGGCGCAACGGCTCGGCGCGCCGGCGGTCGTGGTCATGCCGACGACCGCCCCGGCGATCAAGATTGACGGGGCGAAGAGATTCGGCGCGGAGGTGATCCTCGAGGGAGCGACCTCGGCCGACCGGCGTGCGCGCGCGGAAGCCGAGGCTGAAAGGCGCGGGCTCACCATGGTGCCCCCGTTCGACCACGAATGGATCATCGCTGGACAGGGAACGGCCGGTCTGGAAATCCTCGAGCAGCTCCCGGAGGCCGGTGCGGTGCTGGTTCCGATCGGCGGCGGCGGCCTGGTGGCCGGCGTCGCCGCGGCGATCAAGCTCTCCAGGCCCGCCGTCCGCGTGATCGGCGTCGAGCCGGAGGGGGCGGCGGCGATGAAAGCGTCGGTGGACGCGGGACATGCGGTCACGCTGCCGAAGACCCAGAGCATCGCCGACGGCCTCATGCCCGTCCGCCCCGGCGACCTGACGTTCGCGCACGTGCAGGCCTACGTCGACGCCGTCGTCACGGTGGACGACGACGCGATCGTGGAAGCGGTGCGGTGGCTGTTCCTGGACGCGAAGGTCGTCGCGGAGCCGAGCGGCGCCGCGACCGTCGCCGCGATCCGCAGCGGCGCGCTCGATCGATCCCTCCCCGTCACAGGGCCAGTCGTCGCCATCATCAGCGGCGGCAACATCAGCCTCGACAAGCTGCACGCCCTGTGTTTCTAGTGGACCGTATAAGTCACGTCTCCAGCGGCCGCTCCATTGTCGCGACCGCGAACTCGCGGGCCAACCAGCGGGCGGCCCGCTTCACTTTCACTCATACGTGCCTTTAGAACCGTTCGCGATGGAGCGGATGCAGTCGACGTGGGAGAACCTCGTCGACTACGACATGAGCGAGAGCGGCGTGCGCCCGCTGACGCTGCGCGAGCTGGTCGAGATGGGCTTCGACTTGCAGGATTTCCTCGACCGGCCGCTCGGCTACAGCCAGTCGAACGGTACCGTGGAGCTGCGCACGCGGATCGCCGCGCTGTATCCCGGCAGCACCCCCAACCACATCGAGGTCACCAACGGCACCTCCGAAGCCAACTACGTCGTCGCGCTGGCCACGCTGCACCGCGGCGACCGGGTCGCGATCGAAGCCCCCAACTACATGCAGATGCCTGGGGTCGCGCGGAGTCTGGGGGCCACCGTCGGCACGTTCAGGCTCCGCCAGGACCGCGCCTGGGAACCGGACTGGGAAGAATTCGAGCGCGCGGTCACCCCGGGCGCTCGCCTGTTGTACCTCTCCAATCCGAACAATCCAACCGGTGCCGTTCTTTCGGAAGACGCGATGCGGCGGATCGTCGATCGCTGCGAGAGCACAGGAACCTGGATTCTCGCCGACGAGGTGTACCTCGGCGCCGAGATCGATCGGCCGCGGACGCGAAGCTTCTGGGGAATGAGCGAGCGCGTAATCGTGACGAGCGGGTTGTCCAAGGCGTACGGGATACCCGGGATCCGCATCGGCTGGATCGTCGCGCCGCCGGCGCTCGTCGCCGAGTGCTGGTCGCAGCACGATTACCTGACGATCGGCCCGAACAAGCTCTCGGACCGGCTCGCGCAGGTGGCGGTCGAGCCGCGGACCCGCGAGCAGTGCTACGCGCGCACCAGCGCGATTCTGCAGCGCAACCTCCCCATCGCCCGTGAGTGGGTTGGAAGCTTCGGCGGCCGGCTCACCTGGCGCGAGCCGCAGGCGGGGGCAATCGCGCTGCTGAAGTACGACGCGGCCACGCCCAGCCTGGCGATCGCGGAGCGCGTCCGCGTGAATCAAAGCACGCTCATCGTCCCCGGCGTCCACGTCGGGCTGGAAGGACACCTGCGCGTCTGGCTGGGCGGGCGCGAGGAGTTTCTGCGCGAAGGGCTTCGCCGCATCGGCGAGGAGCTCAGGCCCTTGTTCGACTGATCCCGGTCCTTGGCGTCACTCCTCCGTCAACGCGTAATACAGCAGGATCGGCGCGAGTAGGATTGACGCGACCGCAAACGGCAGGATCGGCACCGCCATCCCGGTGACGAGCGTGACCGCGCTCGACACCGCTGCGGCGCGGGGCGTGAACCAGGCGCCGAAATCGGCCGCCAGCGCGGCGGCGCCCTTCACCGACGGCAGCGCGAACGGCATCAGCGCCAGCGTCGCGGCGATCAGGCATGCGACCGCGATCGCCTGCACCGCGGCAATCGGCCGCGCCGCGGCACGGGCGGCTTCCTCGCGCGCGCGAATCTGCGCGCGCCACCACACCAGGCTGGATGCCGGCACCGCCGGCTCCTCCCAGGCGGCATCACGCTCGTCGGCAATCGCCGGCACGACGGTGGCGATGTCCCGGCACACCCCGCACGCGGCGATGTGGTCGCGCAGCTCCGGGTCGCACCGATCCGGCCAGCGGCCGGCGGCGATGGCGTCGAGGGCATCCTGCTCGCGTGTGCAGTCAGTTCGCATGGCCGTTCCCCCGCAGCAGACTCGCCAGCCGGCGTCGCGCCCGGAACAGCAGCAGCTTGATGCTGCCGGTCTTCAAGCCGAGCGATTCGGCAATCTCACGGTGCGACGACCCCTGCGCGTAGGCAAGCCAGAGCAGCTCGCGGTCGCGCGGGCGCAGCCGCGTCATCGCCCGCCGGAGGTCCGCGCCCCGCTCGGTCTGGACCGCGGCCGGCCGATCCGCGAGCGACCCTTCGTGTTCGGCAGCGCTCACGACAGGCGTGATGCGACGCCGGCGGTGATGATCGCGCACCAGGTTCGAGGCGATGCGGAACAACGAATTGCGCCGGTGCGCCTCGCTCTCGTAGTCGCTGCGGGCGCGCAGGAAACGGTAGTACGTCTCCTGCAGCAAGTCGTCCGCGAGGTGCGAGTCGCCGGTGACACGCGAAAGGTAGGCTCGAAGGATGCGCGCCGTCCGGTCGTAGAACGCGCGGAACGCCTCTTCGTCCATCTCGAGCGCGACGTCCGACTGGCTGGTCTCGGCGCGGAGCTGCTCGATGTCGGCGAGGGTGAGATTACGCATGGTGCGCGGTCGGCGGATCGAACAGCCCGAGCTTGCGCGACAGGAGGTAGGCGGCCGCGGCGGACACTGTGAAGCCCGCGCCGAGCGCCGTGCACAGCGTGCCGCAGATGAAGAAGAACTCCCGGACCTCCTCGAGTGTCCTGTTGCTCACATAGAGGAGCCCCGGCCCGGCGACGAGCAGCACAACGCCAATCTGCACCGACCACAGGATCCGGGCGAACGGCGCGGCCATCGAGCGCGGCCCTTCTTCGAGCGGGCTCGGGCCCGACTCGAGGAACCGGCGGCCGGACGGCGTCTGCACGTAGGCCATGAGCTCGTCGTTGTTCGAGAACCGATCCATCAGCTTCGAGTGCACTTCCGCCTGGATCTTCGACAAACGGGTCCAGCGCCGCTGATCGACGACCGCCTTCACCAGCCAGATCAGGGTCACCAGGACGATGACGAAAATCATCAGGCCGCCGAGCCCGCTGACCAGGTCCTCGAGCATCCGCATCCGCTGGTTCAGCGGCTGCCCCTCGCCTTCCGCGATGAAGACCTGCCCGAAGTAGTACGCCGAATTCTGCGGGATCTCGGGGTGCTGCTCCAGGAACTGGCCGAGCGACGGATACGAGGCGAGATAGGCCTCGTTGCGCATGAGCGAGGGGTCCAGTTTCAGCACGCGCCCCACGGAGGGGGGATGCTTCCGCAGGATCTCCATCAACTCCTGGCGGGTCGCCTCCGCGTCGACGTTGAGGACGACTACCGATCTGTCAGTGGTCGTCGGCGCCGGGCGCCGCTCGGACGTCTGCTGCGCGGCGAGGGGGGAGACAAAAGCGCTGCCGGCCAGGGTCAGGACTGCGAGGGTTCTGAGGAGGAGAGGCGCGGCAGCGCGAAATCCGGTCTGAATCATCGGGAAAAAGCTCCTTCTGACCAGTAGATACGCACCCCGCTGCCGGCGGTTAACACCCACCCCACCCCCAAAAGGTGGTTATTTGTGGCGCAGCACCCGGCCGGGTTTGGCGCTGGTGTGTTCGCCGTTCCGGACCACTACCACCCCGTTGACGACCACGAACGGAACCCCGGCGGCGAAGGCGTGGGGGCGTTCGAAGGTCGCGGTGTCACGTACGGTGGCGGGGTCGAACACGACGACGTCGGCGGCGAACCCCTGCCTGAGGACGCCTCGCTGCGCGAACCGGAAGTGCTCCGCCGGCAGCGACGTCATCTTGCGGATCGCTTGCTCGAGGCTGATGACCTTGCGTGTGCGCACGTACTCACCCAGGACACGAACCGCATTGCCGTAGCCGCGCGGATGCGGCACACCGGCTCCGGGGACCAGGATGCCGCTGTCTGACGCGAATCCCACCAAAGGGTGCCGCATGATCCGGTCGACATCGGCGTCAGACATGAAGTGGTACACCATCGCCGCGCCGCCGTTCAGCATCATGCGCCTCGCCGTTTCGAGCTGGGCGTCCAGGCTGTCCGAGCCGGCGAGCCGGGCCGCAGCTTGCTTCATCGACAGTCCGTTGAGCGTCGGATCGGCGCGGTGGGAGGCGACGACCGCGAATGACAGGTCGGCGAGTCCGCGTTCGGCGAGCAACCCGCGCATGTCCGTCTTGATCCGCTCCCACGTCGCCGCGTCGTTCAGCCGTTGGGCAAGCTGTTCCTGTCCTCCCTCGAGCGCCCACGAGGGGAAACGGATGCCGAGCGTCGAGCTCGCGGCGGTGTAGGCATACTGATCGGCGGCGATGGCCACGCCACGCTTGCGCGCGGCATCGATGAGCGCCAGCGCCTTCTCGCTCGCACCCCACCGGTTCGGGCTGTCCACCTTCAGATGCGACACCTGGATGCGGCACTGCGCTGCTTCTCCGACGCGGATCGTCTCCTCAATGGCCGCCTCGAGCGCCGTGCCTTCGTTCCGCATGTGCGAGGCGTACACCCCGCCGGCGTTCCCGGCGACGCGGGCGAGCTCGATGAGCTCCGGCATGGCGGCATAGGTCCCGGGGACGTACTGCAGACCTGTTGAGAAGCCGACGGCGCCATCGGTCATCCCCCGCCAGACGAGCGAGCGCATCCTGGTCAACTCCGGGAGCGTCGGCAGCCGGTTTTCGGTGCCCATGGCCGCGCGGCGCACGGTGTTGTGGCCGATGAGCGTGGCGAAATTGACCGACGCGCCGGTCTGCTCGACGCGCGTCAACGCCTCCCCCACGTCCAACGCGGAACCGCCGCAGTTGCCGGCGACGATCGTCGTCACCCCCATCCGGACGAAGTTCTCGGCGCGCGGCTCGTCGGCGAGGTCGTCGGCGTGGGTGTGGACGTCGATGAATCCGGGGGCGACGACCAGGTTGGTCGCGTCGATGGCCGCTCGTCCGTCCGACGGGTTGACGGTCCCGATCGCCGCGATGCGGCCGTCCGCAATCGCCAGGTCCGCCCGCCGCGCTGGCGTGCCGGTGCCGTCGACGACGCGGCCGCCGACTATGGTCAAGTCGTACCGGGGCGCCGGCGACGGTTTGATGGGAGTGGGTGTTTGGACGCCGAAGCCGGTCGCGGCCAGGACGGCCGGCAGCGCTGCCAGCCACCTTTTTGAGTGCGCCCGGAGGGACACGGGCGGCAGTATACCGGGGATGTCAGGCGATAGGGGATCCGAGGCCGTCGTCCATGCGATAGGCCGGCCCGCGGGGGCGTGAGACGCGGACGCTGCCGACGACGAAATGCGCCTGAGCGTCGGCCTCGCTGCGATCGAGGTCGATCACGCCCGGTTGGCGAATGAGGGACTCGCCGTCGCGGAGCGCCAGCTCGACTCGATACTTCCCGGGACGCAGTTTGAAGGAGAACCCCCCGGTGACATTCGTCGTGGCGCGCTGCCGCTCGCCGGTGTCGACGTTGACGACTTCCACCCGGCGCCCGTCGATGGGATTCACCCCTGCCGATCCGCGGACGGTGCCGCTCAAGGTGCCGCCGGCAGCGGAAGGCTGGAGAGCCGCGTCGACGTCCGACGCTCCGCGGCCGCAGGCCGTCACCATGAGAAGCGCGAGGATTCCGACCGTCAGCCAGCCGAGGGCGACCCAGCGGGGCCGGGCGTCGGCGGGGGTCATCGCATGGGCTCGCGCCTTCACGCGACGTGAGACTGCAAATGCATTGCCCGCTGCCTCCGCGCAAACGCTTCAGCCCGCAACGATGTGCGACGAATGCGAGGATCGCGTCAGAACCACGCGGATTCCCGCGTGTTTTCGCGGTCCTGCCGCGCGTACCTCCGCTGTTTCCGCTCTGGCTGCGGCCCAGCTATTTCCGTTTGCAGAAGACAAAAGGTAGGGAAGCGGCTGGCACCTTCCCGGAAAAAGTGCCAGCCACCTTCACGCTAGAGCGCCGCGTCAGGCGCGGCCACTGGAGTGTTGTCGAAGATGACCGTGCCGCGCTCACGCGCCGGCGTGAACTGCCGCCGCGCCATGGCGGAGCGCTGTCTCGCCCACCACCAGGCGCCTACCGCCGAACCAATCACACCCGCCAGAACCCCGAAAGTACGTTTGGTCACTGAAGCCTCCCGCTGACAAAAACGCAAGTTCAGTGCCGGGGCGGGGCGCGGGCTCGCCCCGAAAGGACCTAGTCGGACGCGTCCCCGGGGGACAGTGTGATGCCGATGAGCTGCATCAGGCGCAGCGCGTTCCGCGACGTCGCCAACCCCGGACGCAGCCGGTAGTCGAACGTCATCGCCCCCCGCTCGTCGACCGACTCGGTGAAGTGAACCAGCCGCGCTGCGCGGTCGAGCGGCGGCGCCGACGCGACCGCCAGGTCGTGCGTCGTCATCGCGCCGATCGCCCCCGCCTCGAGCAGGTGCCGGACGATGCCGCGGACGGCGATGCTGCGCTCGGCGCTGTTCGTGCCCTGGAGGACTTCGTCCAGCAGATACATCAGCACACGACCGCCGCCGCCGCTTGGCCGCTCCGCCGCGTCCACGATCCCTTTCAGCCGCGCGAGCGCCGCCATGAAATACGACAGCCCCAGCTCGAGCGAGTCCTGGACGCGGATGCTGGCCTGCAGCTCGCTCGGCGGCAGGCGCAACGCGCGAGCGCACGCTACGGCCCCGGCCTGCGCCAGGACGACGTTCAGGCCGACGGCGCGGAGGAGCGTGCTCTTGCCGGACATGTTCGACCCGGTGATGACGAGCACGGTACCGGGCGGACCGATCTCGACGTCGTTGGCGACGCGGCGATCCGAGGGAAGCAGCGGGTGGGCGAGCTCCTGCGCGGCGACGAGCGGCGATTCGGCGATCTCCGGCCGGCACCACGACGGGTTGTCGAAGGAGATGGCGGCGATGGCGCTGAGGGCATCGAGCTCGCCGAGCGCCTGAATCCAGGCGCGTGCCCGGCGACCGGCGCGCCGCCGCCACCGATCCAGGGCGAACGCAACGTGGAAGTCCCACAGCGTCAGCGCTTGAATCGGGAAATGCAGGATGGCCGCGCCGCTGCGCAGCTCGGCAAAGCTGAGGATGCGGCTCAACTGGCGCATGCAGCCGTGGGCCGAGTGACCGTCTGCGCTCATCGCGTCCCGCAGCTCGCGCAGGCGGCTGGCGCCCTCGGGCGACGACACCGCCTGCTCGAAGAGGCTGGCGTAGCGCGTCAGCGCCCGCTGCCCGGCGCCGGCGCGGTCGAACGCGCCGTGCACCCGCTTGGCGGCCGCAAACGACACCGCGATGCCGACGATCACCGGGATCGGCCACAGCGCCGCGTCCAGAATCCCCGCGATCTGGAGGGCGAACAGCACCCAGATCGAAAGCGTCAGCGCGACGATGGCCGCGCGCCAGACCGCTTCGCGGCCGCCGAAGAGACCGGGGCCTTCGGCCCAGCCGAAGAAGCGATCGAATTCTGCCGACGTCGCCCCCGACGCGAGCACGCCGTGTGCGGACAACTGCTCGCGCCAGGCGAGGGCGGGCGCGAGGGCCGCGACCGCGTCCTGGCGTGATCGGATCTCGAGCGGATCGGCGGCATTCAGCAGCCACCCGCTGAGCAGGGACGATCCCGCCGGCGTCGCCGCCGGGCCGAGCCATTGCGCCAGCGAGGCGCGGCCGAACAGATCGAGATCGAGGGCGTACGGGTGATGCGTGAGATCGACGCCAGCCGGCGGATCGCCGACCGGCAACCCGTTCCAGTCCCGCCGGACCCGGGCGGCCGCACGCGCGTTGACGAGCCGGAGCGCGTCGAACCACGCGGCTCGCTCTTCCACCCGGGCGTGCCATACGACGAGCCCGAGGAACGTGCCCATCAACACGGCCGCGAGGATCCCCAGCGGCAGCGAGGCGCCGCGCGACAGGATCCAGAGGATGCACACCGCCCCCGGGAGGAACGTCATGAGCCGCAGCGTCGAGATTCGCGCGGAGCGGCGCAATTCCACGTCGCGTTCGGCGGCATAGCCGGCCGCGCGTTCGTCGTACGTCGCGCTCACGCGCGCGGCCTGCGCGCGTCGATATTCAGACGCCAGTAGTCGAGCGTGAACGCCGGGTCATCCTCTTCCGCCATGGTGGTCAGCTCCGCGGCGTAGCCGCCGCGGCGATCTGGCGGCAGGCGCTCGAGATGATGGCGCACGCAAACGCAGCTGATGAACTCGGCGAATGCCGCAGCGGTCGGGAAGGTCGCCGGCGTGCTCTCGAGCCAGACGTTGACGTCGACGAAGCCGGCGCCGCGCAGCCGCGCGGCGGTCGCGTCTGGCAGCGCAAAATGCCACGGGTCACGCCAGCCGCTGAAGAAAGGCGCATACGCCGGCACGTGCATGAGCCGGGCGGCGCGGGTGTAAAGGCGTTGCAGGTTGGGCCCGCCGCCACACTGCGCCACCAGCCGCCCGCCCTCCCCCAGCGCGGCGAATACGCTGCGGAAGACGGCGTCGTGGTCGGCGATCCAGTGAAGCGTCGCCGTGCTGAACACGGCGTCGAACGATCCATTGAACGGCAACGCGGCCCCGTCTCCGCGCACGAAGCACGCCGGCCGGTGGCCGGTGCCGGTCGCAAAGGCGGGAGTCGCGAGTGACGACTTTGCCACGAGCAGCATCGCGTCGGAACGATCGAGGCCGACCAGCACTCCTCGAGGCGACGCGATTTCGGCGGTCAATCGTCCGGTGCCGCATCCGAGGTCGAGGATGCGCTCGTGCGGTTGCGGGGCGAGCCGCGCGATCACCCGCCGTCCCCACTCGACCTGCGGGTCCGAAATCCGATCGTACCGCGCCGCGTCCCAGTCGCTCCCCGGCCGCGCGCCGGAGGTTGCCGTCTGATCGTTCATGATTCAGTGTACAGTCCGCCCGGAGGTGCCGATGCGGGTAGTGAACATCGCGCTTACCGCTGCGCTGACAGCAGTCGGGCAGACGCAGCCCGCTCGACCGGCCGGCGCGCCGCAGAAAGAGGCCCCGTCGCCACCGGGCGTTGTCCTCGAACAGCTCGCGTGGCCCGAGGCGGAGCGTCACCTCACGGCCGATACGATCGTGGTGCTGCCGGTCGGCGCCGCCGCGAAGGAGCATGGACCCCACCTCCGGCTCCGCAACGATTTGACCCTCGCAGACTACCTGACCCGCCGGGTGATCGCCGCGTCGCCGGTCGTCGTCGCGCCGACGATTCCGTACCACTTCTACCCCGCGTTCCTCGAATACCCGGGATCGACGTCGCTCGCCTTCGCCACCTCGCGCGACATGACCGCCGACATCGTCCGCAGCCTGGCGCGCCCGGGGCCGCGGCGGTTCTACGTGCTCAATACCGGCATCTCGACGCTGCGCCCGCTCGAAGCGGCGGCCAAGCTGCTGGCGGCAGACGGCATCCTGCTGCGGTATACGAACCTGGACACGCTGACCGCACAAGCCGTACGCAGCGTGCAACAGCAGCCTGGCGGGACTCACGCCGACGAGATTGAAACCTCGATGATGCTCTACATCGATCCGTCGGTCGTGGACATGACGAAGGCCGTCAGGGATTACGTGCCGGCTGCGCCCGGCGCGTTTCGGCTCACGCGATCGCCGTCGCCGACCGGAACGTATTCGCGATCCGGCACCTGGGGAGACGCGACGCTCGCCGCCCGCGAGAAAGGCCGCGTGGTCGTCGAGGCGCTGG
>Ga0075421_100011914_pt1 | contig 10785 bp, 9 predicted proteins | sample SoiMetdeltSBSDD5_FD_75292 | JGI IMG/M metagenome (GOLD analysis project Ga0075421, IMG submission 75292) | Bulk soil microbial communities from a Populus tree surrounding site in Tennessee, USA - Soil MetaG P. deltoides SBSDD5 | ecosystem: Environmental > Terrestrial > Soil > Tree plantation...
GACTCGCTGCGCGGGCAGGGCATGCTCCTGCTGGCGACGATCGTCGTGATCTACCTGATCCTCGGCATCCTCTACGAGAGCTTCGTCCATCCGTTGACGATCCTGTCCGGGCTGCCGTCGGCGGGCGTGGGCGCGCTGCTGGCGCTGAAGCTCTTCGGCATGGAGCTGAACATCTACGGCTTCGTCGGCATGATCATGCTGGTCGGCATCGTGAAGAAGAACGCGATCATGATGATCGACTTCGCCCTCGACGCCCAGCGCGCGGGCGCCCGGCCCGAGGAGGCGATCTATCAGGGCTGCCTGCTGCGGTTCCGGCCGATCATGATGACGACCATGGCCGCCCTGCTCGGCACGCTGCCGATCGCGCTCGGCATCGGCGCCGGCGCCGATGCCCGCCGCCCGCTCGGCGTGGCCGTCGTGGGTGGGCTGCTCGTGTCGCAGCTGTTGACGCTCTACATCACCCCGGTGCTCTACATCGCGATGGATTCCGCCCAGCGCGCGCTCTCCGCACATCCGGTCTCGCGCGTATTCTTCTGGCGCCGGAGCGCTCCGGCGCACACATGAGCGCGGCGCGCGGCCGCCGGCCGCGCGCTATACCTGGAGCGGATCCAGCCGGCCGGCGAGGCCCAGCAGACTCTCGAGCAGATAGTAGCTGCCCACGATGAACTCGCAGCGATTCGCGGCGTCCTGCGGTCGCGCGTCGGGGCGCTTGTTGAAGCAGGCCTCGGTCAGGATGCCGGGCACCCGACGATCGCCGGCGCGCGTTGGCGTGAGATATCGCGCCACGAGCGCGTGTGCCGTCGCCGCCGCACCCTCGCGATAGCGCGTGCGATCCGCCTCCGTGGGGGCGACGCGACTGAGCTTCAGCAGCGCCGCCGTCGCGATGGCGGTGGCCGCGGTATCGCGCTCGGTGTGCGGGATGGCCGGATCGTCGAAGTCCCAGAAGGCCACGCGGTCGGCGGGCGCGTGGGACAGCCACCAGTCGGCGCCGCGCATCGCGGCCGCCCGCCACCCCTCCCGCCGCCGGTCGGCCGCGAAACTCAGTGTCGAGAAGATCATCCCCCACGCCTGCGCCCGGCCCCAGGTGCTGGTGTCGCTGTAACCCTTGTGCGTGTAGTGCCGGACGAGCCGGCCCGTCCGCGAGTCGAGCGAGCTCGACTGGATGAACGAGCCGTCGGCGCGTGCATGCAAGTCGATGATGGTCGCGGCGTGGTGCTCGGCGATGTCGCGCAGGCCGGCGTCGCCGGTGGCGTCGGCCGCCCAGAACAGCAGCGGGGCGGCCTGCAGGCTGTCGATGCTCGTCTCGGTGGCGCCGATGTGCGCGCCCTCCTCGGCCTGCGCGCCGAGCGGAACCAGTCGCAGCGTCGGCGCGTAGAGCTGCGTGAAGCTCCGCGCCGTCTGGACGGCGATCTCGCGCGGCGCCGCCGCCTTGTGCAGGATGGCGCCGACCGCGCAGCCGTAATACGCGGGGAAGGCCTTGAAGACCGTCTGCGCGTCGATGCGGGGACGGAGCCGCTCCGCGTACGTCTCGGCCAAGGTGCGATAGCGGGCGTCGCCGGTGGCGGTCGCGGCCAGCCAGAGCATTCCGATCCAGAAGCCGCCCGTCCAGTCGCCGTGCGGCGTCGTCGTCCATTCACCCGTTTCGGGATCGGCCCAGTGCGGGAAGTCCTTGCTTACGCGTGCGGCCGTATCGTCGATGCGCACCACGATGCGCTCGATCGCCTCGCTCCACCGGTCCTCGCTCATGGACGCCTCCCCCCGCGCGCGCGGGCTACGCCCCTTGTCCTACAGTCCCGGACGGGACGCAACAGGCGGCGGCGCGACCGGGGAGAGGCTGATGATGACAGTGGTCGCGCGCCCCTCGGGAAGCGGGGCGAGGGCGGTGCCGTAGAAGGCGTCGCCGCGATGACGGAGCGCCAGTCGCCGTATGGGCGTTTAGCAAGCCACGTGCCGCACGCGTACGCCACAGCGTTCACCGCCCACTGAGCGGCATGTCGGTTGCTGCCGGAGTGTGCTCGGTCGCGACCGCGCGACCGAGCACACTGGCGAGGAGGCGGGGCATGGCGATGCAGGGTGTCGAGCATCAGAGCGTCGGGCTGGAGCGTCGCGGTCGGGGCGATGGCGCATGGCGCCGGCACGGCAACGGCGGCGCGCAGAGCGAGCGGCTCGCGTCCGGACTCGGCTGGTTCAGTATCGGTCTCGGCGTCGCGGAGCTGCTCGCGCCGCGTGCGGTTGCGCGCGGCATCGGCCTCAAAGGGCGAGGTCCGACGCCGGCGCTCACCCGCCTCTGCGGTCTCCGGGAGCTCGCGGCGGGCGTGGGCATCCTCAGCCAGCGGCGACCGTCGGCCTGGATGTGGTCCCGCGTCGCCGGCGACGTGATGGACCTGGCGCTGCTCGCCTCCGGCTTCGCGGCGCGCGGGACGAACCGCGCCCGGCTGGCCGCCGCCACCGCCGCCGTCGCCGGCGTGACCGTCGTCGACGCCGTCTGCGCCCAGCGGCTCACCGATCGCGGCCGCCTGTCCGTGCAGACGACGACGGAGGGCGCGCTCCGCGTTCGCCGGCGCATCACCGTGAACCGTCCGCCCGACGCGCTCTACCGGTTCTGGCGCGATTTCGCCAACGCCCCGCGCTTCATGGAACGCGTCGAGGCGGTGCAGACGACCGGCGAGCGGCGCACGCACTGGCGCGCCAAAGGGCCGGGCGGCGTCACCGTGGAATGGGACGCCGAGGTCACGGAGGATCGTCCCAACGAGCTGATCGCGTGGCGGACGCTCGACGACGCGCCCTTCCGGCATTCGGGGGTGGTGCGATTCGAGCCGGCGCCCGCCGGCCGCGGCACCGTGGTGACGGTGGAAATGGACTACGCGCCACCCGGCGGCGCGCTCACCGCGACCGCCGCCAAGCTGCTGGGCTATGCGCCCGAGCAGCAGCTCCAGGAAGACTTGCGGCGCTTCAAGCAGTTCCTCGAGACCGGGCTCGTCGTCGTGGCGCAACCGCCGGCGTGGTCGAGCCGGTCGATCGCCGCCGGAGGTGCGCGATGAGAGCGACCTGCTGGATGGGCAAGACGGACGTGCAGGTGCAGCAGGTGCCGGAGCCGAAGATCCTGAACGAGCGCGACGCCATCGTTCGCATCTCGTCCACGGCCATCTGCGGATCGGACCTGCACCTCTACAACGGGTTCGTGCCGACGATGAAGTCCGGCGACATTCTCGGCCACGAGTTCATGGGCGAGATCGTCGAGACGGGGTCCGCCGTGAAGAATCTGAAGGCCGGCGACCGCGTCGTCGTTCCGTTTCCGATCTCCTGCGGCGCCTGCGCGCAGTGCCGGCGAAGCCTCTTCTCGCTGTGCGAGAACACGAATCCGAACGCGTGGATGGCCGAGAAGCTCTGGGGCTACTCGCCGGCGGGGATCTATGGTTACTCGCATCTGACCGGCGGGTATCCGGGTGGCCAGTCGGAGTACGCGCGCGTGCCGTTCGCCGACGTGAACCCGCTCAAGATTCCGGCGGGGATGTCCGACGAGCAGGTGCTGTTTCTCTCCGACATCCTGCCCACCGGCTACATGGGCGCCGAGATGTGCAACATCCAGCCGGGCGACACCCTCGCGGTCTGGGGCTGCGGCCCGGTGGGCCAGTTCGCCATCAAGAGCGCGAAGCTGCTCGGCGCCGAGCGCGTCATCGCCATCGATCGCTTCCCGTATCGGCTGGCGGTCGCGCGTGAGCGCGCCGGCGCCACCGACACGCTCAACTACGAGGAGATCGACCTGTACGACGCGCTGAAGGACATGACCGGCGGGCGCGGCCCCGACGCCTGCATCGACGCCGTCGGTCTGGAGGCGCATCTGCCCGGCGCGCTCGGCGCTTACGACCGGATCAAGCAGGCCACGGGCCTCGAGAGCGACCGGCCGCACGCGCTCCGGGAAGCGATCATGGCGTGCCGCAATGGCGGCACCGTGTCGATCATCGGCGTCTACGGAGGCTTCATCGACAAGTTCCCGATCGGCTCGCTGATGAATCGCTCGCTCACCATCAGGGCGGGGCAGTGCCACGTCCAGCGCTACATGAAGCCGCTGCTCGAGCGCATCCAGAAGGGCGAGATCGATCCGAGCTTCGTGATCACGCACCGTCTGCCGCTGGACGAGGCCGCCCGCGGCTACGACATGTTCGTGAACAAGTACGACGATTGCCTGAAGGTCGTGCTGAAGCCCTGACCCGTCACGGCGGCCCCATGCCGCCGATGAAGCGTGAGAGGTCGACGATGGCCTCGTCGTTCAGCGGCTGGGCGGCCGTGGTCATGGCGCCATCGAGGTCGCCGCGCGTGCCGGCCTTGAAGCGGCGCAGCTGACTGGTGAGGTAGTCAACGTGCAGCGCCGACAGGCGCGGCGCGTAGTCACGGCCCTCGAAGGCGGCGCCGTGGCAGGCGAAGCAGAAGTGGCGCTCGGCCAGCGCCCGGCCGGCGTCGGCCTGCGCCGGCGTCAGCGGCACGCGGGGCGGCGGCACCGGCTTCTGTGCGGCGTACCACGCCGCCAGCTCCGTCATGTCGGCGTCGCTCAGCGCCGCCGCCAGCGGCGCCATCTGCGGATCCGGGCGTCGTCCGTCGCGAAAGAGAATGAGCTGCCAGTGCAGATAGATCGCCGGCTGTCCGGCCAGCGACGGCACCGTCGGGATCGAGGAGTTGCCGGCGGGGCCGTGACAGGCCCCGCACGGCTCGGCCTTGCGCCGACTGCCGTCGTCGGCGGCCGGCCGGAGCGGCGCGCCCGCCGCCAGGAGCCCGGCCACGAGCGCGCCCGTCAGGACGTGGCGCGCGACGCTCAGCGCTGGTACGTCACCCGGTAGATCGCGCCCACGTAGTCGTCGGAGATCAGCAGCGAGCCGTCCTTCATCTGCTGCGTGTAGACGGGCCGGCCCCAGAACTTGTCGCCGTCGAGCCAGCCCTCGGCGAATGTCTCGTAGCGCGGCACGTCACCGGGCCGCAGCGTCACCATCATGACCTTGAACCCGGTCTTCTGCGAGCGGTTCCACGAGCCGCGCTGGGCGAGGAACATCCGGTTCCGATACTCCGGCGGGAACATGGACCCGGTGTAGAACTGCACGCCGTTGCCCGCCACGTGCGGTCCCGTCTTCAGGAGCGGCGGCGCGAACTCGGCGCACGAGCGGCCCTTGCCGAACTCCGGATCGGGGATGTCACCCTGGTGGCAGTACGGGAAGCCGAAGTGCAGCCCCTTCCTCGGGGCGTGGTCGAGCCGGTCGTTCGGAACGTCCTCGCCCAGCCAGTCGCGCGCGTGGGTGGCGAAGTACAGCTCCTTCGTCACCGGATGCCAGTCGAAGCCGACGCTGTTGCGCACCCCCTGCGCGAAATACTCGAACCCGCTGCCGTCCGGATTCACGCTCGAGATGTTGGCGTGGGTGTCGGGCGGGATGCAGATGTTGCAGGGCGCGCCGATGTTGAAGTACAGCTTGCCGTCCGGCCCGAACGCGAGGTACTTCCAGCCGTGCGGCGCGTCCTTCGGCAGTGTCTCGTACACCGGGGTCATCGCCGGCGGCGCGTCGAGCTTGTCCTCGATCCCCTCCATCTTGGTGATGCGGTGGATCTCGGCGATGTAGAGCACGCCGTTCTTGAACGCGATGCCGTTCGGCAGGTTCAGGCCCTTGGCGATCGTCTTCACCTCGCGACTGCCGCCCCTGTCGAGGACGGCGTAGACGTTGCCCGCCACGCGGCTCGACACGAACAACGTGCCCTTGTCGCCCCACGTCATGACCCGCGCGTTCGGCAGACCGGACGCCCACAGGCTGACCTTGAAGCCGCTCGGCACCTTCAGCTTGTCCACGGGAATCTCGCCGGGCGCCTTGGGCGCCGGCGGCTGCGCGTGCGGCGAGAGCGGCGAGGTCGCCAGCTCGGCCGGCTGACCCTGCTTCCACGAGGGAGGCGGCTGCTGCGCCTCCGCCAGCGGAAGGCCGAGCGCCGTGGCGCCGAGGGCGAGAACCGTGATGATCAGGACGACGATGTGTGACATGGCGGGCCTCCGGGTCAAAGGTGAGGTGTCGCTGTAAGTACTACCGGCCAGCGGCGGTTGTCAACCAGTGTTGACAACGTCGCGCGCTCGCTTGTACCGTCGCCCCGCCATGAGCCGCGCCGTGCGCGTGGTCATCCTGCTGCTCCTTGCCGCCGCGCCCGCGGTCGGTCAGGAGCGCGCGGAGCGGGACGCGCCCCGACTGGAGCCGGTCGTGGTCACCGTCACGCGGTTCGAGCAGCGCGCCGAGGAGGCGCCGGCCAGCGTGACCGTCCTCACCCGCGACGACGTGCGGCAGTCGGCCAGCCAGACCGTGGACGACCTCCTGCGCCAGGTGCCCGGCTTCAGCCTCTTTCGCCGGACCTCGAGCGTCGTCGGTCATCCGACGACGCAGGGGGTGTCGCTGCGCGGCATCGGACCGAGCGGCACCAGCCGCGCGCTGGTGCTCGTCGACGGGATCCCGGCCAACGATGCGTTCGGAGGCTGGGTGTACTGGAATCGAATGCCGATGCTGGGCATCGAGCAGATCGAGGTCGTGCGCGGCGGCGGCTCGAGCGTCTGGGGCAACTATGCCGTCGGCGGCGTCATCAACGTGCTGACGCGCCGGCCGACCGAGCGCGCCGCCTACTTCGAGGGCAGCTACGGCAGCTTCGACACGTACAACGTCGACCTGCTGGTGACCGAAGCACAGGGACCGTTCCGGATCAGCCTCGAGGGCAACCGCTACGAGACGGGCGGCTACAAGATCGTGAAGGACTCGCGTCGCGGCGCCATCGACATCGACGCCGACTCGCGCCACACGACCGTGAACGCGCGCGCAGAGCTGGTGGCGGCACCCGATGCGACATTCTTCCTGTCCGGAAACTTCTACGACGAGGACCGGAACAACGGCACTGCGTTGCAGTTCAACCGCACCGACGCGGGAGCGCTGGCCTTCGGCGGGCGCCTCGGCCACGCCGAGACCGGCGAGCTGTCCTTCTCCGTCTTCGGCGAGACGCAGGAGTTCCGCAGCACGTTCACCACGCAGGCGCCGGATCGCAACTCCGAGACGCTCGCGCTCGACCAGCGGGTGCCGACCGTCTCCGCGGGCGGGCTCGTGCAGTGGGGACGGCGCCTCGGCGAGCATCACGTGGGCGTCGGCGGCGACGTCCGGTGGGTGGAGGGCCAGACCGTCGAGAAGGTGTACAACAACAACGTGTTTCTCCGCCGGCGCGTCGCCGGCGGACAGCAGGTGCTGGCCGGCGTGTTCGTGCAGGACGTGTGGACGCCGATGCCCATGCTGGAGCTGCTCGGTGGCGCCCGGCTCGACTACTGGACGTCCTACGATGCCGAACGGCGGGAGGTGCTGCCCGCCGCCGGCAGCGGCGTGCCGCCCTTCCACGCGTTCGGCGAGATCCAGCGCCTGATCTTCAGCCCTCGACTGGCCGCGCTCATCCACGCCACGCCGACGACCGACGTCCGCCTGTCGGCCTATCAGGGCTTTCGAGTGCCGACGCTGAACGAGCTCTACCGCGTGTTCCGGGTGCGCAACGACGTGACCGTGGCCAACGAGCATCTGCGGCCGGAGCGGGTGACCGGCGGCGAGGTCGGTGTGCAGCAGCGCTTCGGTCCCTTCGAGGCCCGCGTCACCGGTTTCTGGAGCGACGTCAAGGATCTGGTGGCGAACGTCACGTTGACCACGCCGCTGCCGGACTGTCCGGCCGGCACCACGTGCCGCCAGCGACAGAACCTCGACCTGGCGCGCGTGCGTGGCGTGGAGACGGAGCTCGAGGCGCGGATGGGGCGCGACTGGCGCGTGGTCGCCAGCCATCTCTACGCCGACGCGCGGGTGGTGGACGCGCCGCAGCAGCCCGCCCTCGAGGGCAAGCGGCTGGCCCAGGTGCCGAAGCATACGGCCGCCCTGAGTCTCCGCTACAACAACCCGGCCATTCTCGCCGGCGCGGTGACGGGGCGTTACATCGGTCCGCAGTTCGAGGACGATCTCAACACGCTTCCGCTCGGCAGCTACGTCGTCTTCGACGTGGCGCTGTCGCGCGCGGTCACCAAGTGGAGCGAGCTCTTCGTCGCCGTCGAGAACATCTTCGACGAGACGTACTCGACGGGGCGCACGAGCGAAGGCGTGGTGTCGATCGGCGCGCCCCGCTTCGTTCGCGGCGGTATCCGCCTGTCGTTCTAGACATGGGGGCCCCGAAATGGCCCCCCGTACCCCGCGCCTTCGGAGCGGCGCTCTCTTTAACCGGCTTGCACGTCGATCGTCGCCGGCGCTCCCCGTGCGGCTCCTCTCAGGCGGTCGGCACTTCGACCCAGGCGCGGCGGGCGACGGAGTCGAGGACGGCGTCGAGTACCAATTGCGCGCTGAGGCCGTCGGCCAGTGACGGGGCGGCCGGGCGGCCATTGCGGATCGCCTGGAGCATCTGGGCAACGAGGGGGCCGATGGTCGCCTTGCCGAGGACGTCCATCTGATCGCCGCCGTCGACGGCAGGCGCGTCCACGGCCACCGGCTGAAAAGCGCCGCCGGAGGCGGCCGCCTGTAGCTCGCCGGCATACCAGTGCTGCTGCTCGCGCGTCAGCCGGTAGGCGAGAGCACCGCGCGTGCCGTAGATCTCCAGCAGATGGTCGTTGCGACCGTGCGCGGCGCGACTGACGGCGAGCGTCGCCTCCGCACCGGAGGCGAGCTCGGCCACGACGGTGGCGTAATCCTCGGCGTCGGCGGTCCGCGCCGTGCCAGGCACGGTGCGCGGGTAGGCGATGCCGGCATGCGCGACGACGCGCTGCACGTCACCGCACGTCCACCGGACGAGGTCGACGAGGTGCACGCCCATGTCGCCCATGGCTCCGTGGCCGGCCTGCGCGCGATCCATCCGCCAGGTGGCGGCGCTCGCCTCGTCCGCCCAGCGGGCGCCGAACCAGCGCCCGGTCACGTGCAGGACGCGGCCGACGAAGCCCTCCTGGATCATGGCGTGCAGCCGCTGCATGGCCGCGGGGAAGCGCCAGTTGAACCCGGTCATCGCCACGCGGCGCGCACGCGCGGCCGCATCGACCATGGCGCGCGCCTCCACATGTGTCATCGCGATCGGCTTCTCGCAGAGGACGTGCGCGCCCGCGGCGAACGCTCCCAGCGCGATGTCACGATGCAGGTGCGGTGGCGTGGCGATCACCACGACGTCGGGCTGCGCGCGCTCGAGCACGTCCTGCCAGCGCGCGAACACCTGAGGGACACCATAGGCATCGGCGATCTTCTTGGCGGAGGCCTGATCGCGCTGGCAGACGGCGACGACGCGGCAGCCCTGCGCCTGCCAGGCGGGAATGTGAGCGCGGCCGAAGCCGAGCCCGATGATGGCGACGGTCGGGGCGGACATGGACGGATCTCCTTTCAGGCTCCAAGCAGCCAGCCGGCGAGGCCGGCCACGATGACGACGAGCATCGGCGGGCCCCAGCGCACCGCCAGTGCCAGCGCCGCGATCAGCGCGAGGGCCGTCGTCAGGGTGTCGTGCAACGCCGACTCGGCCAGGGTGTACACGCCGGCGGCCATCAGGCCCATGCCAACCGGCGCCAGCGCGCGCTCCACGGCCGCGGCCCAGCGGTGACCGCGCCAGCGTTGCCAGCGATCGGCCACCACGACCGTCACCACCGACGTCGGCAGGAACATGGCCACCGTCGCCAGAAGGGCGCCGGGCACGCCGTGAGCACGATAGCCGACGAAGGCGGCGATCAACATGTTGGGGCCCGGCGTGAGCTGCGCGAGCGTGTAGCCATCGACGAACTCACGTGCGGTCACCCACTGATGGTTGAGCACCACCTGCCGCTGCATCTCTGGAATCACCCCGACCCCACCGCCGACGCAGAGGAGGCTGAGCCACAGAAACGTCCACGCCATCCAGAGGAGATCGCTCACGCGCGCGGGCCCGGACGATGCAGCCAGACGCTCAGCGCGGCGCTGGCGAGCAGGACGAGCGCGGTGTTCAGACGGAGCGGGCCGACGGCGGCGAACGTCCCGACCGCGATCACGACCGCGCGCGCGTTGACGAGCACCGGCCGCATCAGCCGGATGCTGGTCACCAGCAGCAAACCGACGACGGCGGCCGACATGCCGTGCATGAGCGACACGGTGGCCGGCGCGAGCCCGCGGCCGAAGTAGATCGTGGCCAGCACGAGGAGCGCGGCGAGTCCGGGCACGATCACGGCCAGCAGCGCCCAGCCCGCGCCCGGAAATCCGCGCAGGCGGTGGCCGAGCGTGATGGCGAGGTTCGACACGTTCGGGCCCGGCAGCAGCTGGGCCAGCGTGTAGTCCTGCACGAACTCCTCGGTGCGCAGCCACCGCCGCCGGACCACGAGCGCCTCGTAGAAGAAGGCCGCGCGCCCTCCGCCGATGCTGAGGATGCCGGTCCAGGTGAACACACGCGTCAGCTGCACGAGCGAGATCGAACGGATCGCGCACCTCCTCCGGGCGCTGGCCCGCGCGCTATCTTACGCGAGCCACCGCAGCAGCGCGGTGGCCAGACAGGCCAACCTGACGGTCGAGCGGAAGATCGCGTAGGAGGTGAGGGTGATGTCCGCGGGCTGGGCGGCGTTCAAAGGAACGAGTCGCCCGACGATCGCAGTGCCCCCGCGACTCGGGTCAGCGGCGGGAAATCTCCGCGAGCACGCGTCGCCAGTAGGCGCCATCCGGCGAGTGAGAGCCGTAGAAGTCCGCGACGGCACGCGCCCGACTCTCGGCGTCTGCGCGCCCGTACTCCTGCACCATCCACGTCGCCGTCGCCCGCTCCGGCGTGGCG
>Ga0075421_100011916_pt1 | contig 10785 bp, 8 predicted proteins | sample SoiMetdeltSBSDD5_FD_75292 | JGI IMG/M metagenome (GOLD analysis project Ga0075421, IMG submission 75292) | Bulk soil microbial communities from a Populus tree surrounding site in Tennessee, USA - Soil MetaG P. deltoides SBSDD5 | ecosystem: Environmental > Terrestrial > Soil > Tree plantation...
TGATCGAGATCAGCGAGTAAGGAGTCGCCCATCCGGCATCAGTTCCACGCCTCCCGAGCGGCGGACAGCGATGTCCGCCACATCGATCAACTTCGCTGCGTCCGTCCCAAACCTTAGTAGATCACCATCGATGTGGCAACCCTGAGCGCGCACGGAGCGCATCTACGCGATAGCGTTGGGTGGTGCCCCTGGACTACTGGACCTACCTGGGGTTCGCTGTGCTCCTGGTGCTCGCGCCGGGCCCCGATTTCGCCGTGGTCACCAAGAACTGCCTGGCGTACGGACGGCACGGTCGGCGACCGGGCCTAGCCACCAGCTTCGGCGTGGTGAGCAGCCTGCTCATTCAGGGCAGCGCGGCGGCGCTCGGCGTTGCGGCAGTTCTCATGCGCTCGGCGATCGCTTTCACCGTGCTGAAGGTGGTTGGCGCGCTGTACCTGGGCTATCTGGGCCTCCAGGCCCTGCGGGCGGCGCTGATCCGGCGCGATGCGGGCGCGGACACGCCCACCGTGGCCGGCGCCTCAACCGCCGTCGACACACGGGTGCTGGCACGTACGTTCCGCCAGGGCTTCCTGTCCAACATCACCAACCCGAAGGTGCTCGCGTTCTATCTGTCACTGCTGCCGCAGTTCGTCGACCCGGGCCGGGCGGTGGTGCCCCAGGTCCTGATCCTCTCACTCACCCATGCGGCGCTCGCGCTGCTCTGGCTGCTGGTGGTCGTCTTCGTTCTCGATCGGCTGCATCGGGTCATGCAGCGCCCTCGAGTCCGTCGCACCCTCGAGGGCCTGACCGGGCTCGCATTGGTGGGCTTCGGGATCCGGCTGGCCACCGCCGCGCGCCCGTGACGTAGGTCAACCGAGGAAGTTCGGCACATGTACGCCGTGGCCGTGGCGCTGCGCTACCGATCGGACCAGCCGGGCCACCGCCAGGTCCAGCACGCCGAGCCCGAACGGTGAGAACACCGTCACCCGCGCCGGGTCCGGGCCGACCGGACCGTTGCCGAGCAGGATGTCGCCGATGCTGGCTCGGATGAACCCGCGGTGTCCGACCGCCTGCTCGGCCATGTGCAACGACGTCTGCTCCCGACACACGTGGTCGGCATCGTCGACCACGTTGTCCGCCGAGAGGACCGAATCGACGGTAAGGTCCCGCAGCGACACGTGCAGCACGACCGACCCGGCAGCGCACGCGTCGAGGTCGAGGTACGGCCGGGCCGCGGTCGTGGCGACCGATATCACCGGGTGCCGTGCCATGGTCTCATCGACGGAGCGGGCACACTCCACGGCCAGCTCCGGCCACTGCCGGGCGCAGCGCGCGGCAAAGTCGTCCGCGCGGCGCCGGTCCAGGTCGTACACCGTCACCTCACGCAGATCCGCGAGGGTGTGGCGCAGGTAGCGCAGGACCTCAAAGTTGATGACACCACAGCCGATCAGGGACGCACCGGTCGCGACGTTGGCCGCCGGCTGCCGGGCAAGCTCACGGGCAGCCAGCGCGGCGCTCGCGCCGGTACGCCGGGCCGAGATGACTGAGCCCTCTAGCACCACGTCGGGTTGCCCGGTGTCGAGCCGGTTGAGCACCACCACCGCGCTGGCACGGGGCACGCCTCGGTCCACGTTGCCGGGAAAGGACGCGATCCACTTCATACCGGCGACCTCGTCGTGGCCATCGCCGCCGAGATAGGCCGGCAGCCCGATGATCCGGTCCCGTTCCCGACCGGGGAAACGCAGGAAAACCGAGTGCGGCACGACGGTGCGTCCGGCCGCGTGGGCCCGGTACGCGTCCCCCACCGCGTCGAGCACCGCCGTGTCGGCGCCGTCGAGCACCGCGGCGACATCGTTACGCGTCAACACCAGCATCGCCCAGCACTGTGCCACAAGGTCGGTCAGGCCTCGTACCCGGGTGCCGCCAGTCAGTGCACTCCGACAGCGGCGCGGAACTGCACCGGTCGGGGATGTTTCAGCGCCAGGTCTTCGACGAAGTCCCGCAGGCGGTCGGCCGTCTCGGCCCGGCCAAGCTCGCGCAGGAGATCAAGGTACGCAGCCACGGACTCGACGCCCCCGTCACGATCGGTCATGGCGTCGGCGAAGATCCGTTGGACATCGACCCGGTCGGCGTCGTCGTCGCCGAGATCGAGCACGTCGTCAAGGTGGGGCGCGGGGACACGGTACTCGTACACGCCTACCGCGTTGTCGACCACGTCGATGCGCCACGCGTCGATGACCCCGCCCTCCGGTACGGCGAGTGCGAAGACCATGCCATTGCAGCGGTGGTTGAAGCCGAAGTCCAGGAACTGGGGATCGGCTTCATCCGAGGCGACCGCGCCCTCACGAAGGAAATGGTCGATGAGGTATCGCATCCACAAATCGGCGTCGTAGAACTTCTCCTGCCCGTTCCACTGCAGGGCGACCCCATCCAGGGTGGGCACCCATTGGCACCACAGGTTCGGCTGGCCCTCGGGCGGGGCGTTGTCGTCGATGATGTCGGGCGTGTGGTCCTGCCCATACGGCCCCGGCCGGCCGACGTAATAGGGGCCGAGAGTGCTGGCCATGCGCCGGGTTGTGGCGAACGTGCTGAGGTACCGACGCTCGCTGGCGTTGAGGACAGGATGGACGTAAACGACCCCCCAGTATTGGGTGCTGTAGCCCACGTGGCTCCCTTCGGCCCGGCCTCGACGTCGGTCGTGACCGTCACAGTCGTTCCCTACCTCAGCGCGCTGCGTTCACCCCGTGTTGTGTTAGTGCGCGGTCGACCGGGGGCGGCGCGTCCGGCGTGGCCACCGCTCGGCGACTGCCGAGGAGAAACTCCCCGACGGTTGACTCGGCCAGGTAGTCCAGGCCGGTGGCGCGGTTGAACAGGTTGGTGCCGCCCGCGCCGATCGCGCAGGGTGCGAGCCCCATCGCGCTGGCGACTGTATACATCGTTTGGTAGAGCACACCGACGTGGGTGAGCACCAACGCGTACCCCATTGCCTGGTACTTCCACATGATCCGGCCGAACCGGGCCGTGATCACGATGAGCACCTGTGGGCGTGCAGACTGGCCTGCGGCGGCGGCGGCCAACTGGACCAGCTGGTCCACCGCGAACGCCCGCGCCGGTACGGGCTCCAGCGTGTGGTCGAACGAGTCATAGTGGTACACGCCAGGGACCAGGCCAGATACGGCGGTTACCACCGGATAGAGTTCCAGCTCGTGTAGGGAGCCACCGGCGGGGTACGGCCGGCCGCACACCTCTTGCCTGCCGTCGTGGTCGATCCAGCGGACTCCGGCGCAGCGGTAGAGGAACTCACCGAGCTGGTCCACGGTCAGCGGCTGTACGTCGTCGTGGTGACGCACGGTGCGCCGCTCCTCCAGCACGGCGGTGAAGGGAGGGTCTGCGGCCCGAATCGCGGCAAGGTCGGGGCGGCGCAGGGCGATCGGCTGCCCGGGAAAGGCCGGCCGGCGTGCCGGTAGAGGCTCGTACACCCCGTGGGCCCAGTACGTGCTGCCGACCGGGCCGGCGCTTCGGCTGCGGGCATGGAACCACAGCTCATGCGCGCTCCATTGGCTGCTGGCCAACCGATCGTCCTCGTCGTCGGGACCGACCAGGAAGCCATACCAGGCGAGCTCGTCGACGGCGTGTGCGATCACGTCGGGGGGAAGCGCACCTGAGACCGACGCGACCGGCTCGGCCTGCGTGAACGCGTGCAGCAGTGCGACGACGGCTGGGTCGTGCAGCCATACCGTTGCGGGCGCCAGCGGCGACTCGAGGATGAGGTCGTCGGTGCCGCGGCGCAGCAGGGCAAAGCGGGAGAGGCGCAAGGTGTTGTGCGCCGCGGCGCGCCGCGGCACTGGGTGCGGGCCCATCGGGCATATCGTCAGCAGCCGGCGACCAGTGTGCTCGACCGTGGTCGTCAGCCATCCGCCCTGGCGTAGCCGGTCGAGCAGCTCGGGCAGACGGGCTACCGCCGGATCACCCTTGGCGGCGCGGACCGTTTCGCGCAGCTCATCCTCGGTGCAGGGTTTGGCCGCGAGCCGGGCCAGCACCTCTGGGGCCGCCGCCTCGGGGAAGCCAACGCGTTCGCCACGGTCGCCCAAGATCAGTACGAGTTCGCCACCGGTCCGTCCGATGTGGACGCCATCGGTGAGACGCAGCCAGGCTCGCAGGTCAGCCGGCACCGTGCCGGCCCGATACGAGGCCGATGGCGGTGACGCCGAGGTGCTGCTCGGCGGCGTTGGCGGCGAGGTGGCACAACAGAGACCGCTGCGCTGGCGACACGCCCAGTCGGGTCATGTGAAGGTACAGGTAGTTCAGCATGACCCGGTAGCACAGGAACCACGCCGCGTCGTGGATCTCGGTGAGGTACACCTGGCTCCGCTCCAACTCCTGGTGGAACGGGCTCCACAAAGGCCCCGGCGCGTGGTCCGAGCGCGGCGGTGACAGGTCGATCGCACCGGTGGCGACCAGGGTGGCTGCTCGGTCCTGCACGGAACGCAGCGTAGCGACCCAGCTCGAGACGAATGGCACGGCGTCGCTGCCAGCATCGACGCACGCGACGACCTCCGCCACGCGGCGGGCCAGCGACGGGGCGAACTCGGTGTACCGCCGGTCCCACTCGGCCCGCCACCGGTCGGCCTGCCCGCTCTCGGCCAGGAAACGCTCCGCATGGGACCGGAATGACACGAACCCGCGAAGCAGGCCACCGGGGGGTACCGCGTGTGCGGTGGCCACCATCAGGTCCAAGCACGGGTCAAGGCGCGAGCCACCTGCCGCTACCCGGTCGAGCATGGCGAAGGCCAGGTCGTTGGCTGCCACGTAGAAGTCGGCGAGCAGGTCGGCGGCTTCCTGACCGCCGACGGCGTGCAGGCGCGGGTCGTAGTCTGCCTCGTGGATCGAGTTGTCGGCCAGCCAGGGCCACCGCGTGCCGTAATCCTGCTCGGCCTCGGCCAGCCGGTCGTGGGCTGGGCGCAGCGCCTGTGCATCGAGCACCACAGTGGATGGATGTGCCGCGAGGAACCCGCCGACCACCTCCGCCACGGCCGGCCGCACTACGGTGTCGAACAGTGGCGCCTCGGTGCGAAAGTGCAGGCGCACGTGCGGGCCGCGCCGCCAATGGCGCTGGAAGTACGCGGTGGGAACCTGCCTGCGCAACCGGGTGAACAGTGGCCCGACGGCGCCGAGGATCAGCGCGTCGCGGTCGGCATGGTAGTACACGTGGACGCTGTTCCAGCTCATCGCGTCGCCTCCTGCCGGTCGAGCTCGGTCATCGCCCGGGCGGCAAAGTATCGTAGGCACCCCTCGTCGGGCAGCGTCAGGCCGAGCCGGTTGCTCATCAGGTGTGCGCATATGTCGATCACCTGACCCGCGGTTGATCCGGGCAGCTGCGCCCGCAGGGCTCGGATCGACCGGAGCCACGCGGCCAGCGAGCCTTCGGCCACCCCGGTGGCCCGGCCCGCGGCCAGCCGGTGCGCCAGGTCGGCGAGGGTCAGGAGCCGGTCGCGCTGCCGGAGGTACCGCGCTTCGAGGTCGTCGGACTGGAGTCCGGTCCAGGTCGCCGGCGCGAGCCCACCGCGATCTCCGGTCAGCCAGGCGAGCAGGATCATCGCGTAGGCCGCGGTGCGCCGTTGGTCGGCCCGGGCCCGGGAACCTATCAGCGCCATTGCGATGTGACTGGACTCGATGAAGTGACGCTCGACGGCCTGCATCTCGGCGTCGGTACCGAAGCGGTCGTACTCCCGGCGGTACGGGATGAACTGCACGGTGTTGTTCGGCAGCGGGGTGGGCCGGTGGCTCGGCGTCTGTTCGAGGCTGGCCAGCCGGGCCGCCATCGGGGCGTACGCCTCGGGGCTCAGCCGAGTCACCGAGGGATGGCGGCGCAGGTACCGTCCACAGCGGACCGACACCGCGGCGCGCACGCGAGACTGATCCGCTTCGTCCGGCACCAGAAGCCGAAGCCGGATGTGCGGACCGCCGTCCCAGTGACGCAGGAAGAAGTACCCGTGTACCGTCTCCTCGGCGAGCAGATCCGTCACCAGTGGCCGCACGGCGTCGACCAACACCACATCGAGGTCGTCGGTGTAGAACAGGTGGGCGCTGACCCAATCGGCCTCACGCATCGCCGTCCTCCGCCGTGGCCAGCTCGACGATCAGCTCGCAGGCGCGCGGACCGGGAGCAAGCGCGTCGTCGGGCGCGGGCAGTAGCTCGGTGAAGAGCACGAGCTCGAGCGGGTCGTGAACCATGCGCTCGAACACGGAGACCAGGAACCAGTTGTCGAAGTCGATGTAGAAGGGCTTGCGCGCTTTCGACGCGACGATCTGGCGCACCGGGGTGTCGAGCGCCGCGATCGACCTCACGAAGCATCGGGTCGGCATCCCGTGCTCGCGCAGCCAGGCGTGCACCCGCAACAAGTACGCAGAGTCGGGCTCACCCTTGTCGCGTCGGAGAATGCATGAGTACGGCGCGAGCCAGGCGGCCCGGCGCACCGTCACGCCACCCACGTCGATCCGTGGCATCGCGACGACCCGGTTGGCCCGGCGCAGGTCGTCCGGCGCTCCGGCGGTCAGCACCGGCATCGCCGGGTGCAGCAGGGTCGGTGTGCCGAACGCGCGGATCAGCAGCTGCAGGGCGGGCGGGAGCCCGTACTCGACGGTCATGCCCCCGTGCACGGGCCGCAGCACGACGTCCTGGTTGGCGACGCCGAGGCCGAGCCGCCCCGTCCGCGAGTCGCACCGTACGACCAGGTCGCGCAGCGCGATGTTGCGGTCGGCCGGGTGGTCGCTCACCGTGTGCGGGTAGTCGAGCGCGTACGGAGTGAGCGGCAGGTGCAGGTTGATCGCCTGACCGAAGGCGCCGTGGGACTCCGCGAGCACGACGTTCGGCGCCACCCGGAGCAGAGCCGGGGCGACGACGTCGTGTCCCGCCGCTCGCTGGATCAGGCGGCACCACCGGCTGCGGCCGCGGCCATACCCGGACGTCATCATGTTGAGCACCAGGCCGAGCCGTCCGTCGCGCGCCACGGGCTGGACGTAGCAGGCGACGGAGGGCGGCGCGGACACATACTCGGACGCCGCAGCGACGTTGGCCATCAGTCGGCGTGGGTCGACCCGGACCACGCCGTCGTCATCGGCCTGGTGGACGAGGACTGCGCGCACGGCCTGGCTGCGCACCTGGTTGAGCTCGCGCAGGCGGGCCAGCCGCGGTGCGGGGAGGCTCGGCGACGGCCCGAGCAGGATCCGCAGGTCGGCGAGCGCATCGGCGTAGTCGTCGGCCGGGTCGCCGGTGCGGGCGAGGTCCTCGTGCAGGATCCGGTGGAACCGTACGAACGGCACTTCGGCCCCGGCGAACCGCCGCTGCGCGTAGGCGCCGAGCGCGACCAGCAGCGGCAGGCCCGGTTCGAGCAGGCCGGCCCAGCGGCGGATCGCGTCGAGATCGTCCAGCACGGGTCGCCAGGTCGCCGGGTCGATGTCCGCCACGGGCCGCCGGTAGACCGCGCTCTCGTGCGGGGCGTGTTGGGCGAACCTGGTACCGGCCGACGCCAGCCCGAGCGCCTCGCTGAGGTCGTCGACCCGGTCTCGGATTGCCGACAGGCGGCGGCGGTGACCCTCGACCGCGTCGGTGTCGGTTGGCCCCTGGACCAGATCGTGCAGGCTCCGGCAGGTGGCGGCGACCGCCGCGTAGCGTCCGTTGCCTTCGGTCTTCAGCCAGTCGGCCACCTCGCGCAGCTGGTCGTCGGCCTGGTCGGCGACGCCGATCCGCAGCTCCAGCAGGCCCGCGTCGACGAGCCGGTTGACGTAGGCAGCGATTGCCGGCAGCGCATCGGGGCCTGCGGTGCCGTTGGCGGCCAGCGCGGTCAGCAGTTCGTCCAATGTGCCATCTGGCCGTTCGGTGGCCAGGCGCATGCATGCGCGCACCTCGTCGGTCGCGCGCAGCGTGACGACCGGTTCGAGTGGCGGCCGGCCCAGGAAGCTCACCGTGCCGGCCGACTCGTGGGCGCTGGGATTCAGCCGTACCCGCATCGCCCCGCGCAGGTCGGGCCGGCCAGCGAATGCCGTCTCCAGCGCGGGCAGCACGCCGCCGTCCAGCTCGAGCAGCCCACACGGCTCCTGATCCGGGCGGAACCGGATCGCGGGCGGGCTCGAGCCGCCGGTCCAGTGGGCCAGGCCGGTAACGGTGAACACGCTGTAGGGGCTGGTCTTCATGGTGGCCCGGGACGCGTACTTGGCCAGGCGCCGCAGCACCGGCCACGGCGGCGGCCGATCGGCATCACTGGCCAGCCACGCCTCCAGCTCCGTGGACAGCGGGGAGCCCGTCTGTACCAGGGCGTGCCGGAACCGTGGCTCTGCGACGACCCGCCGCAGCACCGCGACCTTGGCGGCGGTCTCGTCGGCGAGCGTCGCCGGCAACGCCGCCACGCATTGGTCTCGTTCCCGCAGCCGGTCGACCCAAGCGCGCACCGCGGCGGCCAGATCGTCGGGCAGCGCCGCCTCGACGTCCTCGTTGAGCGCAGCCCGGCCGGGCCGCCGCCGCCGGTGGATCGCCCGGCGGAGTCCCACCAGTGCCGGCTTGACGGCCCGCTGGCGCGGGTCGCCGATCAACTCGTAGAGGCGGGCGCCGAGCCGTTCTCCACCCTCCGCGAGCTGGGCGTCCCGGTTGAGGATGTCATCGACGCAGCGTGCGGTCTGGTCGAACCGTAGCCGCGTCAGGGCCGGCATCGGCATCCCGGCGACCCTGATCACGGCAGGATCCTCCACCGTGTACGGTCGCGGAGCGTCTGGCACGGGAGTGTTCCTTCGCGATGGCGGGACAGTCGGTCAGGGAGCCATGGGTAACGACACGGTGCCGGTGACTCGCGGCCGGCCGACCGCGATCTGGAAGATGGGCACGAGGCCTGTGCCCGAGATCCCGAGCAGCTCGGCCACCGCCTCGGCCCGGTAGCTGTTGTACGGGCGCGCCACCAGCCCCGCAGCCGCGCTGGCCAGGCATACGCGTTGGGCGACGATGCCGGCCTCGGCGTTGAGCACCCGGTAGCCGCGGTCGCCCAGCCAGTGCGCCGTGGCGGCCGGATCACCGACGATGGACACCACGACGTTTGCCGTCTCGAAGTTGACCGTGAACGGGTGCCCCGCCGCCCGGGCCAGGGGATCGGCGACGGGCCCGGCCCGCACCTGCTCGAGCGCTCCATCCGGGAGCACCGCGTAGCTGCCCGGCGCCACGCCGGTGACCCGGTTGACCGCCACCATCATCCCAACCGCGAGTTGGCCCGGCGCGGCCGCGTCGCTGACATGTGGGCTCTGGGCGTACCGGCACACGCACCACAGCACCTCGGCCGGCACCGGTAGGCCAGAGGCGTTGAAGTATGCGGGTCCCGAGGCGCGCCCGCGCAGCGCCGCGACCAGATCGGCGATCGGCTCGTCGGCTGGTGCGGGCGGCGTGGACACCGCGTGTCCGGCCGGCCGCTGCGGACCACGCTCGGGCGGGCTGGCGATCTGGGTGGTCGTGGTGAACCGCGATGCCGCGTCCAACTCGAGGAACGGCGCGCAGACCCGCTGATCCAGCGGCGACGACCGGCGCCAGATCGGCCCGGCCGCGTCGACGCTCGACCCGTTGACCGTGGGGTGAACGCACTCGCGGGAGGAGTCGCGAGAGGAGTACAGCGGGACCAGGACCATCGGGCTTTCCTCGCCGGCCGTCAGGTCCAGCCATCGCCGCACCGGTTCGTCGACGAACTGGTGGTGTACGTGCCCGCGCAGGCCCATGGCCGCGGCCACGGCTAGCACGTTGCCGACCACCACGCCTACCTCCTGGGTACACAGCCGGTAGCCGTAGTCGCCGTAGCGGTGCGCCACCTTCCAGAACAGGGCGGTGACGACGAGCACGTACGCCGCCCCGGCCAGGTCGGCCGGCACGGCAGAGGCGAGCATGCTGCTGTCGATGCCAGGCCGGAGCGTGACCAGGCTGTGATGGGCGGGGTCATAGTAGTGCAGTCCGGCGGGCGTGCTGTCGTCCGGCGGCACCCACACGTACAGCTCGGCCGGGTAGAGGCAGCGCGCCGACGGCACCAGCCGGTGCAGCGTGAGGTCGGTCGCCGTGACATCGGCCCGCCCATAGCCGTACGTGTAGTACAGCAGCGTCGATAGAGTGTCCACATTCGACGGACCAGCCGCCTCGAGACGCCGCGGGATCCGGCTGGCCAGCTGGTGCCGCGCCGCGTCGGGGTAGAGCTTGACCGGTGGCGGCGCCAGCTCCGGCGCGATCAGCGGATGGTGGCCCAGGGCAGCGTCCATCTCGTACAGGCTGAGGCGCCAGTACCGCTCGCTGATGCTCATCTCGGTGTCCATCAGGGGAACGGGTGAGGATGCGGGTTGAGGTTGTCGGGCCGTAACGGACGGTCGGCGTAGCCGAGCTGAACCGGCACAATCAGCGGCCGCGACAGCCCGTGGGTGCGGCGGTTCCGGTGACCGAACGTCATCGGTAGCAGGCCCGGGATCAGCGTCTTGGCGCACGCGAGCCCGGCCGCCGCCAGCTCGGGCGTGGTCTGGTTGATGACGATGACATCGAGGCCGGTGGCCAGGTATCGGTCGACGAGCGCGGCCACATCGTCGCGGAGGTCGGCGTGCGGCGCCGATCCGGGCGGCTCCGCACCGAACGAATGCTCCACAGTGGATGTAAGAAGAAAGGCGAGCCGTTCGAAGGCCGCCTGGTCACCGTAGAGCAGGCTGTGGTCCTCCATCTCGCGTACCTCGTCCGGATCGTTGACCATACGGCGCACCCGCTCGCGGTTGTCGAGATATCGCGTGGGCACGTCCTCGATC
>Ga0075421_100011917_pt1 | contig 10784 bp, 11 predicted proteins | sample SoiMetdeltSBSDD5_FD_75292 | JGI IMG/M metagenome (GOLD analysis project Ga0075421, IMG submission 75292) | Bulk soil microbial communities from a Populus tree surrounding site in Tennessee, USA - Soil MetaG P. deltoides SBSDD5 | ecosystem: Environmental > Terrestrial > Soil > Tree plantation...
GCGCTAGCGCGAAAGTCTCTGGCTGATTCGAACGGTCTATGACCGCCTCCCCGATCTCTCCCGCCACTCAATCCAGCCGCCAAATCGCAATCATCTGCGATACGGTCCCGTATCCGACGCGATCCGGCGACAATCAGCGCATCGCCGAGCTGATCAGCGTTTTGAGAGAGCGAGGCTGGTACGTGCACCTGGTGCTGTGTGGACTGGTGGAGCGAAGGTTCAAAAGGATTTGTCGTTCGCACGTGGATGCACTGCACATCTATAGCGGCACCGGCCTGAGAACTCGGGTGCGAAACGCGCTGCGGCGCGCGGTCAGGTGTCTCGATCGCGCCGGCAATACTGTCGGCCTGCCGCCGATGGAAACCATCGCCAGCCGCCTGCTCGGTCGTCCCCTTTCGCCGCTCGTGATCGACTATTGGCAGCGTTACCCTAACGGACTGAGCGAATTTGTCGGGGAGCTTCAGGCGAGTTTCGCGTGGGATGCTGTTATTGTCGAGTACATCTGGCTGCACCGGTCCATCGACAACCTGAAGAACGGAATTATACGGCTCCTCGATACTCATGACATTCAATACAAGCGCGTTGAGGAGTTCGCCTCTCGCAGCATGGTGTTTCCGCTAAAGATCACCCGGGACGAAGAGCGGCGAATCTTCGACCGCTTCGACGCGGTAATTGCCATTCAATCCGCCGAAGCGAATGTCATAAGGGAAATGTGCCCACAGGTACGGGTGCTGACCGTCGGTTCGTCGGGATATTTTCCGACCAGCGCACCGTCGTATCCCATGAGCGGACGCCTGCTTTACGTCGGCGGCTACAACGGCGCCAATCTAGACGGCCTGCGCCGCTTTCTTGACGGCGCATGGCCGGAGGTGCTCCGGCAGATTCCGGGCGCAAACCTGCATGTCTGCGGCCACATTGGTCGCGCATTTAGCGGGCAGGGATTCGACGGCGTGAAGTTTCTCGGGCACAAGCAAAATCTCGATGAGGAATACGCCGAGGCCGCCGTGGTCATCAATCCGGCTTGGATCGGCACCGGATTAAAAATCAAAACGATTGAGGCCCTCAATCGCGGCAAACCTCTCGTCACGACGCCCAAAGGCGTCGAGGGTCTAGCTCATCACGTCGAGCAAAGCGCATGCATAGCGAAAGACGATGAGAGCTTTGCAGCTGCTGTCATTCGGCTTATGACTGACGAGGATTTGCGACAAACCCTGTCGCGGTCGGCACTCGCTTTTTCACAGGCGCATCTCAACAAAAGCGCCGTCTACCACGAACTTTTTCAGTTTCTCGATCGAGCCGGCGAGCGCTAAGCAGCGGTGATCCACTCGCAGGGCATGGCGAAAACTCCTGCGCCGTCGATCATCTCGCTTTCCAAATGGATGCCGATCGATGTGGCCATCTGATGAATCGGCAATTCGTCGTATTGGGAGGACAACACGGCAACGCGAACCCAATAGTCGCCGCCGAGCAGGCAGAGGTCGGGATAGCGCAACACTATTTTTCCTTCCCCAAGGACCTCATCGCATTCGATACCGTGCCGTTCCGTGTTCATGCCGTGGCAGAACAATCCGTCGCTCCGAAAAATTTGCACGCGAAAAACCGGATTCAAGATCGGCCGATGGGCTTTGAAGCCGATCATCACCCGGAGCTCGTCATGGGTGCGAAAATAGTTCTTCGGCGCGCCGTCGCTGCCTCGTAGTTCCACCTCCATGATCTCGATCGCAGGTTCGCTGGTCGCCGAGCCGAATCCTTTCCGCCCCAGAATTTTGGTATTCAGCAAATTCATATAGCTCGCGATGACTTCGTCCGGCCGGCCGGTTGCGCGAATAATGCCGTGATCGAGCAGCAGCATCCGCTGGGCGATTTTCTCGATCTCCTGGAGGTTGTGCGTCACAACGATGATGGTTTTCCCGGCCTGGATAAATGCGTCGATTTGCTCCAGACAGCGTTTTCTGAACGCCGCGTCTCCCACCGCCATGGATTCGTCGATGATCAGAATATCCGGGTCGATGCTCACGGCCACTGCGAAACCCAGCCGCACATACATGCCGGAAGAGTATTGCTTCACCGGCGTATCGATGAATTCTTCGAGCCCGGAAAATTCAACGATCGAATCGAACTTTTTCGTCATCTCGTCTTTGCCGAGTCCCAGGATCGCGCCGCTCAGGTGAATATTTTCCCGGCCGGTGAGCATCGGATGAAAGCCGGCGCCTAACTCCAGGAGAGCGCCGATGCGCCCGCTAATTCGAATGGAGCCCTGATCAGGCAAGGTGACGCCGTTGATCAGCTTTAACAACGTGCTCTTGCCGGCGCCGTTCGGGCCGATCAGACCAACGCACTCGCCGCGTTTAACTTCAAACGAAACATCGTTGACGGCCCAAAATTCATCCCGGCGTAAACAGGCCAGATGTCCCGTCAGACCCAACATGTCGCTGGCGACGTCTCTGACTCCGTAGAGCATCGTGCGTTTCAAAGAGCGGCAAAACTTCTTGCTCACCCCTTCTATGCGAACGATCGTATCGGTGGACATGGCGAGCAATTAGGCTAGGCGTAGCCAAGGACACGCAGGATGGTGATACGAAAGGCACGCCAGCCAGCCAGGAACAAGGCCGTGGAAAAGATGCAGGCCGCGGCCAACATTTCGGGTTTGGTCAAAAAACCCTCGGCGATTAGATCCTGGCTCGCCGCCAGAAGCGGACTCAGCGGATTGCAGAGATTGATCAAATAGAATGGCCAGCGAACGGGCGGCGGATAAAGCACGGGTGTGAGGAACATGCCGATGGTCAGCGCTGTTCCAAGCGCGTTGGCGGTGTCGCGAATAACCAGGTTGGCAATCGACAGGACAAATCCCAAGCCGAGCGCTAACAGCACTACCGGCACCAGCAACAGAGGTATGAACATGCTTTCCCAGGACGGCAAGACGCCGCACCAGATGAACACCGTGACGACCGGAATCAGCCGCACGACAAAATCGAAGGCTGGCTGGCCCAAGGCCGCAATCACCAAGGCTTCGCGCGGAAAATTGATTTTCGTTACCAGAGAACCCGAAGCCGTCAGACTGTTGGCGCAGTTCGTGAGACATCCCGCGAACAACTGCCATACACTTATCCCCCAGAGTGAATAGGCGATGTAAGGAATCTTGGTTCCACCGATCGGCAGGACTCGCGAAGAGTGAAGAAACGCAAACACCGTCACCGTGGCGATTTGCGGAACCAACGCCCAGACGTAGCCGAGAATCGACTGGCGATAGCGCACGGAAATGTCACGCAGGATGAGCAGCCAAATCAGATGGCGGCTCTCGCCCAGCTCTTGAAACATGATTTGCCAGCCGCCGACTCCGCCGCGCCGCACGCCTTGCGGCGTGTACAGCACCTCCGCAGCAGGTCGGTGCGGTTCGACATCAGGAGCGATTGCCGCCTGGCGCGACTGAGCGATCTCGTTCATGCAAAATGGCCGCCGGACTTGTCGAAAACGTCGAGTATTATACTTCGCGGGGGCCGCCATTGCCATTTTTTTGTCAAACGGCAACCCCGGCGCTGGAGCCGCTTCACCTCGACAATTGCCCGTGGTTCTTTTTTGGCGCAACAAAGAAAGCTTCATGAGGTATACTGCGGATCAATTTCGCCAGAGCTACGTCGATTGCCGGATGAAAATTCTCGTCCTCACCAAACGCCAATACATGGGCAAAGATCTCCTCGATGATCGCTTTGGGCGATTCTGGGAGGTGCCGCTGGAACTGGCCCGCCGCGGCCATGAAGTCCAGGGGATTTCTCTCAGCTACCGGACACGAGCTACGGGATCGTTTTGCTCCGCCTCCGGCGCGCTGACGTGGCACAGTCTGAATCTATTGAAGCGCGGTTTACCCGCTCTGCAGAATTATTTGCGTTACGCGCGGCGGTTCTCAATGGATTTCACGCCGGACATCGTCTGGGCCTGTTCGGATGCGTTTCACGCTATTTTCGGTCGTCATGTGAGCGCGGGGATCGGCGCAAAATGCGTGATCGATCTTTACGACAATTTCGAGAGCTATCCGGCGACCCGAGCGCCCGGCGTCCTGTCCTTGTTCAAACGCGCGCTCAAAGCGGCGAACGGCATTACCTGCGTCAGCTCCCAGTTAGCCGACTACGTAAGCGATCATTATCACAGCCGCGCTCCGGCGCTGGTGCTGGAAAATGCCGTCCGGGCCGACCTATTTTATCCGCGCGATCGGCTTATCAGCCGGCGAGAATTGAATTTGCCGCAAACCGCCCCGCTCATCGGAACCGCCGGAGCGCTCAGCGCAAGCCGCGGCATGGATGCGCTCTACCGCGCCTTCGAGACTCTCGCGGCGCAAGAGAAAGATCTCCACCTCGCGCTTGCCGGGCCGCGGCGGCGAAGCGACAAGATTCCGCACGGCGAGCGCATTCACGATCTCGGCAATCTGCCGCTGGAACGCGTGCCATCGTTTCTGAGCGCCTTGAACGTGGCGGTCGTCAACAACCGTGATTCAGCGTTCGGCCGCTTCAACTTTCCGCAAAAGGCGAGAGAAGCGATCGCGTGCAGGGTGCCTCTGGTCGCCGCAGACGTGGGCACGATGAAAAGTCTTTTAGCCGATCATCCCGAATTGCTCTTCGCGCCCGATGATACGAAAAACCTGGCGCGGGCGCTCCGCCACCAGTTGGCAAACCCGGTTATCGTCGAGGCGAAAGTTCCCACCTGGGTCGACATGGCGGAGCGGCTGGAAAATTTTTTCTTCGCGGTGCGTAACCACGCGCATGAATGACCGCCGGCTCACGGTTTTGTTTCTGGCTTCGAGCTATCCGCGCGACGTTACCGACTCGGCGTCGGTTTTCCTGCGCGATCTCGCCGACCACCTCGAGCAAAATTCAGTAAAAATCCACGTGCTGGTTCCGGCGGACGGCAAGGCCGACACGAGCGTCGAAGGCCACGTCACCGTGCATCGCTTTCGCTACTTGCCAAGCTCCCGGCAAACACTTGCTTACGGCTCGGGAATCCTGCCCAACCTGAAACGAACCCCGCGGCTCTGGCTTCATGTGCCGCTTTTCGTGATGGCCATGGCCGTCAAGATGTGTCGATTGCTCGCCACCAGGCGCATCGATGTCATTCACGCCCACTGGCTCCTGCCCCAAGGTCTGGTCGGATTGATGGGTGCGTGCCTGTTCGGCGTGCCGTTGGTGGTCAGCGCGCATGGCAGCGATGCCTTCGCGCTGCGCGGGCGATTTCTCGACAGGCTCAAGCGCAGGATCATTCGCCGAAGCGACCGATGGACGGCCAACACCGCTGCGACGGCCGCTGCTGTCGCTCGCGGAGTGAAATTACCGGAGCCCCGAATCATTCCCATGGGCGTCGATGTCGCTTTTTTTTCGCGAGGCGACCGGACGGCGTTGCGTCAAGCGATCCCTGATCGAGAACACGTCGTGCTGTTTGTCGGCCGGCTGGTTGAAAACAAAGGCTGCCGAGATCTGATCGAGGCGCTATCCCTGTTGCCGGGCGAGACCCGGTCGCGGGCGAGACTGTGGATTGTCGGCGACGGCGACGAACGACCCGGACTGAAGCGAGCGGCGCGCGACTTCGGGGTTGATGCCGGGACCGAATTTTTCGGAGCCGTGCAGCATCGGAAACTTGCCGACTTCTATGCCGCAGCCGATCTGGTCGTCGTGCCGTCAAAGGTTGGATCCGGCGGCGAAGCCGAAGGTCAGAATATTGTGGTTCTCGAAGCGTTTGCGGCCCGGGCATGCGTATTGGCGACGCGCCTCGGAGGCATTCCGTCCATGGTGCGCGACCAGATGACCGGCGCGCTCGTCGAGCCTGGAAATCCGAGAGCCTTATCCGAAGCTCTCGAATTGTTGCTCAACGATGCAGATTTGCGCCGACGCTTGAGCGCCAGCGCCTTTGCCGACGTGGCCAGGTACGACTGGCTTCGTGTCGCCGGCGAATTTTGTGATCTTTACGAAGAGGCTGCGAAAGCACGCATCGTCGCAGACGGCCGTGGGTCATAAGACTTTAGTCGTCGTCCCAACGCCTGCCGCTCTCCTGACGTTCCATGCGCAGCAGGGCAATCTGCTCCGATACTAAACCGAGCATGAAGATGACCACCGCGGTCGTAAACATCAGCGCGGACATGTTGGTGAAGCGATGCTCCGTGAGGTAGGTGTAAATATAATTCGCCAGCCCAGCCGCGAAAAAGACGACGCTCACCGGCAAAAATACCCGGAACGGCGAAAACAGCGTGGCGATCTTGGTAATGATCAAAAGAAACCGAATGCCGTCCGTCACTAGGCTGATTTTGCTCTGCCCGGATCGGTAGAGCGTCTGGATCGGCACGTACTTGACCGTCAGTCCGGAACGTAAAAACGCCAGCGTCAGCGTGGTCGGATAGGAAAACGTGTTGGGCAGCAAATCGATAAAGCGCAAAGCATCCCGCCGGGTGAGCAGGCGAAAGCCTGAAGTCAGGTCCTGGACTTTAAACTTGGTGACGTACGACGCGAGCAAATTGTAAAGCAGGTTCGCCGCGTAGCGATGAAATCTCAGCTTCGAGCCTTTGGCGCGGGCGCCGACGACCATATGGTAGTTGGTCGCCTCGGCGAGCAAGTTGGGAATATCTTCGGGTTTATGTTGGCCGTCTCCGTCCATCAGCACGATCAACTTTCCCCGCGCCGCGCGGATGCCGCTCTTGATCGCGGCGCCGTTGCCGATGTTGTACGGGTGTCGAATCACGCTGACGCCGGCGTTCAAGGCAATCTCGGCGCTGCCGTCAGCGGAGCCGTCGTCGACGACGATGATCTCTGCTTGCGGCAGGTCAAGCGCTTGCACTTTGCCGAGCAGCGTCGTTAAAATTCTCGCTTCGTTAAAAACCGGAATAATGATCGAGATAGCGCACCGGCTAGCCATGAATTTGATAGACGGCGTGATTACGGTCACGAAAGCTCAAGGTGAGCCGGCTCTCGGCGAATCGATTCCACACTGCCGCTTGGTTGGGCGTCAAATTGTGCGCTAGAAAATCTGTCAGAAGATCCTCGCGGACCATGAGATGGGTGATGTTTTTGCGTTTTAGCTCTTGTTCGATTTGATCAGCGCTTTTCGCTCCGCGAATCGTCGCCAGCAGATATCCCGGCAACTCGCCGCCGTCATGAAAATAATCCCGCTCGCAATAATACGCTCTCCGGCCGACAAAGAGAAGGTAAATTTTCGCGTTCGCCGGAGTGCTCTTGGCAATGTACTGGAATGAAGTGTACTCGGGGAGCATGCGAGTCAGATAAGCGTCGCGACTGACGGCGCCCGAAAGATAGCCGAGCGGCGCCGCTTCCCGAAAATACTTCCCTAGATAAATGCCATGCCAGCCCGCGAAGAACATTAGCGCCGCGATTAAATAAACGGGACGTTTAATGCGCAGGTAAAGATTGAAAACGCCGTAAACCGCCAGGATCACCAACGGCGGAACGATGGAGAGAATATAACGAATGCGCATGTCGACGAGAAATAATGCGTAGGCGAGAAACAGCAGCGCGAAACCCGCCAGCAGTTTTTTCTCCTCCGGCCATTTGCCTTTAAACGCCCATGGCAAAAAGACGATCAAGATCGGCGTCAGCACGCCGTCGAATAGTTGCGGATTGTCGTCCTGCCCGGAAAAAAATACGCGAAAAGGCAAACCTAAAAGCTGCCAGAAATTTTCGCCATAGAATAGTTCCCTTTTCGCGAATATGCCCGGCGCACCGTAACTCGCGCCGCCGCTTTGCGCCCGCGCGCCGAACGAGAACCAACCGCCCAATAACGGATAAAATGGATTGCCGGTCTGAAACCAATTTTTTACGAGCCACGGCAAGAACGGCAACAGCGTCAAGCCGCCAAATAGAAGCAGCTCGCCACTCACCGCGCCCAGACGCTTACGCGGCGGCTTGGCGACGACGAGTAGAAACATCGAACAGATCAGCAGCGCGGCCACCAACCCATTGGGTTTGGTGGCAAGAGCAAAACCCAGTGAAATTCCGGCGAGCGCTAGCCAACGCAGTTGGTTTCTTCCCTCGCGCCAGCGCAGCAGACACAAAAGCGACGCCGTCGTGTAGAAAGTAATTCCAAGATCGATGTAACCCCAGTGACTCAGCCGCGCGATGACCGGCATCGACAAATAAATGAAACAGCCAAGCAAGCCGTACGCGGGATTCATGCGCCGGGTCAAATAGGCGTATAAAAGCAACCCGGTGAGCAAGGCGAAAAGGCCGTGAATCAATTTCGGAACAAAGTCATATCCCCAATAAACCCACGGGGTATAGAGCATATCGAGCAGCATCGGATAGTAGGCGTAGGGCGCCATCGGCACTTCGACAATCCGACCGGCATGAGCATAGAGCTTTGGAATCGCCAGGTGATGCGTGAGTTCATCGCGACTGGTGGGCGGCATTAGACCGAGCGCAACGTCGAATACGACAAGAAACAAGATCGCTGCCCAAAGGATCCAGCCAACCCAGTTTGTCTGCCGTGGAATCGAGAGGAAATTGAGAACAAAGAAGATGGCACCGAGAAGAAAGACTAGAGCGACGCTCAAGTTCAGTAAAGGATTGTGAACGTATCCCAACAACCCGAAAACAAAATAGACGGTGGCGCTGACACCGAGTAAACAGCCGACCCAAACGGTGCGCGATAACAGAATCGAAGCGCGTTCTTCCATCAGGCTTCGCGGAAACGCAGCGCGAATCTCGACGCGGTCACGTTGCCAAAAGTGCGCAACCTGCCGCCGGGCAGCAAATGAAATAGTTGAATGATCGGCAATTTAGAAAATGGCAGCAAAATGGGCTTTGCAGGTGTGATTTCGGTTCGGGGGCGAGCGCTGCACTCCAACGGCTTCCGCCAACGCGCTTGAGCTCGATAGCCGAATCATCGGGTCGCCTTCCGATCGGCTCAATCGGTTTTGTCGATAACCGCAACCACGGCGCCAAACTTAATGAAGTCGCCCTCCCGGGCGCTGATTTCCAACAATTCGCCGTTGTCCGGCGCTTCGATCTCGACGTTGACTTTGTCGGTTTCTACTTCAAGCAGCGCCTCGCCCTTCCGCACTTTGTCGCCTTGGTTTTTTATCCAGCGCAGGATCCTCACTTCATCACTCTCATCGCTCGACCCCAAGCGCGGGATGACGACATCCTTTTTTATCGCCCGCACCGAAAGCCGCTAAAGCGACTGAGCCTCGAAGCTGTCGGCGAGCGATTTGAGTTTCAGCGTCTGGCGCATGTTTTCCATAAAAGCGTTGACGTTTTTGTACTTGGCCGGGATCTCATACTTCACTGTGGCATAAAGATAATGCAGCTGAGAAAAGATGGCCGCATCGGCGATGGTCAGCCGGTCGAAGATAAACTTCTTGCCGGTATAAATCTGCTCCAGGGTGTTAAAATGAGCCTCCCATTCGGCTTCCGCTTTTTGCCGCGCCTCAGGTGTTTCGGCCCGGCGCATCGCGTGGTTAGCGTGAATCAGCACTTCATCGGACCAATCTTCCAGCGCCAAACAAAGCCCTTTGTTCGCGGCGCCGTCGGGATAAATGCTGTTCGCCGGATGATCTTTCTCGAGGCGCGCGGAAATCACGGTCGAGTCGATGATGCATTCGCCGTTATAATCCGTCGACGGAACTTTGCGCTGGCCGGTGTAGTCGAGCAAAGACTTGCGCTCGTCCTTGCGAACGTCGACGATCTCGTAGGGAACTTTTTTCATCGCGAACACAATGCGAACCTTCTCACAGAACATGGAAGTTTGAGATTGAAAAAGCCTGATAGCCATTGTTTATTCCTCCTTAGCCCTTTCATTTTCAGTTTGCGACTCTTCGGCAATCGAACAAGAAGCAGATTTCGATTAGTAACCCATGCACGAAATTCGCCAAATTCTCAAGCCCATTTCGATACCTGTTATTGACCTTAATTCGCTTCATGCGTATCCTTTCCTCACCCTAAAGGGGAAAGCCGTGAGGACGCGGCGCCAAAGACACCGCCCGGTTCGACTCCCACGATTTCGAAAGGAAACGATGGCAAAGTATCTACAGTGTAGCGAGTGCGGCAAACTAGCCTTTTATTACGACGATTTCGTCGGCACGGAGAAGCCCTTCTATCGGCGTTTCATGCGTTATCCGGAAGGGGAAACCAAGCATGAGCCGCCGCGTTGTTTCAGCTGCGGTGCCGTGCCGCGGTTAATCCATGAAAACATCAAGGAAGAAAAAGCAGCAGCGGCAAAGCATTGATTCAACCGATGCTGCGCTCGAACGTTAAGATCAGCGCGGCCGAAACCACCTCATCCCGTCTCGTCTAAACAAGCGACATCGAGCCGGCACAGTCTCCAAAATTTATCTAACGTCTAGGAGTCAGCGCTTCGAGATGCTCTTGCACAACTGCTTCGGGACATAGGCGAAGAAAGAGTTTCAGACCCCCCAGGATGACGGCGAGGTCGTCCAGCTGTCCAACACCGAAGAAAAAATCCGGCACCAGATCTGTCGGCAGGGCAAGATAAGCGAGTATTCCCATAAGCACCAGCTTGGGGCCGAGAGAAACGCGCGGATCAATTGCCAAACGGCCAAAGAGTTTCAGAAACTTGGGAAAGTGCAGGAGCAGCCGCAGAAAGCCGCCCCAGCCGAGTTTCTTAACCAAACCTTTCGTGTTCAGTGGCATGATCGACGTGTGGCCAGGCCGAAGTAGAAAATATCTCTTGAGCCGGGCCCACCGGCCGTTCGAGATTCATCGGCGTTCAGTGCTTCTCAGTCACGCTCGACGCGGCCCGTGAAAACAGTGCGACGAAGCCGTCGCGCACGTCTT
>Ga0075421_100011920_pt1 | contig 10783 bp, 8 predicted proteins | sample SoiMetdeltSBSDD5_FD_75292 | JGI IMG/M metagenome (GOLD analysis project Ga0075421, IMG submission 75292) | Bulk soil microbial communities from a Populus tree surrounding site in Tennessee, USA - Soil MetaG P. deltoides SBSDD5 | ecosystem: Environmental > Terrestrial > Soil > Tree plantation...
TCGAGGTCCCGGAGGGCGACGGTCGCGACGCGATCGACCTCGTGCTCGAGGTCGAGCAGCACCTCGGCGACGACCGGATCAAGGCGGTCGCGATGGACGCCACCGACGGCCTGCGCCGCGGCGACAAGGTCGTGGACACGGGCGGGCCGATCACGGTCCCGGTTGGTGAGCAGACACTGGGCCGCATCTTCAACCTCTTGGGCGAGCCCATCGACGAGGGGGAGCCGGTCGAGGGCGACACGCGCTGGCCCATTCACCGTGCGGCCCCCGAGGTCGAGGACCTCACGCCGACCCAGGAGATCCTGGAGACGGGGATCAAGGTCGTCGACCTGCTCGCGCCGTACGCCAAGGGCGGCAAGGTCGGCCTGTTCGGCGGCGCGGGTGTCGGCAAGACGGTCCTGATCCAGGAGCTGATCCGCAACATCGCCGAGGAGCACGAGGGCCGGTCGGCCTTCTGCGGTGTCGGTGAGCGCACACGCGAGGGCAACGACCTCTGGCTCGAGATGAAGGAATCGGGCGTGCTCGAGCGCACGATGCTCGTGTTCGGCCAGATGAACGAGCCGCCGGGCGCGCGCCTCCGCGTCGCGCTGTCGGGGCTCACGATGGCCGAGTACTTCCGCGAGGAGGGCGGCCAGGACGTGCTGCTCTTCATCGACAACATCTTCCGGTTCGTCCAGGCGGGCTCTGAGGTGTCGGCGCTCCTCGGCCGGATGCCGTCGGCGGTCGGCTATCAGCCGACGCTGGAGACCGAGATGGGCGAGCTCCAGGAGCGGATCACGTCCACACAGCAGGGCTCGGTGACGTCCGTGCAGGCGATCTACGTGCCGGCGGACGACCTCACCGACCCCGCTCCGGCGTCCGTGTTCGCGCATCTGAACGCGACGACGGTGCTCTCGCGCCAGATCTCCGAGAAGGGGATCTACCCGGCCGTTGACCCGCTCGACTCGACCTCGACGATCCTCAAGCCCGAGATTCTCGGCGAGGACCACTACCGGACGGCGACCGAGGTGCAGGAGGTCCTTCAGCGCTACAAGGAGCTGCAGGACATCATCGCCATCCTCGGGATCGAGGAGCTCTCCGACGAGGACCGGCTGACGGTGAATCGCGCTCGAAAGATGGAGCGATTCCTGTCGCAACCCTTCTTCGTGGCGGAGGCGTTCACCGGTCGGGACGGCGTCTACGTCCCGGTCGAGGAGACGGTTCGCGGTTTCCGCGAGATCCTGGACGGCAACCACGACGACCTACCCGAGCAGGCCTTCTACATGAAGGGCACGATCGACCAGGTGACCGAGGACGCTCGGAGCGAGCGGCGGGATCGGCCCGCCGATCGAGAGGAGGAGGGCGAGGAGCGCGAGGAAGGCGAGGAGTCCGAGAACGGCGAGGAGCGCGAGGGCGGCAACGAGGAGCCCGAAAGCGAGGACACGGCCGGCCGCGAGGCGGACCAGTAGGCGCCGTCGCCGTGGCCGACGGACGCGACACCCTCGAGGCTCAGGTCCTCACCCCCGAGGGGGAGGTGTTCAGCGGGGAGCTCACCCAGCTGTCCACCCGCACCACGATGGGGGAGATCGGGATCCTCGCCAGGCACGCGCCGATGGTCGCGCGCCTCGTTCCCGCGGAGCTGCGCCTGCATCGGCCCGGCGAGGAGGTCCAGCGTTACGCGCAGGGCGAGGGGTGGCTCGAGGTGTTCGCAAACCGCGCTCGCGTCCTGATCGCCGAGGCGGTCCCTCCGGACCAGCTCGACGCCGGCGATCTGCGCGAGCGCCTGGAGGAGGCCGAGCAGCGCCTGAGCGACGCGGAGGAGGGCTCCTCGGCGCACGACATGGCCGAGCGCGAGAAGCGCAGGTTCGAGACGTTCCTTCAGATCGCCGAGGGCTAGCACGCAGCACGCGGCCAGCAGCACGCAGGACCGAGGCGGCGGATCGATCAGGCCACAGTCCGCATGCTGCATGCTGCAAGCTGCCTGCTGAACATGGAAGTCCGCGCCCTCACGGAGGAGCTCATCGCCTACGACACCTCGACGGCCGAGGGGATCAAGCTCTGCGCGGGGTTCGTCAGGGGCTGGCTGGAGGCACGAGACATCGTCGCCGAGCAGCTGGGCGTGCGGGGCCTTCCGGTCACCATGGCCGAGGTGGGGCCGGCTGATGGCAAGCCCGTCGTCCTGCTGCACGGCCACATCGACGTGGTGCCCGGCCGCCAGGAGCAGTTCATGCCCCGGGTCGACGGCGATCGACTCTACGGCCGCGGTGCGTATGACATGAAGGGAGCCCTCGCCTGCCTCCTCCTCGCGCTCGCCGACCTCCGGGACCAGGAGCGGGTCCGGGTGCGGCTGGGCATCGTTCCGGACGAGGAATCGGAGGAGGAGACCGACCGCGGTGGGGATCGGCTGGTGGAGGCGGGGTTCGTCGGCGATTTCGCGATCACGGGCGAGCCGACCGACCTTCACGTCGGTGTCGCTGCGAAGGGCGTCCTGGCGATGCGGCTCCTGGTGAGCGGCCGCGCAGCGCACGGCGCGTCGCCGTGGCTCGGCGAGAACGCGATTCTCCGTGCCTACGAGGTGTTTCGTGCGCTCGAATCGCTACCGTTTGCGGACCAAAGCTCGGAGCTCTTCGATCGGCCGTCGATCAACCTCGGCCGGATCCTGGGCGGCGACGCTCTGAACAAGGTTCCCGATTCCTGTGTCATCGATGTCGACGTGCGCTACCTGCCCGAGCAGGACCCGGGCGAGATACTCGCTCAGGTTCGTCAGCTTCCGGGGACGCGCGTGATCTCGACCTTCTCCCGCCCGCCCGCGGTCGTCGACCCGGACCTGCCATATGTCGTGGCGCTCCGGGAGGCGGCCGGGTCGCAGGGTGACGGGACGGCCCAGGGAGTGGTCGGGCGCGACGGGGCGTCCGACGCGGTCTCGTTCCTGCGCGCCGGGGTGCCCGCGGTCGAGTTCGGCCCCGTCGGGGGCGGTCATCACGGTCCGGAGGAATGGGTGTCGGTGCCGTCGCTCGAGAGGTACCGGCGCTCGATCACCGAATTCGTAAACCAGCTGCCGCAGAGCGTTGAGCGGATAGGCATCGGGGAAAGGCGTTGAGCGAGCGAGAACACGACGACCCGCGTGAGCCGGAGAGCGGGGCGCCGGCGGACGAGTCCGCGTCCGCGGAAGGATCGCCTCCGACGGGGCCGACCCCCGCGACCTGGGCCGGCCGCCAGCGAACCACCGGCGACGACGGGGGCGGCGAAGACGGTCAACCACCGCCCGATGAGGCCGAGGGATCGGCTTCCGCCGACCGGCACGGCGGCGATGCGACGGAGCCGGCCGCCGAGAGCGGGGAGGAGGCGGGATCCGAGACCGCCGAGCCGGTGGCCGAGGACACCGTGGAGGCCGACACCCTCGCGCTGGGCGATCGGGAGGCCGCGCGCGAGGCGGCCCTGGCGGGGCTGCGGGCGCGGGCGGCCGAGCACGCCACGAAGCACGGGACCGAATCGATAACGGCACCGCCTCCGAAGGCGCCGGCGCCGAGCCAGGCGCCGACCGACGGGAACGAGCCCGCCGGAGGATCACCCCCCGAGGAGCCCCCGTCCGCCTCGGCGGTGGAGGCCGAGGGGAAGCCGCCGCGACGGGGGATATGGCCCCGGTTCGTCGCCGGCTCGCTTCTGATCATCGTGGCGATGGCGACCGCCACCTCGGTCAGCCTCCTGTTCTTCCTCAAGGGCGTGCTGGCCGACTTCCACGGCCTCGACTCCGTTCGCAACGAGTTGACCGTCGCCAACCCGGGCGATCCGCAGACGATCCTCGTCCTGGGGTCGGACAAGCGCCCGCATGGTCAGGAGGTCGCTCACTCCGACACCACGCTTCTCTTGCGGATCGCCTCGGATCAGATCACGGTGATGTCGATCCCGCGCGACCTGAAGGTGAACATCCCCGGGCACGGGATCGACAGGTTCAACGCCGCCTACACGTACGGGGGTCCCCGGCTGACCCTCAAGGTCGTCAAGCAGCTCACCGGCATCACGGACATCAACCACGTCGTCAACGTGAACTTCACCGGCTTCGCGGATGCCGTGAACGCGATCGGCTGCGTCTACGTCGATGTCGACCACCACTACTACCACTCCAACGTGGGACTGGCGGCCAGCGAGCAGTACGCCGAGATCGACATCCCGGCCGGTTACCAGCGGATGTGCGGGTACAACGCGCTCCAGTACGTCCGCTACCGGCACGACGACAACGATCTCGTGCGCTCCGCGCGTCAGCAGGAGTTCCTGCGCGAGCTGCGCCAGGAGCTTCCGGCTTCTCGCATCGCTGCCGAGTACAACAACCTCGTTGACATCCTGCACAAGTACGTCACGCTGGACATCAACAAGCCAAGCGATCTCATTGCGCTCACGCAGCTGATCCTCTCGGCCAAGAGCGCCCCCGTGGTCCAGGTCCACTTCCCGGCCAACCTCGGCGGCCCCTACGCGTCCTACGTCACCGCGTCGAAGTCCTCGATCAAGCAGGCCGTGGCGAAGTTCGAGGGCCAGACGCCGGAAACGGTTCCCGGACAGACCTCTGGGGGGTCCGGATCGAGCGGTGGGTCGGGCGGCAAATCCGGCGGCGGCTCGAGCTCGGGCGGTGGCTCGAGCTCGCAGGGATCCTCACCGTCCCCGGCGCCACCCGCGCCGCTGATCGATGCCACGAGCTCGGGGCTGGACTTCGCCGGGCGGCTCGAGGCGACGAAGACCAAGAGCGGGGAGAAGATGTTGGACTTCCCGCTGTACTACCCGACCAAGCTGGCCCCCGGTTCGACGATGACGACCGACTCGCGCGCCTTCCTCATCGACGGGCCGGGCAATGAGGTGTATCGCGGGTACAAGATCGTCGCTCAGATGCTGACCGACGGATACACGGCGTACTACGGAGTCTCGGGCACGGACTGGAAGAACCCCCCGATCCTCGAGCACCCGGACGAGACGAGGACGCTCGATGGGCGCGACTACCTCCTGTCGTGGGACGGCCCGCAGTTGCGGCTGATCGGCTGGAAGACGGACCAGGGCTCCTATTGGGTGGACAACACGCTGCTGAACACGTTGACGCCCGGCCAGATGTTCGCGATCGCGCAGTCCATGCGGAAGTACACGGGCTGACGACACCGTCCGGCGCTCAGGCGCCATCATGCTGGCCCCAATGAGCGACGAACGACCAATCGGAGTCATCGGCGTCGGCTGGGTGGGTCTCGTGACCGCGACCTGCTTCGCGGAGATGGGCCACCCGGTGATCGCCATGGACATCGACGCGCAGAAGGCCCGCGCGCTATCCCGCGGCCGGGTTCCGTTCCACGAGCCGGCGGTCGACGAGCTGCTCGAGCGAAATGCCGAGCGCCTGACCTTCACCACGGCGATGGAGGACGTTCTGGAGTCGGCGCGCCTGCTCTTCTGCTGCGTCGACACCCCGCCCACCTACTCGGGCGATGCGGACCTCTCACGCGTTCAGGCCGTGGTGTCGCGACTGCCCGCGGATGGCGATTACGCGCTCGTCATGAAGAGCACCGTCCCGTCGGGCACCGGCCGGGCGATCCGCCGCGACGCGCCGGGCATCGCCTACGTCGCCTGCCCCGAATTCCTGAAGGAGGGAACGGCGGTCCGGGACTTCCTGCACCCCGATCGGGTGGTCATCGGCGCCGACCCGGGAGACGAATGGGCCGCCGACGGCGTCGAGGCCCTCTATCGCCCGCTGGGCGGCGCGATCGTGCGCACGGACGTGGCCTCGGCGGAGATGATCAAGCTGGCGGCCAACGCGTTCCTCGCGACGAAGATCTCGTTCATCAACGAGATCGCGAACGTCTGCGAGGAGGTGGGCGCCGACGTCACCGAGGTCGCCCGCGGGATGGGCCTGGACAAGCGAATCGGCGGTTCGTTCCTTCGCGCGGGTGTCGGCTTCGGTGGCTCCTGCTTCCCGAAGGACACCAAGGCCCTCAAGCAGCTCGCCGGGAACACCGGCTACCACTTCCAGCTCCTGACCGCTGTGATCGAGGTCAACGAGCTTCAGAAGCGCCGCCTGATCGGGAAGCTGCAGAAGCACCTGGGCCCGCTCGCGGGCAAGACGATCGCGCTGCTCGGGCTCGCGTTCAAGCCTGATACCGACGACATGCGCGAGGCATCGAGCCTGGTGCTCGCCTCGCGCCTTCAGGGTGAGGGAGCCCGGGTTCGCGGATACGACCCGGTCGCGCGCGAGGCGGCAGCGGAGCTCCTGCCGAGCGTCCGGTTGTGCGAGTCGGCCGAGGCTGCGCTGCAGGACGCCGACGCGGCCGTGATCGTCACGGAGTGGTCCGAGTTCGCCGAGCTCGACTGGAGCGCGCTGCGGGAGCGGATGGCGAACGCGGTGATCGTCGACGGGCGAAACTTCCTGGACGCGCAAGCGCTGCGGCAGGCCGGCTTCGTCTACGAGGGCATCGGCCTCGCGCACGACGACGCCCAGGCACCCGAGCCCGCACCGGCGGAGTCGGCTGAAGCCGCTTCGCGCTGATGCACGCGCTCATCCTCGCTGGCGGCGAGGGAACGCGCCTGCGGCCGCTGACGCTCACGATGCCGAAGCCCGCGATGCAGCTCGTGGATCGCCCGTTCCTGCGCTTTACGATCGACTGGCTCGCGAGCCACGATGTCGACGGGCTGGTGGTCGCCTCGGGCTTTGGCGCCGATGAGTTGCGCGCCGCGCTGGGGACAGGGGACTCGGGTGGCCCGAGCATCACCTACATCACCGAGGAGGAGCCGCTGGGCACCGCCGGCCCCGTGCGTCTCGCGGCCGACGAGGGGATCCTGGGCGAGCGGTTCCTCGTTCTCAACGGCGACGTCCTCGCCGACCTCGATCTGGGGGAGCTCGTTCGCGCGCACGAGGCGAGCGGAGCCGTTGCGACGCTCGCCCTCCACCCCGCGGACGATCCAACCGCCTACGGGCTCGTCCGTCGTGCCGGCGGGCCCGAGCGCCGCGGCGCGACCCCCGATGCGCCGACGGGCGAGGTTCTCGAGTTCCTCGAGAAACCCGACCCCGACGCGATCGACACCGACGAGATCTCCGCCGGCGCCTACATCATGGAGCGACGGGTGATCGACCTGATCCCGTCCGGGCGCAACGTCTCGATCGAGAGGGAGGTCTTCCCGCGCCTCGTGGGCCGCGGGTTGTACGGTCACGTCCTGAGGGGGTACTGGGTGGACATCGGGACGCCGGAGCGCTACCTGCAGGCGAGCTGGGACATTCTGGAGGGCCGCGTCATGACGGCAGCCGGCGCGCGCCTGGACCAGGCGGGGCTGCTCGTGGAGGCCGACGGCGAAGTGGACCCGGCGGCGACGATCCAGCCGCCCGCGCTCGTCGAGGCGGACGTCGAGGCGGCGGCCGATGCCTCGATCGGCCCCCGGGCCGTGATCGCGCGCGGCTCGCAACTGGCGGCGGGGGCGGTGATCTCGAGCTCGGTCGTGCTCCCCGGTGCGCGGATCGGGGCCGGTGCCAGGGTGAACGAGTCGATCCTCGCTCCCGGCGTGCGGATCGGAGCCGGCGCTCGAGTGGGCCCCGGGGCCGTGCTCGGCGAGGACTCGGAAATCGCGCCCGGCGCGGAGGTGGAGGCCGGGGCGAGGGTCCCGCCCGGGGAGTACCTGGCATGAGCGCGGCCCACCGTCCCGGCGGGCCCGGCGGCTCGAGCCAGCTCGACGATGTCCTGGCGCTTCCGGACCACTTGACCGATGCGCTGTGGCGGGTGGAGTCCGCTCGGATCACGCCGTTCGATGCGCCCGGAGGGCTGGTGACGTGCGGAATGGGTGGCTCCGCCATCGGTGGGGACCTGGCCGCCGCCGCATTCGGCAACCGGCTCTCGCGCCCCCTCACCACCGAGCGCGGCTACGAGCTGCCGTTCGCGATGTTGCCGGACCGCGCGGTGCTGTGCGCGAGCTATTCCGGGAATACCGAGGAGACGATCGCCTGCTACGAGGCCGCGGAGGCCCTCGGAGCTCCGCGAATCGTCGCGACGACCGGCGGCCACCTCGCCAGGACCGCCCGAGCGGACGGCGTGCCGGTGATCGGTTTGCCTGCAGGCCTTCAGCCACGGGCGGCGCTCGGCTACTTCTTCGCCGTCACGGCCGAGGTTGCCGCCCTGACCGGCGCCGCGCCCGGCATCCGCACCGAGATCGACAGCGCGGGCCCCCGCCTGAAGGAGGCGAGCGTGGCGCTGGCCGAGCGCGCGGCCGAGATCGCCGCGCTGCTGGACGGCTCGGTGCCGGTGATCTACGGCGCTGACCTGACCGTTCCGGTCGCGCTGCGGTGGAAGACGCAGGTCAACGAGAACGCGAAGCTACCCGCTTTCACGGCCGCCCTCCCGGAGGCCGATCACAACGAGATCTCGGGCTGGGAGGGCGCGCGGGAGTCCGCGCCGATGAGCGCGATCTTCCTCGAGGACCGCGACCAGCACCCCCGCGTCCGCCAGCGCTCCGAGCTGACGGCGGCGTTGATCGAGCCACATGCCCGGTACGTCACTCGGATCGAGACCGAGGGCGAGAGCCGCACGGAGCGCCTGCTGTGGTCCGTGATGCTCGGGGATCTGATGTCGCTCCAGCTCGCGGCCAAGCGAGGAGTCGACCCCGCCCGGATCGAGATGATCGAACGGCTGAAGGAGGCCCTGGGCCGCCCCTGACGCCGCGGGGCCGGACCACGCGGACGCCTCGCAGTCGCCTACTCGTCGACCGCCGGAGGCCGGCGGGCTCGCTTGCGCTCGGAGCGCCGCCGCTTATCCTCGAGGCGCCGCTCGCCCGCCGCCTTCGACGGCCTCGTCGGCCGCCGTCGCTTGGGGATGACGACCCCGGCCGCCAGCTTGTCGCGCAGTCGCTCGAGCGCCAGCTCGCGGTTTCGCGCCTGGCTGCGGGCATCCTGAGCGACCGCCGTCACGCGATCGCCGTAGCGCCCGCGCAGCCGATCCCGCTGGGCGTCGCTCAGGGCAGCGGATTCGCGCAGGTCGAACACCGCCTCCACCCGGGAGGCGGTGACGTTCGCGTGTTGTCCCCCCGGTCCGGACGAGCGGCTAGTGCGCAGCTCGATCTCCGACAGGGGCACCGCGAGCTCCGGATTCACGACCATCGGGTCACGCATGGCTATCGTCGCGGCACGTATCCTCCCAACTCGTTCACGACGAAAGGACTGGTTTGGCAACCGCGGAAAAGGGCTATGACATCGCGGACATCGGGCTGGCCGACGAGGGCCAGCGGCGGATCGAGTGGGCGGACCGGCACATGCCCGTGCTGCGCTCGATCCGGGAGCGCTTCGAGAAGGAGCGACCGCTCGACGACATCACGCTGGGCTGCTGCCTCCACGTCACGACCGAGACCGCGAATCTCGTGCGCACTCTGCTCGCGGGCGGGGCGAACGTCGCGCTCTGCGCATCCAATCCCCTCTCGACGCAGGACGAGGTTGCCGCGGCGCTCGTCGACCGTCACGGTGCGGAGGTGTACGCGATCAACGCCGAGGACAACGACACCTACTACCGGCATATCCACTCCGTCGTCGACCGTGGCCCACAGATCACGATGGACGACGGCGCGGACGTGGTGGGGGTCCTCCACGGCGAGCGGTCGGACAAGCTCTCCGGCGTGCTCGGCGGCACCGAGGAGACGACGACCGGCGTCATCCGGCTGAAGGCCCTCGAGCGCCAGGGCCGGCTCGGCTACCCGATCATCGCGGTGAACGACGCGAAGACCAAGCACTTCTTCGACAACCGCTACGGCACCGGACAGTCGACGCTCGACGGCGTGATCCGGGCGACCAATGTGCTCATCGCCGGCATGCGGGTCGTGGTCATCGGCTACGGATGGTGCGGCCGCGGCGTCGCCATGCGCGCCAAGGGACACGGCGCCCACGTGATCGTCTGCGAGGTCGATCCGCTGCGCGCGCTGGAGGCTCTGATGGACGGGTTCGAGGTGATGCCCGCCATCGAGGCGGCGAAGGTTGGCGACATCTTCATCTCGGTGACGGGAGATCGCGACGCGATCGCGGGCGAGATGTTCGACGTCATGAAGTCCGGCGCGATCGTCTGCAACTCAGGCCACTTCGACGTCGAGGTGAACAAGGACGATCTCGATGCGGTCACGGTCGAGAGGTTCCAGGCGCGCCCCTTCGTGGAGGGCCATCGGACCAAGGACGGCCGCGAGATCTTCCTGCTCGCCGAGGGACGGCTGGTCAACCTCGCGGCGGCCGAGGGGCACCCGGCGGCGGTGATGGACATGAGCTTCGCCAACCAGGCGCTCGCGGCCGAGCACGTGGTGGACGATCACGGCTATCTCGAGAAGCGGGTCTATCCCGTGCCGGAGGAGATCGACCGCGAGATCGCGCGGCTCAAGCTCGCCTCGCGCGGCGTGGAGATCGACGCGCTCACCGAGAGGCAGCGGGACTACCTGGCAAGCTGGGATCAGGGCACCTAGTGGGCCGCCCCTAGCCGCGTCAGATGAGGGCGATGGTCATGGCCGCGGGCCTGGGCACCCGCCTGCGCCCGCTCACGTACGAGGTCCCCAAGCCGATGGTGCCGGTCGTCAACCGGCCGGTGATGGAGCACATCCTGGAGCTCCTGCCGCCCCACGGGTTCACCGAGGTGGTATCGAACCTCCATTGGTTTCCCGACACGATCCGCAGCCGGATCGGGGACGGGTCCAGCCTGGGCATAGACCTCACCTACAGCCACGAGGACGAGCTCCTGGGCACGGCCGGCGGGGTCCGCAACGTCGCCGGATTCTTCGGCGAGGGGTCGTTTCTGGTCATGGCGGGCGACGCGCTCACCGACATCGA
>Ga0075421_100011921_pt1 | contig 10782 bp, 7 predicted proteins | sample SoiMetdeltSBSDD5_FD_75292 | JGI IMG/M metagenome (GOLD analysis project Ga0075421, IMG submission 75292) | Bulk soil microbial communities from a Populus tree surrounding site in Tennessee, USA - Soil MetaG P. deltoides SBSDD5 | ecosystem: Environmental > Terrestrial > Soil > Tree plantation...
CGCCGCGGGTGCGCTCCTGCTGACGGGGATTCTGTTCTTCGTGAAGCGAGATGCGGCGCGGATGCAGGCGGAGTTGACGCAGAACGGAAGTAGCGCAGGCCTTTAGGCCTGCGATCCTTTAGGCCGCCCCCAGCCCTTGCATGAATCCCATGCATGTGGAAGCCACGCCCGCGACTTCGCACCTTCGACTACATCGGAAAATACCGCTACTTCCTAACCTTCTGCACGCACGAGCGCCGAAGGTTGTTCCTCCGAGCCGACGTCGTCGACCTCGTGCGATCGGAGATCTTACGCGCTGCCAGCGCGCGCGATTTCGCATACGTGGTGTCGAACCCGGTGCGCGCAGGCTTGGCCGCGCGGCCGGAGGATTACCCGTTCGTCGGGTCGACGACGTATTCGATCCCGGAGATCGCCGCGCGGTGCGCGGAGGTACGGAGGGATGAGGCTGGCGATCCGGCCTAAAAGCCTGCGCTACGGGTGTCCGAAACCCACGGGCCTAAAAGGCCTGCTGGCAGTCGCAATTCCACATGCGAACGCGATACGGCTGTGCTAGGATTCGCGCCGTCCCGACCACCAGCAAATCGGCGCCGTCGGTCCGCGGGAAGGCCCATGCGAAAAACAGCGGCGTCAGTTTTACTGCTCGGCGTCCTCTCCTGCGGCGGCGAGACGACGCGCCCCGGCCCGACTGAACCGAGCGCGCCGCCGGCACCCCCGGCGCCGGCAGCCAATCGGTGGTCGGTGTCGGGAACGCTGGTGGACACAGTGGCGCGGCGGGTCGTCTCCGGCGCCACCATCGCACCCACCTGGGACCTGGCCCCGATCCAAACCGGCGCGGACGGGTCGTTCGAGCTCGGGGCCGTCGCCAATCCTCCGTTTACCCCCTATCGGCTCAACATCTCGGGGCCCGACTTGCTGACCCGCGAAGTCTGGGTGTCCTGGGCGCGCGGGGCGCGCATCGGCGTCGAGCTCGACGCCATTGTCAACAGACCGCCGTTTTCGCTCGAGTTCTATCGTCAGTTGGTGCGCGGCACGTATGACGCGGAAGGCGCGCCCTACGCCAACTTCCGGTGGATGACCGACCCCAATTTCTATGTCAGGACCGTCGACCAGAACGGACGGCCGATCGAGCCGGAAGTGCTCGCGGTGGTGGTCGAGGCGTTGCGGCGCGCGGTGCGGGAATTCAGCGGCGGAAGGCTGGCAGTCGCCGTGCTGGAGACCGGCACCGAGGCGCGCCCGGAGCGAGACGGATGGATCGACGTGGCCATCCGGCGCGATCCAAACGAGCGGCGAACCTGCGGGTTCGCCAAGATCGGCGCGAACCCGGGCTCGATCACCTTCAACAACGATGTCTGCTCGTGCGGCAGCAACAAGATTCCCGGAGCATTGGTCCTGCACGAGGTAGGGCACGCGATGGGTTTCTTCCACGTGCCCGACAGGCGGAGCGTGATGTACCCGTTCCTGCCGGGCAACTGCCCCTCGGGAGAGCTGTCGCCAGCTGAGAAGTTTCACGCGGCGATCGCCTATTCGCGCCCGCGGGGCAACCGCGATCCGGATGTGGATCCCTCGACCGGCCACTTTCTCACGCCGCAGCCAGCCATCACGATTTATCACTGACGGCAGGCCTGAAAGGCCGGCGCTACGGCGCGATCCACGCATCGCAGGCCTAAAGGCCTGCGCTACGTCCGTGCTACGGTGGTACGGGAAACCCGCAGGCCTAAAGGCCTGCGCTACGGTTTACTTCTTCCTTCTTCCTTCTTCCTTCTTCCTTTCTTATGGCGTCCAGATGGTACCGCCGATGTAGCGCTCCGGCGCCGTCGCGTCGTTGTAGTAGTAGACCGTCACCATCTTCCCGTCCGGGCGCTGCACGGTGCGCGTGTAGCCGAGATCCCAGTCGCTCGCGCCAGAGCGGACGACGATGTCGTCGGTCCAGGTCTTCCCCTGATCGCCGCTGATGCGCACGCGGATGCTGAACGGTTCGGCGCGATAGCCGAACGTCACCACCAGGCGCCCGTCGCGCAGCTTGACGAGGCTGGGCGGGTTGCCGCGTCCGGTGTCGGGTACGGCGCGGACGACGTGGGTCCAGTTGGCGCCGTTGTCGTCCGTCCGGTAGGCCTCGATCCAGCGCCGGTGCCGCACCAGCGTCAGGATCGACGCCGGCGACAAGCGCACGGAGGAGGGCATGATGGCGAAGTCCATCCCCTCGGGCTCGGGACCGACCATGCCGACCAGATTCCACGTGCGCCCGCCGTCCGTGGTTCGCGCGCAGAGCACGCGTCCCTCGCGGCCGTTCGACTTCGCCGCGGTCAGGAAAATCGTCAGCTCGTTCCGCCCCTCGACGATGTAGTCGGTGCGCGCGGCGATGCCCTTCTGCCCGAAGTCCGGCAGCCTGAACGGGCCGCTCCAGGTCTTGCCCTTGTCGGTGGTGTAGAAGAACCAGGACGGACCGGTGTGGATGCTGCTCATCCGCGCGGTCAACGCGAAGCCCGGCGCCGTGAAATCGATCGGCGTCGTCAGGTCGGTGAGCTCCTTGCCGCCGGCGTCGGTCGGCACGCCGGCGATGTTGCCCGGCGCGGGAGGAGGAATCAGCCCGGCGGACTTCTCGAGCTTCCAGGTCTCGCCGCCGTCGAGGCTGCGCGCCAGCATGTGTTCTTCCGGACGCTTGCGATCGATCGGATGCCCGCCGGCGGCGGTGCCGCCGCTCATGTGACCCCAGCTGAAGCCGACGAGGATCTCGTTGCCCCACGCCCACACGCCATGGTTGGCCGGCCAGCCGCCGTAGCGTCCCGCCTCGCGCGCCAGCACGACGTGCTTCGGCGGCGTCGACAACGCAAGCGTCGGTGCCGGTGGCTTTGCGGTTTCCTGGGAAGGCGGCGGCGTTTGCGCCGCGATCGCGGTCGCGCCGGCGGCGGCGATGGCGAAGAGTGCGAGTGATGTGTGATTCATAGCCTCTGTCGCCGGGCCAAAGCCCGGCGCTCCGTACGTCAGCGTGGCTCCGTACGTCAGCGCGGCGCGCTCTCCTTGACCCAGGCTTCGTTGAACGTGACGTGTTTGACCGTCTTGAGGTTGTAGCTGTAAGTCGCGTGCAGCGAGCCGTCGCGCCCCTGGACGATCGACGGATAATCGAACCGCTCGCCGGGCGTGTTCTCGAGATGCCGCGTCCAGCTCCAGGTCTTTCCCTCGTCCTGCGAGATCGACACCGCCAGGCGATCGCGCGGCGCGCTCTCCTTGTCGTTGTAGATGATGGCGAGGCCGCCGCTGGCGAGGGCGATCGCTTCGATCCCGCCGCCGGGGTTGGGCAGCGACGTCGGCGTCACCGCCGACCACGTCATCCCGTTGTCGGACGACTCGCTGCGATGGATGCGGTGCGCCGACGTGGCGTCGCGGAAAAAGGCGATCAGCCGTCCGTCGCGCAGCTGCACCACGGAGGGCTGCGTCACGCCGAGGCCTGGCACCGGGCGCGAGAACGCCCAGGTCTCGCCGCCGTCGCGGGTGATGGCCATCGCGGCGACGTTGAAGTTCTCGTTGGCGAGCGGCACCAGGAAGGCGCCGTCCTCGAGCGCCACGGGGTGGACGCGCGGCATCCACCCAAGCCTGCGCGCGAACGGATCGTCGAGGCGGTCGAGCAGGTCGCGCGCCCGCTGCACCCCCTGCGGGCTCTGACGCCCGGTGCGCCGCCGCGCATCGTCGGCCGCGCGCGCGATCAGCTCGTCGATGCCCTCCGGCTTCGGGACGAGGACGCTCGAACGGTCCCACCGCGGGGCGCCGGCCGCCTCGTAGTCGGTGGCGACGCGATACTGGAGCAGCGCGCTGCCCCACGTCCGCGCCGGCACCGCGAGCAGCGTCGCGTGGACGAGCCAGAGCCGTTTCTGCGCGTCGATGCCGAGCGCCGGGTTGTTGTCGGAGACACCGAACGTGTCGGAGATGACGAACGGCGCGTCCCACGACGCGCCTCCCGGCCGCAGCCGTGCGCCGGCGATGCGGACGTCGTCCGACTTGTCCTCGTCGCCGCCGCGGAAGTAGTACGCGTCGCTGGCTGGCCCGTTCTCGTACCACACGGCCAGCAGCGATCCGCCCGGGGTCTCGACTACGCTGGACGCGTGGACGTGGCCGCGGTTGTCGGCAAAGATGAACCGCTCGCGGTGCAGGGCGGTTGCAGCCTGCGGGCTGGTGGCGGCGATCGCGCCGCTGGCGAGGACGAGCGCCGCTACCGCGGCACGCCACGAACGACTCGCTGGACTCATGGAAACGCTACCGCCCGCGAGCGATGCGCGCCGCGGCGTCGACCGGCCGCTCGAGGCCGTTGCGGCTCAGCCAGTCCGGCAGCCATGACGTAAAGGCGGCAACCTGCTGCCGCCGTTCGGCGGTGAGCGGGAGCGGCAGCGGACCGGTGTCGATCCCGCGCGCCGCCAGCCCGATGCGAATGCCCCACGGCGTGGGGAACGGCGAGAGCTGCTCGATCAATTCGTCGAGCAGATCCTGGAGACGGGCGGTTTCCTCGCCTCGTCCTTCGACGTGGCTCCGGTAGAGCGCGACGAGCAGCTCGGGGCAAAATCCGGCGACCCCCGAGATGCTGCCGTCCCAGCCCGCCTGCAGTCCTTTCGTCAACGCGCGATCGTCGCCGACCAGCAGCGTCCACGGCGCGCCGTTCCGCGTCTCGGCGAACGCGGTCAGATGTTCGATCTGCCCGCTGCTGTCCTTGATGCCGACGATGAATTCCGCGTCGCGGAGCAAGCCGACGATCGTGCCGGGCGCGAGGCCGTTGGTGAAGTCGGGCAGGTTGTAGAGCAGGCAGGGACCGCGCAGCGCGTCGCTGACGTGGGTGGCGAAGGCAGCCAGATCGTCCTGCTCGTAACGGAAGAACATCGGCATCGGCAGGAGCAGGCCGCGGGCACCCGACTGCAGCGCCGTCTCGCCGAGGTCGATGGTGTAGCGGACCGATGGCCCGCCGATCCCGACGAGCAGCGCGCGATCGCGCGGCAGGCGGCCGGCCGCGCGGCGGATCACCGCCTTGCGGTCGGCCGTCTCGAAATGCGGGTACTCGCCGGTGGCCCCGGCGAGGCAGACGCCGGACACGCCGGCCTCGACGAGAAAGTCGATCAGCCGATCGAGCGTGGCGAAATCGACCCGGCCATCTCCGTGGATCGGCGTGGCGACCGCGGCGAACAAGCCGGCAATCGCCCCCCGAGTGTCCCTGGGGTTCTCAGCCATCTAGAACGACACGCGCAGGGCGCCCTGCATCACGCGCGGCGCGAAGCCGCCCGCCAGGCCGGTGATGCGTCCGAAGTTCGGGCTGTTCTGCGTAGTGTTCGGCGTGCCCAGATTCACCCAGTTGAACGCGTTGAACGCCTCGATGCGCACCTGCAGCCTCGTGCCCCGGCCGGTGGCGAACGTCTTGTGCAATCCCAGATCGACGTTCTTGTTGCCGGGCACCCGCAGGCTGTTGCGGCCCGAATTGCCAAAGGTCCCGAGCGCGTTCGGCGCGTAGACCGAGGTGTTGAACCAGGCCAGGATCTTCTCCTGGTTGGAGCGATCGGTCGGCAGGTTCGGATCCCCCGAGAGGTCGGCGCGCTGGCCGCCGGTGCCCGACCGCGCGTTGTCGACGCCGCTCGACACGGTCACGCCGGCACCGCTCTGCATTACGAGGATCCCGGTGAACGACCATCCGCTCAACAGGCCCGACGCGATCGGATTGCCGTACTGCCCCGGCACCTGCCAGAGGAACGAGGAGACGAACCGGTGCCGCCGGTCCGCGTTCGACGGTCCCCAGTCGAACTCGAGGTCGAACGGGTTGGTCTGGGTGACGCCGGTCTGTTTCGCTTCCCCGGCGTGATCCATGTTCTTCGACAGCGTGTAGCTGCTCAGGATCGAGAAGCCCTTGCTGAGCCGCTTGTCGAGCGTGAGCTGCAGCGAGTGATACGTCGACCGGCCGGTGGACTCGATCGTCGTGAGGTTGTTGAAAGTCGGGAACAACGGACGCCGCTGGTTCGTGGTTGCGGTCGTCGCGCCAACCGAGTAGATCGCGGGGTTCAGTTCCCGCCCCATCCCCAGGCGATCGCCGTACGAGCCGGCGTAGCCGGCGCGGACCAGGTACGACGGCATGATCTCGCGCTCGAGGGTGACGTTCCACGACTGGAGCCGGCCGTTCTGCAGGTTCTGGTCGTAGCTGAACGCGGTGTGCGGCAGGAAGAACGCGGCGTCTGCCGGCACGTCGAACGGGTCGGCGGGGAACGGGTTCACCCGGCCCGCGTACGGATTCGCCATGCTGTTGACGTTGTCGCCCGGGAACGACACGAGTGTGCCGAACGGTCCCTGGTTCGCCGGGCTGTTCGTCGAGATCGTGTTCGGCCGGTCGTAGAACATGCCGTAGCCGGCGCGGATGCTGCTCTTGCCGTCGCCGAACGGATCGTAGGCAATGCCAGCGCGCGGCCCGAAGTCGGTCCACGACGCTTTGTATCCGCCGTCCGGGCACGCTGGATCGCCCGGATAGACGATGCCGACCGGCGCGTTGGTGTAGACCTGTGACCGCTCACCCGGCCGATAGCACGCCAGACGATTGTTCACGTCCGTGTACGGGAAGAACGGATCCCAGCGCAGGCCGAGGTTCACTGTCAGCTGACGATTGACCCGGAACGTGTCCTGGATGAACGTCGCCAGGAAGTGCATGCGCGTGTTCTTGTACTCGCCGATCGCCTGCTCGAAGCTCGAGAACTTGCCGAGGTAGAAGTCGACCAGCGCATCGCCGCTGAATGGCGCCGCGTTCGAGTACGAAAAACGGCCGTTGGCGCGGAAGTTGTTGACGATGTCCCCCTGGCCGTAGCTGTAGTCGACGCCGCCGGCAATCTCGTGCCGCCCCTTCGTCCACCGCACCGTGTCGACGAACTGAATCTCGTTGCGCAGGAACGTGTTGGTGTCGCCGCTGTTGATGCTGAAGTAGCCGGCGACGTTGAAGAACCACTGCGGCGTGGCGTCGTTGTGGACGTTGATGCCGAGCGTCGAGTAGTCGGGCGGATAGATCTGGAAGTTGAGATTGTTGGTCCGGTTGAACGTGACGACGAGGTTGTTCAACAGGTTCGGGCCGAACAGGTACGTGTCGTTGAAGGCGACGACGGTGTTCTGCCAGGTGCGGCCGAACGCGCTCGAGAGGATGTTCCCGCTCTCGAGCACCGGCGGCGTCGACGCCCGTGAGACCCAGACCCGTCCGTAGGCGCGGTGGTTGTTGCTGAACATGTGGTCGACGCGGCCCAGATACTGATGGTCGTCCGCCTCCGACGGCTGCGGAAAGCGAAGCTGCATGGCGTTGTCGTTGCCGACCGGGTTCGGCAGCGGCAGCCAGTCGTTCACGATCTTGACCGAACCGGGGTTGAAGAGCGACGTCGGCACCTGGTTGTTAACGAATGTCGCCCCGGTGAACGGGTTGCGAATTGCGCGCGGGATGCCCGAGAAGTCGCCGTTGCGCATCGCCGCGGTCGGCACCAGCCCCTGCCGCTGCGTCGGCCGCTGCTGCTGGTTCGTCCCCTGATACGACCCGAAGAAGAACGTCTTGTTCCTGGCAATCGGCCCGCCGAAGGTGCCGCCATACTGCGACCGCTTCAGCCCGTCGTCCACTCCGGGGGTAAAGAAGTTGGTCGCGTTGAACTTGTAGTGGCGGAAATAGCCGAAGCCGAGGCCGTGGTACTGATTCGTGCCGGCGCGGGTGACGGCGTTGACGATCGCCCCGACGTTGCGGCCGTACTCGGCGCTGAAGCTGTTGGTCTGGACGCTGAACTCCTGGAGCGCGTCCGGGTTCGGCATCGGGTTCGGACCGTTGCTGTAATGGTCGTTGTTGGAGCCGCCGTCGAGGACGTAGTTCGTGGTGTTGCCGCGCGCGCCGCTCGACGACACCGGCGACGTGCCGGGATAGGTCGCCCCCGAGGTGAGATCGCTGCGGTCCGGCAGCACGCCGGCGACGAGCGTCATCAACTGCGTCGCATTGCGCCCGTTGAGCGGCAGGTTCTCGATCCGCTGCTGATCGACGACCGTGCGCAGGGTGCCGCTGACGGTGTCCACCGTCGACGCCATGCCGCTGACCGTGACCATCTCGGAGACGGCGCCGACCTTCAGGCCGATGTCGAGCCGCACGTCCTCGTTCACGCGCACGACGACGTCGGTGTTCTTGGATGTCTGGAAGCCGGACAGCTCCGCGACGACCGTATAGCGGCCGACCGGCAGTCCGCGCAGCACGTACAGGCCAACGTCGTTGCTGACCGCAACGGTCTCGGCGTTCGTCGCCTCGTGTGTCGCCTTGACGCTCACGCCCGGCAGCACTCCGCCGCCGGCATCCTGCACCACGCCGGTAATTCCGCCGGTCGTGGTTTGCGCATCGGCCGGCGCCCACAGCGCCGCCGACACCAGCATCGCCAGAATCGCTCGAAAGGCGAGAAGACCTGTCCGCCTCATGCGACCTCCCCTAAAAAAGTAAGGATGAAGGATGAAGGAAGAAGGATGAAGAAGGAGCCCGTTCTTCTTCCTTCCTCCTTCTTCCTTCTTCCTTTCCTGTGCGCCCAGTAAACCGCAGGGACGTTTCCGCGTCAACCGATTTTTCAAACGGAGACGCTGAAAATGAAACGCAGTTCCGAAACGTGTTGCAAACCTCCCCGCTCCCTTGCTACTTTCCCGTTTCCATGCGCAACTTTCTGACGATCGCCGCCGCCGCGGCCGCGGTGCTGACGGCGTCGCTCGCGCCCGCCGCCTTTCAGGCGGCCGACCGCCCCTTCCACACCGCGGCGCTCCTGTTTCCACTCGAGCACTGGCACAACCACTCGTCGATGGTGGTGGAGCTGCCGAACGGCGATCTCTTCGTCTGCTGGTTCCACGGCTCGGGCGAACGCACCGCCGACGACGTCGTCGTCCGCGGCGCGCGGCTGCGGAAAGGGAGCAGGACCTGGAGCGCCCCGTTCCTGCTGGCGGACACGCCCGGCTACCCCGACACCAACGCGACGATCTTCCTGGATCCCAAGAAGCGCCTGTGGCTGATGTGGCCCACCATCCTCGCCAACGAATGGCACACGGCGCTGATGAAGTACAAGATCGCCTCCGACTACCGCGGCGACGGCGCGCCGCGCTGGGAGGTCACCGAGGTGATGCACGTCACGCCCGGCGACGAGTTCGCCGACACGGTGAACCGCGAAGTGGACCGCCTGCTCGCCTCCGGCCCGCAGGAAGAACGGATGAAGGCGTACGGCGAGCGCATCAAGAAGATGGCGGCCGACAAGCTGTCACGCCGCCTCGGCTGGATGACGCGCGCGCACCCGTACGTGCTCGACGGCACGCGCCTGATCGTCCCGCTCTACTCGGACGGCTTCAGCTTCTCGCTGATGGCCATCTCGGACGACTGGGGCGCCACGTGGAAGACCAGCACCCCGCTCGTCGGCCGCGGCAACATCCAGCCGAGCCTGGCGAGGAAGCAGGACGGCACGCTGGTCGCCTACATGCGCGACAACGGCCCGCCGCCGAAGCGGCTGATGATGAGCCGTTCGGCCGATCGCGGCGAGACCTGGAGCGCCGTCGAGGATTCCGAGCTGCCGAATCCAGGCGCGGGGGCCGAGGTGCTCGTCCTCAAGAACGGCAACTGGGCGATGATCTACAACGATCTCGAGCGCGGGCGCCATCGCCTCGCCGTGTCGCTCTCCGACGACGAAGGGCGGACGTGGCGCTGGACCCGTCACCTCGAGCGCGATCCGGACTCCACCGACGAGCAGCGCCTCGGCCAGTACCACTATCCGTCGATCATCCAGGCCGCGGACGGCTCGCTGCACGCGACCTACAGCTTCTTTGCCCCCGTGGCGTCGGTGACGCCCGACGCGGAAAAACGTCTTCCGAGGAAAGCCATCAAGCACGCGCATTTCAATGAGGCGTGGGTAAAGGAACGCAGCGCAGGCCGTTAGGCCTGCCGGGAGAATCGTGCTCCAACATCTTCAACCTCGCAAGACTCGCGTCGGCCTGCTCGACTTCGGCGACGGCCGCCATTACCTGCAGGCGCCGCTCGAGCCGATCAACCGTCAGTTCCGCGCGCAGCTCGCGCGGCGGCTGGAGGAGGCGGGGTTCGAGGTCGTCGCCGGCGACGACGTGATCTGGCAGAACGACATCGCGGTGCGGAACGGCCGGCGAATGGCGGCGGCCGGCGTGGACGCGGTGGTCTTCAACTTCTCGGTCTGGGCGTGGCCGCAGTACGCGCGCGTGGCAGCCCAGTTCTGCCCGCAGCCGATCGTGATGTTTTCGAACGTGAACCCGAAGTATCCGGGGCTCGTCGGGATGCTGGCGAACGCCGGATCGCTCGACCAGGCCGGGATCCCGTTCACCAAGAGCTTCGGTGATATCGCGGACGAGGCGGTGTTCGGCCGCCTGCGCTCGCAGATCGCCGCCGTCGCCGCGGCGCGGCGGCTGCGCGGGCTGACGTATTGCCTGATCGGCGGGCGCTCGCTCGGCATCGACACCACGGTGATCGATCCCGCCCAGTGGATGAAGCAGTTCGGCATCGACGTCGATCACGTCGACCAGATGGAGCTCGTGCGGCGCGCGGAGCTGGAGTTGAAGTCCGGCTCGCGCGTCGCGCCGGCGTTCGAGTACCTGAAGAAGACCGTCGGACGGATCCACTGGACGCCGCCCGACGCCACCTTCCGGCTCACCGAGGATCTGCTGCGCCGCCAGATCGCGATGTACTACGCGGCCATCGATCTGATCGAGGAGTTCAAGTACGACCTGTGCGGCATCAAAGGTCAGCGGGAGCTCACCGAGCACTTTGCC
>Ga0075421_100011922_pt1 | contig 10782 bp, 10 predicted proteins | sample SoiMetdeltSBSDD5_FD_75292 | JGI IMG/M metagenome (GOLD analysis project Ga0075421, IMG submission 75292) | Bulk soil microbial communities from a Populus tree surrounding site in Tennessee, USA - Soil MetaG P. deltoides SBSDD5 | ecosystem: Environmental > Terrestrial > Soil > Tree plantation...
GCGCTGCCTCCTGCAGGCGGTCGGAGAGCCCGACCCGAACGACGGTTCTCGTGCGGCACGAGAAGGCTGCCCGACGGTATGCAACGCGCCAGGAGTTGCCCTCGTGAGCGCACAGAAGTGCCTGATGGTTCGATCTGGGCGGGCGTTGTGCGTGTGTTCGACGCGCTCGACCTGGGCCGGCGGCATCAGCGCCTTGAGCTCGGCGAGCGTGCCGTTGACGAGGACCCGGCCCTCGTGGAGGATCGCGATCCGGTCGGCGAGCTGCTCGGCCTCGTTGAGGTATTGCGTGGTGAGCAGGACCGTTGTGCCGCCGTGGGCGAGCTCGCGGACGGCCTGCCACACCTCGAGGGTTCTCTCGCTGCTCCCCGACTACTTCAAGCCGGACACCCATGATGTCGTGGGGGCGTCGATACCGCGCCATCCGTCCTGGGTCGCCGTCGAGGCCGGTGTGGGGCGTAAGGTCCTCCCGTTGGCCAGGGAGGCCTGCGCTGGCCCGCTCGGCTCACACTCCGAGGAGCCGCCCGAGATTGCGGCGAACCTCCACGAGCGTGTGCCGTCCCGTGACCAGCTGGGGATCGCTTGCCAGTAGTTCGACCGCCGGGTCGGAGTGAGGCTCCTCGACGTGGCGCTTGAGCGGGGCGCTCGAGTCGGCGTAGCGTCACGCGCCCCGGTCCTCGGCCAGGGCTTGGAGCACCGTGCCGATGGCGGGTTGGCGAGGCACCGGTGTGTGCCCCTGGCGGCTGGGTGCGGTCAGCCACCCGGCCGGGGTCGCCGCCGACAGGTCGACCCTGCTGATCGCCGGACCGAGCACCGCGATGGGTCTGCCGCGATCGGTCACGGTGATCAGCTAGACGGTTTGCTGCTCGCTGGAGGTAGGCCGACGCGGTGTCGTAACCAGGGCGCGGAGACGGTGCCCGCCGTCCAGGGCGTCACCGGTTGCGGACCAGCGGTGTCTCCGGGTAGGCCTTCCTGGCGTCCGCCGCGGCGAGCTGCTCGGTCACGTAGCTCGTGTTGCTGTCCAGCTCGATGTCGTCGGCGGGGTCGCGGTACCGCCACCGCCAGCGGCCGTCGGCCGCGGCGTACACCGTGAGTTCGGCGCCGTCCGTCGTCGGCCCGGCCACGGCCGCCGGTTCGGCCCCGACCGATGCCAGCGCCTCGGCGTCCCCGGCCGGCCTCATCACCGCTCGCAGCGGCATCTCTGCGAACCGCTCGGCGCCGCTGGCCCGGAGGGCGGTCATCAGCCGGTAGGTGAACCACCCCAACAGCGGCGGGACGACCGGTACGACGATGCGGAAGATCCAGGTGATCGTCGCCACCGAGGCGTCGAACCCGTGGGCGAGCAGATCGTTGCTCGCTGCCACCTGCAGCAGGACGACGAAGCTGAGCGCCGTGACCCCGAAGGCGGTCCGCACGGGGTGGTCGCGGGCCCGGTCGAGCAGGTGATGGGGCCCACGGTCCCCGGTGAACCGCGCTTCGAGGAACGGCCACAGGTAGAGGCCGCCGAAGATCACCGTCGGCACCAGCACGCCGGGGTAGAAGGGGTTGGGGATCTCGTAGCCGAAGGCGCGGATCTCCCACGGCGGGAAGATCCTCAGGGCCCCCTCGAGCCACCCGACGAACCAGTCGGGCTGTGATGGCGGCCCCACCTCGGAGGGACGGAACGGTCCGTAGAGCCACACCGGGTTGACCTGCACGAGCCCGCCCATGGTCACGACCACTGCGAACACAGCGAAGAACAGTGCCAGCGAGAAGGAGGCGTAGGTGGGCCACAGCTTGGGACCCACCACGTTGCTCTCGCGCCGGTCGCGGCCGGCGTAGTCGGTGTGCTTCTGGTGCCAGATCAGGGCCAGGTGCACGGCGATCAGGACAGCGATGGCGGCCGGCACGATCATGATGTGGATGACGAACAACCGGGGGATGATCTCCTGGTCCGGGAACTCGCCGCCGAAGAGGAGGAACGCCACCCACGTCCCGATCACCGGCACGGACAGGACCAGCGAGTACATGATCCGCAGCCCCATGCCCGACAGAAGGTCGTCGGGTAGCGAATAGCCGGTGAACCCGTTGGCGAGCGCGAGGATCAGCAGGGTCACACCGACGAGCCAGTTGATCTCGCGGGGCCGCCGGAAGGCCCCCGTGAAGAAGACCCGCAGCAGGTGGAGCACCAGCGAGCCGATCATCGTGAAGGCGGCCCAGTGGTGCGCCTGGCGCATGACCAGCCCGGCCCGCACGTCGAAGCTCAGCTCGACCACCGACCTGTACGCCTCGGACATCGTCTCGCCGCGCAGGGGGTCGTAGCCGCCCTGGTACGTCGTCTCGGCCACGCTCGGGTCGAAGAAGAACGTCAGGAAGACGCCGGTCACGACCAGCACGACGAACGAGTAGAGCGCGATCTCGCCCAGCATGAACGACCAGTGGTCGGGGAACACCTTCGACAGCGCGGACTCGGCGAAGGCCGAGCCCCCGATCCGGTCGTCGATCCATCGGGCCAGACGGCTGATCATGGGCGGTTCCAGAACCCGGGCCCCACCGGCTCGGTGTAGTCCGACAGGGCGATGATGAAGCCGTCGTCGTCGAGGCCGATCGGCAGCTGTGGCAGCGGCCGGGTCGCCGGACCGAAGGTCGGCCGCGCGCCCTCCGGAACGGAGAACGTCGACTGGTGACAGGGGCAGAACAGCTCCTGCGTGTCGGTCTGGTACAGGCCGACCGGGCACCCGGCATGGGTGCAGATCTTCGAGAACGCCACGACGCCGTTCACCGTCCAGTCCCGGGGACCGGGCGGGGTGATGCCCCCTGGCAAGCGGATCAGCAGCGTCTGTGAGTCGGCGGAGCCCTCATGACCCTCGGGGAACACGGTCACCACGCTGTCGGGGTCGAGGCCGTCCACGCGCAGCGGCCGGCCGGCGTTGGTGACGGCGCGCAGGCCGCGGCGCCAGGAGGTGTGGTCGAGCTGCCGGCCCGGTCGGGTGCCCAGCGACCGGATCGGGAACACGGCGGCGGCGCCCAAGAGGGCCACCGACCCTGCGAACGCGGTGGCGATGAGCCGGCGGCGCTCGATCGGCTCGGCGCCCTCCTCGAACGAGGCCGCCACTTCGGGTCGCTGGGTGGTGGGCGGCACGACGTCGCGGGCCTGCACGAAGTGGCCGCCGGGCAGCACGCGGTGGCCGAACAGCACCAACCCGACGGCGATCCCGCCCAGCGCGACGCCGAGCAGGACGCCCTCGATCTGCGGCTGCCCGCCCAGCGCGTAGACCACGGTGACGCCGATCGAGGCTGCCATGCTGGCGCCGAAGGCGGCGAGGATGAGGCCCCGGCCGCGGTTCACGGCTGCTCCCTGCTCACGGTTCCTCCTTCGGACGCTGCCCTCGCGTCGTGCCCACCCACCGGACGAACAGGACCAGGATCCCGACACCCAGCACCAAGCCGGCGGCGCCCTCCGCGACCGGCCCGAAGCGGCCGAGAGACCAGCCGCCACGGTCGTCGGGGTCCTTGAGGTACTCGATGTAGCGAGCGAGGCCGTCGAGCTCGTCGTGGTCGATGATCTCGGGACTGAAGGCGGGCATGGCGCCCGGGCCGGTGCGCGCCGCCTCGCCCACTTCGGTGGGGCTGGTCCGGGCGAAGCCGGGGATGAAGATGCCGGTCGTCTCCCCGTCGCGTCCGGCGATCATGGCGCCGCCGATGCCGGTAGTGGCGTGGCAGGCGGCGCAGTTCTCCTGGTACGCCGCGCGGCCCTCGACCAGGTCCCCCGCGGCGGTGTCGATCTCGGGGATGTCGGGGCCGGGCTGGTCGAAGGCGTCGTCGAGGTAGGCCACCAACGCGTCGATCTCGTCGCTGTCGTAGGGGGAGGTGCCGGCCTGCGCCTGCTCGACCGGAGCGTCGATCGGCATCCGGCCGGTGCGCAACATGAAGTCGGTCAGCGCCGGCCCGTTCTCGCCAGTCGCGAGGTCGGGGCCCTGGGAGGTCCCCCGGCCGTCGTCGCCGTGGCAGAAGGAGCAGTCCCGCTGGTACAGCTGCTGCCCGAGCGCCAGCGCCTCGGCGGTGGGCCGACCGGTGTACGACGCCGGCGGGCGGTAGGGGTCGGGGTCCTCGAAGTACGAGCACGCTCCCGCGATCGCCGCCGCCAGCGCCACCGTCGCGACCACGGCCATCCGGTGCGGTGTCACGGCAGCGTCTTCCCCCCGACCGGCCGGGGACCCGATCCGTTTCCCGGTCCGGCGATCGGCCGGGCGATGGGACCGACCGCGGTCACGGGGCCCGCGTCGAGGGTGTTGAACCACCGCACGAGCAGCGCGGCGGCGACACCGACGTAGACGAGACCGGGCGGCACCCACATGAGCGCGCCGGCGAGTTGCTGGTCCTCCAGCGGCGTGAGGCCCCACCGGGGTGCCATGGCGGCGTGGACGGTGTAGAGCGGCGCCGGGGCCAGCGTCAGGGCGGCTCCGAAAACGCTGCCCTGCAGCGCCGTGGCGACCAGCACGAGCGCGGCGGCCGGTACGGCGATTCGGCGTCGGACCCGACCGAGCGCCACGGCCCACACGACGGCTGCGGTCCCGAGCAGGGTGATGTGCTCTGCGGCGTGGACCAGGTCGTGGTTCACGGCCGCCTCGTACAGGGACGGGTAGTGCCAGGCCCACAGCGTGACGGTCGCCAAGACCCAGGCGACGATCGGGTTGGAGAGTGCGGTGCCGGCTCGCCGGACCGTGGGACGGGCGCCGCCGCGGCGCACGAGGCGGCGTGCCCGGGTCGGCAGCGCCGAGGTCAGCACAAGGCCGGGGCGGCCGCACACCAGGAGCGGCGCGGCCACGGTCAGCAGGACCAGATGTTGCACCATGTGCGCCGAGAAGATCGAGGCGGCGGCAGCGTCGAGCGGCGAAGCCAGGGCCAGGGCCAGTGCCGCCACGCCGCTGTCGAAGGCGACCACTGCCGCGCGGCTGGGCGTCCGCCGCCTCTGCCTCGCGAGGCGCGCCAGCCCGTGGTGGTACAGGATGAGCGTGAGCGCCAGCCCGCCGACGATCAACGGGTCGGGGTGCCAGGCGGCCCACAGGTCCGATCGGGCGACTGGGTGGTGGGCCAGCATGGCGGGGATGGCGGTCGCGTCGGTCATGGGTGTCATGGCGACGTCGTGCACGTGTCGAGCAGCAGCGGGGGGACATAGCCGAGGACGATGGCGGCCAGGAATATGCCGCCCTCGACCATGCCGGCGAACGCCATCCACTGGGACCGCTCGAGCCGGTCCCCGTCGGTGGCCCGCCGGAGCCGGCGCCATGAGGTAAGCGCGGTCAGGCCGGCGGCCGCGGCGAGCAGGACCATCAGTGAGTTCAGCGTCCATGACACCGCGTCGGCAGAGAACCCGAGGATCTCCCCTCGGTCGGTCGTCGCAGGGGCGCAGGCGAACACCTCCTCCAGCGGGTAGTTGAGGGCCAGGCTGCCGACCCAGGCCACGGGGCTGCCCAGCACCGCGAACCAGAGCGCGGCCGATCCCCGGCTCTCTTGCCGGGTGACTAGCGCGGCGTCCTGGTCGGTGATCACGGCACTAGAGGTGGGGGGAGAGGTAGACGGTGGCCAGCACGAACGCCCACACGATGTCGACGAAGTGCCAGTAGGTGGCGAAGTTCTGGACGCTGAGGTGGCGGGACCGGTCGAAGGCGGCCTGCCACACCCGGACCTGGACCCACAGGCTGATGAGCAGCCCCACCAGCACGTGGGCCGCATGGAAGCCGGTGATGGTGAAGAACAGCGACCCGTAGGCGTTGGTGGTCGGGCCGAACTCGTCGTGGGCGTCGGGCCACTCCACGGCGAGAGTCAGAACGAGGAACGTCGCGCCCAGTGCGAACCCGGCGGCCAGCCCGGCCTTGAGGCGTCCGACGTCGCCGGCCCGGATGCCCTGGTCGGCGAGGTGCACGGGGATGCTCGACGACCACAGGATCACGGTCATGACCAAGGGAAGGCGCAGCTCCGGGTCGGGGATGCGGTCGGGCGGCCAGGCGGGGCCGGATTGGGACCGCAGGTAGAAGTAGGTGGCGATGAGCAGGGCGAACAGCGTCGCCTCGGTGCCGATCAGCCACGCCATGCCCCACCAGCCGAAGGCCCGGGGGCCCGAGGCGTGCAGTGGCAGCAGCTCGCCTGGCAGGCCCGTCTCGCCGAGTGCTGTCTCGTGGATCGCGGGGGTCGCGTCCGTGGTCGTCTCGACGGCAGCCATGCCTACGTCTCCTGGGTCTGCCCTCGGGGCCAGAACCAGCCCATGACCGAGGCGCCACACGCCACGACGGCCCCGGCGGTCAGCGGCCACAGCTCCAGAAGCACCGAGTACGCCAACGCGAGCAGCGCCAGCGAGAACAGGAGCGGCCAGATCGAGGCGTGCGGCATGTGCACGATCGCCTGGGGCCGGGCGTCGAGCATGCTGGTGGAGAGGGTGAGGTGGCCACCGGTGAGCGGACGCCCGCCGTCCTCGGGCGCCTGGGCACCAAACGCCAGCTCGGGCTGGTCCCACATCGGCTCCCGCGACCGGACGGTCGGGACGGTGACGAAGTTGTAGGGGGCGGGTGGCGACGAGGCGTACCACTCCAGCGTCTCGCCCCGCCAGGGGTCGTTGCCGGCCGGTTCGCCCCGCGCCTTGGCCCAGAACCAGTTGGCGATCGTGACGAGGATCCCCAGCGCGAGAATGAACGCGCCGATGCTCGACGCCAGGTTGTACGCGTCCCAGCCAAGGTCGCCGTCGTAGGAGTAGACCCGCCGGGGCATGCCGAACAGGCCCAGCAGGTGCTGGGGGAAGAACGCCAGGTTGAACCCCACGAACATCAGCCAGAAGCTGACCTTCCCCCACCGCTCGTCGAGCAGCCGTCCTGTCATCTTCGGCCCCCAGTGGTAGAGCGCGCCGAAGATCGGGAAGACGGCGCTGCCCACCAGCACGTAGTGCATGTGGGCGACGACGAAGTACGAGTCGTGCACCGCCTGGTCGAACGGGACCGCCGCGAACATCACCCCCGTCACCCCGCCCACGACGAAGATGAAGATGAAGCCGAGGACGAACAGGAGCGGTGTGCGCAGGATCGGCCGCCCGGCGATCAGCGTGGCCAGCCAGGCGAACACCTGGATGGAGCTGGGGATCGCCACCGTGAAGCTCGCCAGCGAGATGAACCCGACGGGGATGTTGGGCAGGCCCACCGTGAACATGTGGTGGACCCACACGCCGAAGCCGATCAACGCCACGGCCAGTTCGCCGATGACGACGTACGTGTAGCCCACCAGAGGTCGCCGCACCCAGGTGGGGATGATGGCCGACGCGATGCCGAAGCCGGGGAGGGCGACGATGTACACCTCGGGGTGTCCGAAGATCCAGAAGAGGTGCTGCCACAACACCGGGTCGCCGCCCTCGCCAGGGTCGTAGAAGTGGAAGCCGAACTTGCGGTCGAGCTCGAGCAGCACCGACGCCAGCGTGAGCGCCGGGAGGGCGAACACGATCTGCAGCGCCATGGCCAGCTCGCCCCACACGAACACGGGGATGCGGTTGAGGATCATCCCTGGCGCTCGCAGCTTCAGGATCGTGACGATGAAGTTGATGGCGCCGGCTGTGCTGGAGATGCCGAGGAAGATCAGGCCGATCGCATAGAAGTCGATGTTGATGTCCGGCGTGAACGCCTCGCCCGCCAGCGGTACGTAGTTGAACCAACCGGCGTCGGGTGCCCGCCCCACCAGGAACGACGAGTACAGGAAGATGCCGGCCGCCAGCAACACCCAGTAGCCGAAGGCGTTGAGGCGCGGGAACGCCATGTCGCGGGCGCCGACCATGAGCGGGACGAAGAAGTTGCCGAACCCCGACAGCACCGGCATGGCGAACAGGAACATCATCGTCACGCCGTGCATGGAGAAGAGCTGGTTGTACGCCTCGGGACCCAGCACGTCCAGGTCGGGGCCTGCGAGTTGCGTGCGGATCAGCAGCGACTCGATGCCGCCGGCCACGAAGAAAGCCATTCCGGTGTAGAGGTACCGCAGCCCGATGCGCTTGTGGTCCACGGTGCCGACCCACGACCCCAAGCCCGGCGTCTCCGCCCAGTCGTCCTCCAGTCGCTCGACGGTCGTCGCCGGACGGGGTGGCGCGTCGGAGACCACGGTCGTCGCCACCGCGCCGCTACTCCAGTCCCATCAGGTAGGCGACCACAGCGTCCACCTCTTGGGGCGAGAGCTCGGTGGGCGGCATCGTCGCCCCCGGCTTGAGGTCCTGGGCATCCGCGATGAACCCGGCGAGGTCCTCGGGCGTCAGGGGGACCAGTCCAGCCCCGATCGTCTGGCGGTCGGCCAGGTGGGTGAGGTCCGGCCCGAGAGTGCCGTCGGCGGACGTTCCCCGGATCGTGTGGCAGCCGGCGCAGGAGGCCGTGGTGAAGATCTCGCTGCCGTCTCGCGCCTCGGTGGTCTGCGGCTCGGCCGCCGGCTCGGCCTCGTCTGCCATCCAATCCTCGAACTCGTCGGGCGGCATGGCGACCACCTCGAGCTCCATGTGGGCGTGCTGCAGACCGCAGAACTCGGCGCACTGACCCCGGAACCGGCCGGCCTGGTCGGCCATGATCCACATCCGGTTGGCGCGGCCGGGGATGTTGTCCTTCTTCACCTGCAGCTCGGGCACCCAGAAGCTGTGGATGACGTCGGCGCTCGTCAGCACCAGCTCCACCGATTCCCCCGCCGGGATCCGAATCTCGTTGGCGGTGACGGCGCCGTTGGGATAGCGCACCTCCCACCACCAGGTATGCCCCACGACCTCGACCTCGAGGGCCGGGTCCTCGGGCGGGTCCACCAGGTCGCCGAGGACGCCCAGTGAGAACACGAACGTCACGGCCAGGATCCCGCCGGGGACCACCACGCCGGCGAGCACCACGAAAGGGTCCCCCCAGGGAACCGGGCGGGTGTCGACGTCGCCGGCGCCGGCGGCGCCCGCGGCGCCGTCGCCTTCGCCTTCGCCTTCGCCATCACCGTCACCGGCCTCCCGGGCTGCCCGGCGCCGCCGCATCGCCGCCAGCAGGAAACCGGTCACCACCGCCACGACCACCGCCGAGATCCAGAACAGCACCCACCACAGCCCCTCCACCCGCCGACCGGCGTCCGAGCTGGGGTCCAGCACCGACGGCGTGTCGCCGCCGCACGCCGCCAGGGCGAGCGCCGCTACGGCCGCGGCCGGCAGCGCTCGGTTGCGTGGCACGATTCGCACGACTCGTCGCACCCCCTCCCGGCGGCGGCGGCGCGTCAACCACCCTAAAGCCCCCGCACCCCCGGCGGGAAGGGGACGGGCGATGGCCACCCGGGTCCGTGACGGCCAGCACGCGGCCCCGGAGCTCAGGCGTGGGTGGGCGCGGTGGGCAGCTAGGGCGCCACGTGCGGGTTGAGTTCCATAAGCTCCCGCACGAGCAGTGCAGGCAGCGCGCGGTTGCATGAGCCGTGGTCCGCGAAGTCGAGACCAGAGCCGCGTCACTGGCGTGACGCGAGGACGGCACTGTGCTGCGCGGTTGGTCCATGAGGGCACGAGCAGCTGTCCGGCAGCAGCCCGGCGAGCTGGCCTCTCGTGGCGTGGACTGGCAGCGTGCGGGGTTCAGGACATCGTCTGCTCGGCGAGGCCGGGGGTGGCGCCCTCGGCGAGTTTGAGTCGGGTCCAGACGTTCATGTTGATCGCGATCCCGATGATCTCGAGGATCTCCTCCTGGGAGAAGTGCTCGGCGAGCGCGGCGTGACGCAAACCGAAAGCGTCGGCGACGGTGGCGTCAGCGACGCGAGTGATCGCCTCGGTGTAGGCGATCGCGGCGCGGGCGGCGTCATCGTGGAAGTCGGTCTCCCACCACGCGGTCAGGGTGTCGATGACGGGTCGGGGGACGCCGGCGTCGCGCGCGGCCTGGTAGTGGAGGTTGAGGCAGTAGGTGCAGTTGTTGATCTGAGACACCCGCAGGCGCAGAAGTTGGGCCAGCTGCCGGTCTATGCGCAGGTTGGCCTGGTAGCCGAAGGTGTCGGCGCCGTGGCGGGCGAGTTTGGTCAGGTCCTCGTTGGCCGAGCTGTCGACCCGACGGTGGGTGAGAGTCACGTCGGTCATCTCGTTGCTCCTGTCGGGGTCGGGGTTCCGTGGCCGCAGTCGTCCGAGTACACCATGCAGTTCACGGCAACGGTCGGTAGGGCGGAGATGAGCCTTGAGCGTCGCCTCGGCAACCTCCAAGAACGCGGCTCGGTCGCCAGCTGTGGGCGGCGCTCGCTCGTGGTTCGTCGGCGCAGCCGGGATGCGGCGCGAGATCGGCAAACGTGGGTGGCGGGCTCGGCCCAGGCGTCGGCGTCGAGACGGCGCAAACGTGCGGCGCGGGGGATGCGGAGTCACCCCACCTGGGGGCAGTATCGAAAGTTACCCCCGAAGTGAGGAGGTCCCCGTGGCGGACACGCGAACCACAGCCGAGGCACCCAGCGTTCAACCGTTTGAAGTCAACGTCCCGGACGAGGCGATCGAGGATCTGCGTCGGCGCGTAGCGGCGACGCGCTGGCCCTCCCGGGAGCTTGTCGCCGATCGGTCGCAGGGTGTGCAGTTGGCGACGATGAGAGAGCTCGCCCGCTACTGGACGGGTGAGTACGACTGGCGCAGTTGCGAGGCGAGACTGAACGCGCTGCCGCAGTTCACGACCGAGATCGACGGAGTCGAGATCCACTTCATCCACGTCAAGTCGCGGCATGAGAATGCATTGCCGCTGATCATGACGCATGGCTGGCCCGGCTCGGTCATCGAGCTGCTCGAGACCGTCGGCCCGCTGACCGACCCAACCG